>Ga0209164_1000523_pt1 | contig 86535 bp, 69 predicted proteins | sample MTBNYHSulfiMetaG_FD_187458 | JGI IMG/M metagenome (GOLD analysis project Ga0209164, IMG submission 187458) | Enrichment culture microbial communities from rom New York Harbor, USA that are MTBE-degrading - MTBE-NYH (New York Harbor Sulfidogenic)... | ecosystem: Environmental > Aquatic > Marine >... | reverse complement strand
CGACGCCGGCAGGTTCCTGCCGCTCTACCTCTCCGAGGACCTCGAGATCTGGCCGGCCGACCCGTTCGCAGTGCTCGACACCGAGGGCATCGGCCAGCTGATCGAGATCGGCGTGGAGAAGGGCCGCGCCACCCGGCCGCAGCTCAAGGTCGGCATCTGCGGCGAGCACGGCGGCGAGCCTTCCTCGGTGAAGTTCTGTCACCGGGTGGGGATGGACTACGTCTCGGCCTCGCCGTTCCGCATCCCGGTGGCCAGGCTGGCCGCGGCGCAGGCGGCGCTCGAGGAGCGCATGGAGCGGCCGGACGACAAGTGACCGACGGCCTGGAGGGGTCGCGACGGATCGCCCGGTCGGTACGGTCACCGGCAGTGGGTAGACTTCAGGCGACGGAAGGGCCGCGCTCCCAGGGTGCGAGCGCGGCCGGGTCGGCACGACGTCGGCAAGGGGGTGCCCCGGCGTGGCGATGGTGCGACGCACGGCGAGTTTCGCGCTCGCGGACGGCCGTGAAGTGGTCGTCCGGTCGACGACGCCCTCAGACGCGCGTCGCTTGCGGACGCTCCTCGACGAGGTCGGCGCCGAGTCGGAGCCGACCATCGTGCACGTGCCGGGCAGCTGCTCGGTCCGCACGGTGCGCGGCCGGATCGCAGCCTCCGCCGCGGAGCCGGGCACGCTGATGCTCACGGCACTCGTCGACTCCCGCCTCGTCGGCCATCTGGCACTGGTGACCGACGAGCGTGCAAGCTGTCGCCACGTCTGCGACCTGGGGCTGGCGGTGGTGCGTGACGAGCGGGGCCTCGGCATCGGGTCGGCGCTCCTCGACGTCGCGCTGCCCTGGGCGGCCCGCAGCGGCGTCACGAAGGCGACCGTCGGCGTACTCGCCCACAACGAGCGGGCGCTGCGCTTCTTCCGCAGCCACGGGTTCGTCTCGGAGGGGGTGCGTCTCGGCCAGCATCGCCGCAACGGGAGCACCTACGACGAGACTCTCCTGGCGCGCCGCCTTGAGACGACTCCCGCGACAGGCCGCTGAGGTGGGGTGCGCGTGCGGACGGTGATGAGATGGCTGGTGCCGCTGGTCGCGCTGGGCGTGGCCGCGGTCCCGGCGGTGATCGTCTACGGCACCGGAGACGCGGTACGTTCTGCCTTCCCCGACGTCCTCGGACCGGGCAGCGGCCCCCTGTTCTTCCTCGTGCTGATCTACGTCGTGTGGCTGCCGGCGACGGTCGTGGGGATGATCTGGGTCCTCGACCACCTGGGTGTCCACTACTCGTTGTCGCGCAGAGAGCGACGTCCTTCGCGCCGGACCAGCCGTCGCCGGCGGGCCGGGCTGCGCTATCTGGAGGCGCAGGATCGCGCCCGCCGCGACGCCTCCGCGGAGGCGGCGCGTCGGGCGCGGGACAAGGGGCGCGCCGTGGGAGGCGACCCGGAGTCGCGTGGGGGCGGTCATCGCTGCGTCGTGGACGCCGGACGGCCCGGCGGGGACTGAGGCGTGGGTCGCATCGACAGAGCGAGCATCGACCAGGTCGTGGCGGCGGCCGACATGCTCGAGGTCGTCGGCCGGTACACCCAGCTCAAGAAGGCCGGCGCCAACTACTCGGGGCTCTGCCCGTTCCATGAGGAGAAGACACCGTCCTTCTCGGTGAACCCGGTCGAGAAGCTCTACTACTGCTTCGGATGCGGTGAGGGTGGCGACCTGCTGTCGTTCGTGCAGAAGAAGGAGGACCTCGACTTCACCGGAGCGGTGGAGCTGCTGGCCGAGCGGTACGGCATCGAACTGCGCTACGAGGGGACGCCGGCGGACGATGGGGCCCGGCGTCGCCGGGAGCGTCTGCGCGAGCTGCTGGAGCAGGCGTGTGCGTACTATGAACGGATCCTCTGGGAGTCGCCCAGGGCGCAGGCGGCCCGGGAGTATCTCGAACGGCGTGGCCTCGGCGCGGAGGTGTGTCGTCGCTACCGTCTCGGCTACTCCTTCCCCGCCTGGCGCACGCTCCACGATGGCGCCACGGCCAAGGGCTTCGGCGAGAAGGAGCTGCTCGACGCCGGCCTGGCCGTCCGCAGCGGCCGCGGTCGCGCCGGCGGGAGCGGCGCTCAGGAGGGAGCCGGCGGCCGCGTGTACGATCGCTTCCGCGGCCGCCTCATGTTCCCGCTGACCGACGAGCGTGGCCGCGTCCTCGGCTTCGGCGCCCGTACGCTGGGCGACGAGAAGCCGAAGTACGTCAACTCCCCCGAGACGCCGCTCTACCACAAGAGCAGGGCCCTGTTCGGCCTCGATGCGGCCCGGCAGGCGATCAGGGCCGCCGACCGGGTCTACGTCGTCGAGGGCTACACCGATGTGCTGGCCCTGGCGCAGGCCGGCGTCCAGAACGTCGTCGCCGCGATGGGCACGGCGCTGACCGAGGAGCAGGTGACGGCGCTGCTGAAATACACGCGCTCCGTCTATCTGACCTTCGACGCCGACGCCGCCGGTGAGGGCGCGATGCTGCGCGCACTGGCCATGACGCGTACCCTCGATGTGTCGTTCCACGTGGTGCGGATCCCGGCCGGGAAGGACCCGGCCGACTGGGTGGCGGCCGGGAACGGCGCCGAGGAGTTCGACACTCTTGCCGCTCGCGCGCACACGTTGCTACAATTCCACGTCCGTTCCGTGCTCTCCGCGCACGACCTGGCAAAGGCTGACGAGCGAACTCGAGCCCTTACCCTCCTCAAGGGTGTCCTCGCCGAGGCGTCCAGCCCGATAGAGCGAGACGAAGAGGTCCGCTACGTCGCCGACAGTCTGCGCCTCTCGCCGGAGAGCGTCCGGCACCTGCTGAGTGGGCTTCCCGCCGGCGGCCGGGCGGGGCAGGGAGCACGTAGCGCCTCGGCCGCGACGACGCGGCTGCTCTCATCCGAGCGCATCCTCGAGGCCCGTTTCCTCGCCGCCTGTCTGGCCGTACCCGAGGCCGGTGTGAAGAGTCTGGCCGCGGTGGACGAAGGGGGGTTCGCCGATCCGGACATGCGGCGCGCGTCCACGGTCGTCCGCGCCCGGCTGGAGCGGTTACGGGTCGCAGACGGTGGGGAATCTGTCGAAGAGGAGGAGGAGCAGGCATCTGACGACGGGCTCGCCGACGACGCGCTGGCGGAAGTCATGGTGCGTGCCGCCGGCGAGCGGTTCGACGAGAACGTCCTGGTAGAGCTGTTCCTGCGTATGCAGGAGGCAGAGCTCGGCCGCCGGATCGCCGCGCTGCGCCGCCGGATGCGCGAGGATGCACGACGCGACGGTCCCGACGCGGAGGCGGAGAGCGATGCGGCGGAGCGTGACGGGTCGGAGCCGGAGAGCGACGAGTCGTTGCTGCTCCAGCTGGAGGCCCGCAGACGGCGCGTGAGGGACCAGATCAGGAGAGTCCCGCTCGAGGAGCGAGGGAAACCGGAGTGACCGAACCTAGCGACGATCGCAAGCCAAGCGAAGAGATCCAGCTGGCCGTCGACAGCATCGATGAGGTGCGCGAGCTGGTCACGGAGGGCAAGGAGCAGGGCTACCTGCTCAGCGACCACGTGCACGAGGTGCTGCAGGAGCTCGACCTCACCGCCGACCAGATCGACGCCATCTTCCTGCTCATCAACGACGAGGGGATCGAGCTCGCCGAGAGCGAGGACGGCAGGAGCTCGAGCCGCGCGGAGTCCAAGGCCGAGCAGGAGATCATCTCCAAGCTCGACCTCACGGTGAAGACGCCGACGAACGACCCGGTGCGGATGTACCTGAAGGAGATCGGCAAGGTCCCGCTGCTCACCGCCGAGGAAGAGGTGGCCCTGGCCAAGCGGATCGAGCGGCGCGACATGGAGGCGAAGTGCCGTCTGATCGAGGCCAATCTGCGGCTCGTCGTGTCGATCGCCAAACGGTACGTCGGTCGCGGCATGCTGTTCCTCGATCTCATCCAGGAGGGCAACCTCGGCCTCATCCGGGCGGTCGAGAAGTTCGACTACCGCAAGGGTTACAAGTTCAGCACCTACGCTACCTGGTGGATCCGCCAGGCGATCACCAGGGCGATCGCCGACCAGGCCCGCACCATCCGCATCCCGGTCCACATGGTGGAGACGATCAACAAGCTCATCCGTGTGCAGCGTCAGCTGCTCCAGGAGATGAACTGCGAGCCGACGCCGGAGCAGATCGCCGCTGAGATGGGGACCACGCCGCAGAAGGTGCGCGAGATCCTCAAGATCAGCCAGGAGCCGGTCAGCCTTGAGACGCCGATCGGCGAGGAGGAGGACAGCCAGCTCGGCGACTTCATCGAGGACGAAGACGCGACGATGCCGGTCGAGGCGGTCAGCGAGATCATGCAGAAGGAGGAGCTCAACGCCGTGCTCGGCCAGCTCACCCATCGCGAGCGCAAGGTCATCGAGCTCCGGTTCGGCCTCAAGGGCGAGCATCCCCGTACCCTCGAAGAGGTGGGGCAGAAGTTCGGCGTCACCCGGGAACGCATCCGCCAGATCGAGGCCAAGACGCTGGCCAAGCTCAAGAGCTACCGCGAGGCTCAGCGGCTCCGCGACTTCCTCGAGTAGTCCCCCACGCCCCAGTTCCCCACGGTCACGCGGCCGGTCCCGCCATCTTCGTGCGCGGGTCTCCGTGGCGCCCCGTCGGGTAGACTGCGGCGGGGGCTCCGGTGAGGGGACGTGAGCGGGTCCGATCGCGAGACACCGAAGAAGGCACCGCCCGAGGATTGGGGCTTCGACGACGTCGAGCCCGTGACGCGGTCCGGGGGCGAGCCGTCGCCGGCACCCGCGACCGGTCATGCGGCTGTTGTTCCTGCAGGAGGTGACGCGCCGGGCGCCGGGACCCCCTCGGGCGGCCCGGCGACCGGACGCGGCCGGAGCCCGGGCCGGACAAATGGAGTCACCCCCTCGTCGCGGGCTCCCCGAGCGGCCGCTCCCGGCCGGCGGCGGAGCGTCCGGCGCCTCTCCGAGGCGCGCTGGTTCAAGGCGCTCGGCAGCCCGCTCGGGCGCACGATCCTGACGGCACTCTTCTTCGCGCTGTACTCGCTCTTGCTCGCCTTCCCGTACTTCGGCTTCGGCTCGATGTCCTTCGTGGTGCTGCACGATACGGCGGAGATGAACCTGCCGCGCTCGGTGTGGTTCGGACAGGGGGACGCGCTGACCGGCCTCTCCTCCTGGCTGCCGATGCAGATCTGCGGCACCGACCGTCTCGCGTCGGGGCTCTCGACCGACTTCAGCCTGCTCCTCTTCACGACCCTGCCGGGCTGGCTCGCGTACGGGCTGCTGATGTGGCTGCAGCGTTTCATCGCCGGCTACTTCCTGTACCGGCTGCTTCGAGAATGGAGGCAGGTGGCTCCGGCCGGCGCGGCGGCCGTCGCCTGCGCCTACGCACTCTTCACGCAGCCGCACATCAACATGGCATGGGCTGGGTTCGCCCTCTACGACGGGCTGGCGCTGCCCGGCCTGCCGCTTCTCCTGTACCTCCTCTACCGCTCGGCCGGGTGGCGGCCCCGGTACCGCTATGCGGCGGCGGTCGGCGGAGGTCTGCTGCTCGCCTACACGTCCCACTTCTTCCTCGCCTTCTTCTGCGTGCTGGTCGCCTGTCTCGTGGTGCTGGTCGCCTTCCCGAGACGCGACCGCCGGTACTTCTGGGTGGCGCCGCTCGTCCTGGCCGCCGCCTGGCTCGTCGGAGAGCTCCCGGTGCTGTGGGCCGCGGCGGCCAACGCGGGACTCTCCCACCGCGGCGACCGCGGTGAGCTGGTCGTCTCTGAGGGCCTCAGCGGCTCGGGCGCCTGGCTGCCGAGGTTCCTGGCCGACAACGCCCTGGCGCTGGCGCTCAGCGGCCTGGCGATCGGTATGGCGATCCTGCGGCGCTCGTGGAGGGTGCTCGCGCTGGCGGGGGTCACCGTGGCGTGTCTGCTCGTCGTCGCCTTCTCTCCGGAGCTCCGTGACGGCGTCTTCGTGCACCTCGGACCGCTGTCGGGCTTCCGCTTCGACCGGGTGTTCGTCGTCCTGCCGTTCCTCCTCCTCCTGACCGGCGGACTGGGGCTCGGGATGCTCCCGCGGTGGAGCCCCTCGTTCGAGGTGCGGCGGCTGCCGGGTCAGTACCGGGTGCCGGTCCGGGCCCTCGCCGGGGCGGTGCTCCTGGTGGCGATCGTGGTTCAGGCCGGACTGGTCCAGGCTCGCATCGGGGACGAGATGGCGAAGGGGGCGACCTACGCGTCGCTCTACGAGAGTCCGCAGATCGCCGGGCTCGCCGGCGCGCAGAAGGCGACCGATCTCTTCCGGGTCGCCAGCGTCAACGCGCCGCTCGGTCGCCGGGCGGGGGAGACATGGCATGCCGGCTACGCGTGGGCGTATGGACTGGAGACGGCCGACGGCTATTCCGTGCTCTACTCGCAGCGGTATCAGGACTACTGGCTGCGGGTGATCGATGCCGACGTCGGACGCAGCGACGAGATCGAGCGCCACTTCGAGCGCTGGGGTAATCGTGTCTATCTGTTCACCTCGCGCAATTACCTCGCCAATCCGCTGGGTCTGCAGGCGGACAAGCGCTGGAATCTAGCCCTGCTCTCCCTCGCGAACGTGCGCTACCTCATCTCGCCGGTCAAACTGCGTCATGAGAGCCTCACGCTGCGTGTAGACCCCCGCCGCGACGAGCAGCTGGCGTGGCTGGAGCTGCCGCTCGACGCCCGCCGGAGGATCGTCGCCGAGGGCGGCTTCCCCGGCCTGCCCCTCTACGTCTACGAGAACGCCGAGGTGCTGCCGAGGGCCTTCCTGGCCGGGGAGAGCTGGGTCGTGGCCGGGGAGGGCGAGCTGCTGGCGGAGCTGGCCGCAGCGCCGGTCGAGAGGCTTCGGAGCGCGGCGTTCCTGACGCCGGACGACGCCGCGACGCTCGGCCTGGGCGGTCAGCCGACGGGTCTCGCCACGATCGGGGGCGAAACGGTCGACGAGGACGCCGAGCCGCCGGCCGAGTCGCCCGGCGAGGTGCGTGTGAGCGCCTACGAGGCGGACGGCCTGCGGCTTCGGGTCAGCGCAGAGCGGCGGGCCGTTCTCATCGTGACCGACTCGTATGCGCCGTACTGGCGAGCGCGGATCGACGGCGAAGAGACGCCGGTGGCCCCGGTCGATCACACGTTCCTCGGCGTCGTCGTGCCGGACGGGACTCACGAGGTGATCCTGGAGTATCGGCCGCCGTACCGCTTCCTGTTCTGGCAGTGATGGCGACCGACCCGGGTGCGCCGGGCCGCCCTGTGGTAGAGTCGGCGCGGTCCCGCCCCGATGCGCCGCCCGGACGGCAGCCTTGGCGGGGCGGACGCTCACGTGTCGGACGCATCCCCAGCCGCATCGGCGATCATGATCGACGAGGACCAGCACAGACGCACTTCCGCCTCCGCAGCCGGCGGCGGCACCCTGCCGGCAGAGGATGGCCGACGCGACGTGTCGGCGCTGGGCATCGGCCTCCCGCACAGTCCCCGGTCGGCCGACGCCGATGATCTGGACCTCTCAGTCGTGGTACCCGCCTTCAACGAGGCGGAGAACCTGCCGGCGCTGCTGGCGCGGATCACCTCCTCCGTCGAGCCGCTGGGGAGCTACGAGATCGTCGTCATCGACGACGGCAGCACCGACGGTAGTTGGGATCTTCTGCGGAGAGCGCAACGCGACGACCCGAGAGTCGTGGGCATCCGGCTGCAGCGCAACTTCGGTCAGCATCCGGCGCTCACGGCCGGTCTCACCGTCGCCCGCGGGCGGGTGATCGTGACGCTCGATGCCGATCTGCAGAACCCGCCTGAGGAGATAGCGAAGCTCGTCGCCCGTCTGGGCCCCGACTGCGACGTCGCCAGCGGCTGGCGGCAGGCGCGCAAGGACACCTGGCTCCGGCGTCTGCCGAGCAGGATGATCAACGTCATCCTGCGGCGCGCCACCGGAGTGCAGTTGCACGACTACGGGTGCATGCTGCGCGCCTACAAGCGCCGCGTCATCGAGCTGCTGCTGGCGTGCCCCGAGCGCAGCCGGGCGACGACCGGCATCGTGAGCTGGCTGGGCGTGAAGATCGTCGAGGTCCCCGTGAACCACGATCCGCGCCGGGCCGGCCGTTCCCGCTACCGGTTCTGGAAACTGCTCAAGATGAACTTCGACATCCTCACCGGGTTCTCGACCGGAGTGCTGCAACTCGTCTCGCTCACCGGGATCGCCGTGTCGGCCCTCGGCTTCGCCGCCGCGCTCGTGCTGATGGTCGTGCGGGTCACCCAGGGGTCGGGCCCGGTCGGGCTCACGACGTTCCTCGCCGTGCTGATGTTCCTGGCCGGCATGCAGGTCGCCGCGATCGGCATCGTCGGCGAGTACGTAGGCCGCATCTTCACGCAGGTGCAGGGGCGCCCGTACTTCGTGGTGGCGGAGACGACCCTGGAGAGCAACGGCGTGAGCAGCTCCGACGAGGGCCGACGGCCGGAAGCGTCCGGACGCCCGGATGGGCGGCCGCGAGACCTGGACACGGAGCTCCACGAATGCGTCTCGACCGGCGTCGCCCGGCTGCGCGGCGTCGCCGTACCCTCCTCCTCACCTCCGCAAGAGCATGCCGGCACAGACGCGGACTGAGTCTGCGCCCGTCGACGCCGTACCGGCGACGAAGCTCGAGGAGCTCGTCGGCTCACGGTCGAGGTCGCGCCTGGCCAGGGAGCAGCCGTATCTCGGAGACGCGCCGAAGGCGCATCTGTGGGCAGACGTCCGGGAGACGATGGCAGCCGCAGATGCCGAGTCATCGGTCGTGCTCGGGGCCGACGCGGAGCGGCTGCTGGCGCTGTGCGTGGTGCGTACCCCCGAGTGGGACCGCGAGCATTTCGGCTTCCCCCTCGGTCGGATCGAGTACCTCATCGCCGCCGATCACGAGGCGGCGGCAACGGCAGCGGCGTGGGCGCTGGAACGGCTCGCGCTGCGGGACGCACGCGTGATCTCCGCCCGTCTGCCGGCCGAGGACCTCACGGCGATCGGCGCGCTGCAGGCGGCGGGCTTCGAGTTCAGAGAGCACGTGCTCACCCCGTGGCGCGCCTGGTCCGGCTGGGAGCACAGGGGTTTCGGTGTCACGCGCTCGACCGAGCAGGACGATCTTCCCACCCTGTCCCGGATCGCCCGGGCGACGTTCCGCACCGACCATTTCCACCGGGACCCGCGCTTCGGGAGAGAGGCCGCGGACGGTGTGTACGAGAAGTGGATCGCCAGCTGGCACGCCGATCCTCCGCCGGGGGGTCGCAGCCGTGTGACGGTCGTCGACGGCCGGGTGAGCGGGTTCTTCATGTACCGCTTCCTGGAGCCGTCCGGTGTCCCGGGGCGCACGATCACCGACCTCGTCCTCGGCGGCATGGACCCGGCGGCGGCCGGCAGGGGGAACGGCTACCGGATGTACTGCGACGTGATGGACGACGCGGCCGCTCACACCGAGTACGGCCGGGTCACGATCGTCACGTCCAACGTCCCGGTCGTCAATCTGTACCTGAAGCTCGGCTTCCGCGTCTCCACCGGAGGTGAGGTCACGCTCCATCGCTGGGCGAGCGCAGACACGACCGAGGAGGCGCGGTGAGCCTCGCCGCGCTCCATGAGGTCTCGCCGGACGAGCTCGCCGACCTGCTCGAGCGCTGGGGGGACCCCCTGTTCGCCGACGACCCGGTCCATCGCGGAGACGTGCCGCACGCCCATCGTCTCGAGCTCCTCCGCGACCTCTCGCACCGCGCCGACGCGTCCGCGGTCGTCGACCGGGGCGCGACCGGTCTGCGAGGTCTCGCCATCGTCCGTTCCCCCGGTTGGGACAGGGAATGGCTCGGGGCACCGGTCGGCCGCGTGGAAGCGCTCGTCTCCCGCGATGACGAGACGCTGCAAGCTCTGGCCGAGTGGGTGGAGGAGTGGTGTCGCCGGGAGGCGATCACGTTCTGCTCGGCCCGGCTGCCGCTCGCCGACCCGGCGGCGGTGGGCGCCCTTGAGGCGGCGGGCTACCGGTTCGTCGAGGTCATCGTCCATCCCTGGTACGAGCTGGCCGAGTGGGCCGAGCGCGAGTCGCCGGACCGTTGCCGGCCGCTGCGGAAGGACGACGAGGACGCGGTCGCGCGGATCGCCCGCTCGGCGTTCCGCGCCGACCGTTTCCACCTCGACCCGCGCATCGACACCGCCGTCGCCGACGCGATCTACGAGCGCTGGGCACGGGACTGGTTCGCGGACGGCGACGCAGGAGAGGGGATGGTCCTCGAGGAGGACGGCACGGTCTGCGGGTTCGTACTGTTCCGGACGGCGGGCGGGCGGCCCCACAGCCTGCCTCCCTACGTCGATCTGCAGCTGACCGCCGTCGACCCCGCCGTGACCCGCAGGGGGACGGCTCAGGCGTTGTACCGCGATACGTTCGCCCGACTCGTCGGCGTCGTAGACTACGCCGTCGGGAGCTATTCGCTGCGGAACGCGCCGATGCGGGGCCTGCACAGGCGCCTCGGTGCCCGTTACGCATCGGGCGGCGAGGTCACGCTGCACAGGTGGAGGACGTGAGGGTGGGGAACGGGCGGCAGCGCATCCTGGTGACCGGAGGGGCAGGGTTCATCGGCTCCGCCTTCGTTCGCAACCTGCTGGAGGCGTTCCCGGACAGCCATGTCGCGGTGCTCGACGCGCTCACCTACGCGGGGAGCCTCGACAACTTCGACGACCGGCTCCGTCACGATCCGCGTTTCAGCTTCTGGTACGGCAACGTCACGAACGCCGACCTGGTGCACGACCTCGTCGCCGGGGCCGATATCGTGGTGCACTTCGCCGCCGAGAGTCACGTGGCGCGCTCGATCTACGACAACTCGCTCTTCTTCGTCACCGACGTGCTCGGGACGCAGACGGTGGCCAACGCGGTGGCCAAGAACCCGCACGTGCGTCTCTTCGTCCACATCTCGACCAGCGAGGTCTACGGCACCGCCGTGAGCGAGCCGATGACCGAGGCGCACCCTCTCGATCCGCTGAGTCCCTACGCCAGCGCGAAGGCCGGCGCCGACCGGCTCGTGTACTCCTATGGGGCCACCTACGGCATCCCGGCGGTCATCGTGCGTCCGTTCAACAACTACGGGCCGTATCAGCATCTCGAGAAGGTCGTGCCTCGCTTCGTGTGCAGCGCTCTCGCGGGAGAGCCGCTGACCGTACATGGTGACGGCACGGCCCGTCGTGACTGGCTGTACGTGGACGACACCTGCCGGGCGCTGATCGCACTGCTCCGCGACGGCAAGGAGCGCCTTGACCACGACGGCGTCGACGGGCGCTGTCCCGTGTACAACCTGGGGAGCGGGCGGGCCGTCTCCGTGCTCAGGATCGCGGAGCTCGTCTGCAACATGACGGGGCGCTCGCTCGACCTCATCACCTATATCGGCGACCGTCCGGGGCAGGTACGCTCGCACATCGCCGACGCGTCGCGGTTCTCCGCGGAGTTCGACTGGCATCCGGAGGTCGAGTTCGAGGACGGCCTCGAGCGGACGATCGCCTGGTATGCGTCGCACGAGGAGTGGTGGCGGCGGCTGGAGTGGATGAAGCACGTCCCCGTCCGCACGGCCGAGGGGGAGATCGAGTATCACTGAGCGGACCGACGTCGTCGTCGCCATGGACCGCCACTGGTGGTACCGGGGCCGGCGGGCCGCGGTCGACGGTCTCCTGCGCAGGGTCGGGGTACCGCGTGCGAAGCCGAAGGGCGCGGCACCGGCCGGTCGCGGCCCTGCCCGTGTCCTCGACTACGGCTGCGGGGTGGGCAACATGGGCGTCGTCCTGGCACGCTTCGGCGATGTCTGGGGGGTCGACGCCGACGCCGAGTCGCTGGCGGCCGGGTCCTTCTCGCACTACAGGGGTGTGACGCGGGCGGCCGCCGTGGGAGAGGTCTCTGCGCCGCCCGGCGGGTTCGACGTCGTCACCTGTCTCGACGTCCTGGAGCACGTCGAGGACGACGCCGGCGCCGTGGACGGGCTGGCGGAGCTGCTGGGCCCCGGCGGCGTCCTGGTGGTCTCGGTGCCGCTGCATCCGGAGCTCTTCTGCGAGGTTGACGAGATCGCCGGCCACCGGCGGCGCTACACCGTCGATGAGGTCGAGCGCCTCGTCCGCGGCGCGGGACTCGAGATCGTGGCGAGGAGCGGCTACGTGGTCGGCCTCCTGCCTGTCGCCCGTCGCCACCGGCGCCGCGTCCTGCAGGGCAAGGCGGCGCCGTCCAGGGAGTGGGCGGTGCCGCCGGCGCCGGTGAACGCGCTCCTGACCGGCGTGTCGTTCATTGAGGGCCGCCTGATACGCTGGGTGAGTCTGCCGGCAGGGCTCAGCCTGCTCGTCGCGGCGCGACGGCGTGACGGCGCGGGCCGTGCCGAAGGGGGAGGGCCGCGTAGTGGGTGAGCCGAGGGACGAGGCGAGCGCTCCGGTCCCGTTCCACCGGCCGAGCATCGACGCCGCCGACGAGGCGGCGGTGGTGGAGGTCCTGCGGTCGGGCTGGCTGACGAGCGCCTCCCGGGCGAAGGAGCTCGAGCGCCGCTGTGCCGGGCTGAGCGGCGTCGCACACGGCGTGGCGACCAGCTCGTGCACCGCCGCGCTGCACCTCTTCCTCGTGTCGCTGGGCGTCGGCGAGGGCGACGAGGTCGTCCTGAGCCCGATCACGTTCGCCTCGGCGGCCAACGTGATCCTGCACTGCGGCGCGCGGCCCGTGTTCTGCGATGTGCGCCCGGACACGCTGAACATGGACCCGCAGGCACTCGCCGGCGCGCTCACCGAGCGGACGCGAGCGGTGATCGTCGTCCACTTCGCCGGTCACCCCGCCGAGATGGACGAGGTCCGGGCCCTCACCGACGCGCGCGGCGTGCCGGTGATCGAGGACGCGGCCCACGCGATCGGCGCCCGGTACCGAGGTCGGCCGGTGGGCGGTCTCGGGCGGGCGGCCGCGTACAGCTTCTACGCGACGAAGAACGTGACCGGCGGCGAGGGGGGCATGCTGGTCACCGACGACGGCGACCTCGCCGAACGCGCCGCACTGCTCAGCCTGCACGGCATGAGCCGCGACGCCTGGCGACGTCATGAGGACGGTCCCTACCGTCACTGGGACATCGTCGCTCCCGGCTACAAGTACAACCTCCCCGACGTCCTCGCCGCCCTGGTACTCAGCCAGCTCGACCGCCTCGAGGCGTTCACCGCCGAGCGGCGTCGCCTTGTGGCGCTCTACGACGACCTGCTTGCGGACCTCCCCGGTCTGGAGCCGCTGCGTCGCCTCGACGACGTCGACAGCGCCTGCCACCTCTACGCGGTGCGCGTGGCGCCCGGCGCCCGGCTCTCACGAGACGAGTTCATCTCCGGGCTGCAGGAACGGGGCATCGGCGTCGGCGTGCACTTCCGTCCCGTCCACCTCCACCCGTACTACCGTGAGGCGCTCGGCTTCGCTCCGGGTCTGTGCCCGGTGGCGGAGTCGGCCGGCGAGCGCCTCGTCTCCCTGCCGTTGTACCCCGGGTTGTCCGACGGCCAGGTGCGGCGGGTGGCGGACGCGTGCCGCGAGGTGCTTCGCTCAGCGAACTGAGCCGGCCCCACCCCCGTGCGACCGTGCAGCGGACGGGGCTGGAAAGCCGCCCTCCGCTCGGCTAGTCTCCCGGCATGAGTCCGCGGACCCGCACGCTCGTCCTCTCGGCCCTCGCCCTCGTCGTGGTGGTCGGCATCGCCGTGGGCGGCTGGGCGATCGTCGACTCGCGGGCGGACAGCTCCGGTCGCTCGCTCGCTCCCCCGGCGTCGCCGACCGGGGAGCCGTCGCCGTCGGTCGGCCCGACCGGGTCACCGACCGCGAGCCCCTCGCCGAGCCCGACGCGCAAGCCGCTGCCGCCGCGCGAGAAGGACTACTGGCTGGTAGCCATGCTGCGGCGCGCTGTCCCCGTGTACGACAAGCCCAGCCTCGACGCCCGTGTCAGGATGGAACTGCCGAAGAAGACCCGCTACGGCGTCGAGACGGTGTGCCTCGTCCGCAAGGTCGAGGAGTCGGGCAAGCGCATCTGGTACAACGTGTGGCTGCCGACCGGGCCGAACGGCGCCCGCGGGTGGATCACGGAACGCGGCGTCACGCTCTACCCCGTCTACACGCAGATCGTCATCGACCTCTCCGACCGGCGCCTGACGGTGCTCGAGGGCAGCGAACGTGAGCTGGGGTCCTTCCCGGTCGCTATCGGCCAGCCCCAGTTCCCGACGCCGACCGGCCAGTACTTCATCACCGAGAAGGTGAAGCCGACCGACCCCACGACCGCGTACGGGGTGCTGGCGATCGCGCTCAGCGCCTACTCGCCACAACTGGCCGACGAGCCGGAGTGGGCCGGAGGGCAGGTGGCCATCCACGGGACCAACCAGCCTGAGCTCATCGGGCAGGCGATCAGTCACGGCTGCATCCGCATGAACAACAAGGACGTCCTGACCGTCGACAAGCTCGTCAAGACGGGAAGCCCGGTCACCATCGTTCGCTGAGCCGAGTATCGCCGCCGTCGCCGGGGTACAGTGTCGACCATGGGAGCGGCGCGCACACTGATCGTCTTCCCGGCGTCGTTGCACGGGGGACGCTGGGCCTCCGGCCCGCGGGTCAAGGCGGGCCTGGTCAGCCTGTACACCGTCCTCCGCCACCACGGCGTCGAGGTCTCCGTGCTCGATCTCGAGAACGAGATCGGCAATCCGAACGCGAGCGATCGCGACACCTTCTCCTCCAGCGTGGAGCGGAGGCTCGCCGGGCTCGACCCGGAGCTCGTCGTCATCTCGTGCTCCTCGAGTCTGCAATACACGGCCTCGCTGGCCGTCGCCGAGGTCTTCCGCGACGTCTTCCCGGACGTCCCCATCGGGGCGGTCGGGTTCCACGTGGCGGTGCGGCCGCATGAGTTCACCTATGAAGGGACGCCGTTCGACTGGGTCGTCGCCGGGGAGTCGGAGCCGGCCGTGGTCGAGCTGGCCGAACGTACGGCGAAGGACGGCCGCCCGGCGGCGTGCAGCCTGGTCGAGGGCCCGCCGCTTGGACTGGGCGCCGACACCGTGCCCGACGTGGCCGGGTATCCGTACATACGGCCGGGCCTCTCGGTGCTGCATACGTCGCTGAGCCGCGGCTGCCCGTTCCCGCTGGCGGCGTGCGCGGTGAGTCCGGGGGCGCCGACCTGGCGGGCTTACGCGCCGGACCTGGTGCCGGAGATCGTCGCCCGCCACGCCGAGCATCTGCCCGGCAGGGTCGAGATCCTTGACCCTGCCTTCGGCCTCGAGGCGGGGTGGCGAGCCGCCGCTCTCCAGGCGCTCGATCTCAAGGGCGAGCGGCGGGACGTCGCGCTGACGCTCGGGGTGCGTCCGGAGACGTTCACGCGCGCCGACGTCGATCTCGCCTATCGCGCCGACGTCCGGCTCAGGATGGAGGTCGGGACGCTGTCGACGGACCTCCTGGAGCGCACCGGTGCCGTCCCGCATCCGGTCCGGTACGTCGAGCACGCGCTCGACCTCCTGCGCTACGTCAACGCGAAGGGGATCCTCACCGACGTGGAACTCGTCTTCAACCGTCCGGGAGAGACGCGGGCGAGCGCGGCGGAGACCGTCGACGCCCTGCGGGGGCTGATCGACGAGCTGCCGACGACGACCCTGCGGTTGGTCGCTGCGGCCTGGGTCTACGTGCCGTTCGCCGATCCGGACACAGACCTCCTGCTCCCCCGCGAACGATTCGGCACCCGGATCCTCCATCCCGAGTGGTGGCGGGAGGGCATCTCCAGCGAGCGGGCGGCGAAGGCTGTGGTGGCCAGCCACGACCTTGCCGACCTCGAGGCCGGCGACGAGAGCTACTGGCGGCCGGACTTCGAGCGGGTCCTGGAGGCGGCGACCGCCAAGCTGACCGGCGCCGCCCGTCGCGGCATCCGCAGCCACGAGTCGGTGGGCTCTGCCTCGACCGGTGTGCCGCACGGCTTCTGGGTCGCGTCGCGCTGGAGCTGACGCCTCCGTCGGGAGACCGGCGCGGAGGGCACCGCTTGGCAGCTCCGTCGGCGAGGCCCTATACTTGGCGGACGCCGCGCCGTGTCGCGTCGGCGTCACGGTCCTCGGTAGCTCAATGGCAGAGCATCCGGCTGTTAACCGGAGGGTTGCAGGTTCGAGTCCTGCCCGAGGAGCCAGCAGATGAACGGGCGGGCGCCGAGCGCATTCGGCGTCCGCCCGAGCCGTCTCTGGACGCCCCGCGGCTCTCTGTTCAGGCGCCGGAGGGCATGGCGCGCGCCCCGGTGACGCGGATGCGCATCAGTGGCTGCGGCACGCCGCCGGGCTCGAACCCGGCCTCGGCGCGGGTCGGCATGCGCACGCCGCCGACGTCCGCGTGTGCCGCGTACCCGACGCGGAATGGGGTGTCTTCGAGTGCCGTCTTCCCGGGGATGTTGCGGGGCCGGTCGGGGACCGAGGCGCCGATCAGGTCGGCTTCTTCGTTGAAGACGAGGCGGGCCTCGGCGCCGCCGTCGAGTCGCTCGCCGGCCGCGACGCTCACCCTGGCCGCGTCGTCGCCGTCCTCGCGCCACGTCAGCCTGTCGTCGGCCAGCGCGGCGTGTGGAGTGAAGGCGAGATCCGTCAGGTAGCGGCTCACCTGCGTCCGATAGAGATGCGGGCCGTGCTCGTCGATCGACTTGAACATGCCCCAGAGCCGTGCGCGACCCCAGCCCTCGTCGTCGTCGCACCCGTCGTCGATGCGCAGCCAGAGGAGGTACGGGACGACCGACAGGGTGACGCGCCACGAGAACGCCGGCCGGTCGACGGAGAAGGTCTGGACCCCCCGCCAGGGAGCCCAGCGTCCCGGGCGGAACTGCAGCTCGCCCTGCTGCTCCACCTGCCACTGGGCGTCGAGACGCGGTGTTGAGGGGAGCGACCGGTCGAGCCAGCGCCGCACCACGGCGGGCAGCGCCTCGTACCGGCTCATCGATCCGCGGTCGCCCGCGCCTTCCATCGGTCTCCTCCTCTCGCCGGACCGCCCGACGTCCGTGCGTGCCGTATACTCTCGCGCGATGTCGTACCCATTCTCGCGCCGTTTCCTGCTTCCCGCGTCGCGCGGCGCCGTGCGACGCGCTTCCGGCTGCATTGTACTCGCCGCCCTGCTCGTGCTGCTCGCGCTCGCCTCCTGCCCGCGTGCGGCGGTCGCGGACGCGGCCCCCCATACGGCACCTGCCTCATCGTCGGACGCGTCATCTGCGGTCGGCAGGAACGTACCGCTGGGGGCGCTCGCGGCCGAGGCGGGCCAGGGTGACGGTCTGAGCCTGTTCGACGCGGTCGTGCTCGGCGTGGTGGAGGGCGTCACCGAGTACCTGCCGGTCAGCTCGACAGGCCATCTGCTGGTCACGGAAGAGGCGCTCGGCATCTCCGGCGACTCCGAGCTCGAGACGGCCGCCCAGGCGTACGCCATCTGCATCCAGTTCGGCGCCATCATGGCGGTCCTGGTCCTCTACTGGCGCCGCTTCGTCTCCATCGTCCGCGGCATCGCCGGTCGCGACCCCGCGGGCCGGCGGCTCGCGTGGACCCTGCTCGCTTCCTTCATCCCCGCCGCGATCCTCGGGCTGCTCGCCGAGCGGTACATCAAGGAGTACCTGTTCGCCGTCTGGCCGATCGTCGCCGCCTGGATCGCCGGCGGGATCGTCATCCTGATCGTGGCCCGTCGTGACCGGCTGCGCGGACGGACGTCGTCCGAGGGCGAGGCGGTGGAGGAGCTGACGGTGAGGCGGGCCGTCGTCATCGGGCTCCTGCAGTGCGTCGCCATGTGGCCGGGTGTGAGTCGCAGCCTGGCGACCATCCTCGGCGGCCGGCTGGTCGGGCTCAGCACCAGTGCGGCGGTGGAGTTCAGCTTCCTCCTCGGCCTGGTCACCCTCACGGCGGCGACCGTCTACTCGACGATCAAGGACGGCGCCGTGATCGTCGACACGCTGGGGATCGTGGCGCCGATCGTCGGGGTGATCGTCGCCTTCGTCTCGGCGGCGCTGGCGGTGCGGTGGATGGTGGGCTACCTGAACAGGCACACCCTGGCCGTCTTCGGCTGGTACCGCATCGGGATCGGCGTCGTCGTAGGCGCGCTGGTGCTCGCCGGGGTGCTCTGACGCACGGCAGGCCGCGGCGAGCCGCGTAGTGGACTTCGGTCAGATGTCGGAGTCGGAGGACCGCAGCTCGACGAGCGTCTCGCCGGTCAGCAGGTTCAGCCGTTCGGCCAGGGAGCCCGAGGACGGCGAGGGCCCGCCGTTGCGGCCGTTGCCGTCGGCGCCACCACTCCTGCGGCCGTTGCCCGAGCAGAGCAGCGCCGAGAAGTGCTCGTCCTGGGCGGCGGCGTGGGCCATGACGAACTCTCGGGCGGCGGCGCCCATGCCGGTGCGCCGGCCGGCGTCGGCGGCCAGCTCCTCGAGCGTGGCGATCCAGACGTCGTGCCGGTCGGCCGGCAGGACGAGCCCGGTGTGGCCGGGCTGCAGCAACTCCTGGGCGCCGCCGCGGTCGCTGACGACGACCGGAAGGCCGCTCGCCTGCGCCTCGAGGATGCCGTTGCCGTAGGTGTCGCGCACGCCGGGGAACAACAGGAGATCGGCGGAGGCGTACACGCGCGGCACCTCGTCCTCGGGTACGTAGCCGAGGAAGGTCGCCGGGTAGCCGAAGAGCCGCTTCTCCATCTCGTGCCGGTACGGCCCGTTGCCGACGACCACCAGGCTGGCGTCGTGGCCCCGGTCGACGAGCTCCCTGAAGACGTCGACCAGCATCGAGAGCCCCTCCTCGCGGGTGAGCCTGCCGGCGTAGAGCAAACGGACATCCCCGAGGACGCCGAGCTCCGGCCAGATGCCGGCGTCGCGATGGCGCGGCGAGAAGCGGTCGGTGTCGATCCAGCGCGGCAGCGGCCGCATCGCCTCCCGGGACATGCCGTGGGCCGCGAGACGGTCCATCGCCGCCTGTGACGGCACCAGCAGCTCGTCGAACTGGGAGTGGAACCAGATGGACGCCCGCCAGGCCAGGTCCTCGAGACGCGTGTTGTCGGTGAGGTGGCGGACGTACTGCGGCAGGTCGGTGTGGAACGAGCCGACCGCCGGCAGGTCCATGAGCTTGGCGGCCAGCAGGCCCAGCAGGCCGACGGTGCCCGGGGTCGTCACGTGCACGTCGGTGAAGCCCTCACGGTCGATGTAGTCGAGCACCTCGAGGATCGGCGGCAGCCGGAACGCCAGGTCGGGGTACTGCGGCGCCTGGATGGCGCCGATGGAGTGGAAGTTCATGACCCCGTCGTGGAACCCGGTCGGCTCGTCGGTGCACGTGATGAGCACCAGCTCGACGCCCTGGGCTTCGGCGAGGGCGCGCAGGCGGCGCACCGTGGGAGCGACGCCGTTGACCTCGCTGAGCGTGTCGGTGAACAGGGCGATCCGGGTCGGCGGCGTCTGGCCGGCCTCCGGGAACCGCTCCGCGAGCTCGTAGAGGAGGCGGCGGTTGCGGGTCTGATTGTGGAAGGCGCCGTAGTACGGCATCGAGAGCAGCTGGACGAGGGCGATCGTGCTGATGGGCTCGATCAGGTCGGCGAGGCCGTTCTCGAGGTTGAGGTCGAAGAGCCGGTCCGCGTACTCCTGCGTGAGGCGGTTGGTCAGCCGGCTGGTGACCGCGAAGGCGCGGCGGTTGAGCGTGGCCGGCTTGAGCGACGCGAGGAACTCACGGTCCTTGAGCATCCTCCAGGCTTCGCGCTCGAGCACCTCCTCGATGGTCCGGGGTGGTCGACGCCACGACTCGGGCGTGAACCGCAGGGCAACCAGCCGGGCCTTGTCGGCGATAGTGAGCTTTGAGCCGTTCATGCCGAAGTACTTGCGGACGGCGTAGAAGAGGAAAGGCGGCTTGCCGTGGGCGCTGCGCGGCCGCTTCGGCGTGCGGTTCACCTTGGTCATCCCGCCGTGGGCGAAGAACTGGGCGGTGTAAGCGTAGATGCTGTGGGCCAGGACGAGGGTGTCGCCGACATCGCCGGCCGGTTCGGTGCGGCGCTCGCGGAGGGCCTGCAGGAACCCTCCGATCGTTCCGTCGCACTCGGCGGCGGTGTGCGTGGCGGCGACGAACAGCCCGCTGTGGTCGTCCGAGCCGCCGACGATCGCCTTCCGCCACGGCTCCTCGCCGACGGGCTCGATGCCGTGCTTGACGGCCAGCTGCTCGATGCGCTCCGGCGTCAGCGCCCGGACGACCGCCTCGGTGAAGCGGTTGTAGCGGCCGGACCGGGCCCCGTTCCGCACCTCGATCGTCTCGAAGAGCAGCAGCAGCTTCTCGAACGTGTCCGCGGCGAGCTTCCCGTTGATGGAGAACAGCGGATGGGCGATGAAGTGGGGTACGTCGTGAGCGCGCAGGAAGGCGACCAGGTCGCGGACGTCGTCCCGAGCCTCCAGCATGTCCGGGAACAGCTCGGGCGGGATGTCGAGGGTGACGACGTGGAGCTTGCACCCGTCTTCGGGCAGCCAGGACGTCAGTTCGGCGCTGATGAACGTGCCGGGCAGGTCGGCGATGGCCAGCGATCCGTCGATGCTGTCGTGGTCGGTGACCGTGACGAAATCCATGCCCCGCTTGCGGGCCGACTCGTACAGTGCCTTCGGGTCGGTGAAGCACTCCGGGCTCTCGAGGCGCTGCAGCGTCGGCATCGACGGCTGGTCCGAGTGCATGGAGTGCACATGGAGGTCGGCCTTGCAGATCCGGTTCGCGGGGGGGTGGTCGTTCACGGGGACAAGTTGTACTCGATTTTGGGGCGCATGGCGAACGCCGGCCGATCATCGACCCGCATGCCGGGACGAGAGCGCCGTCGCGCTAGGAATCGGGAGCCTTTGGGTATGGTAGTGCGCGGACACCCCGACCGGCGGGGTCCGTCGTCGGACGCCGACGCGGGGAAGGCGGCGCGGGCCTCCATCCCCCGGCGAGCGGCTGCGGGCGGGAGCGCCGGTCGTCACGTCCCATTCCACAGTCGACGGACAGGAGGAAGGCAGCGATGATCGATCCGCGGATCCAGGACGCCGTCAACGACCAGCTCAACTTCGAGCTCTACAGCGCCTACATCTACTACTCGATGCAGTCGTGGTTCGAGAACCAGGGCATGAGCGGCTTCGCCAACTGGATGGCCGTGCAGGTCAAGGAGGAGATGAGCCACGCCCAGATCATGTTCGACTACGTGAACGAGCGCGGCGGCCGCGTCTACCTCAAGGGCATCGAGGGTCCCAGCAACGACTGGGAGTCGCCGCTCCACATCTATCAGACGGCGCTAGAGCACGAGCAGATCGTCACCGGACGGATCAACAAGATCATGGACCTCGCCCAGGAGATCAAGGACCACGCCACCGTCCAGTGGATCCAGTGGTTCATCGCCGAGCAGGTCGAGGAAGAGGCGTCGGCGAGCGACATCGTCGGCAAGCTCGAGTGGGCCAAGGACGCACCCGGAGCTCTCTATCAGATCGACAAGGAGCTGGGCGCGCGGGTGTTCAACCTGCCGTCGCCGCTGGCCGCCGGCGGGTGACGTCGAAGACGGACGCGGGCCCGGAAGGACGGGCGCCCGTCCACGGTCCCGAGCCCTGCTCGCGACGGTGAGACCCTGGTGGGGAGCTTCCCGATTCCTCGGGAGGCTCCCCATCATCTTCCTGGTGCAGGTCGATGCGGACCGCTCGTCGAGACGGGCGAACGACCAGCCCGGCCTCGCGAGCGGGGACCGGCCGGTCGGGCGGCGCGGCAGAGAGGCGCCCAGACTACCCGAGGATCAGTCGCTGGGGATCGACGTCGCGGCGGAGGATCTCCAGCTCGCCGGCTGTCGGCGGCGATGCCTCGGTCGCCCGCGAGACGTCGAGCTCGAAGCCCGTGTTGTCGACGATCTGGTCGAGTGTCACGCCGGGGTAGATCTCGTGGAGGTACATCTCTCTGCCGGGCTCGGCGAACTTCATCACGCCGAGGTCCGAGACGACCGCCAGCGGGCCGCCGCGGGCGAACCCCGCTCTGGCTCGTGAGTCGCCGCCCTCCAGCCACCCGGGGGTCGTCAGGTAGTCGAGCCGTTCGACGAACTTGCGCCGGCCGTGCTGCATGAACACGATGAAGGAGCTGGCGAGAGAGCCGGCGTCGCAGGCGCCGCCGGAGCCGCTGAACCGGACCTGCGGCGCGTGGTAGTCGCCGATGCAGGTCGAGTTGAGGTTACCGTAGCGGTCGATCTGGGCGGCGCCCAGGAAGGCGATCGTGTGCAGCTTGCGGTGACCGACGATCGAGAAGCTCTCGATGAGGCCGGAGTTGACGCTCGTCTGGTCCATCACCCGCGGGTCGGCCACCGCCATCGGCAGTTCCGTGAGGGCGGGGTCGATGCCGCCGGTCTCGAAGAACACCACCGCCTCGGGCGCGTGGACGCGTTTGGCGACCGCCGCCGCCAGCATCGCCACGCCGGTCCCGGCGAAGAGGACGTCGCCGTTGCGGATGAGGCGGCCGGCCGCGATGGCCATCATCTCCCTGGCGCTGAAGCCGGCACCGTCCGATGCGTTCATCGCCGTCCTCTCATCGTCGGTCGAGACCGGGGGCGTAGCCCGCCGTCCGGTCGGCCCGGATGCGGTCCATCGTGGCGCCGCCGACCTTGTCGAGGTAGGCGGCGTGGTCGGCCGGGCCGTAGACCCACTCGTCGAGGTACTCGGCCCAGGCGTCGTCGTCCCGGGCCACCCGCTTGTAGAGGTTGAGGTGCCCGGGATCGTAGTCGTAGAAGCGATGGCAGGCCGTCGGGTGCGCGCCCCAGGGGACGGGCACGATTGCGTCTACCAGGAACCCGGGCAGGCAGTTCTGGTCCGGGTCCTCACGGATCCAGGCGCAGGACACGAGCTCCTCGCAGGTCACGATCACCGTCGACGCCGCCTTCGCCTGCTCGAGGTCGGCGAACGTGAGGCCCTTGATGCGGACCGTCCCGTCGTCGCCCACGTGCTGGGCGTGGAGGACGGTCACATCCGGGCGGAGGGCGGGGACCAGCACGACGTCGTTGCCGTCACCGTCGAACGGGTCCGGCATCACGACGAGCTTCTTCCGCGGGGTGCGAGGCGTGTGCCCGTGGGCGGTGTCAGTGGCGGCCAGCTCATCACGCTGCTCGGCCGAGAAGCCCTCGAGCCGCACCAGGTCGGTCGCCAGCCCGGACTTGGTGGGCACGAACGGGACCCCGAGGGCGCCGGCCAGGAAGCGCAGACTCATCTGGTAGTTGGAGTAGTCTTCGACGTCGATCTCGCCCCGTTCGACCGCCCTGCGGAAACGGATGCAGGTGGGGGCGAAGCGTCCGTTGCCCCCGTAGGCCACCTCGACCCGTCGCACGCAGCCGGCGCCGACCAGCACGTCGAGGCCCTGACCGTTGGAATGGGCGACCAGGTGCAGGTCGCGGATGCCCTGGCGGACGATCTCGTAGACGACGGCCATCGGGTTGCGGTTGATGGTGAAGCCGCCGATCGAGATCTGGGCGCCGTGCGGGATGAACCGTCGCACGGCTTCCGCCGGCGTGAGGAGCTTGCCGCGGATGGCAGGATGGGTCGCGTCGCCCGGCGCTGCCGTGTCCGTCGCGCCGCTCTCGCTCGACATGGTGACGATCCTCCGTGCTCGCTGCAGTCTGCGATCGCCGCCGTTGTCCCAAGAGCACAGAGGCCCCCAGGGCACGAAGACGGCCGCTGGGGGCGCACGACCGCTCGCGGGTCCCGGACGAGGTCGCCGCAGGTCGTGTGGGCAGCGGGACAATGATACGCGTTGCGCGGCGCCGTGCAAAGGCCCCGTGTCGGACCAGGGACGGATGGCGGGGGCTGATGGACGGTCGAAGTGGCGACGAGCGCTACGGGTACGACCCGAGGAGCTCAGCGGCCGCCTGTCGGCGTCACCGGCGTCCGTACGTCGGTTCGGGCGCCTGTAGCCGTCACGGGCCGGGGCGCTGGCGACGTCTGTGCGCCCGGAAGACGGCGCTCGCCAGGCGTCCGGCCGGTGTCGCCCGTCCGCCGGCCTGCTGGGCCTGCTCGCTGCGCACCACGGCACCGGCGAAGAGCGACAGGAGCGGCTGCCGGAAGGGCTCGGGCGGCAGCGCCGACATCGGCGGCCCGACGACCGGCAGCGACGACCACTCGTCGTCGAGCCCGAGCACCATCGAGGCCAGCGTCTTGCCGCCCACCCTGGTGGCCGTGAGGCCGTGACCGGAGAAGCCCAGGCCGACGTGCACGGTGCCGTCAGGCGACGACATGAAGAACGGGGTCAGCGAGGCCGTCATGTCCATGGGCCCGGTCCACGCGTGGGTGATGCGCACGTCGCGGAGCGTCGGGAACAGCCAGCGCAGGCCGCCGGCCGCGATCTCCGCGCCCTCGGGGTCCGTGAACACGCGTCCGTCCATGCGGCCGTCGGCGGCGATGCCGATGTGGCCGCCGCCGATGGCCACCCGGCCGTCGTCGGTGCGGCGCACGTAGTAGAAGGATTCGCGGTCGTCGGCGAAGCCCACGTTGTGGTCCCAGCCCATGTCCGCCAGCAGCTCGGGGACCGGCTCGGTGATGACGACCGAATCGACGGCGACGTAGAAGGCACGCCGGAAGGGCGGGGCGGCTGCGGCCCACGCGCCCGTCGTGACCACCGCGGTCTCGCAGCGCACCTTCCCGGACGGCGTGCCCACCGCGACGGGCACGCCGGTTCTCAGGGACGTCATCGGCGTGCCCTCGCAGATGCGCACCCCCCGTTCCAGCAGCACGCGCCGGAGTTCGCGGGCGAGTCTGGCGGGCTGAACGGTCGCCACGTCGTCGATGGCCGTGCCGCCCACGAAGGTGGGCGAGTCCACGACCTGCCGCACTTCTTCACCGCTCATGATGAGCAGCTTGCCGGCGAGACCGCGGCGCTCCAGCAGACGGACGGGTGACTCGGCCGGCTCGGGTTCCCACTCGCCGGCCCTCAGGAAGACCACTCCCTCCGCGTGCAGCTCGACGTGCGCGTCGTGGCGCCGGCACCACGCGTCGACCTCGCCGATCTGGGCGGCCAGCGCCGAGGCGTAGCGGATCCCCTCGTCCTCGCCGAAGAACCGGCACAGGGCTTCGATGTCGTGCCAGCTGGAGGAGAGGAAGCCGCCGTTGGCGCCGCTCCCGCCGGCACCGCACACGTCGGCTTCGAGCAGCACGATGTCGAGGGACGGCTCGCGCTCGTGGAGCTCGTACGCCGTCCACAGGCCGGCGAAGCCGCCGCCGATCACGCACACGTCGGCCGTGTGGGTGCCGCTCAGAGATGGGCAGGGAGCGCCGGGGTCGGCCCGGAGCGCTTCCTCGAGCCAGAAACTCCGCGGTGCGACGCGCAGCGCCGACGGCGACGACGTGACGACGGCCATGAGACCCTCCCCGGTCGGACTGCCGGCAGACTATCGCAGCGGCAGCGGTGCTACACTCCGTCGGGACGGTCCGTCTGCGTCCGGAGGTTCGCTTGAGAGCCCGCTCCCCGTTCAGATCCCGTGTCGTCTCCGGCTCCCTGCCGGGCGCGGCCGGTGGTTCGCGCGAGGTGACAGATGGCGCGTGAGACCTCCGAGCAGACCTTCCTCTACTCCGGCTACGCACGCCTGCCCCGGGACGTCTCCCATCAGGCGATCCACGGCCGGGTCGGGGTCGTCGTCGAGGTCGACCGCAGCGGCCGGGTCGTGAGCGCGGACACGACGCTCATGATGGCCACTGCGCGAGGCTTCTTCGCCCGCCTGCTGGTCGGCCACAACGTCGTCGACGGCCGCGACGCGATCGAGCGCGAGCTTCGCCACCGGTACCGGGGCCACTCGCAGGCGGCGTTGCTCTCGGCCCTGCAGAAGGTCTACGAGGCCGTCGACCAGTCGCCGCCGGGTCGGGAGCAGTAGTCCCCGGCCGCGCGCGCTGCGTCGCTCCCCGCCGTCCAACGACACGTGGCGCGTTGCTCCATCCTGCGAGCCCGTCGCCTTGCACGCGCCATGCCCCGGTGTATGCTATGTGCGCTGCACTCACGGCTCGAGGACGGCGTCCTCTCCGCCTACTCGGTCGGCTGTGACCCCCAGCGAGCGCGTGGGCGCGTCCCTGGGGGTCGTCTCGTTCAGGGCCCTCTCCGGACACACCCGCTCGCTCCGATCCGTCGTCACGCACGGCGGCGACCGGCGCCGCCGAAGGAGGAGCGGGATGGACTTCCGTTACACGACCGAGCAGGACCTCTTCCGCCAGGCGATCCGCGAGTGGCTCGTCAAGAACCTCGAGCCTCGCGCCCGCGAGATCGACGAGGCGGAGGCCGGTATCCCCGACGACATCACCCAGGGTATGGCCGAGCTGGGCATCTTCGGGGTCACCATCCCCGAGGAGTACGGCGGCATGCCGATCCCCGATGAGGAGCGGCTCATCTACGCGATGATCGCCGTCCACGAGATCGCTCGCGCCGACCTCTCGATGAGCACCCCCGTCTACACGTTGCTCACGATCGGCTGGTCGTACATCGTCAACCGGTACGGCACCGAGGAACTCAAGCAGGAGCTGCTCCCGGCGGTCGCCGAGGGCAAGGCGTTCGCCGGCATCAACACGACCGAGCCCGGCGGCGGGTCGGACCTGGCGGCCATCAGGACCGTGGCGCCCTGGGACGACGCGAAGCAGGCCTACATCCTCAACGGCGAAAAGGCGTACGTCAGCGGTCCCAAGGAGTGCGAGAAGTGGGGCGCTCCGAGCGGCCACTGCACGCTCGTCAAGACCGACCCCGAGGCCGGCTACAAGGGCATGACCTTCATCTGGGTGCCGGCCCACCTCGACGGCATCACCTACACCGTCTACAAGGACATGGGTCGGATGGGCCTCTCCACCGGCGGCTGGATCTACAAGGACGTCGAGCTGCCGAAGGAGTACGTGCTCGGCGAGGAGGGCAAGGGCTTCTACGCCGTCATGGACGGCTTCAACGCCGCCCGCGTGCTGGTGGCGGCGGCCTGTCTCGGCGGAGCCGAGAAGGCGCTCGAGATCAGCGGCGAGTACACGGCCCAGCGGACCACCTTCGGCAAGCCGCTCGGCAAGTGGGAGGGCATCTCGTTCGAGATGGCCGACGACTGGATGAAGCTCGACATGCTCAAGCTGAACCTGCTGCGCGGTGCCTGGATGATCGGCCAGGAGCACACCGAGCCGGGACAGTTCAGCCGCCGTGAGATCAACAAGGTCATCAGCACCTGCAAGTGCCTCTCGCCGACGCTCTGCCACGACATCGCCCGCCACGGCATGATGTACCACGGCGCCTTCGGCTACACGAAGGAGACGCCGCTCGAGATGCTGCTGCGCGGCGTCATGAGCTACGAGGTCGGCGCCGAGGGCGGCCTGATGATCATGCGCGGCATCATCGCCCGCGACGAGTGGGGCGAGACGCACAACCCGTTCAAGGACTGACGGGCGTGCCGCGCCGGATCGAGGGCTGAGATGGAGAAGGTCGACGTCATCGTGGTCGGCGGCGGTCTGGCCGGCCTGGCGACCGCTTACGGCCTCGCCCGGGATGGTGTCGAGGTCATGGTGCTCGAGCGCGGCGACTACTCGGGCGCCAAGAACGTCACCGGTGGCCGCCTCTACACGAGCCTCGTCCGCGACCTCTACCCGGAGCTCTGGGAGGAGGCGCCGTTCGAGCGTACCGTCACCCGCGAGCTGATCAGCATGGTGACCGAGGAGCGGATGGCGACCTTCGAGATCGCCGCCGCCGAGTTCGGCGGGGAGCACCCGCAGAGCTCCACGGTCGTGCGGGCCCGCATCGACCGCTACCTCGCCGACAAGGTCGCCGAGGCCGGCGGCATGGTCATCCCGAAGATGAAGGTCGACGGCCTGCTCACCGAGGGCGGAGCGGGCGCGACGGGCGCCGGTGACGGCGGTGCGGCCCGGGTGATCGGCATCCGCGCCGGCGACGACGAGATCGGCGCCGGAGTGGTCGTGCTGGCCGAGGGCGTCCTCGGCCTGCTGGCCACCGAGGCCGGCTTGCGGGAGCGCCCGGCGCCGGCCGACACCGCCGTCGGCTACAAGGAGGTCATCGAGCTGCCAGCCGGCGTCATCGAGGACCGCTGGCACCTCGCTCCCGGCGAGGGCGCAGCCCAGCTCTTCCTGGGCAGCGTCACCGACGGCATCATGGGCGGCGGCTTCCTCTACACGAACGCCGACAGCATCGCCCTGGGCGTGGTGCTGGGCATGGAGCAGCTGCGCTCGCGCGAGGACGAGCTCGAGAGCTGGCAGCTGCTCGACCGCTTCAAAGCCCACCCGGCGGTGGCGCCGCTGGTCGCCGGCGGCGAGACGGTCGAGTACTCCGCCCACGCCGTGGCCGAGGGCGGCATCGCGAGAGTGCCGCGGCTCTTCGGCGACGGCTACCTGCTGGCCGGCGATGCCGCCGGCCTGTCGCTCAACGCCCTGATCACCGTCCGCGGCATGGACTTCGCGATCGCCTCCGGCTACCACGCCGCGGCGGCGATCGCCGAGGCCCTGGCCGCCGGCGAGACCTCGGCCGCCGGCCTCGCCTCCTACGAGCGTCGCCTGCGCGAGAGCTTCGTCCTCAGGGACCTGCAGACCGCCGCCGGCGTGCCGGCGCTGCTCGAGAACCGGCGCTTGTTCACCCACTACCCCGAGGCGGTCACCGAGCTCATGCGCGACCTGTTCACCGTCGGGCCCGGCCCGGCGCGCAAGCTCTCCTCGACCGGCTTGCGCGGCCTGCGGCGGCGCTTCATGGCCCCGGCCACGGTGAAGGACCTGCTGTCCTTCCGCAGGATCTGAGGAGGTGCCGTGATGGACATCGACGCCAAACTGGGGCTCGACGTCTTCAAGCTCGACAGCGAGCCCCATATCGAGATCGACCGCGAGGTCTGTCGCACGACCTGTGTGAAGAAGGTCTGCCTGACCGTCTGCCCCGCCGACCTCTACGACCTCGACGACCACGGCGACATGACGGTCAACTGGGAGGGCTGCCTGGAGTGCGGCACCTGCCTGCTGTGCTGCGAGCCGCGGGCGCTGAGTTGGCGCTACCCGCGCGGCGAGTACGGCGTGCAGTACCGGATGAGCTGAGAAGGAGGTGACGGCGGTGCGCATCGTCGTCTGTGTGAAGACGAACCTCGACCTGCAGATGGTCCGCATCAGGGGTCGCGAGCCGGTGCTCGAAGCGGTCCCGTACAAGGTCGGGGATCTGGAGAAGAACGCCCTGGAGGCGGCCCTGAAGCTCAAGGAGGGTGGCCTCGAGGCGACGATCGTGGCCGTCACCGTCGCCGAGGGCGACAGGAAGATCGGCGAGACGCTGAAGGAGGCGCTGGCGATCGGCGCCGACGAGGCCGTCGTGGTCAACGACCCGGCGCTGGCGGCGACCGACCAGGCCGCCGTCGCCGCGGCGCTGGCCGGGGCGATCGGCCACACCGGCGGCGCCGACCTGGTGCTCTGCGGCGAGGGCTCTACCGACGGCTACAGCGGTATCGTCGGTTCGCGTGTAGCCGAGCTGCTCGGCGTGCCGCAGCTCGGCTACGCGCGCTCGGTCACGGTGACCGACGGCGCCGTGACCGCAGAACGCAGCCTGGACGACCAGATAGAGACGCTGCGAGCGCCGCTGCCCGCGCTCGTCTCGGTCGTCAGCGAGATCAACGAGCCGCGCATCCCCGGCCTCATGCAGATCATGAAGGCCGGCAAGAAACCGCTCACCGAGCTGACGCTGGCCGACCTGGGGATCGACCCGCAGGCCGCCGGCCGCCAGACCACCGTCCTGAGCGACCTCGCCGAGGAGCAGGACCGCAAGCACATCATGATCGAGGGCGACGCGGCGGAGCAGGCCGCCGGCCTCGTCGACGCCCTCGCCAAAGAGGGCGTCCTGAGGAGGTAAGCGATGGCGGACATGCTCATCTACAGCGAATCGCCCGCAGCGGCGTGCGAGCTGGCCGCCGGAGGCCGCCGGCTGGCGACTGAGCTCGGCCTCGGCTTGAGCGCGGCCGCGCTCGGGCCCGACGCCGCGGCCACGGCGTCCGACCTCGGCGCCTGCGGCGCCGACCGCGTGTTCGTCGCCGACGACCCGGCGCTGGCCGACCTGCCGACGGACGTGGTGGCCGAGGCTCTGGCGCAGATCGCCGGGCAGGGCGAGGCGGAGTGCTTCCTCCTCGGCTCCACCCGGCGCGGCAAGGAGCTCGCCGGACGGCTGGCGCAGAAGCTGGACGCCGGCGCGGTGACCGACGTGACGTCGCTGTCCGTCGAGGACGGGGCGCTCGTGGGCGCCCGCTACTCACTCGGTGGCGCGACGGTGGCCGAGGTACGCATCGATACCCCGGTCAAGGTCTTCGCCGTGATGCCCAAGGTGTTCGATGTTGCGCAAGCGGAGGCCGGCGCCGGTGAGGTGGTCAGGGTGGGGCTCTCGCTTGCGCCGTCAGGGGTCGAGCTCGTCGGCCGCGCGGCCCGCGAGGGCGAGGCGGTCGACCTCGAGGCGGCGCCGCTGATCGTCGGCGCCGGCCGCGGCTTCGCCGCTCGCGAGGACCTCGACCTCGCTCGCGACCTGGCCGCCGCCCTCGAGGCGGAGCTCGCCTGCACCAAGAGCCTCGCCGACTTCGAGTGGCTGCCGGAGGACCGCATCGTCGGACTGAGCGGTGCCAAGACCAGCCCCGACCTCTACGTGGGTGTGGGCATCAGCGGTCAGGTCCAGCACACGGTGGGCGTCAGCCGGGCGAAGACGATCGTGGCCGTCAACACCGACAAGGAGGCGCCGATCTTCCGGCTCGCCGACTACGGTATCGTCGGCGACCTGTACGAGGTCGTACCGGCCCTGATCGAGGCGCTGAAGAGCCGCTGACAGGCTGAAGCGCCGCTGAGACACAGGGCGGGGCGGGCGCCGGTTGCTCGTCGAGCTCTTCGGTGCCGCCCTGCTGTTCGATGAGTGTTGCGGCGCCGCTCCGGCTTGTCCGCTGAGACACCTGTCAGTACCATCGCGGCAGGCATCATGCCCGGCCGTCAGCAGGGGTGCCGGGGTCCCGCTGTTTCGAGGACCTCCATCCGGCGTGACGACCGGCCCGATTGCCGCATCCCGGTGCGTCCCTACGGCGGCGGAGAAGCGTGCAGTTCCCCACAGAGCCAGTCCAGAAGGCCGGCAGCGGCGACCGTTACCTGGTCCCGCAGTCGGTGCTCGTGCGCGCGGTCGCCTATCTGATTGACTCGCTGCTGTTCGCCCTGCTGGCGTTCGCCGTGCTCTACGCCCTCGATCTGACGCAGGTCCTGGTGGAGTCGGGCGGCTTCTCATGGCTGCAGCTCTCGCTCATCGCCGGCCAGTGCGGCTACTTCTTCATCTTCGAGGCGGCCATCGGCCGTTCGCCGGGCAAGATCGTCATGGCGCTGTACGTGGTGGGCGCCGACGGCCGCAGGTGCGGCGTCTGGGCGTCGTTCCTGCGTAACCTCATCCGGCCGCTCGACCTGCTGTTCTTCGGCGTCATCGGCGCGGTCTCCATCCTCTCCGGGTTCAAGCGGCAGCGTCTGGGCGACCGGCTGGCGCATACGCAGGTCGTGCGGGAGCTGCCGCTGGCCCTGATCCCGCCGCCGTACGTTCCGGCCGACAAGAAGGCCCGCCGCTGTCCGCGCTGCGGCGCGCTCTCCGAGGGCGAGCGCGCGAAGTGCGGCGTCTGCGGCTTCGACCTCGATTCCGCGCCGCCGTGGCCGTTCGGCGGCATGATGCGGCCCGGCGGCCCCCAGGCGCCCGGCGCCGGCCCCGCGGCCGGCGGCGCTCGGCCCAGCTCATCCCGACCCGACTCCGCGCCGCCGCGGCGCGCCCCGCGCCCGGATGAGCAGCCGGACGCGTCGCGGTCCCGCCCGCGGCCGTCGATGCCGTCGCTCTCCGGCATGCGTCCTATCGACGCCCTCGTCTCGCAGTACGCGGTCGAGCTGCTCGCCGACGATCCCGACACCCGGCTGTTCGCCGCCCGTCAGATTCTCCTCGACGGCGAGCGCGACGACGTGAAGGCGCTCATCCGGTCGCTGCAGGAGTGGGACCTCGACGACGCGCACTTCGTGGTCAACGTGGCGCGGACGCTCGACGGCTGGCGGCCGATCCTGGTCCTCGAGGCGCTGCGCAACGACGCCGACGAGGAGCTCGCCGAGAGCGCCAAAGAGGCGCTCCAGACCGTCCGTGAGCGCACCGACCGCGAGGAGGAGGAGCGGAAGGCCTGGGAGGAGGCTCGCCGTACCAGGGACGAAGACGACGAGTACGAAGAGGGCGACGAGTACGAGGACGACCAAGGCGACGAGTACGAGGACGAAGCGGAAGACGGGTACGAGGACCGGGCGGTGGACGAGTACGGAGACGAAGACGCCGAAGACGAACGGGGCGACGCCGAACTCGCCGCCGAAAGTGAGGGCGAGGTCGCGGACGCAGGCGACCTCGAGGGCCGCCACGAGGATGAGTCCGGGGACATCGACGACGAGGACGACGACCTGGGCGTCGATGACTGGGATGACGAGGATGTCGAAGAGAGCGACGTCGCCACATCAGACGAGGGCGACGGCGTCGACGAGCGGTCCGCCGAGGACGACGAGTTCGACGCCGAGGACGACGAGTACGACGCCGAGGACGACGAGTACGACGCCGAGGACGACGAGTACGACGCCGAGGACGACGAGTACGACGACTCCGAGTTCGACGCCGACCTGGAGGAAGAGGACGACGACCCGGGGCCCGGGCGGCCGGGCGACCGGTCATCCGGCTGACTCCGGCCCACACCCGCTATGATTGCGGCACGGGCGTATAGCTCAGCTGGTTAGAGCTGCCGACTCATAATCGGCCGGTCGCAGGTTCGAGTCCTGCTGCGCCCACCATCGGAGTCTTTCGGCTCGCGCTGCGCGCTCATCTGCCCATCCACTCGAGCAGTGCGTCTGCGCACTCGTCGGTCTCCCGGTAGCCCTGTCGGTAGAGCGCCTCGAGGCGCGCCGGATCGCGGTCCAGCCTGCCGACCGCGAGAGGCTCGGCGGGGCGGATGACGAAGACTGAGCCCTCGCGCTCACGTCGCTCGACCAGGTCGAGGCACGCGTCGTAGCGGGCCTGACGCTCGCGTAGCGCCCGTCGCACGCCGGGGGAGCGCCACAGCAGCGTCTCGACCATGCCCCCAAGCCTCTGCGGCGGCTTCCGGTAGCCCGCGTTCCGGGTGAGGACCACGACGTTCCGCTCGTTGCCGTCGGCGATGGAGCGCTCTAGCGGGATCGGGTCGCTCACCCCCCCGTCGCAGCAACGCCGGCCCTCGATCATGACCGGCGGGGAGAGGATCGGCAGGCTGCAGGTGGCGCGCTGCACGGTGGCGACGAACCAGCGCGGATCGTGGTCGTGCTGGCGGAAGTACCTCGGCTCTCCGGTGAGGCAGTCGGTGACGCCGACCATCAGCGTCCGCGGCGAGGTCCTGAAGTCCTCGTAGTGGAAGGGCGCGAGCTCGTCGGGCAGCGTCTCGAAGAGGAACCGCATGCCGAACCAGCTCCGCTCGCGCAGAACGTTGCGCCAGCCGGCATAGCGGCGGTCGGTCGCGAAGTCGACGAAGACGCGATGGTTCCGCTCTCGCTGGCCGGCGACGTAGTCGGAGCCGGCGTTGGCGCCGGCCGAGACGCCGACGATGTAGTCGAACGACACGCCGCGGTCCATGAACGCGTCCAGGACGCCGGCCGAGTACGTGGCGCGCATCCCGCCGCCCTCGAGTACGAGTCCGATGTCCGACATCATGGGCCGATGGTACCCGACGCAGCCGACCTCCGACGCACGGGGACCAGCGACCTCTTCGCCCGGCGGGTACGTCGGTGCGGGTGGGGCGGCGCAGCAGTCATCGTCCGCGCTTCGCGGGTCGACGTATGATTGGCCCCGGGTCCACACCTGCCGGGTCGACAGACCCGCGGGTCCCGTCAGTCGGGCGTACCGGAACCGAGCGGCAGAGGGAGGCATCGATGGCCCTTCTCATCATCGAGCACGTCGTGGGCGACTACGCCACGTTCGAGAAGGTCTTCATGGACGATCAGGGGCGCCGCAGACGGAAGGGCTGCCTCGGCGCCAGGGTCTACCGATCGGCGGCCGACGCCAACGACGTCTGGGTGGTGCTCGAGTTCGACACGGCCGAGCACGCCCGTGAGCACGCCGAGGGGCTGGAGCTGCACGAGGCGATCAAGTGGGCCACGAGCAACGTGTCGATGCCCCGCTTCGAGGTGCTGGAGAAGACGATAGAGACCGACGCGTGAAGCCTCGCGCGGCGGTCGAGCCGGGCGCCTCGACGACGATCGACGCCGCGCCGTCAGTCGACGACCGGCTACCCCTCCCTCGGGCTGTCCGGATGGGCGCGATGAAGCTCTCCACCTGCGCCGGTGTGGCCAGATGTACGTCGGTCGCCCGGCCGTGGGGGTGGGATATAGTCAGAGCGGCCGATGGTCGTTCTCGAGGCGGTCGGCTGAAGCTCGCGACGCCGGCCGGCGCGCTCCCAGGTGCGGGACCTTCCGGACTCTTCGATAGGCCGCACAAGTCGACAGGGCCGGACGACAGGATGAGACGGCGTCGCTGAGCGACTGTACGGATCCGGCGCTTCAGGATCGACAGGCGTGATCAAGGAGCAGACCAGTGAGCAGAAGAGTCCTGATCATCGACGACGAGCCGGAGATCCGCCGCAATCTGACTGTCGGACTTGCCCAGGAGGGGTTCATCTGCACCGCCTGCCCGGATGGTATCTCGGCCATCCACGAGCTCCACGACTCGCGTGAGAAGGGCGTCGGCTACGACTACCTGGTGACCGACATCTTCATGCCGGACATCGACGGGCTGAAGATCCTCAAGGTGATCAAGAGCGAGTTCCCGGATCTGCCGGTCCTCGTCATCACGGGCTTCGGCAACGAGGAGCTCGAGCAGACGGCTCTCGCCGAGCACAACACCGGTTTCCTGGACAAGCCGTTCGAGATCCCGACGCTGGTGGAGGCTCTCGAGGAGCTTACGCCCTCGGGCACGACCGGGAAGAAGCCGGTCAGCGCCGCCGAAGGACCTGCCGACGAGGCCGGCATCAGGGAGTCGCTGAGCTCGTACATCACGCTGCGGGTCACCGACCCGGCGAAGGACATGGACGCCTACCGCACGCTTCACGGCATGGACGGCATCGCTTCCTGTGATGCCGTCAACGGCGACGTCGACATCGTCCTTCTCGCCCAGGCGTCGTCGGAGGCGGAGCTCGACGAGGTCTACGAGCGGGTCAGAGGGGTGGACGGTGTGGAGATCGTCTCCCTGTCGGCCGTCGAGCGCCCGAGGCTCGACAGGGACGTCGAGGAGTTCATCGACGTCTACCGGAAGGCGGTCAAGGAGAGCGTCCAAAGCAACCTGCCGAAGATGCGCGGCACCAAGAGCTACGTGATCGTGGACATCGACAAGGATGCCATCCAGCAGGTCTTCACGACGCTCTTCTTCCTCGACGAGATCCTCTTCTGCGACGTCGTGGACGACGGCACCCGGCTTCTCGGGATCGTCTCCGAGAGCGGAGCCTTCGGCAAGACTCCCCGCATCGTCGAGAAGCTGTCCACCATCGACGGCGTCCTGAGGGTACGGGACGCCAGGATCATCAACCTGCTGGACGCATGAGGCCGCCGTTGGGCCGCGAGAACGAGGCCGTTCGCGGTGGAACGACCGCCGGCCTCCTGAGGAGCGGTCGCCGATGCATTCGTGACTGACCGTCTGGAGCGATGTCGAGAGACACACAGGAGACCGACTTCACGTACCGGCTCTGGCGCTACGACGGAGAGCCGGGCGAGCTGATCCCGCTCCTGCAGTCAGCGCAGGAGCACTTCGGCTATGTCCCCCGACGAGCCATCAGCTCCATCTCCGAGGCGACCGGCACCCCTGAATCGACGATCTACGGTGTCATCACCTTCTACAGTCAGTTCCGGCTGCAGCCCATGGGGACGTACCGGATACGGCTGTGCGCCGGCACGGCCTGTCACGTGGCCGGGGCGCCGACCCTCCTCGACACCCTCCGCGACGAGCTCGGTGTGGAGGAAGGCGGCACGAGCGCGGACGGCCTGTTCACGCTCCTCACGGTCGCCTGTCTGGGCTGCTGCTCGCTGGCGCCGGCGATGATGGTCAACGACGACACCTACGGGAGCCTGACGCCGGCCGGTGCGCGGAAGATCGTGCGCCGGATACGGCGTGAGGAGAACAGGAAAGCGGAGAAGCGGGAGAGCCTTGTCTGACCGCGGCAGCAGCCTCGACCCGGGAGCCGGCGCGGTCCGGCGGCGGCCCTAGGCGGGACGATCGATGGTGAGAGTACTGGTCGGCATGAGCACGTGCGGCCTGTCCGCCGGCGCTCGCGATACCTACAGTGAGCTCGAAGAGCTCATGCGGGGCGACCCCAGCCACGAGCTCGGCTTCACCGGCTGCATCGGGATGTGCTACCGGGAACCGCTCGTCGAGGTCCGGGAGGACGGCCGACGGACGCTCTACGGCGAGGTCGACCCGGCCAGAGCCAGGGAGATCGTCGACCGGCATCTGGGGCGCGGCGCCGCCGTCGATGAATACGTCGTCTATCGGGAGGATCCCGCCGGACGAGCCAGCGGCCCGGAAGCGCCCTTCCTGGCCGGGCAGGATCGGATCGTCCTCCGCAACTGCGGCATCATCGATCCCGAATCGCTCGACGAGTACGTCCGGCGCGGCGGCTACGAAGCGACCCGCACGGCGCTCGTGTCGATGACCCCGCAAGAGGTCATCGACGAAGTGAAGGCCTCGGGCCTTCGCGGACGTGGCGGGGCGGGATTCCCGACCGGCCTCAAGTGGTCGTTCGCCGCCCAGAACGAGGCCGACCAGAAGTACGTGGTCTGCAACGCCGACGAGGGCGATCCGGGGGCGTTCATGGACCGTTCGGTCCTCGAAGGGGACCCTCACGCGGTCATCGAGGGGATGCTCATCTGCGGCCGGGCGATCGGGGCGACCTTCGGCTACATCTACTGTCGAGCGGAGTACCCGCTGGCCATCAGGCGTCTGCGGATCGCCATAGAGGCGGCTCGGGAGCGAGGCTTCCTCGGCACGGACATCATGGGCTCGGGGGTCGACTTCGATCTCAAGATCAAGCAGGGCGCCGGCGCCTTCGTGTGCGGCGAAGAGACGGCGCTGTTCGCCTCGATCGAGGGGCAGCGGGGCATGCCTCGCATCAGGCCCCCTTTCCCGGCGGAGCAGGGCGTCTGGGGAAAGCCGACCAACAACAACAACGTCGAGACCTACGCCAACGTCCCGTGGATCATCGTCAACGGGGCCTCCGAGTTCCGGGCGTACGGGACCCAGGAGTCGCCGGGCACGAAGGTCTTCGCCCTGGCCGGCAAGGTCGCCAAGGGCGGCCTGGCAGAGGTCTCCATGGGCACGACGATCGAGGAGCTCGTCTGTGGCATCGGGGGCGGGATCAAGGGCGAAAGGGAGTTCAAGGCCGTCCAGATGGGGGGGCCGTCGGGCGGCTGTATCCCGGCGCGGCTCAAGGACACCCCGGTCGACTTCGAGCACATCCCTCAGACGGGAGCCATCATGGGGTCCGGCGGGATGGTCGTCCTCGATGACACCACGTGCATGGTCGACATGGCCCGCTTCTTCCTCGACTTCACGCAGAAGGAGTCGTGCGGGAAGTGCACCTTCTGCCGTATCGGCACCAGGAGGATGCTCGAGACCCTGGAGCGGATCACCAGCGGAGAGGGAGACCCCGGGGACATCGAGTACCTGCAGCAGACCGCCGGACAGATCAAGCAGGCCAGCCTGTGCGGGCTTGGGCAGACGGCCCCCAATCCCGTCCTCACCACGCTCGAGTACTACCGTGAGGAGTACGAGGCCCACATCGAGGCGCAGAGGTGTCCGGCCGCCAGCTGCACCGCCCTGGTCTCGTTCTTCATCGATGCGGAGAAGTGCACGGGCTGCGCGCTCTGTGCCGGAGCCTGCCCGGTCGGCGCCATCTCGGGCGAGAAGAAGGCGCCTCACGTGATCGACGTGGAGACCTGCGTCAACTGTGGCAGGTGCATCACGTCCTGCAACTTCGACGCCGTCCGCAAGGCGTAGGAGCTCCGATGGGCACGGTACGGATCGAGATCAACGGGACGCCGGTCGAGGCAGACGAGGAGCAGACGATCCTCGAAGTGGTCGAGGAGCAGAAGCTCGACGTGATACCGACCCTGTGCCACTCGCCCGAGCTCGCTCCCTACGCTTCGTGCTTCCTGTGTGTGGTCGAGCTCGAGGGCCGGCCCGGCCTGGTCCCTTCGTGCGCCACCAGAGTGGCCGACGGCATGAAGATCCGCACACACAGCGAGCGCGTCCACGAAGCCCGCAGGACCGCGCTCGAGCTCCTCCTCTCCAACCACTACGCGGACTGCATCGGGCCCTGCGTGGAAGGATGCCCGGCGGGAGTGGACGCCCAGGGCTACATCGCCCTGGCCGCGATGGGCGAGTACCGGAAGGCCGTCGACCTCATCCGCACGACGAATCCGCTGCCGGCCGTGTGCGGACGGATCTGCGTCCGCAGGTGCGAGGTGGTGTGCCGCCGGCAGCTCGTCGACGAGCCGGTGGCCATCAACGACATCAAGCGGTTCGTCACCGACATGCCCGGCGCTTACGCCGGGACGCCGATGCGCAAGTCCCCCAGGGGCAAGAGCGTCGGCATCGTCGGCGCCGGTCCGGCGGGGCTCACGGCCGGCTGGTTCCTCGCCCTGGAGGGCTACGACGCGATCCTCTACGAGAACATGCCGGAGCCGGGCGGGATGCTCCGCTACGGCATCCCGGAGTACCGGCTGCCGAACTCCGTGCTCGACCGCGAGATCGAGTACATCACCCGGGCCGGCGTCGAGATCCACTGCGGCGTGCGCATCCCTCGAGACCTGACCGTCGACGACCTGCTCCAGAGGCACGACGCCGTGTTCCTGTCACCGGGAGCGTGGGGCGGAAAGGCCATGCGGGTCGACGGCGAGTTCGAGACAGAGGGCGTCGTGTCGGGCGTCGACTACCTCGTCGAGAAGGCCGGCGAGCCGACTCCCGTCGAGGGCACGGTGCTCGTCGTCGGAGGTGGGAACACAGCCATGGACGCGGCCCGCACGTCCTGGCGGCTGGGGGCCGACAAGGTCATCATCGTCTACCGTCGCACCAGGGCCGAGATGCCTGCCGACAGTCACGAGATCGAGGATGCGCTCGAGGAGGGCGTCGAGATCATGGAGCTCGTGGCGCCCGTCGGTATCGTCGACGACGGCGGAGCGCTCACGGCGCTCAGGTGTGTCCGCATGCAGCTCGGCGAGCCGGATGCCTCCGGAAGGCGGCGCCCGGTTCCCCTGGAGGGAAGCGAGTTCGAGGTGCCCTGCGATCTCGTCGTCTCCGCTATCGGGCAGGAGCCTCTGACCGACCAGCTCTTCGGCGAAGCAGAGAGCCGTCCGGCCGTCTCGAGATGGTCGACGTTCGACGTCGACCCGATGACGATGAAGACGGACCTTGACGGGCTGTTCGCGGGCGGCGACGTCGCCAACGACGGTCCGACGGTCGTCATCGACGCCATCCGCGACGGACAGCGGGCGGCGCGCGCCCTCGGCGCCTACCTCGAGGGCCGCGACGCACCGGTCGAGCCGTTCGTGGTGGAGAAGGAGTTCTGGGCGCCACCTGGTGAGCAGGAGCTCGGAGAGGTGCGGGAGAGCCCTCGGCGTCTGATGGAGAAGCTCCCGGTGGAGGAGCGGGAAGGGAGCTTCCTCGAGGTCGCGGCCGGCTTCGACCACGACGACATCGGCCATGAGGCGGCGAGATGCCTCTCCTGCGGCTGCGTCGCCTACGACTGGTGTGAGCTGCGCCGCTACGCGGAGGAGTACGGTGTCGACCTTGAGCACCACAAGGGGTATGCGCGCAGGCACAGGGTCGACGCGAGGCATCCGCACCTCGTCTACGATCCGAACAAGTGCATCCTCTGCGCGAAGTGCATCCGCACCTGCGAGCGCGTCCTGCCGGTCGGGGCGCTGGGCCTGGTCGACCGTGGCTTCCAGGCGGAGATGCGGCCGGCTCTGGAGGAGCCCCTCGTCGAGACGAGCTGCATCTCGTGCGGCAACTGCGTCGACTCCTGCCCGACCGGGGCGCTCACCGTCAAGTACCCCTTCCCGGGGCGGGCCTGCCTTGACCATGAGGCGACCGTCACGCACTGCGCACTGTGCTCGGTCGGCTGTCGGATCACGGTCCGAGCGTTCGGCGGCGACCGGTACTACATCGACAACTCCGGCGAGCCGGGCGACTACCTCTGCTTCTACGGGCGGTTCGCCAATGACCTGTTCATCAACCGCAGGCGTCTGCTCAAGCCTGCGGTCAGGGAGGGGCTCGCCCGTGCCGAGGTCACCTATCGCGAGGCCTATGAGCGCGTCGCGGGCGGGCTGAGGGAGGTCGTCCGAGCGCACGGGCCGCAGTCGGTCGCCGTCTTCGTCTCACCGGAGCTCTCCAACGAGGAGTTGTACCTGGCTTCCCGGATCGCCCGTGAGGGTCTCGGCACCAACAACGTGGCGTCACTCTCGTTGCTGACCGCCGGGATGCCGTCCGGAGCTCTCGACGAGGCGCTCGGATTCACGGGCTCGACGGCCGGGGCCGAGGCGATCCGGGAGAGCGACCTCATCTTCTGCGTCAACGCCGACGTCCAGTCGGAGCAGCTCATCCTGGGCATCGAGATCCAGGAGGCCGTGAAGGCCGGAGCCAGGCTGATCATCTCCGATTCGTTCGAGGACCCCCTTGACACGGTGGCCGACCTCAAGCTCGATCCGATGCGTGGGAGAAGCACCGCCCTGATCAAGGGGATCACCCGCCTGCTCATCGAGGAGGGCTGCCTCCCGCGAGATCTCGTCGAGTCGCTGCCGGGCGGCGCGGAGTTCCTCAGTGACGTCGACGACGCGACGCCGGCGGCCACCGCTGCAGAGACGGGGGTGACGGAAGACAGGCTGCGGCGCTGCGCCGAGATGGTGGGCGCCTCCGGGAAGGTGGTCGTGGTCCATTCACCGGACCGACCGCGCGACCGCGCGCCGGGGGCCGTCCGCGCCGTCGCCGACCTGGTCCTGCTGCTTCGTGCCACGGGAGTCGCAGCCGACCTCATCCTCCCGTCTCAGGCGGCCAACGCCGCAGGGATCGAGGTCTGTGGAGCAGACCCGGCGTTCGTCCCGGGCCGGGCGCCTGCCGGGCGCCTGCCGGGCGCTCGTGACCGGACGGAGCTGCTGCATGCGCTCGCGGCCGGGGAGATCAGGGCCGCCCTGGTCATCGGCGAAGACCCCATGCGGCACGATCAGACCGCCGCCTTCTTCACCGATCTCGATCTCCTCGCCGTCTGCGACTGGGCGGCGACCGAGACCGCTCTCTACGCGAACGTGGCGCTGCCCATGGCGACCTCTCTGGAGACCGAGGGTTCGAGAGTCGACTACGAGGGCCGGGTCGTGGAGTCCAGAGCCGCGGTCGGCGCCCCCAACGGCATCAAGACCTGGCACGTGCTCAGGAACATCGGCGATCTGCTCGGCGTCCCGATCCCCGGCGTGTTCTCCGCGATCTCGGCGGAGCTCACCCGGCTGGTCGAGAGACACCAGGGCGACACGGCGGCGTTCACCTTCAACACCGGGCAGCCGCGGAAGTGGGACGGGACCGGACGGCTGGTCGTGGCGGACGCGACTCCCACGCGGTTGCCGGGCGCGCCCCCTCTTACGGCGTGCGCCCAGTTCAAGAGCGAGGTCCAGGAGATCGGGATCAGGGACTACCGGGTCGGCGTCAGAGGGAACCCGGCCGCCCGCTGACGGCGCCACGCCGCCTCCGCCGGGGCCGTGGGCGGTTCATTCCCGCTCGAGGTAGCCCTCCAGCGTCTCCCTGTCGATCCCGAGCTCCGCGGCCGCCTTGACCCTGTCGCCGCCCACGTAGCGCAGGGTCCTGTCGACATGCTCCTTGAGCACAGCTTCCAGTGGGCGTGGATGGAAGTCCGTGAGGCCGGCCCTCCCCGACGTGAGGATGTCCCTCATGTAGTGGGCCAGCGACTCGACTCCGACGACGCCGCCGCTCTCGGTGTTGATGACGCACGTCGCGACGATGTCGTTGAGCTCCTGCACGTTGCCGGGGAACTCGTAGTTGAGCAGGAGCTCCATGACCTCGTCGCTGAAACCCTCGACCGGCTTGCCCATCCTCTGCGCCTCTCTCTGGAGGACGTCGTTCGCCAGCAGGGGGATCGCCTCGCGCCTCTCCCGCAGCGGCGGGATGTGCAGCGAGTTGACCATCAGGTGGTAGAGCAGGTCCTGGGAGAAGCTCTCGCGATACTCCTCCCGATCGAGGTTCTGGCATGAGGCGACGATGACGCGCGCGTCGGCGCTCTGCACGCGCGGCGAGTACTCCCTGTGGAACTCTCCGTGCTGGATGAATGCATTGAGCCGCACCTGGATCGGAAGCGGCAGGAGTTCCACGCTGTTGATGAACAGGGTCCCGCCGTCTGCCTCTTCGAGGAAGCTCCGGATGTTCGGCTCTCCCTCGACCTCCCGGCTGGCGCCGAAGAGGAGCTTCGGGAACCTCTCCATGTCGTGTGAGGACGCATCCACGGCGACGAAAGGACCGGCGTGCCGCGGGCTTGCCCGGTGGATCGCCTCGGCCAGCGACCGCTTGCCGGTCCCCCTCTCGCCGAAGATGAAGATGCAGAGGTCGCCCGCCGCCATCTTGGCGGCCTGATGGAGCAGTCGTGTCATGGCCGGCGATCCCGATCGCAGGTGATCGAACGCCTCTCTGCAGGTGAGATCGTTGAGGCTGAGCTGCGGCGGCAGTCTCCTGATGGAGCCACGCGTCGCCCCGTGCGAGATCGCCTTCGCGATCACATCGATCAGATGCTCGTCGTCGACCGGCTTGGTGAGGTAGTCGAAGACGCCCAGCTTGAGGGACTCGACCGCGAGATCGACGTCGTTCACCCCGGTGAGGACGACGATCGGCATGTCCAGACGTCTCTCGGCCACGTGCCTGATGAGGTCCATGCCGCTGAGGTGGGGCATGTCCATGTCGAGGAGCATGATGTCGAACTGCTCCTCTTCCAGAAGCTCTGGAACGGTCCTGGAGTCGTTGACGACCGTAGGCTCGTACTCGCCGGCCTGCATGAACGAGACCATCAGGTAGTTGGTCACCGCCGAGTCGTCGTCGACTATGAGGAGCTTCTTCATGACCGGCTCCCCGGCGAGTCACCTGACGGGCCCGCCTGGCCGCCGGAGTCCTTGCGCTTGTGAGGGAACGTCGCCGTGAAGGTAGTTCCCTCCCCGAGCTTGCTGGAGACCGAGACCTTGCCGCCGTGCTCCTCGACGACCCGGTAGACGATCGACAGCCCGAGGCCGGTGCCCCCTCGAGCCCTCTTCGTCGTGAAGAAGGGATCGAAGATCTGTTTCGCGGTCCGCTCGCTCATGCCGGAGCCGTTGTCGCTCACGCGGGCGATCACGTCGGTGTCGTCGAACTCGGTCGTCACCTCGATGACGCCCCGGGTCCCCTCGGGGATGGACTGGCCGGCGTTGATCATGAGATTGACGATCACCTGCTCGATCTTCTGGATGTTGCCGTCGAACTCCGGCAGGCCGTCGGCGAGGTCCAGCTTGACGTCCGCCGTCTTGCAGATCTGGTTGTGGACGAGGCGGACGCTCTCTCTGATGGTGGCGTTGAGGTCGACCGTGTCGACCAGCAGGCCCTCATCGCGTCGCGCGAAGCGCTTGAGGGCGTCGACGATGCCCTTGATCCTTGCGGAGCCGTTCGCCATGTCGTCGATGAGCGTGACGATGTGGTCCCTGAAGAACGGATAGTCGAGCCGGGCGATCTTCAGGTCCGGGTGGGTCTCGTAGTAGGCGTCGAGGAGCGGGAGGATGTCCTCCATGGCCTGCTTGATGATCTTCACGTTGCCACGGATGAACTGGTTGGGGTTGTTGATCTCGTGGCCGATGCCGCTCACGAGCTGGCCGAGTGACGCCATCTTGTCGGCCTGCTGCAACTGCTGCTCGTACCTCCGCTTGTCCGAGATGTCGTGGTGGAACTCGAGGATGCCGTCGACCGCGTCGTTCTTGTCGAAGATGGGGATGGTGTGGACCTCGTAGAAGCGGTCCTCATGCTGGGTCTCGTGGGTGATCGGGGTCTTCTGTTCGAGCACCTGGGCCAGCCGGCAGTCCGCGCAGGGACGGTCTGAGTCGAAGAACGTCCCGTGGCACGTGTTGCCCGGAGCGTAGTCGCCCAGGTTCGTCATCACCACGTTCCGGTCCCGGTCGATGATCGCGACCGTGTCGGGGATGGCCTGGAACATCGTGCGCAGTCTGGTCTCCGACTCCTCGAAGCCCGCATGGATGTCGTTGAGGTACGAGTTGATGGTCTCCGCTTTCAGCCGCTCGCGGCTGAGCTCCTCCATCTGCCGGTCGATGTCCCGCCTCAGTTCCGTGCGTTCGAGCGACTGCTCGATCATCCCGGCGATGGTGTCCATCATCCGCCGTTCGTCCGGCAGGAACTCGAGGTCGTCCCGCTCGTACGCCACGCAGATGCTGCCGCGGACCTCGCCGTCGAACACCAGATCGGTCCACAGGGTCGGCTCGGTGTCGGGTCTGGTGCCGTACTCGCGGCCCTGATAGACGCTGTATACGCGGACGTGCTCCGGATGCTGCATCCCCTCACGCAGATAGCGCGGAAGGCCGGTCAGGAAGGCCTCGATCGACCTCGACACCTCCAGCCACTCGTCGACTGCGTAGAGGCAGGCAAGTTCTTTTGCGCGTTCGCGATGGTCCGGGTCGGTGAGGTGGTCGAGCGTGGCGAAGCGGTTCCCCCAGAACATGAAGAGGCGACCGTGTTCGCCGCTCTCCATCACCGCTCTGAGCATGATGGACGGCCCTCCGGAGCGCGTCTCCCAGGTGACCAGCTCCGGACCGCCGTCTCTCTCCAATCTCTCCATGGTCGCCTTGACGGCGTCGAGGGGCGCGCCGGCGAGCACGTCGTCCACGGATCTGCCGCGCAGGTCGCCGTCCGACCCTTCGGTGGTCTCGTCGGCGAGCGGGTCGCTCATGTAGACGACGTTGCCGCCGTCGTCGAGGAGGAAGAGGTAGTCGAAGAAGCTCCTCTTGAGGAGGCCGCAGAGGTCTTCGAGCGTGACGGTCATCACCGGTCCTCTCAGTGGTCCTCCCACAGCCTACTCTGCCGTACGGCTCTCGTGCAGCCGACGGTCGTGCGAGGCGTGCCTCTGCGGCGGCGACCTTCGCCGCCGGCGTCGCGTCAGTCGGCGCCTCCGCCGCCTCCGCCGCCACCACCGCCTCCGCCGCCGGAGAAGCCGCCACCGCCGCCGGAGAAGCCGCCGGCGTCGCCGCTGCCGGACGACTGCGGCGTGGCGGCGACCACTGCGGCGCTGAGCCCTCCGGTGAAGGAGGAGACGGCGCCTGAGACCCCGCCGTAGATCGGCGCGTGGTCGGGGGTGGTGAACCAGTACACGCTCTGGAAGTCCGTGTCCTGCACGACCTCGGGCACGTGGACCTGCATCTCCTTCATGACCTTGTCGGCGATCCCGAACACGACTGCCATCACCAGGTACTGCTCCCACAGCACCACGCCGGTCGGGGGCTTCTCGTCGAGGCGGCCGAAGTCCCGCAGGTAGTCGCGGAGGGCGCGGTATTGCGCGTACAGCTCGGCCGCCTCTCTCGAACGACGCCGCATCACCGGCGAGGCCAGCGTGAAGCCCACCAGGACGCCGGCCGGCACGAGCATCAGCGGCTCGGTGCCCCAGAGGCTGAGCAAGAAGACGAGACAGGCAGCCAGGAACGTCGCCGCACCCGCGACGGCGGCTCGACGGCCGCCGCCCTTCTCGAGGAAGCCGCGCCGCTCGGCCTCGGCCTTCACGCCGCTGCGCCAGAGCTCGATCCCGGCCCGGAACGACTCCTGATTGAGGGCCGCCCACTCCTTCATCTCCACCATGGTCAGGCGGTCGCCGGAGGCCACCTCGTCGAAGAGGAACTCGACCAGCGGCCGGGTGAGCTCATCGACCCTGTCCAGTCTGCTCCGGTCGATGACGAACGCGAACGACGGCTTGCTGCCGTCCTCGGGCCTGGTCGGCTCGATGCGCAGTACGCCCTTGACCGCCAGGTCGAGCATGGTGGCGGCGATGTCGTCGTTCGACACCTTGCCCATCCGCCACAGCGCGCCGACCAGGGCCGGCGGCATGTCGGTGGGGATCTCGCGCAGGTACTTGGCGCGGAACTGGGGCCGGTACTCGCGGCCGCCGCGGAAGAACAGGATGAGCCAGAAGCCGAGGGCGAGCGCCGTGATGCCGCCGGTGACGCCCCAGGCGATGCGCTCGTTGCGTCGTTCGGCCTCGAGTATCTCCTTCGCCCGGGCCCGCTGGGCGTTCGCCTCGTCGGCGAGGGCCGTCTCTTCCTCGACCACCGTCTCGACCATGTCGGTGGGGACGGGCTCGACCTTGGAGAGCAGGCCCGGCGGGAACAGCTCGCGGACCTCGACGAACGTCCGCGGGGCGAGCTCGTCGATACTCAGCACGACGGTGCCGCCCTCCTTGATGCGGATGACCCCGTTGAGCGGGCCGTGCCCCCAGGCCTTGACCCTGTCACGCGCGACCGGGCGCGGCAGCGTGACCTCGGCCCGCACGCGCTCCATCGGCACTTCCCACTCGCTGCCGATGATCTTCCAGTACAGCTCGCCGGCGTCGGCCCACCGCTGGGCCGCGTTGCCGGCTCGCCAGCGGAAGGTGAAGTCGGCCGAGCGGTCGTCAAGGTCGTAGAAGGCCTCGACGCGGACGACCGGGAGGTAGTCGGCGCCGGTCGCCTCGGTGACCCGGTAGTAGCCGAACGGCCGCTGCTCGGGCGCGATCGAGGTCCACGGCGCGGGGGTCTCATCGGCGGAGGGGCTCCCGTCGGACCCGGACGCCGCCGGGGGCGGCGTGCCGTCATACGGCTGCCAGTCGGAGGGCAGCCGCTCCATTGGGCCGTCGGGGCCGATGACCTCGATCACGGTGATAGGCGTGCCGGGTTCGAGAGGGATGTCGCGGTAGACACGCGTGTAGCTGCCCTCGAACGTGTAGTCGAACCGTTCGTCGACGTTCAGTCCGCCGTTGGAGCGCACCGCCATGGAGATGGCCACATCGTCGATGCTGTAGCTCTTCTGCAACGACGGCACGAGCCAGGAGAAGACGACCACCATGACGATCGCGACCAGGACCACGACCGTCACGACGCATCCGAGGCACCATCTTGTTGCGCGCATCCTGACCTCCAGCGGCGGCGCCGCGCTACAGAGAGGAGACCGCGTGACGACGATCCCCGGTCTACGAGGAGGCCCCGGTCCGGAGGACCCGGTCCAGAGACCACGTTCCAGAAGGTTCACAGACCCGCGCTACCGGGTAGCAGCAGGCGAGCGGCACAACGATGCAGTCGGATGGGCCTGAAGTCAAGAGCCGAGAGGTCTCGTCGCGCCCCGGCGGAACAGGAGGCACCACAGATGAACACCCTTCTCGAGTCGCCCTGGTGGGCCGTGTTGCTGCGAGGTCTCATCGCCATCGCCTTCGGCGTCCTGCTCTTCGCCTGGCCGGAGCTCACGCTGAACGCCTTCATCATCATCTTCGGCATCTTCGCCCTCGCGTTCGGCGCGTTCGCCTGCATCTCGGCGCTCATGGGGATCAGGAAGCATCGCGGCTGGGGCGTGCAGCTCTTCGTCGGCCTCATCGGCATCGCCGCCGGGATCGTCGCGCTGGCGTATCCGAACGCGACGGCGGTCGTCGTGCTCTACCTGGTCGCCGCGTGGGCCATCGCCTCCGGCGTGCTGGAGATCGGCGCCGGTCTCGGGGTGCGCACGAGCGGCGGCCTGTCGTGGCTGCTGGTGATCGTCGGGCTGGTCTCGATCATCTTCGGGATCATCGCCTTCGCCTGGCCGGGGGCCACGATCCTGACCATCCTCTGGCTGGTCGGCGCCTACGCGCTGGCCAGCGGTGTGCTGCTCTGCGTCAGCTCGTTCTTCGTGGGCCGCTGGCAGCGCCGGCTCGCCGACGCCGAGGTGGGCAGCGGATCGATGTGAGGAGATGCGCCGTGGTCGAGAAGGACGTCGGCGTGGTCGCCCTCGTGGGCAGTCCACGTCCGAGAGGGAACAGTTCCTGTCTGGTGGACGCGGCTCTCCGTGAGCTCGAGTCGGCGGGGGCGCGGACGGAGAAGGTCATGCTCGGCGCCAGGAAGATCGGGTTCTGCGTCGGCCACGACGATTGCGAGGAGCGGGAGGACTGCCCGCTCGAGGATGACGCCTCCGCCCTCATCGACGACGTGTTCCGGGCCGACGGTCTCATCCTCGCCTCGCCGGTCTACGGCGACAACGTCAGCGCCCAGATGAAGGTGTTCATGGACCGCTGCTGCCACCCGTACAACCGTGGGCGCAAGCTGCGGACCAGGGTCGTCGGCCTCCTGGCCGTCGCCGACTCCTCCGGACTCGAGGAGACGATCGACGCCATGCGACGGTTCGTCTCGTTCATCGAGCCCGATGGCGTGGAGATCGTGACCGCGGCGGGCTACGCGACCTGTCTTGGCGACGCCGCGCGCAACGAGCCGCTCGTCGAGGAGGCGAGGGTGGTCGGTCGCCGAATGGCGGAGGCACTAGGTCTCGGGTCCTCGGCGCTCGGGTGAGTCACGTGTCGAGGACGCGACCCAGGTCGCCGAGCGCGTCGGCGGCGGCCCGCCGGTCGAGCGCGTAGAAGCTCCACTTGCCGCGCGTCTCCTCGGTGACCAGGCCGGCGTCCCTCAGCACTCGCAGGTGGTACGACGCCTTCGACTGCGCGAGGTCGAGACGTTCCTGGAACTCGCAGACGCAGACGCCCTGAGGCGGGTCGGGTCCGGGTACGCCGCGGCTCGCGGGGTCGTCGAAGCAGCAGCAGCCGTGCTCTCGCGACATGATCTCCAGCATCGCGAGACGTATGGGGTCGGCGAGCGCCCTGGCGAGGCGGGCCGTCTGCTCCAGATCGCCGCTCATGGCGGTGAGCATAGCACGAGATTTCTTGATGTGAGGTTGACAGCGAATGCGGTGGGGGTAGGCTTGGAGTGGTTTACAGCAAGAAATCTTGATGTTAGTTGACGGAAAGGTCGGAGGACACGGTGAGCGAGACCAAGGCGAGAACGAACAGCACTGCGGAGGACCACGAGCGGCTCAAGGAGCGGGTGCGCGAGACGTATGCCGAGAAGGCCATGGCCGCGGCGGCGGCGCGTGACACTGGATGCTGTTGTTCGTGCGACTCCAAGGTCGCCGAGGCGCTCAGCGACAACATCTCGCGCGAGCTGTACTCCGACGACGAGACGAGCGGGCTGCCGGCGGAGGCCGTGCTGGCGAGCGCGGGGTGCGGCAACCCCACCGCGCTCGCCGAGCTGCACCCGGGCGAGGTCGTCCTCGATCTGGGGAGCGGCGGCGGCATCGACGTCCTCCTCTCGGCCCGGCGGGTCGGCCCGGGGGGCAAGGCCTACGGCCTCGACATGACCGACGAGATGCTGGAGCTGGCCCGCGAGAACCAGCGTGAGGCCGGCGTGAACAACGTCGAGTTCCTCAAGGGCGAGATGGAGGACATCCCGCTGCCCGACGGATCGGTCGACGTCATCATCAGCAACTGCGTCGTCAACCTGTCGCCGGACAAGGACGCGGTGCTGGCCGAGGCGTTCCGCGTGCTGCGGCCAGGCGGCCGGCTGGCGATCTCCGACATGGTGTTCCAGGGTGACATGAGCCTGATTCCGGCGACCCTGCTGCGCGACGTGAAGGCGTGGTCGGGGTGCATCGCCGGAGCGCTCGAGGAGCGCGACTACCTGGCGCGGCTGCGTGCGGCCGGCTTCGAGGAAGCGTCGATCGAGGTGACGCGTGTGCACGAAGGCCGCACGGGCTCGTGCTGCGGCAGCCCGGCGCTGCCGAAGGGCGTGCGTCTCGTGAGCGGGTTCGTGCGGGCGGTCAAGTCCAGCGGCGGCGCCGGACGGACGACGCCGACGCGGTCCTGCTGTGGCGGCGGGAAGTGCTGCGGGGGGTGAGCCCCGCTCACCGTCGCTCCGCGTCGTACTGCTCTTGAGAGGCGGCGTCGTGTGACGCAGCCGGCCCGCCGCCGGGCCCTGGTCCAGCTCACGGCGGCGGCCGCGGGCCGGTCGCCTCAGCGGCGTGCATCCCGAGGCCGTCCGGGTCGTCGTGCAGCCGTCGCTGGAGGAAGGCGCACGGCAGGGCCGAGAGCAGGGCCGCGATGGCGGCCGTCATGAACGGCCACCAGAAGGCCTCCGCGACCTCCTTCAGGAACACGTCCTCCAGCTGCACGGTGAGCGTGGCCAGGGCGACGGCGTCGTCGCTGCCGACCGCCGGCACCGGCACGCCCTCCACCGGGTGGACGAGCCGGCGGATCTCGCCGATGCCGGCGGTCGCGTCGATGCCCTCCGCCTCCTCCATGGCCAGGTCGAGATAGTCGCGCCATTCGTCGCTGAGCTTCGTCTGGCGGTCGATGAGTACACGGGCGCGGGCGATGGAGTCGATGACGGCGGTGTGGACCGTGGCCGAGAAGACCGCCACGAGGATGGCGACGCCGAGCAGGAAGCCGAGCTGGCGGGCGGTGTTGAGCAGGCCGCTGCCGACGCCCTTGTCGCAGGTCGGCAGCGCCGTCATGCCGGCGGCGGTGATCGCCGGGATGGTGATGCCGAGCCCGGCGCCGGCCAGCAGCGTGCGCCACACGACGTCGCCGAAGGCCGGGTCGCGCTCCATGTAGGCGAGGGCGACGAGGCCGCCGAAGGTCACCAGCGAGCCGAGCACGCCGAGCCAGCGCGGCCCGAAGCGGTCGATGAGGCGGCCGGCGAACGGGGCGATCACCAGGCCGGCCGCCGGCACGAACGTGATCGCCAGCGCCGCCCGCAGTTCGGTGTAGTCGCCGAGCGCGACCAGGAAGATGACGAGCATGAACGCCGTGCCCATCATGGCGATGTCGACGGTGGTCATGGCGAAGGTCGCGCCGGCGAACGGACGCCGCTTGAACAGGCGCAGGTCGAAGAGCGGCAGGCGTGCTCGCAGCTCCCACCAGACGAACAGTCCCAGACCGAGGGCGGCGCCGGCGAACAAGGCGAGTACGGGCGCCGTGAGCCAGCCCCAGTTGTTGCCCTCCATGAGGCCGTACGTGAGAGAGAAGAGGCCGCCGCTCAGGAAGGCGACGCCGGGCCAGTCCATGCGCACCGGCTGCTCGTGCACCCGCCGTGGCACCACGATCGCCACGAACGCGAGCGCGAAGGCCCCCACCGGCAGGTTGAAGTAGAAGATCCACTCCCAGCCGCCGGCCCGGATGAGCAGGCCGCCGAGCGTGGGCCCGAGCGAGGCGGAGAGCGAGCTGATGGCGCCGAAGAGGCCGGACGCCAGACCCTGCTGGCGGGCCGGGAAGGCGTGCAGCAGCAGGGTCAGGGAGGTGGGGATGATGGCCGCGGCGCCCATCGCCTGGAAAGTGCGGAAGACGATGATCCAGGCCACCGTCGGCGAGAGGGCGCAGCCGAGCGAGGCGAGACTGAACACGGCCACGCCGATCAGGAACAGCCCCTTGTGGCCGAAGCGGTCGGCGAGGCGCCCCATCGTCATGAAGAGGACCGTGAGGACGAGGTTGTAGCCGTTGAGGATCCAGGAGACGGCGGTGACCGACGACTCGAGCCGCTGGATGATCTCGGGGATGGCGATGGTCATGACGGTGGCGTCGGCCAGCGACAGGAACATGCCCGGCACCAGCGCCGCCAGGACCAGCCACTTGCGGTCGCCCTTCACGCGTCCGCCACCATCATGCTCTGCAGTCTCACCGGCCATGCTCCGTCACATCGCTCGCCACGACTGCCGTGATTCTACGGGACGGCGACTGCAGGTCTGGCAGACCGACGCCGGTGGTACACTCGACACATGAGAGTCAGTGCGCTGCTTGCCGAGATCGACCGGCTGGCACCCTTCCAGCTGGCGGAGCCGTGGGACCGCGTCGGCCTGCAGGTCGGTCGCCGCGAGCGACAGGTCGGCAACGTCCTGGTCGCTCTCGACCTCAGCGAGGCCGTGCTCGACGAGGCGGCCCGTGTCGCGGCCGACCTCCTCCTCGTCCATCATCCGCCGCTCTTCACCCCGCCCGACGCGTTCACCGACGAGACGCCGACGGGTGCCGCGGTCCTGCGCGCCGCCCGCGAGGACCGCGTGGTGATCGCCTGTCACACGAACCTCGACAAATGCGCCGGCGGGCTCGCCGACATCGGCGCGGCCATCATCGGACTCGAGGGCGTCGCTCCGATCGCCCCCTCACCGGTCGATTGGCTCAAGCTCGTGGGCTTCGTGCCGGTCGACGACCTCGAGGCCGTCCGGACGGCGGTCTTCGCGGCCGGCGGCGGCGTCATCGGCGACTACGAGCACTGCTCGTTCTCCAATGCCGGCATCGGGACCTTCCGTCCCCGCGAGAGTGCCACGCCCACGGTGGGCCGCGTCGGCGAGGACAACAGCACCGACGAGCTGCGTCTCGAGATCGCCTTCCCGCGGGCCTGTCGCCGGGCGGTCCTCGACGCGTTCGTCGCCGCCCACTCCTACGAGGAGCCGGCCTACGACGTCTACGCGCTCGAAGACGAGGTGAGCAGCACCGGCCTCGGCCGCATCGGGTTCCTGCCCGAGCCGCTCGCCCTCTCGGACCTCGCGGCGACGGTCGCCCGCCACTATGGCCTGCCGACCGTGCGCTTCACCGGTCCGGGCGACCTCCGGGTCCGCTCAGTCGCGGTGCTGCCGGGGAGCGGCGCCTCTCTCATCGACTCCGTCGTCGGCCGCGCCGACGTGCTGGTCACCGGCGACGTGAAGTACCACGAGGCGGAGCGGGTCGGCAGGCAGGGTCTGCCGGTCGTCGACCTGCCGCACGAGGCGGCCGAGGGCGCGGCGCTGGAGCGCTGGACCGACGTCCTCTCGGACTCGCTGGCGTCCTCGGGCGTCACAGTCGCCTGCTGCCCCGGCCCGCGGTCGATCTGGTCCTACTCCGGCAACGACCGGGCGCCGGAGCCGGCCGGTCTCGACGACCTCGGCACCGAGACGGCGCGGCACCATCTGTTCGTCGACGGCGGCTCCCGCGGTAACCCCGGCCCGGCGGGCATCGGCGCCCGCCTCGAGACGCCGGACGGCATGGTGGTCGAGGAGCTCGCCGACGCCATCGGCACCGCCACGAACAACCAGGCCGAGTACGAGGCGCTCATCGCAGGTCTGGAGATGGCCATCGACCGCGGCGTGCGCGAACTCGTGGTCTTCGCCGACAGCGAGCTGGTCGTCCGCCAGGTCCTCGGCGAGTACCGGGTGAAGGACACCGCCCTGAGGGCTCTCCATGAACGCGTCATGCAGCTCATGCACGAGATCCCCAACGTCGAGGTGCGCCACGTCCCACGCGAGCAGAACGCCGAGGCAGACAGGCTGGTGAACGAGGCCATCGACGCCGCCCGGGGCCGCTAGCCTCCGGCCGCTCGACGGCGTCCGCGACCATCGCTCTACACCGCTTGCCTACCGTCTTCATCGGCTTCCACTCGCGCACTCGCGCTCGATTGCGGCCGTTCGCGAGGCCGGTGTATACTCCGCGTCTGCTGCGGGTGTAGCTCAGTCGGCTAGAGCGTCTGCTTGCCATGCAGAAGGTCGAGGGTTCGAGCCCCTTCACCCGCTCCAGGACCACCGAAGGGCAGAGGGCAGAGGTCCGCGCTTCTGCCGTCTGCCCTTTCGTTCATGGTCACAGGGGCGATCCGGGCGCGGTCTCGTCAGAGACCGTCCGACCCGCTCCCGAGGGCCCACTGCGGCGGCGTAGCCAAGTGGTAAGGCAGAGGTCTGCAAAACCTCCATCGGCGGTTCGACTCCGCCCGCCGCCTCCACGCTTCTCTCCTGCACAGGGCGCCTTCTGCGCCGCGCTCGGCAAGACCTCCAGCTCGGATGCCGACATGATTGCCGACGGCGATGTCGGCACGTGCGGTTCAAGGCCTATCGTGCGCTTTGGTGCGTGGATGGAGTTGGCGGAGCGGCTACTTCGCCGCGAACACGAGTTCGGCGATCTTCGCCGCCGCCTCCTCTTGCATCGCGGGAATCGCGTGCGAGTAGGTATCGAGCGTGATGGCGATGGTCGCATGGCCGAGACGCTCAGAGACGACCTTGGGGTGGATGCCGGCTCGCAGTGCCAGGGTCGCGTGGGTATGGCGCAGGTCATGCAGTCGGATCGCGGGCAGCTTCGCAGCCTTGATGGCGGTCTTGAAGAAGCGACTGACCACCTCTGGATGCCAGGCCTGGCCGTCGGGCTTGGTGAAGACCAACCCGGTGTCGGTCCAGTCGTTGCAGTTGGCCTGTTCCTCGAGTTGCCGTGCCGCTTGACCTTTGAGTACCTCGATGGTCTCGGGATCGAGAGCGACGGAGCGACGCCCTCTGGCGGTCTTCGGCTCGGAGACGACCACCGTGGCACCGTTGGGGATCAGCGCCCTGCGGACCGAGATCCTGCCTGCCTCGAGGTCGACGTCCTGCCACCTCAGTCCCAGTGCCTCGCCGCGTCGCATGCCGGTCATCGCCAGGGTGTGCCAGAGGGGGAAAGGGGGATCGTCTCGCGTCGACTTCAGGAACGCCCTGAGCTGCTCGGCGTCCCAGGTCTTGAGCTCCTTGGTGCCGTCGCCATTCACTTTCGGTGGATCGGCGGCCTCAATCGGGTTGCGGGTGATTCGTTCCCAGCGCACCGCGTCCTTGAGCGCCCGGTGCAGACAGGCGTGGACGTGGCGGATGGTCAGTGCCGAGAGTCCGTGCTTGCCGTCCTTCTTTCCACAGAGCGCCAGCTTGGCATAGAGGGCGTTGATCTGGGAACCGGAGAGCTTCTGCAGCTGCAGGCAACCGATGTGGGGCACGATGTGGCACTCGACGTGCTGGACGTAGGAGCGGTAGGTCGAGGGACGGATCGTCGCCTCGATCGCCGGCAGCCACTCCTTGGCCAGGAACTCACGCACGGTGAGCTTGCTGGGGGCGACGTAGCTCTTCTCCTCGACGGAGACCAGTAATCTGCTCAGCGCCGCCTGAGCTTCCTTGCGGGTGGCAAAGCCGGCCCTGGTCGCTCGTCGGCGTTCCTCCGTCTCGACGAGCTGACCACCGCACTTCGGACAGATGCCCTTTGGCCGTCGTTCGACCCAGAACCGCCTGCCACACTCCGAGCAGCGCTCGGCGACAGCCATGCCGATGTCGGCGATGTACTCCCAGGAGGTCTTGGAGCGTTGGCGGATGTGGCCTCGCATGGCAACTTCCCTCGTCTGTCTTGTAGCGGCAGCATCAGCTTCGCTCTGGGGGAGACCTCTGGCAAGGTGGGGGTGGTGACGAAAGCACGGGAGATGGAGACCTGGTGGACCATTCTGGTGCACACGCCGACATCGCCAATCGTCGAGAGGCGTCCGGACAGGACCTCGCATTGCTGGGGCTGAGTGGTACTCTCTTGCACAGGGCCGAGATGCCGGCCAGAGCGCTATGCTTGTCCCACAGAGGACAGTCGGATGATCGAGAAGATTCTCTCGGTATCTAACATCGGGAAGCTTCGGAAGCATGCTGCGGTAGGTGACCAGGCATTCCGAAGGCTGACGGTCATCTACGGTGACAACGCTGTCGGCAAGACCACTCTCGCTGCGGTTCTTGACTCGCTTCGGGAGGGCTCCCCAGAATTGATTCTCGGTCGAGCGACCCTCGGTGCCAGCGCAGAACCAGTCGTCAGGGTCTTGACATCTGAGGGAGTCCGAGTATTCACGGACGGCCAATGGGATTCATCATTCCCGAAGCTCGAGGTCTTCTATAGCGGCTTTGTGTCACGGGCGGTCTTCTGTGGAGATCATGTGTCGAATGACCAGCAGAAGGGCCTCTGTTCGCTGTTGGTCGGACGAACAGCTATCGCGGAAGGACAGCGGCTTGAGGAACTCAGGGCGGAGTTCAATCGGGTCAACTCTCGGCTACGTGAGCTCGAAGGCGTCATCACGCCACAGATCCACGCAAACATGGGACTGGCAGACTTCCTGAAGCTCCCGAAACAGGAGGGCATTGACAGGCTCGTGACCGAGGCCAAGCAGACGCTGGATGCAGCAAGGAACCTGGCTGCCACTCTCGCGAAGCCAATCCCCGAGAGAACGAAACTGCCGAGCCCTGACGATGACTCGTTGCTTGAGGTCCTGGGGTGTTCGATTGACAGCATTTCCATTGAGGCAATTGCCCGCGTTGCTGCACACTCGGCAGAACGAATGGGCGACGCCGGGGAACGATGGCTCCGCGAGGGCATGCAGTACGTGAAGGACGAACGATGCCCCTTCTGCGATCAGGATCTCGATGATTCCGAGTTCTACAGGGCTCTCCGGCAGTACTTCAGTGATGCCTACTCGGAGTATGAGCATTCACTGCAAGAGAATCTCAAGGTCTTGAGTAGCCAGTTTGACCCGGCAGATGTTGAACGAACCTTGCGGTCACTGGAACGTCAGCGCATCATTGCCACTACCTGGAGCGGGCAGGTGGCCAGTCTCGATTCGGATGCGCTCTCCTCGGACCTATCGCCCACCATCGACGAGGCTGTGCGAGCCTGCACTCGGCTGCGAGAAGTCATCGCGAAGAAGGAAGACAGCCCACTTCTGGCAATCGATGCTTCTTCCGTGAGACCGTACTTGGAGCGCCTTCATTCAGCCCTTGCCGCTCTGCGTGGCGCGGAGGACGAGGTTGGGGCGGCAAGAAGCCACATCGACTCCTTCCGGCGATCTATCACGTCCTCGGATGTTGGAACCCTCACAAAGCAGCTCGCCAGGCTGCAGAACCAGCAGACGCGGCAGGACGTCGCGGTGGTTCCTCTCTGCGAGGAGTATCTCAGACTCGTCGATCGCAAGGAGCGGATCTCAGACGAGCAGGTGGCGGCGCGAACCAAGATGAAGCAGAGCATGGAGACGCTGCTTGCGAAGTACCACAGTGAGATGAACCAGTCTCTCGAGTACTTCGGCTCGGTTGTCCGAATCGAGAACCCACGGCCGAACCATCAGACGAGACCTCCGAGCGTTGACTACTCTCTCAATATCGACGGCAGCAGCGTTGCTCTTGGCAAGCCCACGGCACCGAGGGATGTACCGTGCTTCGGCAACACGTTGAGCGAGGGCGAGAAGAGTCTCTTTGCCCTCTCGCTCTTCCTGGCGCACGTGAAGAACCGCTCGGACCTAGGCGACGTAGTCGTCGTGGTTGACGATCCAGTCAATAGCCTGGATCAGGATCGACGCCTGATGATTGCCGAGACGCTCCTCTCCATGCTCGACGACTTGGCGCAGGTGATCGTGCTGACACATGAACCGCGGCTTGCCCATATGCTCTGCCGCTCACGACCAAGCGGCGAGTGCAGGATGCTGTGCATGCGCGAAGAGCACGGTTCCAGCTGCATTCGCGAGTGGGACACCGTGAACAGAGACCTTGCGACAGACTACTTCCGCAACTACTTCACGATCGCCGATTTCTTGGATGGCCAGCCAGTTGACTGGGAGCTTGTCTGTCGCAGCTTGCGGCCGTTCTTGGAGGATTACCTGCGTCAGCGGTTCCCTTGCGAGTTCGGCGTCGACGAGTGGCTTGGCGACATGGCTGATCGAATCGAGGGTGCGCCGGACGACGATTGCCTGGCCTCGCTGAAGCCGAAGCTCACGGACATTCGCCTCATAGCGAAGGCAACCAACCCTACGCATCACGGCTCCACGCATTCGCCTTGGGCTGAGAGACTGAATGCGACGAGCACGGGGCTGTACGCTAGGAAGGCCTTGGATGTGATCAGCTAGCCACTGTACTGAGCGCATCGGAATGGCGAGGTCAAGGTCCGATCGTACTGGCCCGTCCGCCCCGCAGCACACGCTCGTCACTGGACGGCATGTTGTCGGCGTTCCTCTGAGAACCCCTGCACGAGGACTGGATTCGCGGCACCAATACGACACGAGAACCTCCAACGAATGAGTCGCCTCAAGAGCGTGCCTGGGCAGTGTCGACACCGCGCGAAACCTGAACGCTCCGCGCCCGTCTAGAACTGGACACTCAGGTAGGCCAGTCGACGATCGGGACGAACCCTTGCGCGAAGCGCGCAAGGGAGGAAGGGGTGTATGGGGTGCACGACTGGGTGAAGGCCAGGGAGCTGGCCCGGCAAGGCGTTCCCAAGCAGCGGATCGCCGCGCAGCTAACGACAGCGATCGCATCGATCGCCTCGCGGGTATGGAAGGAGCGGCTCCGGACAGTAGAACCCGATGCCGTCGAGCGTGTGGGCCGGGAAGCTCTGAGGGTTCATGGCCAGGCCACCTGCGGCAGGTACACTGCGCTCCTGCTACCGCCTGGGGATAGCCCAAACCGTTCATGTGTCCTGCACCGGAGTGCTGACATCGACACTCTGAAGCTTCGACATGAAGAACGGATGTGGCTTTCTCAGCGCCGATCGATTCTTCATGCCGTCTTCACATGTTGCGAGCATAAACAAGAGCGAATCAGCCGAGAGGTAGTTCAGCAATCAGTCGGAGAAGGAGTTCTACGATGATGTTCGACGGTTCATGGGGCTGGCATAGCGGCTGGGGAGCGATCGTGATGTGGATCGGCATGGCTCTCTTCTGGGGAGGGTTGGCAACGGCCATCGTGCTTCTGGCTCGAAGCTATCTGCGACGTCCACAGGCGCAGTCGGTCCAGGCGGGCCAGCCGACGAGAGTGCAGCAGACGCAGGGTGAGGAGACCCCGGAGCACATCGCGGCACGTCGCTATGCGGAGGGTGAGATCGACCGGCAGGAGTTTGAATCCATGAAGCGAGACCTGCGACGTCAGTGATGAGCGAGACGGCACATGCGCGACAGGACGCGACCGGTCGAAAGCGGCGTATCGGCTCGACACGAGGATCTGCTCAGGTCTCGCTGCAGGTGAACGGCATGTCGTGCGCCTCCTGCGTGGCGCACGTCGAGACCGCGCTCACCTCCTTAACGGGTGTCCACCGGGCTTCGGTCAATCTCGGACTCGGTCTGGCCAAGGTGGAGTATTCGCCGCGGCTGGTCGACACCGACGCGATGGTAGAAGCCATCCGGGATGCCGGCTATGAGGCAAGCGTTCAGGAGGGCACCCACGATCTCCCCGATCGTGAGCATGAAGCGCGTCAACGTGAGCTGCGGCGTCAGCGGAACTACCTGCTGTTCACCGCGCCGATCGCGCTGTTGATCATGCTCGGGACGTTCCAGGATGTCTGGGTGTTCCCGCACATCATCCCGGAGTTCCTTGGCTACAAATGGGTGTTGGCGTTGCTGACCACGACCATCGTACTCGGTCCCGGCCGGCAGTTCTTCGTCAACTCTGCCCGCGGTCTGCGCCACGGTGTCACCGACATGAACCTGCTCTACGCCACCGGTATCGGGGCCGCCTACGGCATCGCTCTCGTCAACACGCTGTTCCCGACGGCCGGCTTCGGCGGCGAGGGTGCGACGTTCTTTGAGTCGGCGGCCATGTTGACGGCCTTCATCGTCCTCGGGCGCTACCTCGAGGCCCTGACTCGCGGTCGCACCAGCGAGGCGATCCGCAAGCTCATGCGCTTGCAGCCCAAGCGCGCCCGCGTGCTGCGCGACGACGAGCCGGTCGAGATTCCCGCTGAGGAGGTCCTGACCGATGATGTCGTCTTCGTTCGTCCCGGTGAGCAGGTCCCCGTCGATGGCATCGTCGTCGATGGCTACTCGGCGGTCGATGAGAGCATGATCACCGGCGAGTCGCTGCCGGTCGAGAAGCGCCAAGGTGACGAGGTCACCGGCGGCACGCTCAACAAGACCGGTGCCTTTCGCTTTCGGGCGACCAAGGTCGGTCGCGAGACCGCGCTTGCGCAGATCATCACCTTGGTCGAGGAGGCCCAGGCGAGCAAGGCGCCGATCCAGCGGCTGGCCGACTGGGTCGCCGGCCACTTCATCCTTGGCGTCCACATCCTTGCCCTGACCGTCTTCCTCTTCTGGTTCTTCGTCGGCTATCAGCTCTTCTTCGATCCGTCTGGGTCTTTCTTGCTCTCTCCCTACACCCTCGGTGAGGTCGGTGTGTTCGGCTTCTCGTTGCTGCTCAGCGTCACGGTGCTGGTCATCTCCTGCCCCTGCGCGGTGGGCTTGGTCACGCCGAGCGCAATGATGGCCGGCGCCGGCAAGGGCGCCGAACACGGGGTGCTCTTCAAGAGCGCCGAGGCGGTCGAGAACACCGCCAAGCTGACGGCGATCGTCTTCGATAAGACCGGCACCCTTACCCGCGGGCAACCGTCGGTGACCGACATCCTGCCCGCGAGCGGAGATGGAGAGGGCGAGGTGCTCGCGCTGGCGGCGAGCGCCGAGATAGACTCAGAGCATCCATTGGCAGAGGCCGTCGTTGAGGGTGCCCACCAGCGCGGCCTGGCACCCGAGGCGCCTGAGTCCTTCGAGGCCATCCCCGGCCACGGCGTGGAGGCGCGACTCGGCGAGCAGCAGATCCTGCTCGGCAACCGCAAGCTGATGGAGGATCGCGACATCGCCGTGGGTTCTTTGGCTGGTAGTGCCGAGGCTCTGGAGAGTGAGGGCAAGACGGTGATGTTCGTGGCTCGTGCCGAGGGCGGGCCGAGCGTGCTGCTGGGGGCGATCGCCGTCGCCGATACGCTCAAAGCCAACTCCCAGGCCGCCGTGGCTCGACTGCACAAGCTCGGGATCTCAACGGCGATGATCACCGGCGACAACCGTCGCACGGCGGAGGCCATCGGCCGTCAGGTCGGTATCGATCGCGTGCTGGCCGAAGTCCTGCCGCAGGACAAGGCGGCCCAGGTGCGGGCCCTCCAGGAGCGCGGTCAGCTGGTCGCCATGGTCGGCGACGGGGTCAACGATGCCCCGGCACTCGCTGCCGCCGATGTCGGCATCGCCATTGGCTCGGGCACCGATGTCGCCAAGGAGAGCGGCGATATCGTGCTCATCAAGGAGGATCTGCGCGACGTGGTCACCGCCATCGAGGTCGGCAAGGCGACGATGCGAAAGGTGCGCCAGAACCTCTTCTGGGCGTTTGGCTACAACACGTTGAGCATTCCCATTGGAGCCGGCCTGCTCTATCCGTTCTTCCAGCTCGTGGTCAGCCCTGAGTGGGCCGCCTTTCTGATGGCCCTCAGCTCGCTGACCGTGACCCTCAACACGCTGCTGTTGCGCCGCTTCCGTCCCTCGGTGAGGCCGGAGACACCGGCGACCGGGGGAGAGGCCGTGCCGGCGGAGCATGTGGGCGCCGCCGACAGGGCGAGGGAAGAGAAGGAGGTGGCAGCATGAGCTCCTCGACGCAGCCTGGGCGAGAGCAAGGCGGGTCCCGGCCGCTGACCGCCGCGGTGATCTACGGCTCGATCTCATTCGGGGCGGCGGGGCTCTTCTACCTGGCGGCGGCGCTCGGCGAGTACGAGACGCTGGCGAGGATCGCCGGCTCTGGATGGGTCTTCCTGCTGAGCATGATCGTCACCATGCCGCTCGTCATCCCGCGCGTCGAGAGACGCGCAGCGAAGGGCGACGGAGGCCGTTCAGTCGGATCGGACGCTGAGGCTTCATGTGGCCTTCGCGGGGGAAGGAAGGAGACCGGATTGTGCAGCCCCGGTGACGCCGTCTCGCGGGTCTGCGAGACTCCCGCAGGCAGTGCAGACAAGGGCGAGACATGAGCGACAGACGCATCGTAGTGATCGACGATGAGCCCTCCGTGCAGGAGGTGGTACGAGCCTATCTGGAGAAGGATGGCTACCTGGTCTATGTGGCCGGCGCCGGCCGCGAGGGCATCGAGCTGGCCGAACGCGTCAAGCCCGGCCTCATCGTCTTGGACCTGATGTTGCCCGATCTCTCCGGTGAGGACGTCTGTCGCGAGATCCGCAGCCGCTCGGACGTTCCCATCTTGATGTTGACCGCCAAGGCCGGCGAAGAGGAGCGGGTCCGGGGTCTGTTACTGGGCGCCGACGACTACTTGGTCAAGCCGTTCTCCCCCCGCGAGCTGGTGGCCAGGGTGCGGGCGATCCTGCGCCGCAGCCAGGGGGCCGAGACGCCGTTGGTCCCGCTGTTGCGCTTCGATCAGGGCCAGCTTGAGATCGATACCGTGCAGCATGAGGTAAGGGTTCGGGGCACCGAGGTCGATCTCACTCCGAACGAGTACAGATTGCTGGTCACACTGGCGCGCTACCCCGGCCGCGTCTACTCTCGCTTCGAGCTCATCAACCACGTACAGGGCTACGACTACGAGGGCTACGAGCGCACCATCGACGTCCATGTCAAGAACCTGCGCAAGAAGATCGAGGCCGATCCTCGTCGACCGCGTTACGTCAAGACGGTGGTGGGGACCGGCTACAAGCTGGCGAAGCTCTGAGAGGAGGCACGAGATGGCAGCGATCGACCCGGTCTGCGGCATGACCATCGAGGAGGATCAGGCCGCATCCACAGCGGAGTTTGAAGGCACCACCTACTACTTCTGCGCCATGGCCTGCAAGCACGAGTTCGTGCGTCACCCGGAGAAGTACGCCGAGAAGCGGGAGGAAGAGGAGGAGTGACATCGGCGTGAGCCGCCGCCCGCGTTGGAGCCTGCGCGTCAAGCTGATCGTCGCGCTGGTCGGGCTCGCCATCTTGGGGGCGGGGATGGCAAGCCTGTTCTCCACCTGGGGGCTCAACTCACGGCTGGAGGCCGCGGCCGAAGCGCGCCTGCAGCGCTCCGCCGAGCACTACGGTCGCCTCGCGGCCGTCCTCTACCGTAGCGAGGGCGGTTGGACCGAGTCGGCCGCCGATCTGCTTGGTCACCTGGCGTCGATCGATGAGCTCTACGTCGAGCTGCGTAGCGTCGATGGCGCCATGGTCATCGACACGCTCTCGTCCCAGAGAGAGACCGACCAGGACACGGTAGGCGTTGCTGTGCGACTCGACGGGAAGCTCATCGGTCGCTTGGGGGTCGCCCAGCAGGGCGGCGGCCTATTGAACGAGGAAGAGCAGCGCCTGCGCAGCCAGCTCGACCTGCTCCACTTCCTGGCCGGCCTGGCAGCGGCGCTCCTCGCACTGCTGGTAGGGCTCTACCTTGGCCTCACTCTGACCCGCCCTCTGCGCCGCATCCGCGAGGCGGCTCTGCGCATGACCCACGGTGATCTCAGCACACGGGTCGATAGCGGCGGCGATCGCGAGATCCGCGATCTGGCGCGGGCGCTGGACGGCCTGGCGGCGAGCCTGCAGGAGGAGGAGGAGCTGCGCAAGGAGAACGTGGCCGACCTCGCCCATGAGTTGCGCACGCCGGTGATGGGCCTCCTGTCTCGTATCGAGGCGGCTCAGGACGGGGTGCTTACCGACATCCAGGCCAATCTGGCGGCGATGCACGCCGAGGTCGAACGCTTGGCCCGTCTGCTCGACGACCTCACGGCGCTAGCCGATGCGCAGCGTCCCGGCATGCTGCTCGAGAAGCGGCGAGTCGACCTTGCTGTGGTGGCCAGCGCTGTCGTGGAGATGTTCCGTCTCCAGGCCGCCGAGCGTCAGGTGCGCCTGGAGACGAGACTCGCCGAGGCGCCGGTCGACGCAGATCCAGCACGACTTGAGCAGGTCGTGACCAACTTGGTCTCCAATGCGGTTCGCTACACACCGGAGGGTGGTTGCGTCGAGGTCCGCACGGCCGTGATCGATGGGGAGTGCGAGCTGGACGTCAGTGACTCCGGCATCGGCATTCCGGCGGAGGATGTCCCCAATGTCTTCAAGCGTTTCTGGAGGGGCGATCGCAGCCGTTCGCGAGATACGGGTGGCGCCGGCATCGGTCTTGCCATCGTGCAGGAGCTCGTCGACGCGCACGGCGGTCGCATCAGCGTCGAGAGTGAGCTCGGCCACGGGACGAGCTTCCACGTCTTCTTCCCGATCTCCCAGCGAAGCGACGATGGAGAGTAGCGTCGTAGAGTGGCTACACGCCATCATCAGAACTTCGACACCGGGCCTTCACAGAGGTGGGCGATACTAGCGGCAGGCAACGAAGGAGACGGTTGTGAGTCTCGAAGGCGTCATCCCGCTGGTAATCCTCATCGTTCTCATGGTTGGCGTGCCGGTGGTCAGCCACCTCTGGCGCGCTCGGCGCGCTACCGCGGGACACGCCGAGCACCGCACAGACCACGTCTCGGCCGACAACAAGAGTCACCACCGACACGGCTGCTGCTGAGTCCCCCCGCTCGCTGCAGCCCTTCCCGGTGTGCGCGGGTCAAGAGCAGTCTGCCCCCGACTGCTGTGCTGAGCGTGCACACCATTGAGTGCGGGCCGCATGATCGCGATCATGCGGCCCGCACGTCATTGGCCATGCTCCGGGCTGGTTCCCCTTGGCCCGTGGAGACGGAGCAGATCGATGCCCTGAGGTCGAGGTACTGCGCCTACACGTCGATCGGAACGACGTCGGCGCGCTGCACCGCATCGAAGAGCAGCGCAGCAGCTCGTTCGCGGATCAGGCGGCCAGACTCAGTGATCGGCTGCACTCCTGCGGTCACATTGGAGGCCTGCGTGATCGCCGCGGGCCGGGTGGTGGTCGTCTGTGCATCCGGCTGTCGTCCGCCGACTCTCGTTCGTCTTCCGTTGGTGTTCCGACTGCCGAAGCTGCTTGCTGGTTAGCTGGCTATCGTAGCAGTCGTTGGGGACCGTTTGAACGAATCCTCGCCCAGTGATCGTTCATCAGTCGGTCAACCTCGGTTAAGAGGCAAGGGGTGGACAGATAGACGATTCGCGGAGAACCTGCCGCCTTGGCCGACGAGTCGCGTCGGCCTTCGGCCACCTGTTCAGCGGGCCAACTCCGTCGAGCCGTACGAAGCGACCACCGTCATGACCGCCTTCGACGATTGCGCGGCCTGTCAGCGTCGCGCCTTCGGGCGTCAGGGCGTCCACGTTGTGCCGTCCGCAGAGCAGGGAAAGGCTGGCCGGAGAGACCTCGAGAAGGACGATCTCCCAGACACCGAGCCGGCAGTCCTGAACGATGACACCGTGCCCGTAGGCAATCGACTCTCCATCGAGCCTCACCTCCGAGAGAGGTAGTGCTGTCTCGTCCATAGGACCTACACCTCCTCACACTCTGCCATCACGCGGCAGAGCTCACACTGGCCGACTAACATGATGGGCGCAGGACGTGGAGGCAGAGTGTAGGTACCCTGTCGTTATCGTGTGGTTCTCTGCGAAGCGTCTCGCTTCGATGCCAGCCGTCCGGTGACTAGCCGCGCACGGGGGCACTGTCAAGGGTGCGCGAATCCTCTACGCGCGCTCTCCGTCGTATGCGACGGTCGTCGCTTAGAGCGTCGTGAGGTAGTCGAGCAACTCCTGCCACTGGCTATCGGTCAGCTGCCAGCGCGGCATCACCCAGTCGAGCTCCTCACCCTCGGGGTCGAGGCCGTCGATGACGGCCCGCTTGATCTCCTCATCGCTGAAGGTCTCATGACGGCTGCCGTCCGGCTCGAGCATGCCACGCGGGTCGGTGAGATTGTCATAGGTGATGTCGGGAGCGCTGAACATGTGCGTCGAGCGCCCCTGCCCGTCGAGGCCGTGACAGCCGGCACAGCCACGACCGACCATCATCCCGCCCATGCCGCCGATGGTCGGTATCGGTTCGCCGCTGGGATCGGTGCCGGTGCGGAAGACCAGTGCCCCGGCGGAGAGATCTGCGGTCGAGTCGAATGGCCGCCCCTGCGTGGCGAGCAGCAGGAGCAGCGCCACCAACGCCGCCACGGCCAGGCCGGCGGCGACGGCGGCCACCGTCAACGACCGGCGCCTGCGGTCACGACTCATGACTCAAGGTCCTTGCGTTTGGCAAGGTACTCCTCGCGATCGATCTCGCCGGCCACATAGCGCCGCTTGAGAAGCTGCTCGGGAGTCTCCTTGGCCGTCGCGCGAAGTTCATCGCCGGCCTCCGTCGCTGAGTTTGGGCCATCGCGACCGACCAAGGCGCGAATCAGGAAGATGAGCGCCACAACGACGGCCACCACCACGACGACCATCATGAGGATCATCAGCCACCCTCCGGCACCCCAGCCCATGTCGTGCCATTCCCACATTGTCTCTGCCTCCGATCGCTTTGCTTGTGAGTCCCCCTCGCGGTCATATCTCGGCCAGGCGGGCATCGCCAGGCCAATGGGCGAGAGCGGCGAACGGGCATCCTCGCAAGTCGTCCGTGGCCGTCGGGCGGGCGAGGAACAGCTTGAAGACATCGAGCCACAGATCGCGTTCCTCCTCGATGGCGAAGCCGGCCGCCTCGATGTTGCGTCTCGTCTCACGGTCGATGTTGGCGCCCATCATGCGCACCGCGACCGGGTTCGCCAGGTGCATCGCCTGGCGCAGACCGGCCTTCTGCGAGAGCACATGCTCGAGCAGATGGAGATGTCCTTGGGGATGCAGCACGCGCCTGATCTCGCGCAGGCCGGCGACCGGGAGCGGCACAGAGCAGAAGACGAAGGTCGCCACCGCGGCATCGAATGAACCGGCTGGGAACTTGAGCTGCTCGACGTCCATCTCATGAAGCTCGACGTCTGCCTCTTCGCGCTTGGCGACGAGGCGTGCTCGTTCGAGCATCCGCGGACTCAAGTCGATGGCAACGACGTGGGCGCCCTTCGGGTAGTAGGGGATGTTCTTGCCGGTCCCCACCCCGACCTCGAGGATCCGCTCTCCCTCGACCTGCGACCAGAGCTCCCGGCGCCAGTGCTGGAAAGCACGGCGCTCGATGCCCCTCTCGAGGAGATCGTAGATGCCGGCCTGCCGGTCGTAGCGGCGGCGGGTCCTGTGGGTCTCGTCTCTCTCACTCACCAGTCGCTCACTCGCTCTGGCGCCGCAGCAGCTGCGCGTTGGCGGCCACGATGACGGTGCTGGCCGACATCAGCACGGCGCCGACCGCCGGGCTGAGGATGACCCCGATCGGAGCCAGCACGCCGGCCGCCAGGGGCAGGGCGAACAGGTTGTAGCCGGTCGCCCAGGCGAGGTTCTGGATCATCTTGCGGTAGCTTGCCCGGCTCAGGCGCACGATGCCGACCACGTCTCTGGGGTCGTTGCGTACGAGGACGATGTCGGCCGACTCGACCGCCACGTCGGTGCCGCTGCCGATGGCCACTCCGACATCGGCCCGGGTGAGGGCCGGGGCGTCGTTGACACCGTCGCCGACCATCGCCACTCGCTTGCCCCCCTGCTGCAGCTCGCGGATCTTCTGGTCCTTGTGCTCGGGCAGCACTTCGGCGAAGAAGCGGTCGATCCCCAGCTCCTCGGCCACCGCCCGAGCGACCTGCTCGGCGTCGCCGGTGAGCATCGCCACCTCGAGGCCCATCGCGTGGAGCCGCTCGACCGCCTCGTGGCTTTCCTCACGCACCACGTCGGCCAGCGCGAAGGCGGCGATCGGCTCACGGTCGCGCACCAGATAGACCAGCGTCCGGCCCTTCTCTCGCGCCTCGTCCTCGAGCGCCTCGATCTTCGGTCCGGCGTGCACCTCGAGTGTCTCGAGCAGCGCGGGACCGCCGAGGTAGACCTCGGACCCCTCGCTGCAGGCCCTCACGCCGCGCCCCTTGAGGGCCTCGAAGTCGGAGACCTCCGCTGCCTTGACGCGGCGTTCCTCGGCGCTGGTACGGATGCCGACGGCGATCGGATGCTCGGAGTCGGCCTCAAGGCCTGCCGCCAGCGCCAGGGCGGACTCCTCGTCCTGTCCTTCGGCGACCGCCATGGCCACGACGCCGAATTCGCCTCTGGTCAGGGTACCGGTCTTGTCGAAGACGATGATGTCGAGGCGGCGCGCCTCCTCCATCGCCTCCCGGCTGCGCACCAGCAGTCCGCGACGGGCCCCGATAGAGGTGATCAGGGCCACGACCAGAGGGATCGCCAGGCCGAGCGCGTGAGGGCAGGCGATCACCAGGACGGTCGCCACCCGCGAGACGGTGTAGGAGCCCCCCGCCCCGGCGGCCAGCCAGGCGATCGCGGTCACGGTCGCCGTGCCGAGGGCGAGGTAGAAGAGCCAGCCGGCCGCCCGGTCGGCCAGCAGTTGGGTGCGCGACTTGCTCTTCTGCGCCTCGTCGACCAGGCGCATGATGCCGGCCAGGGTGGTCGCGTCTCCGGTGGCCGTCACCCGTACGCGGAGGCTCCCGTCGCCGTTGATCGAGCCGGCGATCACCTCGCTGCCGGCCTCTTTGCCGACCGGCCGCGACTCGCCGGTGACCATCGCCTCGTTGACGTCCGAGTCGCCCTCTTCGACGGTCCCGTCGGCGGGGATGCTCGCCCCGGGTCGGACGAGGACCAGGTCGCCGTCGGCCAGTTCATCGACGGCGACCTCCTTTGTGCCCCCCTCCTCGTCGAGACGCTCGGCGGTGTCGGGCAGCAGCTTCGCCAGCTCGGTCAGCGCTCCCGAGGCGCGCCGGACGCTGCGCATCTCGATCCAGTGGCCGAGGAGCATGATGTCGATCAGGGTGACGAGCTCCCAGAAGAAGCCCTCGGCGCCGGAGAGGAACAGGGTGGCCAGGCTGTAGGCGAAGGCGACCGTGATCGCCAGCGAGATCAGGGTCATCATGCCGGGCCGGCGGTCGAGGATCTCCGGCCAGGCCATCTGCAGGAACGGCAGGCCGCCGTAGAGGAAGATGATCACCGCGAACACCGGTGTGATCCAGTCGCTGCCGGGGAAGCTGAGGGCCTCATAGCCGAGCCACCCCTGCAGGGTGGGGCTGAAGTAGAGGACCGGGATCGAGAGGACGAGCGAGACCCAGAAGCGACGGCGGAACATCGCCTCGTGGCCTGAGTGGTCAACGTGGTGGTGGTCGGCCTCGTCCGCTCGGTAGTCGCGGCCACCATCCGAGCCCTCGTGGTTCGCGGCGGACGATCTAGCGCTCATCGATGTCGTCTGGCCCATCGACCACCTTACTGTTTCACCAACGGGCTCCCTGCACCACATACCCATTGCCCACCCATGTGATTCTAGGCGGAGGCTGACTGCACCCTTCTCCGCCAACGGCGTAGGCTTGTAGGGGCCTCGTCGAGATGACAGCGCCGCCCTGCTGAGGCGCCGAGACGACTCAGGCGCTTCTCTCCCAGCGGGCATCGCATCACCGAGACTGCGAGAAGCGCGCCTCCAGCCGGTCGCCGGGGCTCTTCGCGAGATCGGGCTACCCCGATCGACGAGCCCGCACGAACAGCATCTCGCCGACGAAGATCAGCAGGAGTCCCGCAACCGCGGCGTAGATGATGAGCATGTCGTTGCGGGCCTTGACGAGCAGGAAGGCGCCCAGGACGAGAAGATCGAGAACGATCGCGCTGATAGGAATCCAGAGCCGGGCATCGACCTCGTCTCGCAGGTGTCGCAGCAGTCCCCAGTGGATGGCGATGTCCATCACGATGTAGAAGACCGCACCCAATGAGGCGATTCGGCTTAGGTCGAAGAAGACCGTCAAGGCCATCGCGATCACCAGCGTGTAGACGAGTGTGTGCCGCTGGATGGGGCCCGGCATGCCGAAGTGACTGTGGGGTACTAGCTTCATCTCCGTGAGCATCGCCAGCATCCGTGAGACGGCGAACATGCTGGCCATGACGCCAGAGATGGTCGCAACGATGGCGAAGGCGACGGTGAAGTAGAGTCCGTAGTCGCCGAACACCGGCCGGGCGGCCTGGGCGAGGGCGTAGTTCTTCGCGGCCACGATCTGATCGACGCTCAGCTCGGCACCGACGGCCAGCGAGGCGAGCAGGTAGAGCACCAAGCAGAGTGCCAGCGAGATGATGATGGCGCGACCGATATTGCGGTGCGGATCGCTGATCTCATCGCCGCTGTTGGTGATCGTGGTGAATCCCTTGTAGGCGAGAAGGCCGAGCGCGACCGCTCCCAGGAAGCCGTCGAGGCTGGTCTTGGCGGGCTGAGTGGAGACGCCTGTGAAGGAGAAGCCCGAGAACCAGAGGATACCGAAGCCGAAGACAAGGAGGCCGCCGATCTTGACAAGCGCAGTGATCAACGAGGTCGTTTCAATGAAGCGGTTGCCGAGGATATTGATCAGAAAGGCGAAGAGTAGGAGGGCCACTCCGAGGATCGGGATCAGCCAGCTGTCGGACGGGGTGTCGAACGGCTGCAGGGCGTAAGTGCCGAAGGTCCGCGCCACGAGGCTCTCGTTGATGATCATCGAGAAGAGCATCAACAGGGAGAAGGCCCCAGTGGTCCCGGTCTTGCCGTAGGCCATCTTGAGGAACATCGCAATGCCGCCGGCCGATGGGTAGCTCTGGGCGAGCTTGACGTAGGAGTAGGCGCTGAAAGCGGCCACGACGGCCGCTGCTGCGAAGGCAAACGGATAGAGTTCGCCAGCCAGCTCCGCCATCTGGCCGGTGAGCGCCAGGATGCCGGCGCCGATCATGACTCCGGTGCCCATAGCCACCGCGCCAGCCAGCGAGATGCTGTCCGCCCTGGAGCTGCTCTGTCTGCCGCCAGTGTTGGTCATGGGCGTGGCCCAGCCTGCCGTTCGGACAGCACTACCGCTCGGCAGCATGCGAGGCAACCGGGACTGGCAGCTCGACTTGCGCCAGAACAGAGAGCCGGGGCGGATCTACGAACGATGCCCGAGGCGACTGCCATAGTAGCCTTCTGCCGCCGCCCCAACGATCAACAGGGTCACGACGGCGAAGTACAGCCCATGGGAGAGGTGAGGCACGTCCTCGGCGAAGTGACCGGCAAGCGCGCGCCAGGCGACCACCGCCGCCGAGACAGGCAGCATGACTAGGCCGATGACGATCTTGCGCCGGAAGATCTTGCCGCGAGCACCGCGATACTGTCTCTTCCAGGTCAGCCAGCCGCTCCAGACCGACGGTACCATCGCCGCCGTTGCCAGCGTCAGAGTGACGTTCGAGGAGAGCTCAAAGCAGCTCGGATACCAGAGGAGGTGCAGGAGCTGGAAGAGAAAGGCGGTACCGTACAGGGAGATCGGGAAGTGCACGATGAAGGCGTGCCAGTGGATCTTGCTTCGGGACGGCATCTTCCCGTCTACTCCTTCGTTCGATATGACAAACGATAACATCCTCGGCACGTGAAGGGCGGTTCTGTGGCGAGCGAAGAGCCACCTGCCAGCATCGCAGCCAACGGGCACAGCAGACCTCGGAAGGTCTCCAGAAGGTCGTGGCGGGCTCAGATTGAGGGAGGGATCTCATGGACGAGTCGCCGACCACTGATATCGATCCTCTGGCGATCGGAGGATCGACGTCGAGGAGTCCCACTCAGGTCGGGTTGCTGGTGGTGCAGATCCTCATCGGCTATGAGTGGCTTGTCTCGGGGCTGACCAAGCTTGTTCGAGGGGGGTTCCCGGCCGGTCTGGCTGCCGAGCTGCAGGAGAAGAGCGAGCGGCTCGATGGCTGGTTTGCGAGCTTCCTCGACGAGGTGGCGGTCCCCAACGCAGGCCTGCTTGGCTACCTCATGGAATCCGGGGAGTTGCTCATTGGTCTCGCCTTCATCTCAGCGGCGGTGCTTCTGGCGACGGTGCTCCATCTGGCCAACGGAGCGACCCATCCATGGCTTCTGCCGTCCGACGCCTTCGACGAGGGTGTCGATCTTGACAGCTTTCTGGTAACCGTCCAGCTCGTGCTCATCGGCGTCAGCGTCGCTGTCTGGAGGTCGTTGCGTCGAACCTCGTGATGCCGCCGGGTCGATCCGCGCGGAGAGCGAGAGACGACAGCACCGGCGACCCGCACGAGCGCTCGCTGGCATCCTGCGCATCGCCGCACGGCGGGGCCGGTTGAGAGGGCCGCGGCGCCGGATGGCTGCGATTCGCCTCTGCATCGGTTGACGCTCCTGAAGTGGAATTGGGATTCCAAGCTACCTTGCGGTTCTCACCTGCTCGCTGCTGTGCTCGCCGAACGCCGCTCCGCAGACGCGTCGACCTCACCCCCCTGAGCGCCTCGGCAAGCATCCTGACCATCTCTCGCAGCAGGTCGGGCCCCGCTGCGGCGAAGCTGTGCACGACCAGGTGAGTATCTCCGTGTTGTCCTTTGCCATTGACCCCCTTCTCGATCCTCTGAGCCAAGCGGCCTCAGCTGGAGTAGTCGTCAACCCCCTCTCCAAGTCGACCGCCTTGGATCTGTTCGCACACCACTTCGTTGCACGGTAGCTGGGCCACCAGAGATGGCATGGTACGTGATTGACCTTGCGCCTCGAGGTCTCGCCCTCCCACACACTTGACAGACTGCAAGGTGGCGCTAAACTACCTAAAACCTCTAAGCAAGTAGGGGTTTGCCTATGGACTTGGCTCTCCGCACCCAGTATGCGCTTCGCGCCCTTGTCTGCCTGGCCATCAAGCGAGGTGGCGGCGCCATCAGCGGCCGCCAGATCGCCGACTTCGGCGGCATCCCCGGCAAGTACGTGGAGCAGGTCATGCGCGAGCTGCGCCAGGCCGGCTTGGTGCGCAGCCAGCGGGGCAAGGGCGGCGGCTACCTGCTGGCCCGTGAGCCACGGGCCATCAACATGTTGGAGGTCGTCGAGGCCGTCGAGGGATCGCTCGAGGAGTTCGGGCGAATGCCCGGTGGCGATCCGGTCGGGCCGGCCCTTGAGCAGACCTGGGTCGATGTCAGGGCCTCGCTCGAAGCCGTCCTGGCCACAACGACCATCGCCGGCCTGGCGGACCGGGTCGCCGTCGACATGTACCACATCTAGCGCATCCGGGCCGCTCTCTTTCCCGGATGCCACATCCGAGAGGAGAGCCGCGATGACCGACAACCATCAGACCGCCCCACCCCAGGGTTTCGAGACGTTGGCCTTGCACGCCGGCCAGGAGCCGGACCCGACGAGCGGCGCCCGGGCCGTGCCGATCTACCAGACCACTTCCTATGCCTTTCGCGACACCGAGCATGCGGCCGAGTTGTTCGCGCTCAACGAGGTCGGCAACATCTACACGCGGATCATGAACCCCACCACCGATGTCCTTGAGCGGCGCATCGCGGCCCTCGAGGGCGGCATCGGGGGGCTGGCGTTCGCCTCCGGCCAGTCGGCGATCACCTTCTCGATTCTCAACCTCGCCGCTGCCGGCGACCACATCGTCTCGGCCACCAGCCTCTACGGTGGTACCTGGACGCTCTTCTCACAGAGCTTGCCCAAGCTCGGCCTCGAGGTCTCCTTCGTCGATCCGCTCGACCCCGATGCCTTCCGCCGGGCGATCCGGCCGACCACCAAGGCGCTCTACGCCGAGACGGTCGGCAACCCGAAGCTCGATACCACCGATCTTGCTGCCGTTGCCGAGGTCGCCCACGGGGCGGGCCTGCCGCTGATCGTCGACAACACCCTGCCCACCCCTTATCTGGTGCGGCCGCTCGACCACGGCGCCGATATCGTTATCCACTCACTGACCAAGTTCATCGGTGGACACGGGACCTCGATCGGCGGCATCGTCGTCGATGGCGGGCGCTTCGACTGGGCCGCGGCCGACCGTTTCCCCGGCCTCGTCGAACCCGATCCCAGCTACCACGGCCGCCGCTACCTGGAGAGCTTCGGGGAACTTGCCTACCTCGTGAAGCTGCGCGTGCAGTTCCTGCGCGATGTCGGGGCCGCCCTCTCGCCGTTCAACAGCTTCCTCATCCTGCAGGGGGTCGAGACCCTGCCGCTGCGCATGGAGCGCCACAGCGCCAACGCGCTGCAGGTGGCCCGCTACCTGGAGGACCACCCCAAGGTCCGCTGGGTGCTCTACCCGGGTCTGGAGAGCCATCCCACCCATCAACTGGCGTCTCGCTACCACCGTCGCGGCCTGTTTGGCGCCATCGTCGGCTTCGGTGTCGAGGGTGGTCGTCGGGCCGGTCGCGCCCTCGTCGAGGCAACGCGCCTCTTCTCCCACCTGGCCAACGTCGGCGATGCCAAGTCGCTGATCATCCATCCGGCCACCACTACCCACAGCCAGTTGACGGCGGCCGAGCAGCGGCAGACCGGTGTGAGCGACGACTACGTACGCCTCTCGGTCGGCCTGGAGTCGATCGACGACATCCTGGCCGACCTCGATCGGGCGCTGAAGGCTGTCTGAGTGCGGCGTGGCGAGGGCCGGTGACAGTCTCGCCTTGCACGCCTGACTCGAATGCGACAGACTGAGGGCATGTAATACCTATATCTCCCTAGTCTTTATAGACTATCTGTCCTGTCGATTGAAGCGAGGCTCTCATGACCTGCACCCTCGAAATCGGTCCACCTTCAAGGCATGGGCCGGCACTCAGTCGGCGCCTCTCGAAGGGCCGCTGCACGTTGATCGGTCTTGAAGGGAGGACACCCCAACAGGACCTCCAGCAGGCCTCGGGTGCAGAGCACCGCCGTGTGGTCGATGATCGCCCGCTGGCGCAGCCGGTTTCCTGACCAGTCTGGCTACGAACCTGCCTTCCTCTGTCGCGGCGCCAGCCGCCGCGCCGGTGCCAGGAAGCCGCGCGCACGAGCCCCCTTGACCCAGCGATGGATCGTGGTGACCGGTACGCGGTTCGCCTCGGCGAGAGCCACCGCCGGTCGCGGATCACTGCTGGCCAGCGCCTGATAGGCCTCGGCGACCTGCCGATAGAAGGAATCCGGCTTTCTGCGCATGGGCGGGATATCGAGCCGTGCCTCGGGCGGTGCCCAGATGCTCGGGTCGAGCTTGGCCGGCGCTCTGGAGGCGAGGCGGTTGCGCAGCGCGATGAGCTCGGCCTCCGGCATCGCCTGCTCCTCGTCCATCTTGGCGCGCAGCTGCTCGGCGATCTCCGGCCGGTTGACCGCCGCCTCGATCTTGGGCAGCGGCACCGCCCGCAGCGCCGAGACGTTGACACACTGCTTGTCGGAGACCCACACATCGACCGCCTCAAGGCGACCATCGCCGCGCTCGGCAAAGCGGATGCGCACCTCGATCTCGGAGTCCGGCATCGGGTAGTAGACCCAGCCACCGGAGTAGACCCACAACGAGAATGACACGGCCTCCTCCTCGGGTCGACAGGGGGGCGAGGGCCACAGGCGCCGGTCCGTCTCGTCCTGCATCTCCCCGTCTTTCTGAAGAGACGCTATCACGTCCGAAGTCTGGGCGTCAGAGAGTTAGCTATAGGACGGATTCCATGAGACAATGCGCCGGAAGTCTGAGCGTCAGAGAGTATCTCATATGGCTCCGTGGGCGGCCTTGGGAGAGGCCGACGGCGGGGCAGCGAGGCAGCGAGCAAGGAGCCCTGCGATGGACGGAAGACAGCGCCACGAGTACTGGCCGATCGAGCGTCTGCGACCCTATGAGCACAACCCCCGCATCGTGCCTCCGGCGGCGGTCGCCAAACTCGCCGCCAGCATCAGGGAGTTCGGTTTCAAGAACCCGATTATCGCCGATCGCGACGGGGTGGTGATCGCCGGTCATACCCGTCTGCTGGCCGCCAAGCAGGTCGGTCTTGGGCGGCTGCCGGTGATCGTCGCCGACGACCTCTCCCCCGAGCAGGCCAAGGCTCTTCGCCTGGCCGACAACCGTCTCGCCCAGGAGACCTCCTGGGATGACGATCTCCTCGCCGGCGAGCTTGCCGGGCTGCTTGAGCTCGACGTCGATCTTGCCCCCCTCGGGTTCGACGACGGCGAGCTTGCCAAGCTGCTCGATGAGCCGAGCGGTGGGCTGACCGAGCCCGACGAGGTACCGGCGGCAGCGACGCCGCGCGCCCAACGGGGCGAGCTCTACCGGTGCGGTGCCCACCGTCTGCTCTGCGGCGATGCCACGGATCGAGACGATGTCGAGCGCCTGATGGGCGACCGGCGGGCGGCGCTGATGGCCACCGATCCGCCCTACCTGACCGACTACGACGGCGGCAACCACCCCCAGAGCTGGGATCGGCACCGACACCGGATCGCCCCCGCAGAGAAGACCAAGCACTGGGATGCCTACCGCGACCAGGAGACTGCGGTGGGGTTCTACTCTGCCTTCCTGCGCACCGCCTGCGAGGGCGCCTTGGCCGAGGCGGCGCCGGTCTATCAGTCGTTCGCCGTCATGCGCAGCGAGATCATCTGGGCCGCCTGGCGGGTGGAGGGGCTCCATCCCCACCAGGTGCTCATCTGGGCCAAGAGCCGGGCGGTGCTCACCCGCGCCGACTACCTCTGGGACTACGAGCCGATCATCTACGGCTGGCGGGCCGGCCAGCGCCCAGTAGCCGCTCGTCGCCCGCCGGCCGATGCGCGCGCTGTCTGGCAGATCGCCAGCCAGATAGAGGACGGCGCCGCCGGCATCCATCCCACCCAGAAGCCGGTCGAGATCGTCCGCCGCCCGATCCTCTACCACACCACGCCGGGGGAGCTCATCTACGAGCCCTTCTGCGGCTCGGGCACGGCTCTGATCGCCGCCGAGATGACCGGCCGGGCCTGCGCTGCGATCGAGCTCTCACCAGCCTTCGTCGATGTCGCGCTTGAGCGCTGGGAGGCCTTCACCGGCAAGCAGGCGGTCTGCGAATGAGCGGCCGCGCCACCAAGGCCGAGCTGGCCCGTCGCCTCGAGGAGCTCGCTCCCCTCGTTGCCCACTGCCTGCGGCCGCGTGAGATCCGCCGCATCATCGATCAGAAGACCGACTGGGGCCCGACCATCTCCGAGCGCACCCTACGGCGCTACATCAAGCGCGTCTGGGAGCAGCTCGCCCAAGGGGCCGATCTCGACTACCGGCGCGAGTTCGGGGCGCTCAAGAGCCGCCTCGAGCGTGAGATCGCCCGCAACTTCATCCAGGGCAACGGCAGCGGTGTGCTGGCCGCAAACAAGCAGCTGCTGAGCCTGCTCGACCTCTCGGCGGCCGCGCAGCGAGGAGAGGAGCATGAGGATGAGCGAGAGCTCGCCCGCCAGGCCCGCGAACAGATCGCTGGCTACCTGGCTCGCCTCGCAGAGCCCGGCCCAACAGAGCGAGATCCTCAGCCGCCTGAGTGAACGGCAGCTGCTCGCCCTTGCCCGCGACTGGCGCTTCTGGGCCCGACCGAAGCAGCTGCCCCCGCCGGGAAAGTGGCTTGTCTGGCTGCTGCTGGCCGGACGTGGCTTTGGCAAGACTCGGAGCGGGGCGGAGTACGTCAAGGAGCATCTGCTCGATCACCCCGGCAGCCGCGCCGCCCTGGTGGCAGCCCGGTTTGCCGATGGTCGCGACACGATGGTCGAGGGTGAGAGCGGCCTGTTGGGCATCCTGCCCGCCGCGGCGCTGCGCGGCGGCTGCGCGGAGCGTGCCTGGAACCGCTCAAGCGGCGAGCTCTACCTGGCCAACGGCAGCTCGGCGCGCATCTACTCATCGGAGAAGCCGGCCCAGCTGCGCGGCCCGGCCCACAGCGTCGGCTGGGCCGATGAGGCAGCCAAGTTCGCCGATGCCCACCTCGGCATCCGCCAGGATACGACCTTCGCCAACCTCCTGCTCGGCCTGCGGCTCGGTCGCGACCCGCGCTGTGTGGTGACGACGACTCCCAAGCCGCTGGCCCTGATCCGCGAGCTGATCGCCGATCCCCGCACGGTGGTGGTGCGCGGCTCAAGCCATGAGAACCTCGCCAACCTGGCGGCCGGCTTTGCCGATCAGATCATGGCCACCTACGAGGGTACCCGCCTCGGTCGCCAGGAGCTCTACGCCGAGCTGCTCGAGGATGTGCCGGGGGCGCTCTGGGACCGGGCCATGCTGGAGCGGGGCCGAGTCGCCACCGCACCGGCTTTAAGACGAGTGGTAGTGGCCGTCGATCCGGCGATGAGCAGCGGCGAGGAGGCCGCTGAGACCGGCATCATCGTCGCCGGTCTGGGAACTGACGGCCACGGCTACACCCTGGCCGACTACTCGCTGCGCGGCTCCCCGGCACAGTGGGCAGCAGCTGCCGTCAAGGCCTACCGCGCCCACCGTGCCGATCGCATCATCGCCGAGGCCAACAACGGCGGTGAGATGGTCGCCTTCACCCTGCGCAGCATCGATGCTCATGTCCCCTGCAAGACGGTCCATGCCTCCCGCGGCAAGCAGACCCGGGCCGAGCCGATCGCCGCCTTCTATGAGCGCGGATACATCCACCACATCGGTGATCCGCAGCGCTTCGAGGCCCTCGAGGATCAGCTCTGCACCTGGGCTCCGAATGAGAACTCGCCCTCCCCCGACCGCCTCGATGCCTTGGTCTGGGCCTACGCCGAGCTGATGGCCAAGCCGCGGCCGAAGCACTACCGGGTTGTCTTTGACCCGCCGAAGCGGCAGATCAGCCCCGTCTGAGCATAGCTTGCCGCAGCCGGCGTCCGGGCGGGAGGATTGGCACCATGACTGCCGCCATCCTGCTCATCGATATGGACGCCTTCTATGCCTCGGTCGAACAGGCGCGGCGTCCGGAGCTCCGCGGCCGCCCGGTGGTGGTCGGTGGTCGGGCCGAGCAGCGCGGGGTGGTCAGCACCTGCTCCTATGAGGCACGCGCCTTCGGGGTGCGGACCGCGATGCCCACCGCCCAGGCGCTGCGCCTCTGCCCCCAGGCCGTCTATCTGCCGGTCGATATGCCTGCCTACCTGGCCGTCCACGACGCCCTGCTTGAGATCTTCGGCCGCTTCACCGACCTCGTTGAGCCGGTCTCGATCGATGAGGCCTTCCTCGATGTGAGCGGCAGCCGACGGCTGTTCGGTAGCCCGCAGGAGATCGCCCGCCGTCTGCAGGAGCTCATCGGCGATGAGCAGCAGCTGAGCTGCTCGATCGGCATCGGCCCGACCAAGCTGCTCGCCAAGCTGGCCGCCGACTTGAAGAAGCCCGGCGGCATTACCACCCTCAGCGAGAAGGACATCGGCGGCCGTCTGCGCAAGCTGGCGGTCGGTGCTCTTCCCGGTATCGGGCCGGTCAGCGAGCAGCGTCTGTGCTCACTGGGGATCACCACCATCGGTGAGCTCCAGGACGCCACACCGGCCTTCCTTGCGGCGACGCTGGGGGCCGGGGCAGAGGGCCTTACCGAGCGTGCCTTCGGCGGCCCCGCATCGCCGGTGCGGGCCGGCCATGCCCCTCCGAAGTCGTTCGGCCACGAGGTGACCTTCGCCGAGGATGTCGGTGAACCGACGCTGCTGCGCGCCGCCCTGCTGGAGATGGCCGACCGGGTGATGGGAGAGCTGCGCCGTGAGGGCTACCAGGCCCGCACCGTCGTCCTCAAGCTGCGCTATGGGAGCTTCCAGACGATCACCCGCCAGGCCACCCTGCCCCAGCCGACACAGGGCAGGGGGCCGGTCTATGAGGCCGCTGTGGAACTGCTTGATGGGGTAGAACTGGAAGGTCGCGCGGTACGTCTGCTGGGGATCAGCGTCACCAACCTGGCAGCAGGGGCCGGCCAGCTGTGCTTCGGGGAGCCGTGGCGCCAGGTCGCCCTCGATGAGGCGGTCGACCGGGTGCGGGCCAAGTACGGTGGTCGCTCGCTGCGTCTGGCGGGGACCGACCTGGCGCCCTACCGGCGACGCCAGGACGGTGAGGGGAAGGAGCCCGGCACGAAGTCCTCCTGAGTGAGGCCCCTGTTAGAACACAGCAAAACGGAGCCGGCCGCCGGTCGGGAAGAGGAGCCATCGCGGGCCCAGGACACCCCTGCCCGGCATCTTCGTCTCGATCGCCTCTTCGGCGGGCGGCAAGAATCGGCGGTCACGATGCCGCCATGGCGCCGACATCATGCCGACCTGCTCGACGTCTATGGGGCCCCGAGCGTTCGAAAACCCCCGGTTTGTGACCGCAATCCGGGGCCTTGGGGTCGGCGGTGAGGGAGAAAGGGCTGCACAGAGGCGGAGATGGTGGCTATCAGAGAACCTCATTTCCGGACATATAGGGACATATGCCGGCCGTTTGCTGGGCCCCTCCGGGCTGCAAAACCTCCATCACCGGTTCGACTCCGGTCGCCGCCTCCACAGTTCTCTCCTGCACACGTCCGCTTTCCGCGCTGCTCCCAGCAAGACCTCAGCGCAGATGCCGACATTGATGCCGACGGCGATGTCGGCGTGTGCTCTTGGCATCATGGTTGAGCGGCTATCGTGCGCTTTGGTTCGCAGACAGCGGTTGCTGGAGCGGCTACTTGGCCGCGAACACCAGCTCTGCGATTCTTGCCGCCGCTTCTTCTTGCATCGCCGGGATGGCGTGCGAGTAGGTATCGAGGGTGATGGCGATGGTCGCATGGCCCAGTCGCTCACTGACGACCTTGGGATGGATGCCGGCCTGTAGCGCCAGCGTGGCGTGCGTATGGCGGAGGTCATGCAGCCGGATCGCGGGCAGCTTCGCAGCCTTGACGGCTGCCTTGAAGAAGCGACTGACCACCTCTGGATGCCAGGACTGTCCGTCGGGCTTGGTGAACACCAGCCCGGTGTCGTTCCAGTCCTTGCAGGCAACCTGATCCTCGAGCTGTCGTGCCGCCTGACCCTTGAGCACCTCGATAGTCTCGCCATCGAGGGCGACCGACCTCCGTCCTCTGGCGGTCTTCGGTTCGGAGACGACCACGGTCGCACCGTTGGGGATCAGGGCACGGCGGACAGAGAGCCTGCCAGCTTCGAGATCGACGTCCTCCCACCTCAGACCCAGCGCCTCGCCTCGCCGCATGCCGGTCATCGCCAAGGCGTGCCAGAGCGCGAAGAGCGGATCGTCTCGGGTTGACTCCAAGAACGCCTTGAGCTGCTCGGCGTCCCAGGTCTTCAGTTCCTTGGTGCCATCGCCGTTGATGCGTGGTGGGTCGGCGGCCTCGATCGGATTGCGGGTAATACGCTCCCAGCGCACGGCGTCCCTGAGCGCCCGATGCAGGCAGGCGTGGACGTGGCGGATGGTCAGGGGCGAGAGACCATGCTTGCCATCCTTCTTGCCCGAGAGCGCCAGCTTGGCATAGAGGGCGTTGATCTGTGAGCCGGTTAGCTTCTGCAGCTGCACGCAACCGATGTGGGGCACGATGTGGCACTCGACGTGCTGGACGTAGGAGCGGTAGGTCGAGGGACGTATCGTCGCCTCGATCGCCGGCAGCCACTCCTTGAGCAGGAACTCACGCACGGTGAGCTTGCTCGGAGCGATGTAGCTCTTCTCCTCGACTGAGACCAGCAGCCTGCTCAACGCTACCTGTGCCTCCTTGCGGGTGGCGAAGCCGGCCCTTGTCGCTCGCCGCCGCTCCTCGGTCTCGATGAGCTTTCCACCGCACTTGGGACAGACGCCTCTCGGTCGGCGCTCGATCCAGAACCGCCTGCCACACTCCGAGCATCGCTCGGCGGCGGCCATGCCGATGTCGGCGATGTACTCCCAGGAGCTCCTTGAGCGCTGGCGGATGTGACCCTGCATGGCGGCTTCCCTCGTCTGTGTTGGGGGGCAGCATGAGCTTCGCTCTGGGAGAGATCGTCAGCAAGGCGCCCGCGGTGACGAAACCACGGAAGAGAGTCGGAGGTCGCACCAGGATGGTGGATCACGGCTTCTTGAGCTCGCGGTCGCCGCCACCGGCATGCTTCAACGTTCGCTGCTTCGATGGAGTTGCAGGAAGCAACTGCGTGTGAGTGCTTGCCAGTGCAGACCGGGGAGACCTCTACAGCTGGAACAACACGAGGCGCACACTCTGGCCAGGTCACGCGAAGAGATTCTTCGTCGCCTACGCTGCCCGGCGGTCAGCATCTTGCGCGACGTGGTCCGGGGTGTCGCAGCTCCGCGCCTACCCTTTCCCGAAATCGACTCGTGCTCTTCCATGAAGTCCTCCGGCATCTCCGTGTGAAGAAGCCGCCCGACATGTAGTGTGGTGTACTACGTGCAAACGACACCCTGCCTCGAGGCTTGACTGATTTCACCGGGTCCAGGCCAAGGGCAGTGTGTGGGATTGGAGATGCGCCTCGTCGAAGATGTCCAACCATGTTCTCCGACGATTCCCCTTCAGATCAGAGCTGGGGCGTGGCGACACTCAGTCTCCGACACAGCTTCACGGCGTCCCTCCAGAGCTCGGCGTCGATCTGCACCCGACCGCTCTTGAGCGAGGCTGCGCGCTGTGCGAAGCTGCGCTCGCCGGGGACCCGGATACCATGAACTCCTGGTGCCTTCCTCGACCTCTTGAGCGCCTCGATGCGGCGGCTTGTAGCATGCCGAAAGTCATCCAGTGAGCCGAACACCGAGGGATCGAGGGCGAGGAAGAGGTGGCCCTTACGCGCGTCAGACTTCGTGACGTGGTCGACACCCATGTCGCAACCCGGCAGGGCTCCGGCCAGGAAGTCGATCGCCAGCAGCAGGCCGTACATCTTGGCGCCGGAGGGGTCGATGGCGCCCTTGTTCTGTTGGTACCCGGCCCCGTCATTCACCAGATGCGGGTTCCTTGTCGGATAGCCATCGCAGTCAACCGCCACTGTCTCCGGCAGCATCGAGCCGTAGCGTTTCGCGTAGCGCACGTACGTCGGCAGAGTGCTCACTGGCGCGAAGTCGTGCAGGAAGGGCTCTCCCTCGGTGGGAATCGCGATCGCCATGGGATTCGAGCCGATGAGCGGCTGACAGCCACCAAGAGGGTGGACGACCGGGACCGCATCGTCGGAGAAGACGAACCCCACCAGCCCCTGTCGGGCGATGCGTTCCACGTAGAGGCCGGCCTGAAAGAGGTCGTGGCTGTTGATGACCCCAACCATGCAGCAACCGGCTTGCCTGGCCTTGGCGGCGGCCAGGTCGGCGGCGAAGAGGGCCGCAATCGGTCCGGGGCCGCTGTGCCCGTCGACCAGCGCGTAGGTCTCTGCCTCCCTCACGACTGAGGGCCTGCCGGCGGGATCGATGCGGCCGGCGTGCATCTCGGGAAGGTGGCTGTTGACGAGGTGATTGAAGCCCTGCACGGAGACTCCTCGCAAATCGGCCTCCAGGTGGATGTCAGCCACCGTCTCGGCGATTTGCTCATCGCAGCCCACTGCGTGCAGCATCTCCATCATCAATCCGCGCAACACCTCGATCTCGATCGTCCTTGTCCGCTGAGTGATCATCTCTCCTCCCAGCCTTTGGGACCGAAGTGCCCGAATACGCTCGATGTGGTTTGAGCCGTCGAAACGAACACAACGGCACCTTCGCGGCAATGGCCAGACTCCCATATCGGTGCCGTCACCGGCTCCGGAGAGGGGGGCCGTCAAGGTAGGCTCGAACACTTCGCTGGTTCACGTCCAGGGGGTTCCATCTAGTGTGCTAAGCACGCCTTGAGTGCGTGTGGTCATCGGAGATCCGGCGTAGTCGCTCAGCCAACCCGGTCTCAGTCCTAACTCCGTCGATGAAATGGATGTACCTATCGTCGGTGCAGGTGGAATCGTGCCCGATGTAGTCGCGAATGTGCAGGGCACCATCGGAGAGTACTTCGTGTCTCGGGAGTGCGTCTGTCCTCCGAGTGCTTGGGATAGCCTTGAGCGTAACGAGTACGAGATGGAGGTGTACGTTCTTGCCTCGCGGTGTCGGCCGGCGCGACCAGTGCTTTCTGCCAGCCTGCTCGAGCTGTATCGCATAGTGATGGTGTTCATGCACTCGACAGCAACATCGACCTGAAGCTGATCCGCCTCCCGGCAGACCGTGAAGCTTGTCTCGAACGGGTAGTAGGCGGGGCTAGCTGTCGACCTAGCCAAACAAGGTACGAACGTCGCGTCGGTCGAATGCTCTGCGCGACAGGAACTGCACCCGACCGACTCAATTGGGAGATGCTGTGGTTGTCTATCGGCCGCCGTGGTGGCGTACGAGCTTTCGAGCTGTCGGACACGGTTCAATAGGCTAGGGATGCGTGACTACCCACCTGATGTCTAGCACGACAGAGTAGAAATACGCTATGCCGCGGGACCTTCCGTTGTCGTAGTATCGAGCCGTGAGTGCGTGTTTGCCGACCTTGCTCACTTCGATGCGCCAAGTGCGGATGCCGTGGGCACCATCCTGTGGATTCCGGGTGTAGCTGTCGCTCGTCGCGGCGAGGCCATCGGGCAGCACCAGATTCCAGCGGTATCCTGTCGCCCGGTTCTCCCAAAGACCCAAGATGATGGTGTCGCCAACTGAGGCCGTAATCGTCGAGCCATCCTCACCCACCCCGATGGGGATTTCCTTGCCGCCACAGGCTGCCAGTACTGTCGGCGCGAGGATGGCAAGGCTTGATAGGCCAACTAGCCGCACTGCCCAGTGGACACTCACGCTGTCTCATCCTTGAGCTTCCGGGCTCGCACCACCATGTGGTCGCGCCACAGCCGGTACTCATCGTGGCTCATGCCTCCCATGACACCGCGGAAGTCGGCAACAATGCGCTCAATGAACTTATCGTCGTAATCGGAAACAGTGCCCAGGTGGCGAAATCCCTGCAGATTCATTGATTTGTACTGATGCAAGTACTTGCCTAAGCTCGCCGCATTAAGTTCATAGACACCGAACGGCCCCGTGAAGGCCCACCGTAGCCCAAGACCTTCGGTTAGCGCCTTCTCGACACCCTCCACGGAGCAGGTGCCCTCGCGCACCAGGTAGAGTGCTTGCTGCGCGATAGCGAATTGCAGGCTGTTCAATACATAGCCCCACACCTCGCGACAGAGTATTGGTTTCTGACCGAGCGCCTCCATGAAGTGCACGGCTGTCTCTTTCGCCTCATCGCTCGATTGATCTCCGGCAATCTCCATGAAAGGAATGAGGTGGGGTGGATTGGTTGGGTGGGCGACGATGCAGCGTTCGGGGTGGTTCGTCACGTCGCGGGCGATATCGGCGAGCGTCAGACTTGAACAGCTCGAGGCAATGACGACGTCTCTCTTTGCACGAGACGCCACTTCTGCGAAGACCCGCTGCTTGAGTGCGAGATCCTCCGGTAGGGCTTCCTGTACGTAGTCCGCTTCGGCGACAACCTTGGAGAGGTCGTCGAAGGTCTGCACGCGGGCTATCGCATCGCGGACGTCATGATTCTCTATCACGCGCTCTTTGGAAAGGAACTCGAGGCCAGCCATGACGCGAGCTTTGGCAGATTCGAGACTTGGAGAGGGCCTGTTGTAGAGGCGGACTTGGCGACAATGCCTAGAGAAAAGTACTGCCCAGCTGATACCTATGATTCCGCAGCCCAACACCGCGACGGTCTTGATTTCACCCGGGTCCTTCATGGCTATCACTCCTGCTCCTCGTTGCCGTCGTCCCGTCGGTTCCGCACGAGAGAACCTGGTTCGCATGGGTGGTTAGTTTGGCCAACCAGGTTGAGCGCACACATGGTGGACTGTCGGCGTCGCGTCGTGTCCGGAGACATTGGCCGACCTGATCCTAGGTGATTCTCCCTCTCGAATAGATAGTTCGCTCAATAGAGATCGGCTGTCGCGAACGCACGGGGGCTGTTTGATAATAGCAAATCATGGTCACGTCATCATGTCCATAGTCGAACGGAATACCGTTCTTGATAAACGATGGTTTGGTTCTACTTGATATCGAGATTGCCAAATGATACCCTGTACTCGTTCCGAGAATCGGCGGTCCGGCAAATCATGACGTGACTGGGCATAGCGAGACTGGTCTCGACGTCCGCGGAGCAGGTCACGTCGCGTTTGGGGTGTTCACGCCCTGGTCGGCAGTTCTGAGGATCACCCCAACAGGCTAAACGAGGAGCGAGAGATGAAACACCATTTTCGAGGCAGGGACTTCCTCAAGCTCGCTGACTTCACGCCGGAAGAGGTCGCATACCTTGTCGACACGGCGATTGACCTCAAGAGACGGTATGCGGGAGGGGAGACATTCGAGCCTCTCCGTGGCAAGTCATATGCAATGATTTTCGAGAAGCCTTCCACGCGCACGCGCGTGAGCTTCCAGGCTGGCGCTTGCCAGCTGGGCGCTCAGACCTTTCATATGCGGCCGGACGAGATGGCTACCGCCCGCGGAGAGCCCATCAGTGACACAGCGCGCATCATCGACCGCTATTGCGATGGCTTGTTCATCCGCACTTTCGGTCAGGACATTGTCGAGGAATTCGCTGACTACATGCGTAACCCGGTCATCAACGCACTGACCAATGACACGCACCCCTGCCAGGGTCTCTGTGACCTGATGACGATCAAGGAGAAGAAGGGTGCCTACAAAGGTCTGAAGATTGGCTACTTGGGCGACATCTGGAACGTCTGTCATTCCTTGATGATGGGCTCGGCCATGATGGGCATGGACTTCTACGCAGCACAGCCAAATGGCAACTACGAGCCGAACGCCGAGCAGCTCGCGACGGCGCAGAAGTGGGCTGCCCTATCAGGTTCCAGAATCGTCTTCACGCCTGACCTCGAGGAGATAGCTGGGGACGCCGATGTCATCTATGGCAACACGTGGCGCTCAATGGCCACCGAGAACGCTGAGCAACGCCTCAAGGATTTCGCCCCGTACCAGGTGAACACGCACGTCATCGAAATGGCCAAGCCGAGTGTTGTCTACATGCATTGCCTGCCCGGTCATCGCGGCGAGGACATGATCGACGAGGTCATCGAAAGCGACTGCTGCGTCTTCTGGGACCAGGGTGAGAATCGTATGCATACCGAGAAGGCGGTGCTTCTGCTCACTACAAGTTGAGTGCCCGCCAGGTTTCGCCCGCAAGTACGACCGTCTGGTCGTGCTGTTGAGCGAGCGAAGTCTAACGACGCGGCGATGATTGGCTAGAAGGGGAAGAGATGTTCGCCGTGTTCCGAGCCCCGCCGATCGAGAGGAGGAGCCATGCCGGACGCGACGTCCGCTCAGGAGGCCGAGCTGCTCGAGCAGCAGATGCGCGACCATCTCTGGCCGCCGTTCACCCAGATGCAGGGCGTCACGCCCATCGTCATCGAGCGCGGCGAGGGCGCCGTCGTCTGGGACATCCAGGGCAACGAGT
>Ga0209164_1000522_pt1 | contig 86615 bp, 71 predicted proteins | sample MTBNYHSulfiMetaG_FD_187458 | JGI IMG/M metagenome (GOLD analysis project Ga0209164, IMG submission 187458) | Enrichment culture microbial communities from rom New York Harbor, USA that are MTBE-degrading - MTBE-NYH (New York Harbor Sulfidogenic)... | ecosystem: Environmental > Aquatic > Marine >... | reverse complement strand
GACCCCCTTGATGATGAACTCAAAACGCTGGGAGTGGACATGATCGCTCCTCATAAGAACAACCGGAAACGGCCCAAGACCCAGGATGGAAGGCCCTTGAGACGATACCGACGCCGATGGAAGATTGAACGACTCTTCGCTTGGCTTCAAAACTTCCGCCGGCTTGTGGTTAGATATGAATACCACCTTCATAATTTCCTGGGTATGGTTCAACTCGGGTGCATCGTCATCCTGCTGAGGCATTTTTGAGACGGCTTCTAGAAAAATCAAGCTGCCGGGAAGGAAAAAAGCACCTGCCCCTCAATCGTCAAGCCGGACTTCAACTCGGTTCATCAAAAAATAATCCCCGCTTCTAAAAACGGGGATTATCTGACACATTTATGACGTTTTTACCGCGGCTGCATCCTGACTCCGCCGTCCAGCCTGATGGTTTCTCCGTTGAGCATGGGATTTTCTATGATCTGCTTGACCAGCATCGCAAATTCCATGGGCCGCCCCATCCTTTTGGGGTAGAGCAGCTTGGCGATCAGGGATTGCCTGACTTCTTCGGTCATGCCGGCCACCATGGGCGTATCGAACAAGCCGGGGGCGATAGTCACCACTCTAATACCGTAATCAGCGAATTCGCGAGCGATAGGCAAGGTCATGCCCACGACCCCGGCTTTGGAGGCGCTGTAAGCGGCTTGTCCGATTTGACCTTCAAACGCCGCCCCGGAAGAAGTGTTGACCACTACGCCCTTCTCGCCGTCGTCATTAGGGGTGTTTTTAAGCATCTGCTCGGCGGCGCACCTGATGACGTTCATGGTCCCGATCAGATTGATCTGGATGACCAAGTTGAAATGCTCCATGGACATCGGCCCCTTTTTGCTCAACACCTTGGATGGAAATCCCACCCCGGCGCAGTTGACGGCCGCATGGATAGCGCCGAACTTTTCCATGGTCCGGTCTACGGCCGCCTGCACGCTTTCCGTGCTGGTCACGTCGGTTTTGCAAAAAATAGTCGCATCTCCGAGTTCGGCGGCCAATTGCTTTCCTTTGTCTTCGGTCAGGTCGAGAATGGCCGCTTTGCCTCCATTTTTCACCAGCAGTCGGCAACAAGCCTCGCCCAAACCGGAAGCTCCTCCGGACACCACCGCTACACAACCTTTTAATTCCATTTTATAAAACCTCCTTGTGGTTCTTTTTGTGTTGACCAAGGGAAATTAAAACTGGATTTTTAAATCCCTGAAGACACTCCATTACTCACATAAAAAATTTGGTCTCTCCCGGCATCCAGGCTTAATGACTAAACGGGAAGAGCCGAAAAGAAGTTTTTATAATTTCCCAGCGATGAACCAGTCCTCTGGGTTCAAACAAAATGAATAAGACCAAAGTTAAACCTACGAAAAGAATGGGCACGGTCCCAATCATGGAGCCGGCCTTGGCCGGGAACCACTCGGCGAAGACCGGGGCCATGGCGATGCCGATCTGCTCGATGCCCAAGATGAAAAAAACTCCAAAATAAGCCCCGCTGATGTTGTGCATGCCGCCTACGATCAGCATGCCCAGATACCAGATGCAGTTGGACAGGGGGTAGTGGTCGACCGAGGCCCAACCCATATAGATGGACAGAAGCAGTCCGGAAACGCCGGCATAGAAGCAACCGATGAAAAAGGCCATCAGTTTGTAAAAATAGATGTTGACGCCCAAAGTGTTGGCGGCGATGTCATGGTCTCGAATGGCCACAAAAGCCCGGCCCCACTTGCAACGGGTGATATTCTTGCAGCAATAGGTCAGGAGCAAGGTGACGCTGACCACCAGGTAGTAGATACGCAAATCGGAATCAAAGTGAAAACCGAAAATATTGGTCGGCGGGACGGCGTGGCCGGTTTCGCCGCCGAAATAGTGGATCAGGGCGAATTCGATGATGTAGAAGGCGGCCAGTGTAGCAAAAGCCAAATAAAAGCCCTTGATTCTCAGGGCGGGCAGGCCGAAGATCAGGCCGACCAGACCGCCGGCCAAACCGGCGGCGATCAGGGCCAGAACCAGAGGGACGCCCTTATCAAGAAGGATCGCCCCCACGAAAGCCCCCACGGCCATAAAGGCGGTATGGCCCAAGGAAATTTGGCCGCAGACCCCGGTAAGTATGGTTAACCCTAATACAGCGGCGATGGTTACCCAGGATTTGATCAGATAATCCCACAAAATCATGGGCATGAACAGGGGCAGGGTGTAGGCCAGGACTAAGCCGATACCCAGCCAAACCCATTGAACCGGGGTCTGAATAAATGCGATCTCCTGCCGGTAATTGACATGAAACAGGCCGCTTGGTCGCCACATAACTAAATCCTCTCGATGCGCTCCCAGCCGAAGGCCCCATAGGGGCGGATAATCAAAACAATGAGCAGGATGATGAATGGAGCCAGGTCCCGCATGCCGCCGCCGACGAGGGGATCAAGATAGGCCGCGGCCAAAAATTCGATTACCCCTAGAATGGGGCCGATGACGATGATGCCGGTCAGTGATTCCAACCCGCCCACCAGGGCCACGGCCATGGCCTTAAAACCGATTTCGGCGACTTGGTAGTGAATGCCCATAACGTTGGTCACCAGGATGCCGCCGGCCGCCGCGGTGATGCAACTGATGACCCAGGTGACCGCGAAAACCTTGCGGACTTTTATTCCCACATTGGCCGCGGCGATGGTGTCGTCGGCGGTGGCCTTCATGGCCAGACCGATCCTGGTTTTGTTATAAAAAAGAGCAAAAAGTCCGACCAGAACGAAAGTAATAATGATAAAAGCCAGTTGTGAATAATCAATGGTGGCCAGATTTACTAAATTTATGTTCCCCTGGGGGAACAGCCGGGGGGCGCTGATCAGGTCCGTTCCCCAAGCCAGGTACATGGTGCCTTTCAGCAACTCGCTGAAAGCCAGGGTTAAGAGAATGATGGCCAGAATGGGCTGCCCGATCAGCCGATCCAGAATGAAGCGCTCAAGGCCATAACCCAAGAGGGCTCCGCAAAGCAGGGCCAGAAAAATAGCCAAAGGCAGGGGCAGACCCAACTGAACGGACAAAGAATAGAATATATAGGCGGACAGAATAAGTATGGCCCCTTGGGCGAAGTTGAGGATGCCCGAAGACTTGTAAATGAGGACAAAGCCTATGGCTACCAAGGAGTAAATACAGCCGGTCGCCAGTCCCACCAGGAGGGTGCTTGCCAGTTTCTCCATTTATAACCACCTCTTGCGCCTGGAATAGTGTTTGAAATCCCGGTAGCTCCTTTTCTTGCCCTTTTCCGAATAACCCAGGTAAAACTCCTTGATGTCCTCGTTCTCCTTGAGCCGTTCGGCCGGGCCGTCCAAGACTATCCGCCCGTTTTCCATGACATAGCCGTATTGGGTGCGTTCGAGGGCGATCTTGGCGTTCTGCTCGACCACCAGCATACCGATGCCTTCATCCTGATTGATATTTTTGAGGATATCAAAGATTTCCCTGATCAGAATCGGGGCCAGCCCCAGAGACGGTTCATCCAGCAAAAGCATTTTCGGCCGGCCCATCAAAGCGCGGCCGATGACCACCATCTGCTGTTCCCCGCCGGAGAGATAACCGGCTGTCCTTTTGCGGACCTGAAGAACCTTGGGAAAGTAAGCATAAACCTTTTCCAGGTCCTGTTTGGTCCGGCCGTTGCCATGCAGGATCGCCCCGGTCAACAAGTTCTCCTCGGCGGTCAGATGCTCGAAAATCCGTCGGCCTTCCATAACCTGGAGGATACCGGCCTCGGCTACGTCGAAAGGCTCCAATTTGTCGATTCGTCGGCCTTCGAATTCGATATAGCCGTCAGTGACCTTGCCGTTCTCCGGGATGAGTATCCCGGAAACGGCCTTGAGCAAGGTGGTTTTACCGGCCCCGTTGGCTCCAAGCAGGCTGACCATCCGCCCTTTTTCCACTTGAAGGCTGACGCCTCTGAGAACCAGAATGACCTCGTGGTATTTAACTTCGACGTTGACCAGATTCAGCATAAACGATCAGGCCTCTTTAGGTTCGAGGGAGTTCCGCCTCATCATAAACCGAATTTACTCTCAACATAGTCGTAGTCTTGGCCTTGCGGCCGTCCTTGTAAGTGACTTCGGTCTCGATGCTGACCTCGGTTCCACCCTGATACATGGCCTGGATCAATTCCCGGTATTTTTCCGTCACCGCGGACCTTTTGATCTTGCGGCTCCTGGTCAGTTCGGCCTCGTCCGGATCAAATTCCTTGTGCAGACTGACGAATCTCAAAACCCGGCTTTCCGGAGGCAGGGTGTTGTTTATCTGACGAATCTGTTCCCCGATCAACTCGAGGACCGGCGGCAGTTGGGACATTTCCACCAGGGTAGTGTAGGGAATGTGCCGGGATTCGGCCCAGCGTCCGACCATGCCGAAGTCACAACTGATGATGGCCGTGATGTAATCTTCATCGGCCCCGAAAACGATGGCGTCTTTAATATAAGGATTGAAACGAAGCTTGGTTTCGACGAGCTGCGGGCTGAATAGATGGCCGTTTTTAAGCCTGGACATCTCGGATATCCGGTCGATGTAATAAAAATAGCCGTTTTCGTCGACCCAGCCGGCGTCGCCGGTCGGATACCAGCCGTCGGTCAGGGTCTCTTCCCAGACACCCGGTCTGTTCCAGTAGCCCGGACGTTCTTCGCCCACCTTGGCCCAGATCTGGTCATCCTCGATCTTGAGCTGTTTGCCGGGATTGGCCAGACCGATGGAAGCGTAGGCCGTACCCTCAGGCGGTGTGGTAGTCAGCATACCTGCTTCGACCGTCCCGTATAGGTTGGCAAAAGGCAAGCCCAGAGCCTTAAACCATCTTGGCAGGTCCGGTGAAGTCAGGGCCCCGCCGGAGCCGCAGCATCTGGCTCGCTTCATCCCGAAATAGTCCCTGACCTTTCGCAGGACCAGGAAATCCAGCAGACGATGGAGTCCTTTCAAAAGAAAAGGCGGGGTCTTTTCTTTTTCTACATAAACCAGTCGTTTAAAACTGACGGCCATGGCCCATTTGAAGAGAATTCTTTTCCACCACGAACTTTCGTCAATACCTACCTGAATCTTACGAGCCAAGTCTTCCCATTGCCGGCCGGGAAACCAGAGAAAATGCGGACCGATGTCCCTGATGTCGGCCATGACCGTCTCCGGTTCTTCCGGGAAGGACAGGATAATCGGATAAACCGGAGAAAAAGCCAGACCGACCATCTGCTCGGCCCAGGCCGGCGAAGCATAAGACACGTATTCATCCCAAGGCTGAATGCCCAGGGGCGAACCGCTCTCCCCGGCGTACTCCAACAGGGAACGGTAGGTCTGCATGTTCCCCTTGGGGTTTCCTGTGGTGCCGGAAGTATAGATCAAGACAGCCAGGTCGCTCGGGTCAGCCGCCTTGGCCCTGGCCTGAAAAACTTCAGGATTCTTTTTGCCGAACTCTTGCCCCAGTCTTTCCAGTCCTTCCAGACTCATCAGATAGGGTTCGTCATAAGACCATAGTCCTTGGGGGTCCCAGTAGACGACTTTTTCCACACTGGGGCAGTCCTCCCAAATGCGGATGATCTTGTCGACTTGTTCCTGATCTTCACAGACCATGAATTTGGGCCGGCAATCGCCGACAAAATATTTAACTTCTTCCGGGAGATAGTCGACATACAGGCAACTGACCACTAATTGAGCGTGCTGAGCCCCCCATTGGGCCCAGACCAGCTCCGGGTCGTTATTGCCGATGATGATCATCCGGTCGCCTTTCTCGGCCCCCAAAGCGATGAAACCTAAAGCTATACGCCGGACGTGCTCATAGACCTCGGCCCAGGTGTATTCCTGCCAAATGCCCAAAAATTTCTTGCGCATAGCCACCCGGTCCCCGAATTGAACCTTGTTCCGTTCAAGAAGCTCGGGAATGGTCTGGAGGGCGGCGCGTTTATGGTCAAAGTGGTCGTTGTTCGGCATCACGTAGTCTCTAGGCCCGGTGTTGGTTAAAGCAGTTCAGCCTTAATCGCCCAAGTAGGCTTTGATGACCTCGGGGTTTTTCCTTATGGCCTCGGGAGGCCCTTCGGCGATCTTCGAACCAAGGTCCAAAACGACGATCCTTTGAGCTATGTCCATAACCAGGCCCATGTCGTGCTCGATCAGGATGATCGGGATTTTTCTCAGTTCATGAATGTCCAGAATGAACCGGGCGATGTCTTCTTTCTCTTCGAGGTTCATCCCGGCCATGGGTTCGTCCAATAAAAGTAAATCCGGCTCCATGGCCAGAGCCCGGCCCAACTCGATCCTTTTCCTGACCCCGTAAGGCAGACTGCCGACAATGGCGTAGCGAACCGATTCGATCTCCAAAAAATCGATGATCTCCTCGATGATTCGGCGTTGCTTCATTTCCTCTTTCACGGCCGGGCCGAACCAGAAGGCCTGGGCCAGGATATTCTCTCGGGTGTGAAAATGACGGCCGGCCAGTAAATTATCTATGGTGGAGGCCCCGGCATAGTCAGCCAGGTTCTGGAAGGTTCGGGCCACCCCCAGTCTGGCTATCCGATGAGAAGGCAGTTTGGTTAGGTCGTGGCCTTTGAAAAGTATCTGACCACCTTGAGGATGGTAGAAGCCGCTGATGCAGTTGAGCAAGGCGGTCTTACCGGCCCCGTTGGGTCCGATGACGGCCAGCAGTTCCCCTTCATACAGCTCGCAACTGACCCCGGCCAGGCATTGAATTCCGCCGAAGGATAGATTGATGTCCCTAATTTGTAAAACCGGATTTTGAGACGACATCTTTTAATTATATATTTTCACCCGGACGGCTGAAAAAAATCTGGGTAAAAGAGGACCGAGGCCTTTAAATTAATATTTACCGGTCTCGGTCCGTCTTGTCTTTAATCCGTATACTCGGTTTTTATTTGAAAAATCTCCCGGCTTTCGCCCATCATCACGATGACCGAACCCGTAGAGACCAGCGGGGCCTTTTTCGCCGGGATTTTTTCCCAGATCGGTTCTTCTATGGCTCCCGGACGCTGACCGCCCATGCCCTTCCACAAGGGCGTGATGGCCATGACCGCTTCCTTTTTGTCCTTACCACTTAAAACTTCGGTTACAAACCAGGTGGTGAAAGGAATGACGATGGCGTCGCTGATTTCTATGGACCCGCCGGCCGGAATATAGGCTTCGGCCAGTTGGGATTTTCCCAACAACTGATTTTCCACCGTGAGCTGATAGTCCAGACTGACGGCAATCAGGTCCTTATTGGGATTAGTGATTTGAAAAGTCGGCTTCAAAACTATACTTTCGGCCCCCACGAAGGCCGGCAGGCAGGTGATCATGGTCACCTGAGGACCTTGAGGGCCGGCTATGACCGCCGGGGCGAAAATACAAAAGGTCATTAACATAAGGCTCAAGATCATGGCCGAAACAAAGCTCGCTCTGGTATTCATGGCGCACTCTACCTCCTTATTTGTAAGGACGCCCGAAACATCTTATTCCAACGCGCCTTTTATCGGGTCAATGGCGATCCAGTCACTGACCGGGACGAATTTGCCGTCCTTGGCTATGACCATCCGGTTGTAATTAACGAAGTACGGCTCTTCCGGATATTTAACTTCGACTTCCGGGGCCAGCCCGCCGTAGTCATGACGCTGCAAGGTCTCCAGGGTCTCTTTGATCACTTGACCGTCCTTGGTCACCGCCTCGTAACCAGCCTTCTCCAGGGCCCTGGTCAGAGCGACCTCGATAACCCATGACCCAAGAAAACCATTAATATAGTTGGCCGTGATGGCGCTCTCCTGGCGGCCGGCCCATTTGGCCACGGTTTTTACCCTCTCCAGACCAGGACAATTTTCGGTGGCGTTAAACAACTCGCCGTAAAGGCCCTCGATCTCCTGTGGTATGGACGTCAGGAGACTTTCGTCCCAGGAACTGGCGTTGTTTATTATGGTAATTTGTTGGGTGTCTATGCCCAACCGTTTCAGGTCTTTGGCCAAAACCACCGTATCCGACAGGACGCCCGAATGGACTATGCAATCGGCCTTGTTGTCTTTGATCAGTCGGTTGAGGGGTATGGAAAGATCGGTCACCACGACCGGAGTGAATTCGATCCCGGCCAACTCAGCCCCCAAACCTTCTATGTATTTGTCCATAATTCCTTCTTTGGCCAGAACCCGCCAGGAAGGAATGTTGGTGGCCATCAAGCCTATTCTAGGTTTACGGTCCCCTTTCCATTTCTCATTGACGAACCACTTGATCATAGCCGTATTGGATTCTCCGACCGTGGGCAGCAGGGTCCAGTAGTACTGGGGCTTGGGGGCGTATCCGGCCGGACTGGCGTAAGCGTACCAAGATAGATAAGGCAGTTTGTCTCGCGAGGCCGAGGCGGCGCAGGCTTCGCCAGGGGTGCTGCCGAAGCCGGTGATCATATGGGCTCCCCTGGCCTTGAAGCTCTTGTAAGCGGCCACAGCCTTAGCTACATTATACTGATTGTCCTCCCACAAAACCTTTAACCCGACCTTCTCCATCTTGCCGGTCTTGGGATCCTTGTACTCGATCCCGCCGTGGGCCCCGATATACCGGAGCAAGTCGACCATGCCGTCGGAGACATGCTTGCCGATAGCAGCCAGACCGCCGGTGTAAGTGGCGGACATACCTATGATAATTTCTTTATCCCCGGCCGAAGCCAAGCCCGGAATCATAAGTAAACAAACCAATAAAACTAAACACAGTCTGCCGCGCATCTTGGGACCTCCTGGAGTGGTGGTTTTAAATAGATTTCCAGGCTGCTTCTAAGCTTGCCTGGATTATTCCCGTCCGGATATACAAATCCATCCGGTCTTCCTGCCGCCTGGTATCTGATATCTGCTTGTTTTGGCCGTTTCTCCCGAAGTTATAATACACGGGTTCCTCCACGGAATGACCGCAGGGTGATCTCTTTGGCTTTCTAAAAAGCGACTGTCGTCAGCGCTTTGATTGAGACCCCGACTTCCAAGCTTAAAGTGGGGCTTGGGTCCCGATAAATCCCGGTTCGATTTTTATACACTAGAACAAACGTTCGGTCAAACCAAATAATTCATAGACCGACCTGAAGCAAACCCAAGGCCGGTCAACAAAAACTTGACAGACCTTTGCCGGACTAACTATAAGACCTCTATAGTTCAAACTGGAAAAAGCGAGGAGGGGCCATGGGCTTGAGCAAAGGTTATGTGCAGATTTACACCGGAGAAGGCAAAGGCAAAACCACGGCCGCCCTGGGTCAGGCCTTCCGGTCCGTGGGCCGCGGCCTCAAAGTGTTCATGGTCCAGTTCATGAAAGCCCCCGATTCATCAGGAGAACACTTCGCCGCCCGGTCCTTGGATAATCTTTTGACCATTAAGGCTTTAGGCCGGAAGGGTTTCATCATCGGCGACCCCACGCCCCAGGACCGCCAAATGGCTCGGGACGCCTTGAACGAAGCCAAGACCGCCATGTTGTCCGGCCAATACGACCTGATCATCCTCGACGAAGTCAACGTGGCCGTGATTTTGGCCCTGTTGGAGGTCAAAGACTTGATCGATCTGATCAAGGCCAAACCGGACCAGGTCGAACTGATTTTAACCGGCCGCAACGCCCATCCCGAAATCATGGCCCTGGCCGACCTGGTCTCCGAAATCAGGCCGGTCAAGCATTACTTTGCTAACGGCGTCCGGGCCCGCGAAGGTATCGAGTCTTGACCCCTCCCAGCCGAGGTCAAGACTGATCACCCCTTGAACCCCTACTCTTTCTCCGCCAGTTCCCACAAAAGACCTTTGGCGCTTTTGGGATGAACAAAGGCCACTTTGACCGGGCCTTCAAATATCTTGCCGATTATCTGGACGCCCTGGTCTTCCAGGGTTTGGCAGGTCCGCTTAAGGTCGTCGCAAAGCAGGGAAATATGATGAAGACCGCCGCCTTTGGCCTCGATGAATTTGCCGACCACGCCGTCCGGAGCGGTGGGCTCCATAAGCTCCAAATATCCGTCTCCGATTTTTACTATTGATGAAACCTGCTTCATCTGAGGAAATTCGGTCCTGGAAACTTCCTCCGCCCCATAGGCCTCCTTCAAAAATCCCAGCATCTCATCGATGTTTTTGACGGCAATGCCCACGTGGTTGATACCCTTGATCATGATGGTTCTCCTTTTTTAATTCGGCTTTGGATCGAGATGGAAGTCTATTCCCATCCGGATTGATTTAAATGGAAACACTTTGACGTGTCAACGAGAGTTCTTGACCCCGGAATATGTTCTGGCCGGGTCCTGGGCGAAAAGCGGCCGACCGCCCTCATCGACGATTAACAATAAGTAATGAGAGAAAAAATAAAAACAAATCTCTAATATCCACCAGCCCGTCGCCATCTTTTGACCCGGGCCATGTTGGCCAGGTCGTCGGCTTCGGTTTGGCGGGGCGTTTCCATGATCCCGGCCAAATGATGCAAATCCCGAAGGCGAACCAACCGGGCCAAACCACGGGCCCCGATCCGGCCCCGTCCGACCGGGGCGTGGCGGTCCAGATGTTGCCCCAGACCGGCCAGGGAATCATTCAGGTGGATCAAACCCAATCTGTCCAGACCGATCAGTCGGTCCAGTTCGGCCAAGGTGCGGGCCTGGCCGCGAGTAGAGGCCAAATCATAGCCGGCGGCCCAAGCATGGGCCGTGTCCAGACAAAGGCCTATCCGCGGTCCGGCCCCGGCCCGACTTTCTATTTCTTCGATCATCACGGCCAATTGCTCGAAAGAAACTCCCAGTTCCCCCTTTTGCCCGGCCGTGTTTTCCAATAGTATTTTCACCTTTGAATCAACGGCCTCCAGGGCTTGGACCACGGCCAGACCCACCCGCTCCAAGCCTTCTTCCAGGCCCTGCTCCCGAGCCAGATGTCCGGGATGGAGAACCAGATAATCAGCCCCAAGAAGGTCGGCCCGAATCAGGTCTTCGGTCAGAGCCTCGACGGATTTTCGGTAAAGCTGCTCATCAGGCGAGGCCAGGTTGGGCAGGTAAGGCAGGTGGACGGCCAAAGGGTCCAGGCCGGCGGCCCGACGGGCTCGATGAAAAGCCGCCGCCTCTTCGTTCGAAACAGGTTTGGCCGTCCAGCTTCTCGGATTGCGGGAAAAAATCTGGGCCGCCTCACAGCCGATCCTCAGACCTTGTTCAACGGTTCGAACGAACCCTCGGCTGATGGAGAGGTGAAAGCCGAAGCGCATCCGGAGAATTTAGTAAACGCCCCAGGGCCGGGGCAAAAAAATTCGATTGTACAGATCAAGGGCGTACCGGTCGGTCATCCCGGCGATAAAATCGCAGACCCTCCTGGTTCGCTCCGCTTGATCTATCGGCGTTGGACCGATCTCGCGGGTATAGAGGGCGTCGTCGGTCCGAAAAATTTCGAAAAGTTCGCGGACCACCTTGGCGCTTCTTATAAAATCGGCATGAACCTCGCTGACGTCATAAACGAAATCATAGAGAAAATCCCGCAGTTTGATCATGGCCTGGTGAACCTCGGAGGAAAAAGCCGGTTCCACATGGTCAGGCTCGATGCGGGTGTTGGTCAAAAAATCCCGGACCATGGTGTTGATGCGGGCCGAGGTGCGCGGACCTAAAACGGCCAGACAGTCGCCCGGTATATCCGTTTCGTCGATCACCCCGCCTCTTAAAGCGTCGTCCACATCATGGGCGATGTAGGCGATGATGTCGGCCGTCCGAACGATCAGGCCTTCGACCGACACCGGCCGGTTTTCGGGATCGCTGTTAATGATCGGGCCTTTGCCCTTCGAATGCTTCAGAATGCCGTCCCGGACCTCGAAGGTCAGATTCAGGCCTTGACCCTCCTTTTCCAGCACGTCCACCACCCGCAGGCTCTGGTGATGATGAGAGAATCCGCCCGGGAATATTTCATTGAGGGTCTCCTCGCCGGCGTGGCCGAAAGGGGTGTGGCCCAGGTCATGACCCAGGCTGATCGCTTCGGTCAGGTCTTCGTTCAGCCGCAGAGCCCTGGCCAGGGTCCGGGCGATTTGGGACACCTCGACCGTATGAGTCAGCCGGGTCCGATAATGGTCCCCGGTCGGGGCCAGAAAGACCTGGGTCTTGTGCTTGAGTCGGCGAAAGGCCTTGGAATGAATGATGCGGTCCCGGTCCCGTTGAAAACAGGTCCGAAAGTCGCATTCCGGCTCGGGCTTAAGGCGTCCGCGGCTCCGGGCGGCCGAAGCGGCGTACGGGGCCAGAATTCTTTGTTCACGGGCTTCAATGTCTCGGCGAAGAAGGATCATGGCTTGGTCCTGAAAAAGATGACGCCCAAGGCAAAAAATGAACGCCCAGCGGTCTGTCCACCGGGCGGGGAGTGAAAGAGAAAAGACAAAACAACCGGCTTGGCGATCAATCTTCCGGGACTTGAGCTTCCAAGGCCGTGGCGATCTTGTTTTTCAGCTCGGTCAGGTCAAAAGATTTGATGACGTAATGATCGGCGGCGATGGACTTCATGTCTTCCTTGAAAGTGTCGTAGGCCGTACAGAGGACGACCGGCAGGTCGTAATATTTGTTCCTGATGTCCTGCAAAAGGTCCAGGCCGTTGTAATCGACCATCTTGATGTCCAGGACAATCAGGTCCGGCTTCTCTTTTTCGATCTTTTCCAGCAGCTGGTACCCGCTGTCGGCGGTGATGACGTCATAGCCCTCATCCGCCAACTCTTCCGAATAGAGAAAACGGATATGCTCTTCGTCGTCGACGATCAATATCTTTTTCTTTTTTTCAGCCATGGACTATCCTCCGGCGATTCAGCCTAAACAGGCCAGCGTTCAATCAGGTACGGTTTGGTCTCTTCAAAAACCATGCATTCATTTTCAATGAACTCTTCCGCCTGTTGAATGGACATCTGTTCCGTCTTTTTGACGAAAGCCAGAGTCTTGCCGTAGTAAAGCGGAATGAGCGACTCCACCAAGGCGTCTTTGTCTCCGTCGGCCTGCTTTTTATAAGCCACGGCCATGTCGTAGAGGACCTTGGCCCAAAGGTGGGTGGGGAAATCGAAGCGGTCGGGGCTGAAGGTCCTGATTTCACCAAGCTTGTGGAAGACTTCTTCAGTGAAAACCTGCCGCCACAAATCCAGTTTGTCATCAAAGCCTTCCACCATTTTTTGATAGAGTTTGGCTTGGTCGACATTGACCGGCGGCGGCATTTCCACTTCGCCCAACCCAAAACCGTAAATGGCCGTGGGTTTGCTCCATTTGACCCGCCTCCAAAAGGGGGCGTAAGAGATCATCATTTCAAAGATGGTCCCGACTACCTGCCGGAACATCGGACCGAGGTCGGCCCCTGGGTCTTTGGGCTTGTGGATTTTGGGTCGGCCCATGAAGGCCTGGCAAATGGGAATCCCGTTGTTCATGGCCAAGGTGGTCATCCATATGTCGATGCCGAACTGAGAGATGGCTTCGGTCCACATGGCCGAGGTCTGATAGATTTCAGCCATACGCCCGGAAAAGCCGAAGTCTCCGCCGATGGGCTGCCGGACCCGCCGCCCATACACCGCCCTGGTCATAGGATAGGCGATGCTGTTGGTGATGGTCCCGTCATATTTGTGACGGACATACAAGGGCGCCACAAACCCGAATTCCTGATCCAGGGGTTCACCCAGATGCCTGATCCAATGCGGAGTGATGCTCTTGAGGTCGGCGTCGACCACCACCACCGACTCGGCCCCCAGTTCCAAAACCTTTCGGAACAGGTTCCTGAAATTGTTGCCTTTGCCTTTGACCCCAGGGGGCGTGGAAATATAGATCTTGGGGACTTCGGTCGGGGTGTTCAGGAATACATCCCTGGTGCCGTCGGTGGAATTGTTGTCGCAATTGATGATAACACCTTTTTTGTGGCTGAAATATTGAATCAGCCCCTCAGCGGCCCGGCTGGTCGGATAAGCGATGGAAGCGGCTTCATTATAAGAAGGAATGCCGACCACTATATCCGCGGAAGTAACATTATCCGGATTGATTTCCTCGGCAAACATCGGACAGGACTCCTAAGTTCCAGAGACTAGGAAGTTTCTATAATACGCCTATACTATACTCTGGCTCAAAAGGAAATAACAAATTGGATTCTGGGGACATAATACTTAAATTATGGCCCATCCCCCTCTTGTTCCCAGGCTCCGCCTGGGAACACCCTGTCTTTGAGGCTCCGCCTCATTGAGGGTTAACGAGGACCCTGGCCTGACCTCGGCCCAGCGGCGGCGGGGGACCAAACATCAAAATAACCAGGCAGAGCCTGCTGGGCAGTGCGTTCCCAGGCTCCGCCTGGGAACGAGAATCATCCCGCTTGCGAGGCTGTGTCGCAATTCCGAAAATCGAGGATGTCCATGCAATATCATGAGTATATAGACAGGTTTAACCACCATATATGGTGCCTAAATTGGATAAAAATCAATTATGACCCAGCCGCTTGCGCCGGAATGACGTTGGTAACTATTTGTCGTTCACCAGAAAGTTCACCCCCGGAGTTCCATCTGGACCTGAGCCGAAGACCCAACCGTCACCCCTGCGCAAGCAGGGGTCCAGGAAAATGCCCCATCGGCCGATCCCAGCCGGGTTACAGACGAGGGGTCGCCCGCTCAAACCGGCCATTGACGCCACAGTGATTTCGCTGTAGTTTGATAAAAACTCGGCCGTTATTCCGCCGGCGTCCAAGCCCGAGCGGCGCCACAAGCTTGGAAAATTTTAACACCGAGCAACAACTGCTATGTCTTGGTTGAAATTGTATCAGAACAAAAAAGTTGATCTGTCGACCGCCCTTAAAGCGGTTAGACGCGGGGCCAAGGTCTTCCTGGGAACGGCCTGCGGCGAGCCCCAGTACTTGGTGCAAGGCCTGATCGACGCCGCCGACCGGCTGCACGACGTGGAAATTCTGCACTTTGTCACCCTGGGCCAGGCTTCATACACCGACCGGCGCTTCGACAAAAGGTTCCGTCACAACGCCTTTTTCGTCGGCCCTAATACCCGAGACCCCATCAACCAGGCCCGAGCCGACTATACTCCGGTGTTCATTTCCGAGATCCCCGGATTGTTCCGCCGGCGCATCGTCCCTTTGGACGTGGCCATGATCCAGACCTCTCCCCCCGACGCCCACGGTTTCCTGAGCCTGGGCATCTCCGTGGACATCGTCAAGGCCGCGGCCGAATCGGCCGGAGTGGTCATCGCCCAGGTCAACGCCCACATGCCCCGGACCCTGGGCGACACCTTCATCCATGTCAGCAAGGTGGATTATCTCGTCGAACATGATGCGCCCTTGCTGGAGTTCCCCTATCCGGAGTTGGATGAAATCGGAGAACAGATCGCTAAACGGGCGGCCAAATTGATCAATGACGGCGACACTCTCCATATCGGCTACGGCCACATCCCCTACGGCGTTTTAAAACATCTCCACCATAAAAAGGACTTGGGACTCCACACCGAAGTGGTTTCCGACGCAGTCATCGATTTGGTCGAGGCCGGGGTGATCACCGGCGACAAGAAAACCCTGGAACCGGGCAAGATCGTCTGCAGTTTTTGCATCGGGACGCGCCGGATGTTCCAATACGTGGCCGACAACCCGCGTTTCGCCTTTTATCCGGCCGATTACGTCTATAATCCATTAATCATTGCCAAAAACGACCGGATGGTCTCCATCGGCAGCGCCCTGGAAGTGGACCTGAGCGGGCAGATTTGTTCCGAGTCCCAGGGGCACTATTTTTACAGCGGCGTGGGCGGCCGCCTGGATTTCATCCGGGGGGCGGCCATGTCCAACGGCGGCCGGTCCATCATCGTCCTGCCCTCGACCACCAAAGACGGCCGCCGGTCCCGGATAATGCCTCACCTCCAGGAGGGGGCCGGCGTGGTGGCCACTCGCGGCGACGTCCAGTACGTGGTCACGGAATACGGTTTCGCCTATCTGCACGGGAAATCGATCCGGGAAAGGGCCATGGCCTTGATCACTATCGCCCACCCCAAGTTTCGCCAGTCCCTGCTCGAAGAGGCCAAACGTCGGGCCTACGTCTACCCGGATCAGATACTGGTCAACGCCGAAAGCCACAATTACCCCGAAGACGAAGAAAGCGAAGTGGCCTTGAAAGACGAAACCAAAGTGACCATCAGGCCGATCAAGCCCACGGATGAGCCTCACCTCCAGGATTTTTTCTATTCCCATTCCGACGAGACCATCTACCGCCGGTATTTCCGAGCGGTCCGGGCCCTGCCCCACGCCACGGCTCAGACCTTGGTCAATGTGGACTATCAGGACAGAATGGCCTTTGTCGCCACCATAGGCGAAATAGGCTTGGAACGGATCATCGGCGTGGGCCGCTATTCCAGAGACAAGGAACATCCGGACATGGTCGAAGTGGCCTATACCATCCACGAAGATTTTCGGGGCCGGGGCCTGGGGGCCATCATCCAAAACCGTCTGGAAAATTACGCCCAGCGCAAAGGATTCAAGGGCTCTTCCGGCTACCTTTTCCAGGACAATGATCCCATGCTCAAAGTATACCGGCGAGCCGGGGGCTACCAGAAGGAACAGGTCGACGGCGGAATCATCCGGGTCTGGAGATATTTCGACCAGGGGTCTAAGCCTGGGGTTGAACGCCCGGGTTAGAGCCGGCTTAGCCGGGCGACCGGCCTTTTTACGTAGGGACGGGTTTGAAACCCGCCCCTTTTATCCGGCCTGGTCAGGCGAAGTTGCGAAGATTGCAAGAGGGCGGCTTGAGGGTGTTCCGGTTCGAGCCCAGGGCGTTACCCGGCCCGGGCCGGGAAAATTCCAGGCCGGCCTCCAGGTTTTTTACGTAAATCACCTTGTGATCGCCGGGGGCGTAAAAATCATGAATCACTGCTTCCCGGACGTACCCGCCGGCTTGATAAAATTTCCGGGCCTCCCGGTAATCCTTGCGGGAAGAGGTGTCCACGTAGACCCGGCGGCCCCCGGCCGCTCTGATCAGGCGTTCCGTCTCCAGGATCAGTTGGCGGCCCAGGCCTTGGCCGCGAAATTCTTCAGCCACCACGATCCAATACAGGTCCCAACCGTCCCTGGTCCCGGCAATGGTGCCGAAGCAGGTATAACCGGCTGAGACTTGCTCAATATCGGCGAACAGAAAATCGTAGCCGCTGGCCGGACCCTTGGCCAGGCGTTCCTGAACCAGTTCCACGGCCACAACCACTTCGGCCTCGTTGAAATTGCCCGCGGATTGACATAGAAGCCGCACGATTTCCGCGTCCGCTGGCCTGACTTCCGTGCGCCAGATCAAGTTAGGTTTTGGCAAGACCGGCCGCCTCCTGTTTCATCCCTGCTCCGGCCCACAGGCCCGAGAAAAAATGGCGGGCGTTCACCCCTAGGGAGCGTATGCGGTAGCCGCCCTCCTGGACGATCAGGGTCGAAAGCCCCAAGGCCCCGATCATTTGTCCGTTGGCTTCGAAATCCTTGGCCTCCAGACTCCAGGACCCGGTGGGATCGCCTTTGGCCGTGTCCAGTCCCAAGGATACCACCAGAAAAGCCGGCTTGAAGCCGGCCGCGTGATGGAGGGCCTTTTCCAAGGACCGGCGGTAAGTCGGGCCGTCGATATGCTCGCCCAAGGGAAGGTTCAGGTTATAACCTTGTCCCGGCCCCTGGCCCCTTTCGTCTCTGAACCCGCTGAAATACGGGTAAGCCAGATTGGGGTGCCCGTGAATCGAGACCGTCAGAACATCCGGCCGCTCATAAAAGATGTCCTGGGTGCCGTTGGCGTGATGATAATCAATATCGACTACGGCCACCCGGCCGTACACGCTTAAAAACTCGGCGGCGATGGCCGCGGAGTTGAAGTAGCAAAAACCGCCGAAGGCCTTGCGTTCGGCGTGATGACCCGGCGGCCGGACCAGAGCGTAGGCCAGCTTGTATCCGGTCAGCAAGGCGTCCGCCGCGGTCAGGGTGCAGTCCACGGCCAAACGTGCCGCCTCATAGGCGTTGCGATTGAGGGGGGTGAAGGTGTCGATGCAGAAATAGCCGGCCCGGATAGGCAGTTCCTTGGGCGGCCGGGCGGCGTTGCGGATGGGAAAGACGTAAGGGTAGACCGATTGGCCCGGTTCCAGCCGGTCGCACATCCGACGAAAGTAATTGACCATCTGGTGGTCGTGGACGTTGAGGATATGCTGGAGGGGGAATCGGCGCGGCCGAATCTTTTCGAAGATCGGCAGCCGGTCCAATTCCTTTAGAATGGATTTGATCCGCACCGGCGATTCCACGTAACCTTGTTCGTGAACATGATGGATGTTGTGATGTTCACTGTAAACCAAAGCGATGCGGCGCTCCGATAAAAAAGGCTTCCGCGTCTGAGCTAATAGGTCGGTTTTGAAGTAACGGGGCGGCCTTAACCGGACCGGATCGTCCCGAAACGAGGCCGCGACCATGTCGATGTATCCTTCGGGACAGACCGAGCCGTATTTACGCTCCAAGATGGCCCGGACGATTTTTCGGGCCATGTTTCGCCGGAGGGGCCCGTCGCGCCCCAATCCGTCGAAAACCAAATAGGGCGGACAGTCGTCACCGGGCTTCAGAGGGGTTTCGTAAGCCGTGCTGATTATGGGCCGGGCCCCAAACTGCTCGTAAAAACGGAGTCTGGCCCGGTTGGTCTTGAGAACCTCCGGGTTCGGGCACAAGGCTGGGTCGTCGGGCAGACATTCCATAAAAACGCCTATCGTCCCGAGCAGCCGGGCTTCTTCCCGGACCCTTTGATACAGGGCCCCGCCTATGCCGCTGCCGGTCAAGCGCCTGGCCGCCGAGATATAGTCCAAGTAACAGAATTTGAGGTCCGGAGCGTGGGCCAGCAGGGCGAAGCCTTTGACCCGGCCGCTCTGGTCGTCGGCCGCCAGGAGAATATAGCGCAGGCGGTGCTCGAAGGGATTGCGCAATATTTCCGGCAGTCCGTCGATTTCTTCGTCGGCAAGGCCGGCGAATTGGCTTTTGAGAATGGCCTGGACCTGGGCCACGACCTTGCGGTCTCGCGGCCGCAGGTCGTCGAAGACGCGGCGGATGCGGAACATCGGCCAAACTCCTTAAACTGTTTGGACCTTGGGTCGGCTCGCCCTTCCTGTTTTGAGGCCGTCGTCCAGGATGCGGCCCACGACGCTCGGCAAGTCGAGGCCGGCCCGGCCGGCCGCAGCCATGAAGCCGGCGTCGGCCGACAGGCAGGGGTTGGCGTTGATTTCGAGTATCCAGGGCTGACCGGACTCGTCCACTCGGAAATCGACTCGGGCCCAGCCGCCCAATTTGAACACCCGCCAACACCGACGGCTTAACTCGCTGAGCCGGGCTAAAAGCTCCCGATCTTTTTCGGTGAAGTCAAAGCTCCGCGGGGTATGGCTGAACTCGAAGGAGTCCGCCTGCCATTTGGCCCGATAATCCACCACCCGGATTTTATCCGGGCCATAGTCCTCGAAGATTATTTCCGCCGGCGGCAGGACTTCCGGCCCGTCAGGGCCGACCAGCAAGGACAGGTTGAACTCCCGCCCCTCGATGAACTTTTCAGCGAAACATTCCCCGCCCAGAAGGTCGGTGCGGCGGGCCATCTCGGCCTTGAGCCGGTCCGGGTCGCCGGGCACAAGCGAATCCTCATCCAAGCCCACCGAAGAATGCTCCCAGGCCGACTTGATGATATAAAGATCGTCCGCAGCCGGGGTGGAGACATTATCCCGCAAAGTGATCCACTCGGGTGTAGGCAGCCCGGCCGCCCGCATAAGCTCCTTGGCTTTGGGCTTGTTCGAAGTCAGCCGCAAAGCCCGGGCCGAGCACCCGGCGCAGGGCAGACCCAGACACTCGATCAGGGCCGGTCCCAAATGGATCAGGCGGCCCAGACCCCAGGGCGCTTCGACCAGATTGAAAACCACGTCAGGCTGGAGCCGCTCCATTTCCCGGGCCGTCTTATCCATATCCGGACCAAAGGCCAAGGCCGTGGCTTCATGATTCAGGCCAGCCAGGGCCGATGAAACTTCTTCGGCCTGAACCAGCGTATCCAGAAGATCGGGCGGAGCCTCTTCCGGCACCAGGTCATGCAAGACAACCACCCGCATCGACCGGCCCTTAAGCCACCCGCCTCAACCCGGCGGCCATGGCTGAGGTGAACGGCTCCCAAGCCAGGTTGGCGCGGCTCAGGGCTGAGGCCATGATGCGACCGATCAGCCACGGGTAAGAATAGCCGGCTAGGCCGCAGAGGATAGGCAGGTCGGAATGTTCCGGATGAAGGCCGGCCAAGGGGTTGACTTCCAGAAAATGGGGCCGGCCCAAGGCGTCGGCCCGGACATCCACCCGGCCGGCGTCCCGGCATCTGAGCCCCCGCCAGACGTCCAGGGCCAAGGCGGCCGCCTGGCGGGCCTGATCGTCGTCCGCCAGCCGGTACACGACCAGCTCCTCGCAGTTTTCTTTATTGTGATAAGAATAAATGGCCGAATTCGTCCCGTCTCGGACGTCCACCTCCAGGACCCCCACTACTTCGGCTTCAAGCCCGGAGCCCACCAGGCCGACGGTGAACTCCCGGCCGGGCAGAAAGGTCTCCACCAGGACCGGCTGGCGATACTTTTCGATCAGGCCGGCGCAGACTTGAACCAGCTCGGCCCGATCGTCGATCCGGGAGGCTGCGGTGATGCCTTTGCCCGTCCCCTCGGCCACCGGCTTGGCAAAAAGCGGGAAAGGCAGGTCCACCGACTCCGCCTGGGCCGCGGACTCGATGACGGCGAAATCCGGCGTGGCCAGGCCCAGGTCCCGGACCACCCGCTTGGCCATGCCCTTGTGCAGAGTGACGGTCAAGGTCAAAGGGTCGGAGAAGGTGTAGGGAAGGCCGTAGGCTTCCAGCAAAGACGGAACGGCGGCCTCACGACCGAATCCATCGACTCCTTCGGCGATGTTAAAGACCATGTCCCACCGCCGTCCGGCAGCCAGGGTCTCCACTAGGCTGCGAACGTGGCCGATCCGTTCAGTTTCGAAGCCCAGGCCGTTCAAAGTGCCTTCAATGGCTTCGATGGTCCGGGGACTGTCGAATTCGGCCACGTCTTCTTCGGCGAAACCAAGCTCGAGGTAATCCTCGCGAAGGTCATAAGTCAGCCCGATTCTCATTTTTCTCCCTCCTGGGTCTCGGAAGCGAAGCCGCCAGTCAGTTGGGCATCGGGGCCGGACCGCCAAGGGTGTCCGGGTAGTTGTAGGTCAGGCCCCCGTAGTTGCGCAGCAACAAGTTGGGGCCTTCCCGGCCGACGACCGATTCGGGATAGAGGGCCACCTTGCCTCCGCCGCCTGGGGCGTCGATCACATAGGTCGGGACGGCGTAACCGGTGGTGTGGCCGCGCAGACCCTGGATGATTTCCAGACCTTTCGAGACCGGCGTCCGGAAATGGGCCGACCCGGTGATCGGATCGCATTGGTACAAGTAGTAGGGCCGGACCCTGATCCGGAGCAGTCCGTGGACCAGTTCCTTCATCGTGGCTACATTGTCGTTGATCCCGGCCAGCAGCACGGTCTGGCTGCCCAAAGGGAGGCCGGCGTCGGCCAGGCGGCTGCAGGCCTCGCCGGTCTCGGGCGTAAGCTCAGCCGGGTGAGTAAAATGGATGCTCATGAAGAGCGGATGGTAGCGCTTGAGCACGCGCACCAGGGCCGGGGTGATCCTCTGGGGCAGGACCGCCGGGACCTTGGTGCCGAGGCGGACCAGTTCGACGTGCTTGATCCCGCGCAGGCGGCTCAGGACCCAATCGAGCCTCTCTTCGCTCATGGTCAGCGGGTCGCCTCCGGAAACCAAGACGTCCCTGATCGCCGGGTTGGCTTCGATGTAAGCCAGGGCTTTTTCCAGGCGTCCCAGATCAAAGCGGCAGCCTTCCCCGTGGCCGCCGACCAGACGGGACCGGGTGCAGTACCGGCAATAGGTCGAGCAGAAGCTGGTGACCAGGAGCAAGACCCGGTCCGGATAGCGGTGGACCAGTCCGGGGACGACCGTGTCATGGTCTTCGCCCAGGGGGTCGTCTTGTTCGCCGAGACCTACCACGTGTTCGGCCGCGGTGGGAATGACGCAGCGCCGCAAGGGCTGGGCCGGATTGTCCGGATCGACCAGACTCAGGTAATAAGGCGTCACGCTGAAGGGCAGCTTGCCGCCGCAATCAGCAAAAGCCGCCCTTTCCTCCGGCGAAAGATTGATCATCCGGGCCAGGAGGTCAAGGCTGGTTATCCGGTGACGCAGCTGCCACCGCCAGTTGTTCCATTCATTTAGAGAAACTTGAGGGAAAAAACGCCGCCAAAAAGCCTGGGCCGCCGGTCCTACGGTCGGACTGACGGGCCGCCGGGAGACCAAAACCGGCCGGGGTCTAGACCGGCCCTTGGTCGAGGGGGAGATGCCGGAAACCGGGGTAAGATTAAAAGCATGGTCTGTTTCGTTGGTTTCGCTTTCCGCCGAAGACGGGGATGGAGGCTCCACATCTTCGGATGGAGGTTTCGCTTCCTCCTCCTCCGCTTCCTCTTTCCGCCTCAATACGCCGTAATCCATTTTTCTCCGCTCCTTGAATTATTTATTTCGGGTCCCTAACGGAACCCCCAGAGCCATTTCCTCATATCAGCCTCTTTCTGCCGGCCGCCAAGATTCTTTCCCGAAACCAGCGGCGGGAATTGCTCAGGGCCGGCGCTGTTTCCTAATGCCTTGAATCTCGATCAGTTGAGTCCCGGCAGGGCTTTCGGACACCAGACCGGTCACTTCCACTTCTCCATGGACCAGGCTCAGCAATTGATCGCCCAAGGCTCCGCCCTGGACCAGGTAGACGTTCTCGTCAAAAGCGGCGATGGCCACGGCCACCACGCCACCTTCATGGTTCCATTCGGCCGGTATCACCAAGCCTTGAACCGTGACCGGCGTCCCGACCGGGGTCGTCTGTTGATCCATGGCTGATTCTTTAATCCTCTCGCCGGCTTCCCCGAAAAAAAATCAATAACCGATAAAACAGTTTTCAAAGTTTATGCCATTATTAAACAACCTGTTATTTATACCTTTTTTTGTAAAAACCCAGGAAACGGTCGGAAATGAAATTTCCGGCGGATAAAGACATCATCAGGCCCTCAGCCGCCCATAGTGAGGAAAAATTACTTAAATTTATGAAGTAACTATATAAATCAATAAAGGAAGTTGAACTTCCGGTAAATCTTTTAGACGGAAGCATCAATTCCGAAGGAAAAACAAAGGTGAGCATCTATTTGAAGTCTTCCTTCCGTAATCCGTATTTTACCAGCAAATTACGGAGCTGACGAGTGGTCACCCCGGCCATGGCCGCGGTCTGGTCGATCCGGCCTTTGTTTATGGTCAGAATTTCTCTAAGGTAACGTTTTTCCAATTGCTCCAAGGCCCGGTGTCTGACTTCGGCCAAAGTCGGCGCTTCCCGTGAAACAGACGGATTGATAGGTTCAAACGCCACCATTTCGCTGGGAAAATTGTCCGCGGTCAGGATAGAACCCTTTTCCAGGATATAGGCCCGCTCGACCAGGTTCTCCATTTCACGGATGTTGCCCGGCCAGGGATAACGCTTGAGCATTTCTATGACTTCCGGGGCCACCCCCTTGATGCCTTTCAGGTAATTGGCGTTAAGTCTTTCCAAGAAAATTTCCAGGAGCAAAGGCATGTCCTCGGTGCGCATCCTCAAAGGCGGCACTTCGATGGGGAAGACGTTCAGGCGGTAAAAAAGATCGTTTCGAAAAGCGCCTTCCCGGCAAAGTTTGGCTAAATCCGTGTTGGTAGCGGCCAAAACCCGGACATCGGCTTCGATCAGGGCGTCGCCGCCGACCCGGGCGAAAGTCTTTTCCTGGAGGACCTGGAGAAGTTTTATCTGGGCGGTCGGGGACAGGGTCCCGATTTCATCCAAAAAAATCGTCCCGCCGCCGGCGATCTCGAACTTGCCCAGCTTGCGGCGCATGGCCCCGGTAAAGGCCCCTTTTTCATGACCGAACAATTCGCTCTCGAGCAAGGTGTCGGGAATAGCCCCGCAATGGACGGCGATAAAAGGTCCGGAAGCACGATTGCTCTGGCTGTGAATGAGTTTGGCCATGACCCCCTTGCCCGTCCCGGTCTCACCGGTCAGCAGGACCGTGGTCTTGGTCGGGGCCACCCGCCTGGCTCGGTCCAGGACTTCCGCCATTAAGGGCGAATTGGTCCTGGCCCCTTCCATCAGGTCCTTGGGCAGGGTCCGCTCGCGCAGATGAAGCAGCTCCGATTCCAACTGCTGAAACTCGGACAGACTCTCGGTGACATAAAGGACGTCGTGCGGGTCGAGCGGGTAGGTCAGGTAATCGTCGGCCCCGCTCTTGACCGCGGCCACCGCCTCCCGAATTCGGTCCGGCGGGGTCAAGACGATCAGATGGGCGGCCGGGAAGGCCTGTCGAAAAGGTTGAAAAGCCTCCTTATACCCGCTCCGGCCGTTGGACGAGTTATCCTTGAGCAAAAAAGACAAGTCAATAAAGGTGAATTCATAGCGCTTGGCCCGGAACATCTCCAAACAGGCCTCCAAGGTCGAAGCCATATCGACCCGAAAACCTTTGCCCAGGCATACGCTGATGTCCGCCGCCGTCTTTTGTTCAGGAGCGGCGACCAGGACTAGTTTAGAAGCCATATATTCTCCCGCCTCGCAAGCGAAACTCTGTTACGCCGGTGAAGGATAAAAAGCAAGTTTTTTAAATCGGAAAAAGGCGGCGGATTATCCACCCACCGATATCCTTCCTCGGCCTGACCGTCTCAAGACAAATAAAAATTTGCCCCCACCCTTCGACCCGGGCGGACGATAAAACCTAATTTGCCTGGCCGCCCGGACCGTCAGATATAAAAATGACCGCTTTGGCCGCGGTCAAAAATTTGAAGCCGTTCTTAAAAATCTTAACCCGGCCCGAACATCTTTGCCCCAAGAAGAGCATAACGGACTCTCCGGTCAATCGGGCCTGGGGTTCACGAGGTAAATCAGTTAATTCCATCCCGGTGAGTCGGATCCTCCTGAAACGTTCAGCCTGGTGATGTCAAATTTCGCCGCATTGATTTCAACCGATAATATCCAAGACCCGGCCCTTAATTTCAGCCAGGGTCTTCACGGCTCGCGCATTAGCCTGATAGCCCCGTTGGCTGGTTACCAGGTCGACCATCTCCCGGGCCAGGTCCACATTCGAGCCTTCCCTGATCCCGCCGGATTTGGACCGGCCCTCATCCTGTTCCCTCAGCGGGGGACCGGGGCTGAGGTCCCGACTGATCGTCACCGTGACCCCGCCGCCCGGAACTTCAACCATATGAACCCGCTGAGCCTTGAAGCCCGGAGTCGACAAATTGGCCACGTTGTGAGCCGCCACGGCCAATTTGGTCGAATGGGCCCGCAGAGCGGTCATGCCTGGTCCGTATAAATCCATCAGTCGTTCACCTGACTAATATTATAGGATTTTTTTAAAAGTAAAGCAATATTTATCCACGAAAAGTTTTTAGTCGATTTTTATATGGCCGACCAGTGCCGGCCGGTCTTCTAATGGCCGGAGATTCAACGTTTCGGCCTTTTTTTCTTGGCGGTCTTGGTTGAAGATTGATCAGGAATCTTGGCGTCCGGCGCGGCCCAATGGGCGGACCGGCCTTTTTTCAGGCTGACCCACAAGACGACATAACCGGCCGCCGCTCCCGGAAAGGAAAGCAACTGGCCCATGGTCAAAGGAAAACTATCCGTCAGGACTTGATATTCCTTGAAGAACTCGACCAGAAACCGGCCGGTGAAATAAGCGGCCAGAAAGACCCCGGCCAGCAGGCCCCGAGGCCGTCTTTCGCCGCCGAAACGCCGGTCGATCCAAAGCAGCAGGGCCATGACCGCCAGACCCAGACCCGCCTCATAGAGCTGGCTGGGGTGTCGTAAGGGGGCTTGGTTCAGCGGCAGAAGGTCATAACGGGGAAACCTGACCCCCCAGGTCCCGTCCGTGACCCGGCCGACGATCTCCGAGTTGAAAAAATTGCCGATCCGGACCAGGGTCGCGCCCAGGGCGGCGGAAAAGGAGAAGCGGTCGAAGCACTCGAACAGGGACTGCCGGCGCCGGCGGGCGTAATACCACAGGGCCACTATTAGACCCACGGCCGCGCCGTGACTGGCCAGGCCGCCTTCCCAGACCTTGAAGACCCAGAGGGGCTCGGCCCAAAGGCGGTGAAAATCATAAAACAAGACGTGGCCCAGCCGGGCCCCGGCCACCGTGCCTATCACCCCCGGAAAAATAATGCCCAGAGCGTCTTCGTCACTCCCCCCGGCCCGTTTGATCTGCCACCGGAAAAGAAGGTACCCCCCGGCCAGCATCAGCGAAAAAATCAGGCCGTAATACCTGAGTTCCAAAACGCCGCCAATGGACCAGAGGACTGGATCGACGTCCCAGGTCAACCGCATTTAATTCTCCTGAAAATCTGAAATTGATCGGCCCAAGGAGCCGCTGAGTCAAGTCTTGGTTGAAAGCAGTATGGCCCCGATCAAGGCGGCCAGCAAAATGACCCAGATGACGATGGCCGTCCGGGTGAACTTCTTGGCCTGGTTGGCTTCCCACCAGTGGAGCGGACTGATGCCTTGGACCAGAAAAGTGATGACTCCGGTCAGATTGATGCAAATCAGGTTGGTCAGAAAGAGCAGCAGGGCTCCGCCGGCCAGTTGAAAATAACCGGACCCCAATAGAAGACCGCAGGCGGCCAAGGGCGGCAGGAGGGCTACAGCCACCATGACCCCGACCAAAATCGACGAGACCCCGGTGGTGAAGGCCAGGGCTCCAGCGGTGCCCGAGGCCAAGGCCAAGGCCAGGTCCCCCAGGTCCACCCTGGTCCTCATAACCAATTCCTTGACCGAAGGATCGACCTCCAAGACCACGCCCAGAATGGTGGAAAGCAGAAGGGCCAGGATAATGCCGATCAGATTGATCCTGACCGCCCGGCGGGCCAAAGAAGCGTCGCCGAGAGTGGTGGCCAAAGCCAGAGCCACGTTGGGGCCCAGCAAAGGAGCGATGACCATGGCCCCAATGATCACGGCCACATTGTTACGCAGGACGCCGATGGCCGCCACAATGGAGGAAAGGACGATCATGGCCAGGAAAGTGGGCGAAAAACGGCTGGCATCCAGGACGTCTTCGTATAATTCCTCCCGGCTGATTCGGTCCGGCTTGGCAGGGTGTTCTTCAGGTTGGGGTTCGCCCCCCGGGCTTTGGCCCGGTTCCTCGGCTTTTTCCCGAGGCAGTGAAGCTTCGACCGGCAAAACAATAGTCCGGACTTCTTCCAAAGAGCCGTAATTTTTTTGAATCAGATCAAGGAGGGGTTCGGTGCTTTCGGCCGCCAGGACCAACCGGATCAGCATATTCCCGTCGGCCAGGGGCTGAATCCAAGTCACCAAAACCCCGATCTCGGACAGTTGTCCCTGAAACTGTTCGCAAAATTCCTCGGGTAAGGATATTTCGACCAGGCGAAAAGCCATTTATGTCTCTGCCGGTGGACAGACGCTGCTCAACAAGTTCTTATCTCATTAAAATTTGGTTGACCCAAGATAGAGGGCGAATCGGGTCACTCCTCTTCTTTACTCTCCAGCGCCCTTTTGACCGGCTCGGGGGCCTTCTCGATCATCTCCGGCCGGGCCGTGGACCAACTGGACTTGACCGCAATGACCTGATCCTCGTGCTTCCATTTCCTGGAAGCCGCCGCCTTGACCTTGGCCGTCAGCTCATCCACATCGCAGGGTTTGGTCAGATAGTCGAAGGCCCCCAGCTTCATGCCTTCAATGCCTGACCCGATGGTTCCATATCCGGTCAGGATGATCACCTCGACTAAAGGATGCTTTTTCTTGATTTCCCGCAAGGTGCCCAACCCATCCAAGCCAGGCATGCGCAGATCCAGAACCACGACCTCAACATCACTTTGCTCGTCCAACATTTTCAGGGCATCTTGTCCGCTTAAAGCGGAGACCACCTCGAAGTCCCGCCTGGTCAGACGACCGGTCATGACCTTGACGAAGGCCTCTTCATCGTCCACCAGCAACACCTTGGCCAGGGCCATAGTCCGCCCTCCTTGACGTTTAGTTAGCGCCCTTATGGGGTATTTACGGCCGGTTTTTCACTCCACCACCGAGACCAGGTTCTCGACCTTCTCCCTCTCGGTAATCAATTGATTGAGTGGGTCCTCCCAGTCCGGATACCCGATGGCCAGACCGACCATGACCTTCTTGGATTCCGGGATGCCGACCACCCGGCGGACCACTTCAGGATAATCGACCATGGCCCGCATGATGCATGTGCCCAAACCGTACTCCAGGGCGATCAAGGCGATGGTCTGGCACATGACCCCCATGTCGATCACCGGCCAGCTCATCTTGAGGGATTCGTCCATGACCAGGATGATGGCCGCTGGGGCGTCATAAAACCGGTACATGGATTCCGTATATTCCTGCATGGCCCGGTCGTCGCCCTTGCCGATGCCCAAGATCTCGAAAATCTGTTTGGCCACGGTGACCTGACGATCCCGGTACACACCCTGGAGCCCCTTTTCCCCCCTTTTCTTGTTCGCGAGAGGCAGGTCGGGCTCAGGGTCCAGACCCTGGCGGACCTGCTCGACGCAGGCCGCCCTGAGTTCATCCAGGACCCGGCCCTTGACGATATAAAATTCCCAGGGCTGAGCGTTCACCCCGGAGGGGGCCCGGACCGCCGTCTCCATTATGGCCATCAACACTTCCGTGGGCGCCGGTTCCGGCTTGAAGGCCCTGATCGACCTTCTGGTCTTGATCGCCTCGATAACTTCCACCTTGCACCTCCGCTCGGCCTGAGTGAATGAATCCCCTTGCGTGCGTCACCCGGTCATTCCTCAAGTTCCGTCGATATTTTTCTTTACTTTTAACTTAAACCGGCCGGCAAGTCAAAAACGAACTAAATGCCCCCCTGAAAATATGCGTCACCCGATCTGGAAAGGGAAGGCTGGGTCAACGGCAGGAACCGAGACAGCTTTGCAGGGCGCGGGTGATTTCACGGTCCGCGGGAAGAAGGTCATGGCGGTCTAAATCATGGGGCTCCGCCCAGGCCAGGGCCTGGCCGTCCTTGGCCGCCGGGGTTCCGCTCAAGGGCCGGCAGAAAAAGGCGTGCAAGGTCAGGGAAAAATCACCCCAGTCGTGATCCACGCTGATAAAATGGCCCCCGACTTCAATCTCCAGGTCAAGTTCTTCCTTGATCTCCCGGACCAAACATTCCTCCAGACTTTCACCCGGCTCCTGTTTCCCGCCCGGGAATTCCCAGTAGCCGCCGTGGCGGCCCCCGGCCTTCCGCCGGCAGATCAGCACCCGGCCTTCGCTGAAAATCAAAGCCGCGGTGACTTGAAGGTGAGGCTTTTTCATAGCAGTTGATTTTGATTTTCCCCTTGAAACCTTGTCTTGAGGACCATAATGCCCTCTTTCAGACCGGCCGACAAGGATTTTTACCGGAAAACCGAAATAAGCCGGTCGGAACAACCACGGCGTTCACCATGCTGAACATTTTGTTATTCCTCAATATTTGCTTGCACCGGCCTATGGTTTCCGGTAAATTTGACAAAAGAGCGGCCTATCAATAAACAGTGGCCTTCTTGGCCTCTTTCTGTCGGGCCGACGTGAGTGGATTCATGCTTTCGCAGGAATGACGCATAGTTAATAACGTCATTCCCGCCCAAGGGGGAATCCAGGCCAACAATAACAAAATAGAGTATAGAGTCCTCTTAGGGAAACGAATCCGCAGTAAAGTCGTCGAGGTGCTTATGTCCAAAATAAACATCACCCTGAAGGTCAACGGCGACGGGTATGAGTTGGCCGTGGACCCCTGGCGGACCCTGGTCGAGGTCCTCCGGGACCGCTTGAATTTGACCGGCACGAAAATCGGCTGTCAGACCGGAGACTGCGGGGCTTGTACGGTCTTAATCGACGGCAAATCGGTCTGTTCCTGCCTGACCTTGGCCGTGGAGGCCCAGGACCGGGAGATCACGACCATCGAAGGTCTGGCCCCCAGCGGCGAAGAGCTCCATCCCCTCCAGGAGGCCTTCATCGAAGCCGGCGCCGTCCAGTGCGGGTACTGCACGCCGGGCATGATCCTGTCGGCCAAATATCTGCTCGACCGGCAGCCCCATCCCACCGAAGCGGACATCAGAAAGGCCCTCTCCGGCAACCTTTGCCGGTGCACCGGGTACAACAAGATCGTCCAGGCCATCCAGGCGGTCGCCCAAAAGACCGGAAAGGAGGGCTGACCGTGCCTCTGCCCTGTTTTAATTATCTGGCCCCGCAAAGCCTCAAGGAAGCCTGCGCCCTGCTGGCCGAACACGGCGACCAGGCCAGACTCATGGCCGGCGGCACCGATCTGCTCATCCGGCTGAACCATCGGGTGACCAGCCCGAGCTATGTGATCGGGCTCAAAAACATACCCGGCCTGGACTATGTCCGCTATGACCGGGAAAAGGGCCTGGCCGTCGGGGCTTTGGCTCTATTGTCTTCCGTGGCCGAGCACCGGGACGTTCAACGCCTTTACCCGGCTTTGGCTCATGCGGCCGGCGTCACGGCCACGGTCCAGGTGCGGAACATGGGCACCATCGTCGGCAACCTTTGCAACGCCGCCCCTTCCGCCGACAACGCCGCGCCTCTGCTGGTTTATGACGCCCAAGTCGTGATCGTCCATCCCGGCGGCGAGCGCACCTTGCCTTTGAGCGAATTTTTCCGAGGGCCGGGGCTGACCGCCCTGGAGCGCGGAGAAATCGTCAAGGAAGTCCTGGTCCCGCCGCCTCTGCCCCGGACCGGTTCCGAGTACCAAAAACTATCGGCCCGGAGCAAAGTGGACATCGCCGCGGTCGGCGCGGCCGCCCTGGTCACCCTCGACGAATCAGCCTTATGCACCAGAGCCCGCCTGGCCCTGGGGGCGGTGGCCCCCATTCCGCTCCGGGTTCGACCGGTGGAAAAGATGCTCGAAGGCCGGACCTTGGGACCGGAGTTGATCGCCCAAGCCGCAGCCCTGGCCGCCCAAGAGTCGAGCCCCATCACCGACGTCCGGGCTTCAGCCCCATACCGGCGGCGGATGGTCGAAGTGCTGACCGCCCGCGCCCTGGAAAAGAGCCTCAGCCTGGCCGGCCGGACGCCTACGGAGTGTGATTTATGAGCGAGTGCAAATATCCTCAGTACAAATTCGTGGGCCGAAGTCTGCCTAGGCTGGACGCCCGGCCCAAAGTCACCGGCCAGGCCCGGTACGCCGGCGATCTCAAGCTGCCGGGCATGCTCATCGGCAAGCTTCTGCGCAGCCCCGTCCCCCACGCCCGGATCGTTCATATCGACGTGTCCAAGGCCGCGGCCCTGCCCGGAGTCAAGGCGGTCATCACCGGCCGGGATACGCCGGGCATCCGCTACGGCAACTGGCGTCTGGTCCCCCAAAGCCAGGACGAACTGCCCCTGGCCGTCGACAAGGTCCGGTTCGTCGGCGACGAAGTGGCCGCCGTGGCCGCGGTCGACGCCGACACCGCCGAAGAAGCCGTGCATCTGATCCGGGTCGAGTACGAGGAACTCCCCGCCGTTTTGGACATAGAAACCTCCCTGGCCCCGGGCGCGCCCCTGATCCACGACGAAGCCGACTTGAAGAACAACATCAGTCTGGACCGCAAGATCGACGTGGGCGACGTGGACGCGGCCCTGGCCAGGGCCGATTATGTCCGCGAGGACGTTTTCACCGTCCAAGCCGTGTCTCACGCTTATCTTGAGCCTTGCGCCTGCCTGGCCGAAGCCGATCCCGAAGGCCGGATCACCCTGTGGACCTCGACCCAGACCCCTTACTTCGTCCAGTGCCTGTTGGCCTCGACCCTGGGCCTCCCGGAAAACCACGTCCGGGTGATCAAGCCCCACGTGGGCGGAGGCTTTGGGGGCAAGATGGAGATGCGGCCCTGGGAATTCTGCGCCGCCTTTCTGGCCCGGCGCACCAGCCGGCCGGTCAAATTCGTCCTGACTCGGGCCGAAGAGCTGGCCGCAGGCCGCCGCCGGCACCCCATGAAAATCCGCTCCAAGATCGGTTTCAAAACAGACGGGACCATCCTGGCTCGGGATTTTGAAATTTATCTGGACGGCGGAGCCTACAATTCCATGGGTCCGACCGCGACCTTCCTGTGCGGCAACTTCGGGGCCATGCTCTACCGCTTTCCCAATTATAGGTACCGGGGTTATCACGTTTACACCAACAAACCGCCGGCCGGGGCCATGCGCGGGTTCGGCGCGCCGCAAGCCCTTTTCGCCTGCGAGAGCCAGATGAACATGGCCGCCGAAGAACTGGGCCTGGACCCCATCGACCTGCGGATCAAAAACGCCATGGTCCCCGGCGACGAGATTCCCGGCGTGGCCACCATCTCTTCCTGCGGCTTCATCGAATCCTTGCAAAAAGTGGCCGAAATGACCGACTGGAAGGCCAAAAGGAAAAACCTGCCGCCGGGCCGGGGGATCGGCGTAGGCTGCTACAGTTTCATCTCCGGCGGGGTCTTCAACTGGTTCAACACCCAGTACAACTTCACCGCCGCCGAAGTCCGGGCCTTTGACGACGGCACGGTCCACCTGCTGACCATGGCTTCGGACATCGGCCAGGGCTCGGATACGGTCCTGCGGCAGATTCTGGCCGAGGAACTGGGGGTGTCGGTGGACCGCATCCGGATCACTTCAGCCGACACGGCCATGACCCCCAAGGCGGACCTGGGGACCTGGGGCAGCCGGGTCACCCTGATGGCCGGCAACGCCGTGATCCAGGCGGCCCGGGCCGTCAAGGAGCAGTTGGCCGGCACCGTATCGGCCAGGTTCAACCTCAACGTCATCCATGAAATCGGTTTCGCCGACAACAGGGTCTTCTCCCAGGCCCGGCCCGACCGCGGCGTGGATTTCGGCCAGGCCGTGGCCATGGCCATGAAGGCCAACCGGGGCGCGGAAATCGTGGGCCGCGGCTACTACACCCCTCGGGGCAAAGGCCTGGTCACGCCGGCTTTCTCCTTCGGGGCCCAGGTGGCCGAAGTGGCCGTGGACCGGGAGACCGGCCTGATCACGGTCGAACGTATGACCACGGCCCACGACTGCGGCACGGTCATCAACCCCCAGGCCGTGGAAGGCCAGCTCGAAGGTTCGATCCACATGGGTCTGGGCTACGCCCTGTGCGAACAGTTCGTCATGCGCGACGGCCAAACCTTGACCACCACCTTCCTGGATTACAAGATCCCGGCCGCCGAAGACATGCCGCCGGGGGAATCCTTCTGCGTGGACACCTATGAAGCGGAAGGCCCCTTCGGGGCCAAGGAAGCGGGCGAAGGCCTGGTTTCGCCCACGGCCCCGGCCATCGCCGACGCCGTCTGCCGGGCCGTCGGGTACCGCTGCCTGGACCTGCCCATCACTCCGGAAAAAATCCTCCGGGGGATCGGCAAGCTCAAGGACCAGGATTAAACGGCCCGACCGGCGGGAAACAACATGGCGGAATGAACAAATCCAAAGAAACGACGGCTACGGCCGGGCCGGTCCGGCTGAAAGTCATCAGACCCGGAGCCGCGCCGCCCTGCCTGGCCGCCGGACAGTTGCCCTGCCGGGGCTGTCCCGGCTGGATATTCATGAAACAGGCCGCGGTCGAGCCAGGTTCGGTCTGGGGCCGCTACCCCCTCCACTGCTGGGCCACCGGCCTGACCGTCCAGGGCGAGCAGGGCGAGGATTGACGGCCGCCGACTTGAGATCAATGTTTCTCCACGGCCACGGGCGGAGCGGCCGGGAGCCAGCAAGAAGCGGTGGTGCCCTGGCCCACCCGACTGTCCAGAGCCACTTCTCCTCCATGCGCCTCAATCACGGTTTGGACCAGGGACAGACCCAGGCCGGACCCTTTGTCTTTTTTGGTGGTGAAAAATGGGGTGAACACGTTGTCCAGGTCTTCGGGCGGAATCCCCTGACCGGTGTCTTCGATGTCTATTCTGACCCGCTCTCCATCCGGCCGGACCCGGACTACGATCTTTCCTCCAGGCGGCGTGGCTTCCAGGGCGTTGGTCAGCAGATTGATCAGGGCTTGTTCCATCAAGGCTTTGTCGGCCAGGACCAGGGGGGCGGCTTCGGTTTTCACGGTCATGGCCACCCGCCGGCTCTCGGTCTGGAGCCGCAGGGTCTCGATTATCTCTTTCAAACCGGCTTCCGGGGACCAAGCTCTCAAGCTCAGGTCGGCTCGCCGAGCGAAGCTGAGCAATCGTTCGATGAACGTTTGAATCTGCCGGGCGTTCTCTTCGATCACCGCCACGGACTCCTTTGAGGTTTCGGACAGGTGGTCGGTCTTGACGATGGACAAGGCCAGGACCAGGTTGTTCAGGAAGTTGCCCACCTGGTGGTTGACCTTCGAGGCGGTCGTGCCCAATACGGCCAGGCACTTGGCGTGGTTCAAATCAGCCGTGGCTGAAACCAGACGATTGATATAATCCTCCAGGGCGGCTTGCATTTCGTTGAAGTGACGGGCCAGGTCGCCGACTTCATCTTGAGTCTCCACCTCAATGGACTCAGACAGGTCGCCGCGGGCCGCTCGGGCTACGCCCTGATGAAGGCGGGCCAGAGGCGCCAGGAACTTGCGTGTGGTCAGCCAAGTCAAGGCTACAGCCGCCCCGACTATCATGATGACCAGTCCGACCGAGGTCCAGAGGCCCTGGCGGAGAAAATAAAAAGCGTCCTCGTAAGGCTGAACCAGATAAAGGCTCCAGTTCAAGCTCTCGATCCTGGATTTGACAAAAATGGTCTTTCGTCCTTCCCATTGCTCCACCCAGAATGCCGGCTGGAAATGCCAGTCTTTGAGCAAAGACTTAAGGGTTTCAGGGTCATAGGTGTCGAACCGCTTGGCCTCCCGCAAGACTTCGATGTCCAACGGTTGATCTTCGGCGGCTTTGGGCGGTGAACCCAGGTCCAACACCTGGCCGAACTGCCGGGAAATCTCGTCCCCGGCGATCAAAGTCTTGTCGCCGTCCAAAAGATAAACATGCCCGTTGGGACCGAAGTTAAGGTCGCGCTTGAGTTGGATGACCACGTCCCAAACCGGTTTGGCGTTGAGCCGCCCCCAGAGCACCGCCGTCTGACGGCCGTCGTAAAAGACAGGAGCGGCTATAAACATTACCGGAACACGCTCCGAGAGAAGCACTTGGGAACAAGCCGGCCGACCTTGGCAGGCTTCCTGGAAGGCGGCCCGGCCTTCTCGAGAGAAAAGGTCCTGGTTGAACAAGGCGCCAGCCGTCTCGTAACCCCTGAGGTCCAGTAAGGCCAGATATTCGAATTGAGGAAATTTATGGCGCAGCTCGGTCACGGCCATCTGGGTCCTCCAGCGGTCCAGGCGGATGGCCGCCACCAAAGCCGCTGCGCCGTTGAGCCCTTGAAAGGCGTTGTCTAAAAACATTTCGATCTGGCGGCCGGCCAGAACCGCCGCCAGACGGTAATCGGCCCGGATGGTCCGCTCAAAGGCTTGTTGACTGATCAGACTCAGGCCCGAGCCAACCCCCAGGGCGGTCGCCACGACCAAAAAAATAACCAAAAAGGTGAATTTCCGGAACAGGCCGGGCTTTCTCACGTTCTCCACTCAAAACTTGGTTATAAATTTAAATTATCAAAGTCGGCTTTTAATGTCAAAAGGTGAAGCCGGAGGCGGAAATACTTGACATTTCAGTCCTGCTAAACTAATTTACCCCAAGTGGAAGTTCGCGTGGAGCCGAAAATGAGATGGCGGAACCCGAGCCGAGAGCAAAAGGGAAGACTAGGTGAATATCTAGTTTATTTTAAAACCAGAGTAATTATCCGAATAGTTTTTCCATATTTAAGTTCGCCCCAATTTTTTCAACTTCGTCCTATTGATATTAACTTTGGATTCATGCCCCTAAATGACGGAAAAGCGATTAATGTTTGGATCACCCAATGATCATGAATTAATTAAAAAAATTAAGCCAACTTTCTGGAATTATTCTGCTTGTTCCATCAGCCGATTCGGCGGGCTGAAGGGCGCTGAAGGCTGCTTAAATTCAACCGATCTCCCAAGGCCAGAAAACCATCTGCAAATACTAATTTTTTGATGGAGACCGCCTGGATAAGGGAGAAGGAGGATTGATATGGAGTCCGTGAGAGAGCTACTAGAACAGGCCGCCCAAAAATACGGCGACAAGACCTATCTGTTTTACCGTGATGAACAAATTTCTTTTAAGGAGATGGACGCCCGAGCCAACCAAGTGGCCAACGCCTTTGCGGCCGAAGGAATAAAAAAGGGCGACCGGGTGGCCATCATGATGTTGAACCGGCCCGAATACCTCTATCTTTGGTATGGTTTGAACAAGCTTGGCGCCGGCATGGTCCCGATCAACAGCGAATTCACCGCTTATGAAACCGAGTATTTAGTCAATCATTCCGAATCCAAGATGCTGGCCATTGACGCCGGCCATTACCAGATTTTGAAAGACATCCGGCCCAAGTGCCCGGGTTTGGGCAAGGCCCTTTTGCTCGACATGGATCAGGCCGGCGAAAACGAGGAACTCTTCCCCGATTTCTGGAGCAAACAGCCGACTGATTTGAAAAAAGTAGACATCAAGGTCAACGACGAGGCCGCCATTCTTTATACTTCGGGAACCACCGGCCGGCCCAAAGGCTGTATCGTCGATCAGTTTTATTATCTGAACATCGGTCAGATTTACGTCGATCAGCACCTGATCACGGCCGACGACTGCATTTTGACCCCCCTGCCCCTTTTCCATATGAACGCCCAGTCCCTGACGGCCATGGGCGGACTGATTTCAGGGGCTGGGGTCGTTTTTATCGACCGCTTCCATCCTTCCACCTGGTGGGAGGATATCCGGAAATATCAGGTCACCTTTTTCCATTACCTGGGCGTGATTCCGGCCATGCTTTACAGCATGCCCGAAACGGACCGGGACGCCCTGCCCCAAAAAGTTTACGGCATCGGAGCCGGCGTGCCCAAGGACATCCATGCGGCCTTTGAAAAACGCTTCAACGTCGAACTGCTCGAACTCTACGGCTCGACCGAAGGCGGCGGCGGCGGGGCTTACATGACCGGACGGAAGCTCAAGGACCGCAAAGTGGGCACCGCCGCTTTCGGCAAACCCGTGCCCGGCGTGGAAGGCAAAATCGTCGATGACGCCGACCGGGAAGTGCCTCTTGGCGAGATCGGCGAACTGGTGACCAGGGCCGCGGACCAGGCCAATCCCCGGAAGGGATACATGCTCGGCTACCTCAAGGACCCGGAGGCCACGGAAAAAGTTTGGCGGACCGGCTGGTTCCACACCGGCGATTTCTGCCGCCAAGACGCCGAAGGCTACTGTTACTTTATCGACCGGAAAAAGGACATCATCAGGCGCAGCGGCGAAAACATATCCGCCTCGGAAGTGGAGTCCGTGGTCCGGCTCCATCCCGCCATCGCCGACGTGGCGGCCATTCCAGTGCCCGACACCAAGAGGATCGAGGAAGTAAAAATCTACATAGTCAAAAAGCCGGGGGCGGAAGTGACGCCGGAAGAAATCATCCGTTGGTGCGAAGACCATCTGGCCTATTTCAAAATACCGCGCTACGTGGAATTTCGCGACTCCCTGCCCAAGACTTCCACCGAAAAAATCAAAAAGAACGAACTTAAAACCGAAAGACCCGATCTGATCGCCGGGGCTTGGGACAGGACCAAACATATGAAACTCAAAAGGGAGATGGAAAAAGAGAAGAAAAAACAGTCAGCCTGACGGCCGATAGGAGGATACGGATATGCTTGATTATAAGGATTTGACCATCGCCCAGGCCCTCAAGAAGGCGGCCGAAGAATGGGGCGACCGGGAAGCCCTGGCTTCTATTAACCAGCGGCTGTCCTGGAAGCAGCTCTTCGATACGGCCTGCCGCTTGGCCAAGGGCCTTCAAGGGATAGGCATCCAAAAAGGGGATGCGGTGGCCACCATCTTCGGCACCGTGCCCGAATGGATTTACACCAAATACGCCCTCCATATTTTGGGGGCCAAGGTGGTCCCGGTCAACATCAGTTTCCGGGCCGCAGAAATCAAATACCTGCTCATACAAGCGGATGTCAAGGCCCTGATCTTGACCGACAAACTGCCGCAAGGCGATTATCTGGACATTCTTAAAGAGATCGACCCGGCCATCGTCTCGGCCCGGGACAAGGAAATTCAATCTCAAGAGCTGCCCTTTTTAAAAAGGCTGATCTGTTTCAGCCCGGAAGGCCGAAAATATCCTTATTGCGCTGACTTCACCGAAGTGTTGAAGGCCGGGGCTGGTTATAAGCCGGAGGAAATCGAGGCCCTCATAAGTCAAGGCCGGCCCGATGACATCTGTAATATCCTCTTTACTTCGGGCAGCACCGCTTTCCCCAAGGGGGCCATGCACAATCACCAAAGTCTGCTGGGTATCGGGGCCCATTTGATCGGCCGGACCTTCGCCCTCGAACCTTCCCACCGCCTCCTCTGCTACTTTCCCTTCTACCATATCGCTGGCTGCGTCTACTTCACCCTAGGCGCTTTGACCACCGGCTGTTTTTTATACGTCCACCCCTTCGTCCCGGATGAAATTTTGAAGATCATTCAGGATGAAAAAATAAACTTCTATTGCGGATTCGACGCCCACTTCAACGCCTTGGAGACCCATCCGCGCTTCCGGGAGTTTGACGTTTCCTCGGTCGACCGAATCCTGCTGGCCACCGGTCCGACCTGGTATGACAAATGCCGGGAGATTTTTCCCCAAGCCCAAATAGTCGCTCATCATTATGGTTTCACCGAAGGCACGGGCGTGAGCTGCATGCCGGACGTCACCGACTACGAAAAGAGGAAATTCACCAACGGCAAGCCCTGGCCGGGTATCGAAGTCAAAGTGGTCGACCCCAACACCAAGGCCGAGTTGCCGCCCAACGAACCGGGCGAACTCTGCTTGAGGGGCTGGAGCCGCTTCCAGGGATATTATAAGAACGAAGAAGAGACCAAGAAGGCCATCGACCAGGACGGCTATTTCCATTCCGGAGACTACGGTTGGAAGGACGAAGACGGCTTCGTGGTTTATCGAGGCCGTTTCAAGATGATGATCAAGACCGGCGGAGAAAACGTCTCTGAACGCGAGGTCGAGATATTCCTCGAAGGCATTCCCGGAGTCAAATCCGTTCAGGTCCTGGGCGTGCCCGATGAAAAATGGGGCGAGGCCGTTACGGCCGTCATTGAACCTGAAGCCGGGGCTGATTTGACCAAAGAAAAAGTCCTGGAGCACTGCCAGGGCAAGCTGGCCAAATTCAAGATCCCCAAACATGTCCTGTTCATCAAGGGCTCGGAATGGCCACTGCTCGGCGCGGGCAAGGTGGACAAGCGCACCTTGAAGAACTGGGCGGTCGAAAAAGTTTAAAGCCTCTCCGGAACCGTAGGACCGGCTTAGGATAGAAAAAGATGAGAAAAAAATCCATCCAAGAATTAAAAGTCGGGGATAAATCGATTTTCGGCAAAACCTTAACCGACGCCGACCTGTTCGCCTTTGCCGGTATTTGCGGCGACTTCAACCCTCTGCATATCAATGAGGAATACGCCAAAACCACCCGTTTCGGCGGCCGGATCGTTCACGGCATGTTGACGGCCAGCCTGATCGACTACACCCTGACTGATCTGATCGGCCTGGGCGGAGTGCATATCTCCCAGGAGATCAAGTTTCTGGCCCCCGTCCGCCTCGGCGACACGGTGACCGTGGAATCGGTGTTAAAAGAAGTGGATTATCAAACCAGGCGCGTAGTGATCGAGTCCACCCTGCGGACCCAGGACGGAACCATCTGTCTGACCGGGACCGCGGTGGGTAAAGCGCCCAAGCATCAGGATGAATGATGCTCCCGACTTAATGAACCTAAGTGAAGCGAGGAGGTGGTAAGACAAGCTGACTGAATCTTTACCCGGCAAGTCTGTCTGGATTAATTTACATCAAGCTATTGTCTCGATAGGGAGGTAAGTCATGAAGAAATTTAGTGCCAAAAGGATGCTGGTTCTCGGCTTGGCCGTTGTGGCCCTCTTGGCTTTCGCCGCCTCAGCCGCGGCTCAGGAACCCATCAAATGGAAAGTCGTCACCACTTGGACCCCGGCCATCACCCTGATCAAATCAGATGAACATTTTGTCGAAACGGTCAACACCCTTTGCAAAGGGCAACTGGAAATGAAGCTCTTTCCCGCCGGTCAGATCGTCGGTTCCTTCGAGGTTTTCGACGCCGTGCAAAGCGGGACCGTTCAGGCCGGTTTCGACTGGCCCGGATACTGGGCCGGCAAGGATACGGCTTTCAACGTGGTCGGCGCTCTGCCGGCCGGTCCGGTTCAAATGGACTTAATTACTTGGATTTACGCCGGCGGCGGCGCTCAAATAGCCGCCGAAGTCTACGGCAAATACGGCATGAACTACTTATACTCCAATGTGATTTCCGTGGAATCCGGGCTTCGGGGCAAGAAGGCCTTTAAAACCCTGGACGACTTTAAGGGCTCCAAACTCAGGATGTCCGGTATGTTCCAGGGGAAAATCCTAAAAGACCTCGGCGCGGCCCAGGTCATGCTGGCCGGCCAGGAGCTCTACCAGGCCCTGGAAAAGGGCGTGATTGACGGGGCCGAGTTCAGCACCCCGGACAACGACTGGAACCTGGGTTTCCAGGAAGTCACCGAATACTGGAACGTGCCCGGCTGGCACCAGCCCGCTTCCTGCGCCGGGATCATGATCAACAAGAAGGCTTGGGACGCGTTACCCGACGAAGTGAAAAAGAAGATTGAGATAGCGGCCCAGGCCAATCTGGTCTGGAGCGCGGCTCATTACAATTATGACAGCGGCGTCTACTCTAAGAAATTCATGGACAAGGGCGCTAAAGTTCAGCATTTGGACGACGCCGCCATCCAGGAAATCCAAAAAATGTCTTATAAGCATTTCGTCGAAGAAGCCCAGAAGAACCCCTTGTTCGCCAAGGCCGTTTACTCCCTGTATCAAACCATGGAGACGATTTCCTACTGGCGGGACAAGGAGCTGCAGCTTATCAAAAGAGACATCACCCTGCCGGATATGGAAGCCCTGAAGGCCGCGGCTGAAAAAGCTAAATAATAACCTGTTTATCGCCGGCCCCGGGAAAGAAGTCTTTCCTGGGGCCTTTCTTGAAAACTTTCAAATCCCGGCTCTGGACTTTAGGCTTTTAAATTCGAGAAGACCAGTGAACCGCTTGTCTTTACACGAGGCCATATCTCGATCCTTACCAATCAACCCATTGGTCTTTTAATGTTCTTCCCCATACTTAACGAGGCAAAATCCTTGCCTTTTCAGGAGCAAGCCTAAATATGAAGCTTATCAGGATATATATCAAACTGGCCAACGGCCTCAACCAGTGGATCGGACACATCTTTAGTTGGGTGGTGGCCGTCCTGATGGTTCTGACCGTCACTGAAATCATCATGAGGCGATTCCTGAACGCCCCGACGATCTGGAGTTTCGAGACCTGCACCCACCTTTATGGGGCCCACTTCATGATCGCCGCCGGTTTCGCCCTCCTTCATGGCTCCCACGTGGCGGTGGACATTATTTACAATACATTTTCAGTTAAAAAACGAGCTGTTATAGACATTATCAGCTATATCATCTTTTTCTTTCCTTTCAACGTGGTCATGCTGGCTTACGGCATCAAGTTCGCCCGGATGTCCTGGGCGACCTGGGAGACGAGCTGGAGCGTTTTCGCCCCGCCGCTTTATCCCCTCAAGACGGTCATTCCGGTGGCCGCCGGGTTGCTCTTGCTGCAAGGCCTGGCCATTTTCATCCAGAAAATCCATCTGGCCGTAAAGGGAGAGGAGCTGGTCTATGATTGAGATGAGCCCAGAATTACTAACGATTTGTATGTTTCTCGGGCTGCTGATCGGCCTGTTCATGGGCCACTCCCTGGCCTTTGTCCTCGGCGGTCTGGCCGTCATCTTCGGACTGCTGTCCTGGGGCCCCTCAGCCATGAATATGTTCATGACCCGCACCTTCGGCTTGATGAACAATTATGTCTTGATCGCCGTACCCTTGTTTATCCTGATGGCCCAATTCTTGGGGCAATCAAAGGTCTCCGACGCCCTGTTCGATTCGCTTCGTTATCTTTTAGGCCCCCTCCGCGGCGGCGTAGGCATCGCCGTGGTCGTGGTCTCGGTCCTCTTCGCCGCCTGCACCGGGATCGTCGGAGCCTCGGTAGTGACCATGGGCCTCATCGCCCTGCCCCTGATGCTCAAATACGGCTACGATAAACAAATGAGCTCAGGCTTGATCTGCGCCGGCGGCACCCTGGGCATACTCATCCCCCCCAGCATCATGCTCATCGTCATGGGCAGCGAAACCGGCCTGTCCGTGGGCCAGCTCTTCGCCGGCGCCGTCCTCCCAGGCGTGGCCTTGGGCATAATATATCTGCTCTATGTAGTCATCCGATGTGGCATCAACCCCTCCCTGGGCCCCCCCCTCTCGACCGCAGAAAGAAGCGCGGTCACCAGACGCTGGATCATCTATAACGTTATTAAATCCCTGGTCCCGCCCACCATCCTGATCATCGGCGTCCTGGGCTCCATCTTCGCCGGCATCGCCACCCCGACCGAAGCGGCCGGAGCCGGGGCGATCCTGTCCCTGGTCCTGGTCATCGCCTACGGCCGATTCAGTTGGGCCATGATCTATCAGGCCGTAATAGCCACCACCAAAGCCACCTCCATGGTCCTGATGGTCGCCGTCGGCGCCACCTGCTTCACCGGAGTCTTCCTGGGCGGCGGCGGCGGCGAAGTGGTCAGCGACCTTCTTCTCGGCACCGGGTTCGGGAAGTGGGGCATATTAGTCCTCATGCTCATCATCAACTTCTTCCTGGGCATGTTCATCGACTGGCTGGGCATTATTTTCATCACCTTTCCCATCTTTGTCCCCATAGCTGAATCCCTCGGCTTTGACAAACTATGGTTCGTGGTCCTGACCGCAGTCGTGCTCCAGAATTCTTTCCTGACCCCGCCCTTCGGCTACGCCCTGTTCTATATCAAAGGCATCGCTCCGCCGGAACTTTCCACCTCGGACATCTGGAAAGGGGCCATTCCCTTCATCATCATCATGACCTTCGGCATCCTGGCCTGCATCTTTTTCCCGGAGCTGATCACCTGGCTGCCGGCTAAAATCATCCAGTAGGCTTGTCGGCGTTTAAAACGCCGCCCTCATTACCCGACCCGGCGATCATTATTGGCCGCCGGGTCAAATTTTTATTCAAGCTTTCATTGACTTCAATCCGGCCTTTGATTAAGGTCAAACCTATGGACGCAAACTATTCGGACTGAGACATCTCACTTGCGGGAGGGAAAAATGGACTTGGACGAAGCCGTCAGGCAAAGGAGAAGCATCCGCGCTTTCAAGGACAAACCGGTCAGCCGGGAGCTTATCGAAGAAATATTGACTTTGGCCGTCCGCGCCCCTTCCTGGGGCAACACCCAGCCCTGGGAAATAGTCGTGGTCGGCGGACCCACGGTCCGTGAACTGACCGACGAATTCGTGGCCCTGGGCGACCGCGGCGTCAAGGCCAATCCCGATTTCGCCATGCCCTGGGAATGGTCCGGAAGCTACATGGACCGCTACCGGGGCGTGGGCAAGGAGCTTTTTAGAATATTGGGCATTCCCAGAGACGACCAGGAGGCCCGCACCCGGCACTGGTCCAATAACATGAGAGGTTTCGGTGCGCCGAACCTGATCTACCTCACCCTGGACCAGTCTCTGACCACGGTCTATTCCGTTTTCGACTCCGGATCGCTGGCCGCCCATATCTGCCTGCTGGCCGTATCTCGAGGCCTGGGCACTTGCCTCTTGGCCGCCCTGACCATCTATCCCGACGCCATTCGAAAACACCTGAACCTGCCCCAGGAGAAAAAAATAGTCCTGGGCCTGGCCTTGGGCTGGCCGGACGAAGAGGCGGAAGTCAACCGGATGAGAACCACCCGGGCCCCCCTGGAAGAACTGGTGAAATGGGTGGGCATGGAATAAGGGGGTTAAACCTTTTGAGGGCGACGTGGTCAAAGGTCGCTTGGCATTAGACCATTCGCTTGATTGATCCAATAACAGCGGCGGTCCCCGGCCTGACGCCCAAGACCGCCGCTGTTATTTTTTCAAAAAATCAGCTGGAGAAAATCAGGCCGAAACGGCCGCCGCCGGCCTGGCCTCCTTCAGAAAAATCTCGGCCCGTTCCAGGCGCTTCTTCTCCGCTTCGCTCAAAGCCGACCGCTCCTTCATCTGGAGGGCCTTGATTTTCTTCTGTTCCTGGTCAGGCTCGACAAAAACGATCGCTCCGGGATAGCATTCCTCCACACAGGCCGGTTCTCCCCCGCAATAATCGCATTTATAGGCCAGGTTGTCCGCGTTCAGCTCGATCATCCCGTAAGGACAGGCCGGGACGCAGACCCCGCACCCGTTGCATTTCTCCTGGTCCACCAGCACCACTTCTTCATCGTTTTTATAAATGGCCTCTTCCGGGCAGGCCTCCAGGCACTCGGGCTTGGGGCACTGGAAACAGATACAAGGAACCGAATATCCGTGCAGTGGAAAGTTCTGGATGTGAATACGGGCCCGGGCCGGAATGAACAGACCCTCTTTGACCGCCGAACAAACATAAGTGCAGCGATTGCATCCCGTGCACAAATCCGGAAAAGCCAGCAGATGTTTCGCCATTGGTTTCACTCCTTCCCCTGTTTAAAGCGGCTGTAAACCAAGCTCGGCCAGTTTTTCTTTGGTCGGAACGCCCGCGGCGTCCCAGCCCCGGAGTTGATAGTAAATCTGGAGCATGCGGGCGAAGTCTTCCTTGCTGAAGACCCGGCCCTCATTAGGCCCGTTGCCGAGCTTTTGTTCCATGATTTTCCTGGGCAGACGATCATCGGCCCCAGTGAAGCCGGCCTTTAGGTTATACAGACGGGTCAGGTTCCAGATGCGCTCGCCGGCCCGGTCCAACTCTTCGGCCGTCACCGGCCGGCCCAGTCCGGCCGTAAGCAGATCGGCCATGATCTCGGTGTTGACCGTGCCCCAAAAATCGCAGAAACACATGGACCACTTGATGGCGTTGAGATTCTGTCCATTCACCACGTCTTGAGCCAGGGCCTCGATATTGAAATGATCCGAGGCGAAAATGGTGAAGGCCCGCAGATGGCAGGCCCCGCGCTCGCTGGTGGCGTAAGCCAGGCCCATGCCGTAGTTGCCCCGCGGATCATAGGCCGGGAATTCAGAACCCTTGATCTCCGTGGACAGGTCCTGGGCCTCGTACTTCTCGGCCAGCTTCCTGGCCCCCAGGGCCAGGTCCTTGCCCCGGGCCGTCGACAAATTGGCCATCTCGGAGACCACCGCCAGGTAATCCTCAGCCTGGCCGAAACGCAGGCCGAAATCACGGCGGCCGCTCTCGGTCAGGTCCATGGCCAGACCGATGGTGTTGCCGGCCGAAATGGTGTCCAAGCCCAGATCGTCGCAGAGGCGGTTGAAGCGGATGACCTGCTCAAGATCATTCATCTGACAATTCGATCCGGCCAGGCAGAGCGTCTCATATTCAGGCCCTTCCACTTCCGCCCCGTTGATGTGGGTGAATTTGCCGCAGCCCAAAGGGCAAGCGGCGCAAGCCCGGTCGGCCAGCTTGGCCTGGCGGACCGCTTCCGGACCGATGGCCGCATGGCCCTCATTCACTCCCAATGAAAAATTGCGGGTCGGATGCAAACCGATCTCGTTGGTGACGTCCACCAAAATAGGCGTCCCGTCGCTTTTGGCCCACAGGTTGTCTTCGGTCAGCAGACTGGTCTGCTTCCAGTGGGTCGTCTTCCGCCGGAAAGCCTCCAGGTCGGCCACCCGCACCCCGCCGGTCCCCTGGCAGACGATGCCCTTGAGGTTCTTGCTGCCGAAAAGCGCCCCGGCTCCGCCTCGACCCATCTGCCGATAAGCCTCACTGCCCACGCAGGCGAAGGTAATCAAATTCTCTCCGGCCGGCCCGATGGCCAGAACTTTGGCCTCAGACCCCACCGCCGCCTTAAGACGGGCCTCCGTGGCAAAGATGCCTTGGCCTTTCATCGCCGAAGCGTCTTCCAGACTGACCTCCCCGTCCTTGATCCGAAAATAAACCAGAGCGTCGGCCCGCCCCGTGATGATGATCCCGTCATAACCGGCGAATTTCAACTCAGGACCAAAGGCCCCGCCCATGTTCGCTTCAAAGATGGTCCCGGTATGGGCCGATTTGCTGACCAGGCCAAACCTGGCGCTGGTCGGAGCCAAGGTCCCGGTCAAAGGCCCGGTCATGATGACCAGGGCGTTGGCCGGCGAAAAAGGGTCCGTGGCCGGAGGGACCAGTTCGCAGAAATATTTGACCGCCAATCCCCAGCAGCCCCAATAATCCTTAAGCCATTCCTCCCGGAGAGGCTCCTTGGCAACCTCTCCCTTCGATAAATCCACGCGTAAAACTTGGCCCGCATAAAGATTCATCTCGACCTCCGTTCGGCTTACCCGGTTCTTCTCCCGCCGGCCGCCTTTCGGCCGGCCCTCAAAATATAAACGGCTTAATATGTTATGTTATGGGCATTCAGCCGAGATGTCAAAATATCTAATGTGATATAATAAATTATACCAAGCCATAGACCTCCGGCTCTGCCGGAGGTCTATGACTGTAGGGGCGGACCTATGTGTCCGCCCTGATTCCCCTTCCCCCCGTTGACGGGGGGATGCAGGGGGGCGTCGGGGCGGACCTATGTGTCCGCCCTGATTCCCCTTCCCCCCGTTGACGGGGGGATGCAGGGGGGCGTAGGGGCGGACCTGTGTGTTCGCCCTTCCCTTCCGCCGCACCTGCAGGGGCGACGCATCCGTCGCCCCTCCCACTCGGACAACCTCCGGATTCGCCGCCGGCGGCCCCAACCCGGTTGACAGACCTGGATTCGGGAAAGTACACTATATAAACGTAATTCAGGGTAGGTCAAAGTGCCAAAAGAACGAAAACAAAAAAACCCTGCTCTTTCCCCTAATCTTTTCGAGGTGCGGAAAATGAACAAATTTCCCCGTTGGCTGGCCGCGATCCTGGTCCTGGCCGTGGCCCTCATCCTGGCCGCCGGGGCCTGGTTTTATCGCGATCATGGGCGACACATGCGCCGCGAGGTCGAACAACACCTTGAAATCGTGGCCGCTCTCAAGACCGACCAGATCGCCGCCTGGCGGGCCGAACGGCTGGCCGACGCCGCTGTGCTTGTGGAAAACCGCTACTTCGTCCAAGAAGCCCTTCGCTGCCTGGCCGACTCCGATGACCAGGCCGCCGAACAGATTCTCACCCGCTTCAGCACCCGCAAGCATTACCATTATCGGGACGTAGTCCTGGTGGATGCGGACGGCCGGGTCCGCCTGAGCCTGACCGGTGGCGCCGACCCCCTTCACCAGGAAGGGGCCGAAGCCCTGGCCGCCGCCTTTCGCCGCCGTAAACCCGTCTTCACCGACATACATTTGGACGCCCAAGCCAGACCCCATATCGGCGTGGTCGCCCCCATCCTGGCCGGTAATTGGGAATCGGCCCGGCCGGTCGGCGCGGTCATCCTCCAAAGCGACGCCCAACAGTTCCTCTATCCCCTCATCCAAACCTGGCCCGGGCCCGAGACCACGGCCGAAACCTTGCTGGTCAGGCGGGACGGCGACGAAGTCTTGTTCCTCAACGAACTCCGCCACCAGCCGGACGCGGCCCTCAATCTGCGTCTCCCCTTGACCCGAACCGACGTCCCCGCGGTCATGGCCGTCCTGGGCCGAGAAGGCGTGGGCCAGGGTCTTGACTATCGCGGGGTCGAAGTGCTGGCCGCCCTCAAGCCCGTCCCTGATTCCCCCTGGTTCATGGTCTCCAAGATAGACGCCGCTGAGGCCCTGGCCGGCTGGCGTTTCCAAGCCGCCCTGATTGCGGCTCTGTTCCTGGCCCTGGCCGCCTTCGCCGCCGCGGCTGTGTTCGTGGTCTGGCAGCGCAACGCCAAGGCTCACTATCGCACCATGTTCCAGGCTGAGGCGGCCCGGCGGAAGATCGAGGAGCGCTTCCACACCACCCTGATGAGCGTGGGCGACGGCATCATCGCCGCCGACGCCCAAGGCCGGATCGAGTTCCTCAATCCGGCGGCCCAGACCCTCACCGGCTGGTCGCAGGAAGAGGCCCGGGGCCGGCCGGTGGACGAGGTCTTCCGCATCGTCAACGAAGAGACCCGGCAAGAAGTGGAAAACCCGGTCACCAGGGTCCTGCGCGAAGGGCTGGTGGTCGGACTGGCCAATCACACCTTGCTCATCGCCCGGGACGGAACCGAACGCCCCATCGCCGACAGCGGCGCGCCCATCCGCGACGAGTCCGGCGCCGTCGACGGCGTGGTCCTGGTCTTCCGCGACCAGACCGAAGAACGGGCGGCCATGCGGCTCACCGAAACTAGAATGAAACTGATTGAATACGCCGCCACCCATACCATGGATGAGTTTATGACCAAGGCCCTGGATGAAATCGGTGAATTGGTAGACAGCCCCATCGGCTTTTATCATTTCGTGGAAAGCGACCAAAAGACCATTTCCCTCCAACAGTGGTCCACCCGCACCTTGAAGGAATTCTGCCAAGCCGAAGGCAAGGGCTCGCATTACCCTATTGACCAGGCCGGCGTATGGGCTGACTGCGCAAGGGAGAGAAAACCGGTCATTCATAACGACTACGACTCGTTGAAACACAAGAAAGGGATGCCCGCAGGACATGCCAAAGTCACACGAGAACTGACGGTTCCCGTCATGCGGAAAAACAAGGTGGTCGCCATTTTGGGTGTTGGTGAGAAGCCGGTCGATTACACCGACAAGGACGTGGGCGCGGTTGCGTTTCTCGCCGACGTGACCTGGGAAATCGTCGAGCGCAAAAGGGCTGAAGAAGCATTGCATGATTCGGAGAAGCGCTATCGGCGGCTCTTTGAATCAGCCAAGGACGGCATCTTGATTCTCGAGGCCGAAACGGGAAAGGTGGTTGACGTCAATCCGTTCCTGACGAGGTTGCTCGGTTATTCATTCGACTCTTTGTGTGGAAAGCACCTCTGGGAAATCGGCTCGTTTAAAGACATTGCCGCATCTAAGTCCGCTTTCGAAGCTTTACAATCCAACGAATATATCCGCTATGAGGATTTACCGCTGGAAACCAAAGATGGGCGGCTCGTCGATGTGGAATTTGTCAGCAATGTTTACCTGGTGGACCACGCCAAAGTCGTCCAGTGCAACATCCGCGACATCACTGAGCGCAAAAAGGCCGAAGAGGCCTTGCGCCAAAGCGAAGAGGATTACCGTCAGTTGTTTGAAGCCGAATCCGACGCCATCTTTCTGATAGACAACGAAACCGGCCGGATTCTCCAAGCCAACCAGGCCGCCTGCGACATGTACGGCTACAGCCGCGAGGAAATCCTGGCCAAAAGAAACAGCGACCTTTCGGCCGAGCCCGAGGAAACCAGGCAAATCACCCAAAACACCCCGCCCAGACCGGACCAAGTCGTCACCGTGCCCTTGCGTTGGCACCGCAAGAAAGACGGGACGGTCTTTCCCGTCGAGATCACCGCACGATTCTTTATCCGCGATGGACGCCCTTTCCACATTGCCGCCATCCGCGACATCACCGAGCGAAAAAAAGCCGAAGAGACCCTGCGGCGGCGGTTGGCCCTGGAGTCTTTCCTGGCCGATTTCTCCGCCCGCTGCATCGACCTGCCGCCCGGCGAGACCGACGCCGCCGTCAACCAAGCCCTCGAAGGCATCGGGGCCTTGACCGATGTGGACCGGAGCTACGTCTTTCTTCTGGATGACCAGCGCCGGACCATGACCAACACCCACGAATGGTGCGCCCCAGGCATCGAGCCCCAAAAAGAAAACCTCCAGGACCTCCCCTGGGATATCTTCCCCTGGTGGATGGATAAATTGGGGCGTTTCGAAACGATTTATATCCCCCGGACCGCCGATCTGCCCCCGGAGGCGGCCGCCGAAAAAAAGATTCTCGAAGACCAGGACATCCGGTCGGTCCTGGTCGTGCCCATCGCCTGGCGGCAGAAGCTCACGGGCTTTCTCGGCTTCGATTCGGGCCGGCATGAACGGACCTGGACTGCCGAAGACCGGCAGACTCTGGAAACCATGGCCAACACCTTGGCCATGGTCTTCGAGCACCAGCGGGCCGACGCCGAAAGGGAGAGACTCCAGGCCCAGTTGCTTCAGGCCCACAAGATGGAGGCCGTGGGCCGGCTGGCCGGCGGCGTGGCCCACGATTTCAACAACATGCTCCAGGTCATCCTGGGCCGGACCGAAATGGCCCTCGGTGAGATAGACCTGGATAGTCCCCTCCACCAAGACCTCCAGGAAATCCTCAAGGCCGCCGAACACTCGGCCGACCTGACCCGCCAGCTCCTGGCCTTCGCCCGCAAGCAGACGATCAATCCCAAGGTCCTGGACCTCAACGACACCGTCTCGGGGATGCTCAAGATGCTCCGGCGGCTCATCGGCGAAGACATCGACCTGGCCTGGATGCCCGGCCATAATCTGGGCAAGGTCAAGATCGACCCGGCCCAGATCGACCAGATTCTGGCCAACCTGATGGTCAACGCCCGGGACGCCATCGACGGCGTGGGCCGGGTGACCATCGAGACGGAAAACGTGGCCTTTGACCAGGCCTATTGCGCCGATCATCCGGGTTTTGTTCCCGGTCAATACGTCCTGCTGGCCGTCAGCGACGACGGCCGGGGCATGGACAAGGATATTCTCGATAAGATTTTCGAACCTTTTTTCACCACCAAGGGCGTGGGCCGGGGCACCGGCCTGGGACTGGCCACCATCTACGGCATCGTCAAGCAGAACGAGGGCTTTATCAACGTCTACAGCGAACCGGGCCAGGGCGCGACCTTTCGCATCTACCTGCCTAGATTCCCGGATGAAGCCGTGGAGGCTCAGGCGGCCCAGACGGCCGGACCCCTGCGGGGCGGGACGGAGACGGTGCTGCTGGTCGAAGACGAGGAGACCATCCTTAACCTGGGCCGGACCATCCTCGAAGGGCTTGGCTACCGGGTCCTGACCGCCGGCGCGCCCAGTCAGGCCGTCCGCCTGGCCGAAGAACACCCTGGCGCCATAGACCTGCTCATCACCGACGTGGTCATGCCCGAAATGAACGGCCGGGACCTGGCCGAAAAAATCAAATCCATCCGTCCGGAACTGAAATGCCTTTTTATGTCGGGCTACACGGCCAACGTCATCGTCCACCGCGGCGTCCTGGCCGAAGGCGTCCGCTTTATCCAGAAGCCGTTCTCCATGAGGGATTTGGCCGAAAAGGTCCGCCAAGTCCTGGATCAAGACTAACCACTTGCCTAGGGGCGAACCTATGTGTTCGCCCTTCCCTTCCGCCGCACCCGTAGGGGCGACCCATGCGTCGCCCTGCCCAGGCGGCCGGGATGTTTTCCGGGTCAATGCCCCACGCCGCCTGTAGGGGCGGACCTATGTGTCCGCCCTCCAAGGCTCAACCCAACATTCCTTTCTTTCCTTGAAAAATACAATACGTCTCACTTTTATCTTGACATCTGTTAATACATGATGTATAATAGCCCAAAATCGTCGCTGGAAAGGACGCCCAAAAAATCAGCCGCCATAAGACCTAAGGGCTAGGCAATAAGACGGCTGACGCCCCACAAAAAGGGGCCAATCCTTGCCGGCGGCCCTAGTGACCGAAGGTCTAGGTGGACGGGCCCGGACCAGACCCGGCTAGGGCAGCCCCCATCAGATAAAAAGGAAGGAAGGGCGCTTTAACCAGCGACCGCGGCTAAGGAAACAGAGAAACCTAAAACCCTAACCTGTCCAAGCCGGCTTGACAGCCTTTAATCACGACCACTTAAGGCCACTAATGATGACGATTAATGATGACCGATAACGAGGAACAAAAAACCAATGGCCGATTCTTCAAGGCCTATGAACCTAATATCTTGTCATGGCGAAAATTAATGTCTTCCCCATCTGTAGGGGCGGACCTATGTGTCCGCCCTGAAAATCACCGGGGTGGGCACAAAGGGGCGAAGGCAAAGAGGGCAGACACATAGGTCTGCCCCTACCGAAGAATGAGAAACGGTTTAAAATCGTAATAACCGTCGGGGCCAACCTATGTCTCCGCCCTGATTCCCCTTGCCCCCGTTGACGGGGGGATGCAGGGGGGCGTAGGGGCCAACCTATGTGTCCGCCCTCATCCCCCGTGTCCCTCCCGACCATGTAGGGGCGACCGGCCGGTCGCCCCTGCCCCGGACCGCCGACCTGTCTGCGTAGGGGCGGGTTTCAAACCCGCCCGGCATGAGCCCAGCGGGTCACGGGTAATCCCCAATGAGGCGGAGCCCGGGCGTGAGAGGGAATCCCGTGATTCCCGCTTGCAACAAAAAAATGTTTGCAATTTTCCGTAAAATCGGTAAAAATAATTTTTTGAATTTTTTTCGGAGAATAACCAATGGCTCGGATATGTGAAATTTGCGGCAAGCGTCATCAAACCGGGTACAACGTTTCCCACGCCAACAACAAAACCAAACGGCGGTGGTATCCCAATCTCCAGACGGTCCGGCACCAGGAAAACGGCCGAGTCCGTAAGATTCTGGCCTGCACTGAATGCATCAAGAAGGGCTTGGTCAACAAACCCACGCCCCGGCTCAAAATCCAAATCGAGACGCCGGCCTGATCGGGGCCGATTTTACGGCTGGCGCGGGATGGACCATCTTCCACAACCCGCAGCTTGCTTTGATCCCGGGTCTTATCCCGCCGGACCGACTACTCGTTTCGCCGACCGCCTGACCGAACCGCCGTTTCTAATGATTCGCTTTTTGCTCCGGCTTGGCTTCAAAGGCGGCTCTTTTGAGGGCCTGGACTTCGGCCGGTTTAAGGGGGCGCAGTGCGCCGGGGGCCAGGCGGCCCAGGCTTAAGGGGCCGAAGGCGATTCGTTTCAATTTCACCACCGGGCAGCCCACGGCTGAACACATCCTTTTGATCTGGCGGTGACGGCCTTCCCGCAGGGTCATCAGCAGCCAGGTCCGATCTTTTTCTTTCTTAACCACCGCTACTTCAGCCGGCGCCGCCGGCCTCTCCCCCAGCATGATCCCGCCGGAGGCGAGCCGGTGGAGCGCGGCTTCCGTGGGCAGACCCTGGACCAGGACCTGATAGGTCTTGGGCACGTGGTATCGAGGGTGCATCAACCGGGCGGCCAGTTCCCCGTCGTTGGTCAAAATGAGCAACCCTTCGGCGTCCCGGTCCAGCCGTCCCACCGGATAGACCCGGCTTTCGATTTCCCCCAGAAATCGGGCGATGGCCGGCCGGCCGAAAGGGTCTTGTAAAGTAGTCAGGTAACCGGCCGGTTTGTGAAAAAGATAATAGACCTTTTTTTCCGGGCTGTCCAAAAGACGGCCGTCGACTTCGATGCGGTCGGTCTCAGGATCGGCCTTATGGCCCAGACGTTGGACTATCCGCCCGTTGACCTTGACCCGTCCGGCCAGGATCATTTTTTCAGCGCGGCGTCGTGAGGCCACCCCGGCCTCGGCCAGGATTTTTTGCAGTCTTTCCAAGGTCATCGGTTAAATCAAAGTATGGTCCGGGGCACCAGATCGGCCGCCTGAGCGAACTGCTCGGGCCTCAGGCCCAGGGACCGGAGCAGGGCCGCCAGTCCATCCACATTAACCAATTCGGGGGTCAAACGGGGATGGAATCTGGACATCAGCAAGTCGGCCAGATAGATCAGAGCGGTCAGCCGGGGATTGACTCTGCTTTTTTCAGGAGAATGGTGAAGGCCGATGACTTCCACGAGGTCATCGGGCAAGGCCCAACTTTCGGCCAGACGCCGGCCGACTTCGATATGGCTCCAACCAAAAATCTCCTGTTCGAGACTGATCAGCTCCAGGCCTTCCGAGTCCATTTGGTGATAAAAGAGAGGATGAACCTTGGCCATGTGCTGGTCGAGCACGACTTTGCCGATGTCGTGGAGCAGACCGGCGGTATAAGCCAGGTCCGGGGGGCCGGCTCCGGTCAGTTCGGCCAGTCTTTCCGCCGTGAGGGCCGTGCCCACGGCGTGCCGATACAGGCCGCCGCGCACCAGGGAATAGCCGGGTCCGCCGGGCAAAAAATAGTCATCAAAAGCTGCGGAGAGGGTGGCTTGGAGCAGCTTTTTTTCTCCCAGCAGGACTACGGCCCGCTCAATCGTTTTGACTTTGGTCCTCAGCCCCATGGCCGCCGCGTTGCACAGATGAAGGACTTTGCCCACCAGGACCTGATCGTGAGCCAGTTCGTCGGCCACAGCCGACCAACGGTAATCCTGCTGGTTGAGCATCCGGATTATCTTCAAGGCTATTTGGGGAATCGGCCGAATCCCTTGAATGGTCTCCTCGATTTCTTGGCCTGAAACCCGAGCCAAAGCTCCGGCCTCGATTTCATCCGGGCTGATTAAAGGCTCTATCCGTGTTTCCCAGGTCCCCATATTGAGGGTGACGCGACAACCGATGTAGCCTCCGGTTTCAGCCAGGCGGATCGGGATTTTTCTTTTATTTAAAATCCCGGCCGCCGTGTCGCTGGTCCGGCCGCCGATATCGAGGTCACGATCAAGCCCGGACACCGGGCCGATCAAGGCCCCGCCGGCCAGGCAGGCTTCCAGGCCGTTCTGAACCGCGCCCAGGTCCAGCAGTTTTTTAATGAAGATCGGCAGACCGGTGGAGGCATAGGCTTCAGGCTCTCCGGAGCTTTGACCGCCCACGGGTTCGGCCAGGAGGAGATGAATCATCCCGCCCACGGCGGCCTTAGGATCGTGCAAAGTCACGGCCACACAGGTGCCCAGGACGGCTTCCAAGACTTTGGGCTGAGTCGGACCGGCGATAAAGCTGCCGGTGCTGACATAGTCCCAGGAGAGTGAAGTGATTTTATCCATAAGAGAACCGGTCGATGAAAAGGGTCCGGAGGTTAACGGTCTTCGAGCCGCCTGCCGGTCGGAAATCCTTGAAAACCCGCTTTTTCTATCCCGCCTTGATTTTAAATGGTTTTGCTCTTTTTGGCAATCTGTTCCAGAAATCGAGCCGACCGGAGGTCCCGGCCCAGGAGATGACGGATAAAGCTCATCAAAAAAGGCCCGGCTTGAACCAGCGTTTTAGAATCTATTCGGACCCGGTCCAATTTATCGGGCTCCAGACTCTGAATCAGGGTCATACTCTTCAGAGCCCCCAGAGTGACCGGAAACCCTCCGAGAGAACAAGCTCGGCAGACCAGTCCGTGCGAATCAGGTTTAAGGGCTAATTCGGCCCCCTCTTCAGGTTTACGGCCGCAGAGGCCGCAACCGGCCAGGTTGGGGGCGAATCCGGTCAGACCCAGGAGTCGGACCTGGAAAATGAACATGGTTTCCTGGGGATGCCAATCCCGGTCGAGCCGGTCCAGACACCAGAGCAAAAGATCAAAGACCCCCGGGGCCGGGTCCCAGGGGGGGCAAAAGGCGTCGGCCAGCTCCAAGGCCAGGCCGGCCAGGCCCATCATTTCCGGGTCCTGGGCCAGATGATCGTAGGCGCATGATAATTCGCCCTCTTCGAGCATAACCAGGTCGCGGTTCGGGTTGTAAGTAAAACTCAGTTCGGCCAGGCCGACCGAGGTCAACACACTGCCGAAACGCTTGAGGCTTTTACGGGCGTGTTTGGCCAAGCCCTTGATCTTGCCGTATTCGCCGGTGAAAAAAACGACGATCAGGTCGGCTTCGCCGTACACGGTCCGGTTCAGAATTACGGACTGGAGCCGATGGCGGCCGCGTTTCATTTCAGACGAGCAATTTGAGGAAGGCCGTGGCTATGCCCATGTACAGGAGAATGCCGACAATGTCGTTGCACATGGTCACGAAGGGTCCGGAGGCCAGGGCCGGATCAATGTTAAGGCGGCGGAAGACGGCTGGAGAGACCGCGCCCAACAGGGCGGACAGGGTAATAGCCAGCATCATGGATACGCCGACGATCAGTCCGAGTGAGGCTCGGCCGTGCCAGAATCTGGCCACCAAAGCGCCGCCCAGACCGCAGACCAGTCCTAAAATCAGGGCCACCCGGAATTCCTTGAACAAGACTTGGAAAATCTGGCCTGAACCGACCCGCCCCAGGGCCATGCTCCGGACCACGATGGTGGAAGACTGGATGCCCACCGAGCCGCCCAGGGCCATGATGGCCGGAATAAAAGTGACCAGGGCGATCACATCCTGAAGGGTGACCTTGAAGAGCCAAACCAGGTAGCCGGTGACCAAGCCCCCGGTCAGATTGGTCAGGAGCCAGGGCAGACGCAGCCTGGAGATGGTAAAGACCTTATCGGAATAAAGCTCCTCCTCGCTGGTCCCGGCCATCCGGTAAAAGTCCTCATCCACCTCTTCAAAGACCACGTCAAAGACATCGTCCACGGTGATCCGGCCCAGAAGATAGCCTTGTTCATCCACGACCGGCGCGGAACGGGCGTCGTATTTCATAAATTTCTGGGCCACGTGTTCCTGGTCTTCATGGGCCCCGACCACGAATTCGCAGGGCGTCATGATTTCTTCCAGCCGCCGCTCCGGCGAGGCCAGCAGGAGACGGCGCAGGCTGACCTGGCCGCGAAGCCGGTTCATATCATCGACGACGAAGACGTAATTGAGGTCTTCGACTTCGTCGCCCTTGATCCGTATCCGCTCGATGACTTCAGCTACGGTTTCTTCTTCCCGGCCCGAGATCAGCTCGAGCTGCATGATGCCGCCGGCCGTTTCTTCGTCGTAGAGGAGGAGACGGCGGACCTCGGCCGAATCGTCCGGCTCTATGGAGTCAAGAACGACCAGCTGATGTTCGGCCGGCAGCTCGGCCACGATGTCCGTGGCGTCATCCGAGTCCATGTGGCCGACAATCTCGGCCAGACGTTCGACCGGCAGGGTCCTGACCAACTGGTCTCGGCTGAATTCGGACAATTCAAGCAGAACTTCCGAGGCTTTTTCCGGGGGCAACAAGGAAAAGACGCGGGCCTGTAATTCAGGGTCCTGGGCTTCGAGCACCTCGGCCACATCAGCCGGGTGTAAACCGGCCAGCAGATGCTGGAGTTCATCCTCGCGTTCGGCTTCGATCAGGGCTTTCAGGTTGCGGGTCAGGATGTTTTTCATGTCAATCGAATCCGTTTTGGGTTGAAGCCCTGGCGGCCGGAAGCTCGAGCAGGGATGACCATCCGGAATTTTAATGATTCGGGGCGGCCCTGATCGGGCTAATCCCGCCGGGGAAGCTCCAGGTCGACGACCTTGCCCGAGGGTCCCAGCGAGGGCAGGGCCTGACCATCCAAATAGAGGGTTACGCCTCCGGCGTTGCCCACTCTGATTTTGAAGTTCTTTTCCGCCCGCCATTCTTTGGACATACCTGGTCGGAAAAGGCCCTGGTCCGAATTTTGCCCGTCCATGACCACGCGAACCCAGGTCTCTTCGTCAAAAACCATTTTGAGCTCATGGCCTGGTCTGGGCGGCGGCGTCTGGGCCGGCAAAGGATCGGCCACCGGAACAGAGGCCGTTTCCGCACCGGCGGCAGTTTCAGGGCGTTCACCGGTTTGGGCCGCTCCGGGCTCCACCTTAACCTCGGCGGCTGATGAAGTCGGTTTTTTGACCTCTTGGGCTGGGGGCGGAGTCTTATCCGGGGCGGCGGTTGATTCAGTCGTCTGAACTCCGGCCTTTTCGGTATTTTCAACCGCAGGGCCGGGCTTTGGCGGGGAGGGGGTGGTTGATTCCATAGCCACCGGCGCCGGAGGCGTCACCGTGACGATCGGCGTCAGATAATAATAGGCGGCCGCGGCCACACCGAGGAGTAAAACCAACACCAAAATCACCAAAGGTGCGGAAGAACGGTCCTTGATCGGCGCTCTGGCCGTAACAGGCACAGGAACGGGTTGGGCCTCCTCTAAAACCGAGTTTTTGTACTCTTGAAGGACCTGAGTCGGCTCCAGGCCGACTTCCAGGGCGTAGGACCGAAGAAAACCTTTGACAAAGACCGGCGACGGCAGGCGATGATTGTCCCCGGCTTCGATAGCCTCAAGAACGCCGACGGGAATTTTGGTTCTTTCATAAATATTTTGGATCGAAAGACCGACTTGCTCCCGCTGTTCTTTAAGGCGTTGGCCCAACACTTCAAAAGACTGCCCGTTCATGTTATTTATCCAATTCTTTATGGGTAAATTCTATCCATCAACCTGGGAAAGGGCGCGGCTTCCCTGACGTGCGGCAGCCCGCACAACCAGGCGATGGTTCTTTCCAGACCCAGGCCGAAGCCGGCGTGAGGGACCGATCCGTAGCGACGAAGGTCCAGGTACCACTCCAGGGACTCTCGAGGGATATTTTCGGCGGCCATGCGGGCGCTCAGAGCTTCCAGATCGTCTTCCCTTTGAGACCCGCCGATGATCTCACCATAGCCTTCCGGGGCCAAAACGTCGACGCATAAAGCCAAACGGCGGTCCCGGGCGTCGGGTTTCATGTAAAAGGCCTTGGCGGCCAGCGGATAGCGATGGACCAGGATCGGGAGGTCGCTGCTTCTGGAGAGGAGGGTTTCATCCGGGGCGCCCAGGTCCTGCCCCCACTCGGGTCCGCCGCCCAGGGCCCTGATTTGGTCGAGGGCCTGGTCGTAAGTCAGGCGGACGAAGGGTTTTTTGATTTTTTCCAAAGGCCGGGGGTCTCTCTCCAGGAGGTCAAGTTCCCGACGTCTGGTTTCCAGTATATGACTTACAAAGTGAACGATCAAATCTTCGGCCAGGTCCATTATCTCATCCAGATCGGCGTAGGCCATTTCCGGTTCGATCATCCAAAATTCGGTCAAATGCCGCCTGGTTTTTGATTTTTCCGCCCGGAAGGTGGGTCCGTAGGTATAGACGCGGCCTAGAGCCATGGCCCCGGCTTCGGCGTAAAGTTGACCGCTTTGAGTCAGATAGGCCGGACCTTGGTCGAAATACTGGGTGGCGAACAGAGTGGTGGTTCCCTCGCAGGCCGTGCCGGTCAAAATGGGGGCGTCCAATTGAACGAAGCCTCGGGCGTCGAAGAAATCCCTCACGGCGCGGCCGAGTTCGGCCCGGATGCGCATGATGGCCGTCTGGCGGCGGGAACGCAGCCAGAGGTGCCGGTGGCGCAGAAGGAAATCCGGGCCATGTTCTTTAGGGGCAAGCGGGTATTCTTCGGCCCGATGGACCAATTCCAGTCCGGTCAGAGACAATTCATAGCCGCCCGGGGCCCGGCGGTCCTCCCGGACCAGACCGGTCAGAATGACGGAGGATTCCTGGGTCAAATCATCGAAAGTCCTAAAGGCTTCTTCCGGAACATCGGCCTGACTCATGACCGCCTGAACCAAGCCGGTCCCGTCCCGAACCAAAAGGAAGCGCACCTTGCCGCTGGAGCGTTTATTGTAAACCCAGCCTTTGACGGTGACCTCTCGGCCCTGATGCCGGCCGATATGGTCAATGCTGATCCACGGTCTGTCGTTGTTTTCGCTCATGATTATAATTTAATGTCGATGGTGGCTTTGCCTTTGAGTTCCTTGACCCATTCTTCATATTTCTTCTTGAGGAGTTCCTGGGTGAGCATTTCCCTGATTTCTTCTTTTATTCTGGCTTCGGTTTGGGGATCATTTTCTTGCCGTTCGACCAGTTGAAAGATCTGCCAGCCTTGGGCCGTCAGCAAGGGCCGGCTGACCTGGCCGGGTTCCAGGTCTTTAAGGACCTCTTTGATCCGCGGGTCGATCTCATCCCAGACGATCAGACCCAGGTCCCCGCCGTTTTTGGCGTTGGGCGCGTCGGAATATTGGACGGCCGCCTTGGCGAAATCACGTTCATTCCGGATTTCGGCCCGAATCTTTTCGGCCAAATCCTTGGCCTTATTTTTCACGGACTCTTCGGCTCCGAGCGGAAGGGCCATCAGGATGTTTCTCACGTGGACTCTGGTTTTTAAGTCGTATTCATGGCGGTGTTCCTGGAAATAAGCTTCGACCTGGGCGGACGGCACCACTACTCTCGAACGGACTTCCATATTGATCAGCCGGGACTTGATCAGGTCCACTTCGAGATCGGATTTGAAAAGTTCCAAGCTGCCGCCGCGGCGGGCGATTTCTGCTTCGAACTGTTCCGGGGTCATATTTCTCGATGTCCTAAGCCTGACCAAGGCCTCTTCCACGTCTTCCTGGGAAACCTCGATTCTCAAACGTTCCGCCTCTTGGAGAACCAGTTCCCGGTCGATCAGCATTTCCAAAACATCCCGGCGTAACTCGTTGACCTGGGCTTGATCCTCGATATTGGCCGCCTTGACCACTGCAGCCAGCCGGTCATTGAGTTCCTTGAGGGTTATGATCCTTCCGTTGACCTTGGCCACGATTCGGTCGACCACTTCGGCTCCGAGCGGAGCAAAGTTCAGGGCGGCCGCCATGACCAGGATCAGCAGCCAGATCAAAAAAGGCCGGAGCATATGCTTCACCTCTTGGTTCCTTTTCTCGAATCCGAGCCGTCAACCGCTTCCAGACTCGGATTGACTATTATCTCGGCCTGTTGCTTAAGTTCGGCCATCCACTGGGCAAAGGCTTGAGCTTTCTGTCGTTCTTCAAACCGCCGGTGAAGACCGGCCAGAACTTCTTCTGGCTTTGGCAATTCCTCTCGGCGGACTTCGAGAACCCTAAAAATCGAGTACCCGGAGCCGGTTTCCATTACGGGGGTCACCTCGCCTTCCTTGCTTTGGATCAAGGTTTCAGCCAGCGGCTCAGGCAATCGGCGGGGGTATATCCAAACCGCCCGACCGACTTGGGCGACTGAAACCGAATCGGTCAACTCTCGGGCCGCTTGGTCGAAACTCTGACCGGCCCTGATCTTTTCCAAGGCCTGCTCGGCCTGGCGACGCTCAGGAAAAGTCAGGTGTTCGACTTTGACTTTAGCCGGTTCGGGCTGGACCGGGCCCTGTTCTTTGATGAATGCCGACCATTTTTCGGCGGTCAGGGTCACCCGTGAGTTCAGCTCGGCCTTGGTCACGGCTTGAATCAACATGTTCCGGCGCAATCTTTCTTTCCAGGCATTAAAATCGATATATTCGCGGATAAGCATTTCGTTGAAGGACTGGCCGGGATAATCAGTCATGATCTCTTGGACCTTTTCGGCCAGTTCCCTTTCCGATATCTTGATTCCTCGACGCTCGGCTTCCTGAACCATCAACTCTTCCTCGATAAGCTGGGTCAAAAGCTCGGAAAGAAGATTTTTCTCTTCCGAAGCCGAAAGGCGATCCGCCGCTGATTTCGAAGCCGAAACCAGAGTTTCCATGGTAATAGGCCGGCCGTTGACCAAGGCGGCTGTTTCAGCACCGATCTTGGCCTCGCAACTTATCGAAAAGGCTGTCAACAGAACAAAAAGAGAGGCAACCGCCGCGTTGGGTCTGACTGATTTTAAGGCCTTCCTCGAAAATTTTATCAGCCTGGTCGGAGATTCAGGATAAAATGCCTTTAACGTCCGCATATTAGCCCCTCAAACCAACTCTTGCAAGATGTTTTTTACCTGGTTCAACCCTTTGGGCCCGTCAAAACCCTTTAGAGACAGAAAGAGTCGACCTTCCGGGGACAGTTTGGCCTGCCGGGGATATTTGGCGACAAGGGCCAGAATTTTATCCGGATCAACCCGCCCTTGGTTGATGAAAGAGAAGGTCAGTCCGCCGCCGCCCATCTCCAGTTTTTTGACGCCGGCCTTCTTCAGCCAGGGCCTGAGTTCCATGACCATCAACAGGTTTTCCACCTCCAGGGGCGGCGGACCGTAACGATCGAGCATTTCCGCGGCCAGGTCTTCAAGTTCGGCCGAGCCTCCGGCCGCGGCCAGCCGCCGGTAATGAACCAAGCGCTGTTCAGTGTCCGGGACATAGTCTTCGGGGATATAGGCCGGCAGCCCCAGGATGATCTCCGGCTGGAAATCTTCAACATATTCTTCGCCCTTAAGCTCGCTGATGGTCTTCTCCATGAGCTGCAGGTACATTTCATAACCCACGGCGGCGATGTGACCGGACTGAGCGGCTCCCAGCAAGTTGCCGGCTCCGCGAATCTGGAGATCGTGAAGCGCTATTTTGAACCCGGCCCCCAGCTCGGAAAAATCCATCAGGGCCCTCAGGCGCTTGCGGGCGTCCCGGGTCAACTTGTCTTCTCCGGACACCAGCAGATAGGCGTAGGCCTGTTGGGTGGACCGGCCGACCCGGCCGCGTAACTGGTAGATCTGGGCCAGCCCCAAACGGTCGGCGTTGTTGATGATGATGGTATTGGCCGTAGGGAAATCCAGGCCGGATTCGATGATGGTCGTGGCCACCAGCACGTCTATCTCCCGGTGCAGAAAACGGAGCATCACTCTTTCCAGGTCCCGCTCCTTCAACTGTCCATGGGCCACGCCGAAACGAACCAGGGGCATCAGCCTTTTGAGCCGCTGGGTCAAAAGGTCGATGTCCTTGACCCGGTTATGGACAAAGAAGACCTGTCCGCCACGATCCAGTTCCCGGGCGATGGCTTCGCATACCGCGGCTTCATCGAATTTGAGCAAGTAGGTTTTGATGGCCATCCTGTCTTCGGGCGGGGTCTGGATGGTGGAAAGGTCCCGGATGCCGCTCAGGGACATATGCAGGGTTCGAGGGATCGGCGTGGCGCTCAGGGCCAGGACGTCCACCTCGGTCCGCAATTTTTTCAACTTTTCCTTGTGAGTCACACCGAAGCGGTGTTCTTCGTCAACGATCAGGAGGCCCAGGTCCTTGAAGACCACGTCCCGCTGGAGCAGGCGATGAGTGCCGATGATGATGTCGACTTGTCCCGCGGCCAGACGGTTGATGATGTCCCGCTGCTCGGAAGGAGTCTTGAAGCGGGACAGGACTTCGATCATAACCGGATATGACTGCAAGCGGCGGGTCAGGGTCTGGAAATGCTGTTCGGCCAAGACCGTGGTCGGGACCAGGAAGGCCGCCTGCCTACCCTCCTGGACCGCTTTAAAAGCCGCCCGGACCGCCACTTCGGTCTTGCCGTAGCCGACGTCGCCGCAGACCAGTCTGTCCATAGGCTTGGCCGAAGCCATGTCTTCCAGGACCTGGTCGATGGCTTCGAGCTGGTCCGGGGTCTCGTCATACTCGAAAGAGGCCTCGAACTCCCTGAACATGCTGTCCCGATGACCAAAGGCGTAACCGGCCTGGAGCTGCCGGGCGGCATAAAGTTTGAGCAATTCCTCGGCCATTTCCCGGATGGAGGCCTTGATTTTGGCCTTGACCCGTTCCCAGGAAGTCCCGCCGAGGCGATCCAGCGAGGGTGGATGGTCGTCCGAACCCAGGTACTTCTGGACGGCGTTGAAGCGGTCCACCGGCACATAGAGTTTGTCCCCGTCTTTGTAAACCAAATCAAGATAATCATTGGGACGGCCGTCCACTTCGATTTTGACCAGTCCTAAATATTGGCCTATGCCATGGTCGGTGTGGACCACGAAGTCCCCCACGCTCAAATCCTGAAAACTGGACAGGTGAATCCCTTGGACTTCCTCGGCCGCCCGCCGCACCAAACGCCTCTTGGGTCCGAAGAGTTCATCTTCAGTGACAAAGGCCTGTCCCAAAGCCGGCAAGGCAAAGCCGGCGGAAAGAAAACCGACGACAATCCGGAAACGAACGCCTGTTTGGGGCACCCGATCGACCCCGTCGAGTTCCAACTGGGGATAGAGGCTGTAGTTTTCAAACAGGCCCGTCAAGCGGCGGGCCTGCTCCCGCGTGTGGCAAGCCAGGACCACGTCCAAGCCCCGGCTCAGCCAGGCCTTGATTCTGGCGGCCAGGGGCCCCAGCAATCCGGCCGAATCCCGCGAACGGTCAATCAGGAGGCGCAGGTCCTCGTTGGTTTCGGTGGAAAAATTATAGGCGGGGGTCCCGTGGTTCCGGTCCAGAAAAGCCAGGTCCCCGATTTCAATCAAACGCCCGCTTTGAAGGGATCGGCGTAAAGCGTCCGGGGATAAATAAAGCCGCTCCAAAGGCAGATGGGGGCGTTCTTCGGCCCGGACCTTTTCCAAATCGGCTTCCAGACGGGCCGTATGTTCGTCGGCGGTTTCGAACAAGCGCTGGGGTTCGAAGACCACCCTGACCGTTTCGGCGGGAGCGTAATCCTCCACTGAAGAAAGATCCTGGTAGAAAAGAGGCAGAAACGATTCCAAACCCTCGAAAAATTGAGCTTGAGCGATTTTTTCCACCAGGGGTTTCCAGAGGAGGTCCAGCCAGCCGGCTTGGCGGGCCAGGGTTTCAAGGGCCGCGGCCGCTTGGGCGGCCCGGTCCGGGGTCAAAATGACCTCTGAAGCCGGCAGGACGATGATTTCTTTTATCGCCTCGACCGAGCGCTGGTCCAGGACCCGAAAAGTGCGCAGGGATTCGATGTAATCGCCGAAAAACTCGGCCCGGACGGGTCTGGGCTGAGCGGGCGGGAAGAGGTCCAGGATGCCGCCGCGCACGGACAAATCGCCCTGGGATTGGACCAGACCGGTGGAGTAATAGCCGGATCGGATCAGTTGATCGATCAACGACTCACGGTCGACCTCCTCATTCGCTTCCAAAAACTGGGCCGCTTCGGATAAAGCCTGTCTGGGCAAGGACAATTGTAGGGCGCCCGGGGCCGAGGTCACCACCACCAAGGGCCGCCGGCCCGAGAGCAAGGCGTAGAGGGCGGTCAGTCTGGCAAAGACCAGGTCGGCGGCCGGCGATTCACCCTTAAAAATGGAGACTTCGTAGCCCGGCAGAAGCAGAATCGCTCCGGACTTGGCCCCATCCGGCCAGAAAAAACCCAGGTCCCGGACAAAGTCCTCGGCTTCCAGGGGCGTAGGCATGTAAACCAAATAAGTCTCGGGCCGGCGGGAGAGAGTCCGGGCCAAGAGAAAGGCGGCGGCGGCATGATTCAGGCCGTAAAAACACACCTTCCCCCCCGGCGGGGGAACTAGATCGGCCGGCCGGCCTTCATATGTCCACGCCTCTACCATAATCGCATTTTGAGGTCGGGGGGCGAACATGGCTCCCCTTCCCTTTTGTCCAAGTAATTATAGACCGTCACCCCGATAGAGAAAACCCCTTCGCCGAGACCATGGGGCGCGCTGTAGTGATTATTTCATTAGCAAACTGATTTCATTGGGAAAAAAAGATAGACAAACGGCTAAGGCCGAAAGGGGGGCCGCTCTCCCCTTTTCAGCCGCTCCGGGGCGGGTCTTTGAGATAAGGTCAGACCCGCTCGGAGAAATCCGGCTGTTTTTCCGTGAGTTTTTGACGGCGAGCCGGTTGATCCCGCCGTCATCGTCTATCTTGAAGCCTCCAAACGGATCGGGACCGGGGCCGGTTCGGGCCATGGATCGAAACCTGGGCCCCCGCCCAGGTTGGGGAGCCCGATAGAGGCCGGGCGGGCGGCCTGTCTGGACACGGTAGATGGTTGTTTGATTTCTCTGGTCAGCCAGCCTGAACGGCGGGCGGTGAACAAGGCGTAGAGGCTGATCCAGGACAGGCCGAAAGTCCAAAATAAGGTGTAAGGGAAGGCCCAGACACAATTTCTGCGGTCTTTACCGTATAGGATATAGAAAAGAGCCGGCGGCAGACAACCCACGGCCGCGCCCAAGGGGACATTGAGGATGAAGAGGGGATTTAAGAACAGACAATAAAAAGAGCTGACTTTAAGAAATTCGCCTACGGTCATACCGAACAGGGTCAAGAGCAGATTGATGCGAGCCCCGAGAGCCGGGGTCCGGCGGAACCTTTTGAAGATGAACCCTGACATGACTATGGTTTCCCGAATATTGCTGCGGGCCCATCTCAAAAACATCCTGCAAAGCCCCTGGTAAGCCGTGGGGACTTTGGTGTAGACCACGGCCTCCCGCTGAAAGTGGACATGGTATCCGGAGCGCAGGACCAGGTTGGACAGGGCTCTATCCTCACCGATGTTGGCCGGCCGGCCTAAAAATTGCTGGTTAAGCCACCCGTCGAGTAAAGGGGCGATGACCGAGCGCCGATAGGCTGACAGGGCCCCCGGCGTGCACATGACCGTGTTGACCCGACTCTGGCCGGCCCGGATAAACTCAAAGGAATAGGTGAAATTAACATCCAGCATCCTGGGGATAAGGCCTTCCTTGATGTTGAGAACCCTAACGTTGCCGGCCACCGCGCCGACGGACAGGTCGTGGCGGAAGGGACTGACCAGGTACCTCAAGGTCCTAGGCTCGATCAGAGAGTCGCTGTCGATGGTCACCAGGATTTCACCGATGGCTCGGCGGAAGCCTTCATAAAGGGCCCGGCGCTTGCCGCAGTTGACCGGCAGACGGACCAATTCAATCCTTGAACCTAGTTCCTGGGCCGCCCGCTGCATCCAAGACCAAGTGTCGTCCTTGCTCCCATCGTCCACGCCGATGATCTGAAGCTTGTCCATAGGATAATCGCTGGCCGCCACGCTGCGCAGAGTTTCCAAAACGTGACGGCCCTCATTGTAGGCCGGGACCACCACGGTGCAAACCGGCAGATGCTTGTCGGGACAAGGCAGGGCCGGGCGATATTTCCTGACCAAAATAATCCGCCAGATCAGCACCAAGGTGTTCAGGCTGACCGCGCCGCTGATCAAGAAGCCAAGAAAACTGGTTTTGATTTGGTCTTTTATGGTCAAGGCTTCATCGGGAAAACTGATCCAGGACCAAAAGGCCAAGCCAAAAGAAAAGAAAAAACCCAGGGCTATGACCACCCTGGCCGTCGACTCGTCAAATTCGGTTGATTTGACTAACGATTGATTCTTCTTATTCAGACGCAACGGCGCCGGTCGAATCGCACCGGCTTGATTCCAGTGATAATCCAAATTATAGACCCTTCGCATATATCTATCCTTCCTCAGGCCACAAGACAGCTATTCCCACAGTCTCAAAAAAACAAGCTCCAGTTCCGTCAAGATTTTATTACGTCCAACCTTGGCCTTTAGGTTGGAAATTAATTCATCGTTTCAACGCAGTTGGGCCGGGCCTCCAACACCTGGTTTGGAGCCCAGCCCATCAAACATTGCTGGAAAACATATAAGCAATATTCGTGCAAAGTATTTAACTGTCCGATTTTATACGATTTGAACGGTGGGAGCAGCTAGAGAAGGGGAATTGCTATTTCCTTTCGGGCGGGCCGGCCGAGCCTTTCAGGAATTAGGCCGAGTTTTTTCCAAAAATAACCGTATATTAAACCTTGGAGCCATATCGGAAATTTTAATTCCGATTTAATCGGATTCAGAAAAACCTTTTCCGATCTTTAGGCCGCTGGGCCGGCTTGACCTCGGGATGAGTTTTTCGAGCCGGAGGGCGATCCTTTAGGGCTGTAGGCGGACCGGAAAAGGTAGGGTTTGGGGGCAAAAGGCTTGGAAAGTTATGATTTTGGTAGGGGTCCGGCGGGCCGAGCCCCTACTTAACTTTGCGGTTCTATCGTTTTTTCTGTTCCCGGCCGCGCGAGATGACACCTTCGCGCCTGGCGGCCACGCCTTCGGGAGAGAATTTCCGGGCCTGCTCGTCGTACATTTCGCCTTCCAGGCGCAGACCTTCTTCCAGCGACTTGGCCATCCCTGTGGTGATGAGCTTCTTGTAGTCCTTGATCGTTTCGGGCACGCAGGAGATGATGTCCTGGGCCAGGGTCCGGCAGGCGGGCAGGAGTTGATCCGGCGGAAGGACCCGGTTGACCAGGCCCCAGGCCAGGGCCTGATCGGCGTCGATGAAGTTGCCGGTGAAGGACATTTCTTTGGCCCGGGCTTCGCCGATGATGCGGGGGAGTTTTTGGCTGAGGCCGCCGCCGGGCCGCAGGCCCAGCCGGGCGTGGGTGTCGGCGAAGCGGGCTTCGGTCGAGGCGTACAGGATGTCGCAGGCCAGGGCCAGTTCGAAGCCGCCGGTCACGGCCGGGCCGTTGACCGCGCCGATGATGGGCCGGTCGAAACCCCAGATGGTCTGGAAAAGTTTCAGCCCGATCGGACCTTCCTCGGGTTGGCCGAAGCCGGCCTGGGAGGACAGCTCCTTGAGGTCCATGCCGGCGCAGAAGGCCCGGCCGGCCCCGGTCAGGATGACCACCCGCAGGTCGGGATCTTGAGCCAGTTTTTCAAAGGCCGCGGTTAGGGTCTGGCGGAGTTCCCAGGACATGGCGTTCATGGCCTGGGGCCGGTTGAGGGTCAGGACGGCCAGGCCGTCTTTTTTTTCGACTAGGAGCACGGGGGTAGGCATGAGGGGACCTCGCATAATTATCTGTTTAGTTGTGAAAATTAAAAAGTTTCGGTGATGTAAATTCCATCAAGAACTCTTTTATTCTTCTTTCTGACAGTTTTACATATCCCTCGTCTATATCATATCCTATATAATGTCTATTTCCTTTTATCGCAGCAATTGCAGTTTGCCCACTTCCGCTGAAAGGGTCCAAAATTACTTCACCCTCATAGGTATAAAACTGAATCAATCTATAGGGGAGCTCTACGGGAAAAGGAGCAGGATGACCAACTTTATTAGCTGGTTCTGCTGGAAATGTCCATACACTTTTGGTATATTCAAGAAACGCTTCTTTTGAAATTGTATTTTTTCTATTTTTTATGTTCTTCCTAGAAAACGTTAGTTTAGAAAAAACTAGGATATACTCATGAATATCTCTTAAGATTGGATTGGCGGCAGAAAGCCAACTACCCCATGCTGTTGAAGGGCTTGCACTTGAGGCTTTATTCCATATAATTTCTCCCCTCATCATAAAACCTAAGTCAAGCATATCCTTGATTATAAAGGCATGAAGGGGGATATATGGCTTCCTGCCTAAGTTTGCAATATTAATACAGGCTCTGCCTCCAGGAACAAGCACTCTATAAACTTCTTCCCATACCCTTTTTAAAAATTCTAAATATTCTTGTAGAGTAATATTTTCGTCATATTCCTTGCCTACATTATAAGGAGGTGAGGTTACCATCAAATGAACGCTATTATCCGGCAGTTCTTCCATTTTTTCAGAAGATTTACAAAAAATTTTATCCAAAAATTGAGGGGGGATGCAATTTTCTACATAATCGGTATTTTGTTCCTGGGGTAATCCTTCATACAATTTGCTCATATAAAAATTTCTAGAATCATGGTTTATGCGACCGGGAGAACCAAAAGAACTTGTTTTTGTTCCGCTTTTTCTGCGGTTAGACCCCATTTTAATCTTCCTCCCAATAGTCTATCCATCTCTTATATGGGTTATAATCAAGTTCTTTTTTTTGCCAGCGAATTTCAATAATTTTAGACGTTTTATCTTTAATTAAGCGCGATAAGGCTTCTTGAGATATTTCTACGCCTCGAGGATTTGTCCCTGGTTTGGGAAGTCTAATATATCTGTCTCTTCCCATCCTATTATAAACTTCATGCTGTATTTCCCAGGGTATGTAATAAAATCCACCAGTACCTCCCCAACAAATTTGTATTAACAAAATATCACAATGTGGAGAATAAGTTTCTCTAAATTCTCTTGACTTTTGAGCATCGACAGTCCAAATTAGCTTAACTCCACTGAATCTTTTTCCAGTTATAGTTTTAATAGATACAGGTTCATTAAACAATCTTACATCAATTTCAGGTGATATAATTGGAATTTCAGTCTCTACATTAGCGGCTCCAAATTTATATATAAGTAAGGCAACAATTATTCTCTCGCGCAGTGACCCAACTTCCATTCCAATTTTTCCGGCTCGAGAGCTTTCTAACTCTGCGAGATGGAACAAGTATGGCAGGCGTGTTTTAATCCTGTTTACGAGCTTTTGATCATCAAATATTTCTATCAAACGACTCGACATTTTTTATTCTCGATTATTTTGAGTTGCTTAAAGCATATTCGAAATTATCCTGAAAAACAAGAAAAAATAACTATAAAAATATTGACCTCATACATAATAAATATCCTTAAATATTTATAAATTGCCCGGCTCCCAAGCCGGGGCTTGGGAGCCGGGGATTTGGTCTGGATTTTCAGATCCAGGCGGAAAGACCCGAAAGCAAGATGGCTATGAACCGGTGGCGGTCACTTGGTGTCCGGGGACTGGCCTTCGTACCTGATGGTGGCCACGCACAGGGTCTGGTTGCGGTCTTCCAGGTTGAGGGCCTGTTCCAGGCCGGCGGCGTCCAGGTTGCAGTTGATGGCTTCCTTGGTCAGCCGGAGACCTAAAGGGTTTTTTCGGCACATGCGGCCGGCCAAGTCCAGGGCCGCGTTCAAAAGTTCTTCGCGGGGCAAAACCCGGCTGACCAGGCCGAGGCTTAAAGCGGTTTCGGCGTCGATATAGTCGCCGGTCAGGAGAAATTCGTAGGCCCGACCGGCCCCGATGAAGCGGGGCAGGAAGTAGCTGGAGCCGCAGTCGGCCCCGCCCATGCCGTTGTTGATGTAGGCCGCGCCGAAACGGGCGTCCGGGGAAATCAGACGCAGGTCGGCGGCCAGGGCCAGGCTGAGGCCGCCGCCCACGGCTGCGCCGTTGACCAGGGCGATGATGGGCTGGGGGGCCTGGCGCATGGCCAGCATGACCCGAGCCACCTGGGCTTGAAGGCGGTACATGGTCCGGATGTCGGCCTGGCCCATTCGGGGAAAAGTGTCCCTGATGTCCAGGCCGGAGCAAAAGGCCTTGTCTCCGGCCCCGCGTAAAATAATGACTCTGGCGTCCAGGTCGTGACGCCGGGCGGCCCAGAAATCCTCCATTTCTTCGATCATTTCTTCGTTGACCGCGTTGAGGCGCTCCGGGCGGTTTAGGGTCAGGAGGCCGATGGGCCCTTGGACTTCGTAAAGCAGGGTTTGGTATTGTTTCATGTTTCACCTCTTTGGTCTCTAGTCAAACCAGGCTTGAGGCCAGTCATTCCCCGGCACTAAAAGCCGGATTCTACCAGTCTACGAGTAATCTATCAGTTGGCCTGGATTCCCGCTTGCGCGGGAATGACATTGGTAACTAGGCGTCATTTATCTCAAGGCCAACACTGAATGCGTCTTTTTCACCTGACCCGAACTTCCACCCGTCACCCCTGCGCAAGCAGGGGTCCAGAAAAAAGCCCCATCGAAGACTGGGTTCCCGCTTTCGCGGGAACGACGGTTTGGGTATTTCTCGGAACCAGGAACCTCCGCATTTTCATCCTTGGTTGCGCCTTCAAGGGCGTGACGGTTCCTGCACAAGTAGGCATCCAGGGAAATAGGCCGGGCAGAAAGAACAGGAAAACCTCACCTTCCACCGCTAGTTTGCTTCCACGAAAAAAATGAACTTGGATTGTCAAATCGAGGCGATTTCGTTCATGGCCGAGATTTCCGGTTGGCCGGCCAGCAGAGGACCGATTTTACCGAAGAATTCCTTAAAATAAGGGGTCGAGGAATGGAAATCCAGGGCGGCCTTGTCCTTGTACCGCTCCATGATGACCAGGGTGTTGGGTTTGGCCTTGTCCACGTTCAGGGTGTAAAGAAGGGTGCCTTCTTCCTTGGCCACGTCCTTCATGAGTTTCTTGATCAGCTCGACCGCTTCGTCCACTTTGCCTTCTTTGACGGGCAACTTGGCCACTAGTCCGATCATGCGCCACCTCCGTGATGTTTCTTGAAAGATAGGCCAGTTTAACACAGAGTTGATTCCGGCTCAAGAAATTGCGCCGGGGGCTGACAAAAGGTCTTGGTTTATGATAGGGATAATTGAAAATCATGGTTTTGGACCACCGCGAGCATGGATTTCGAAGGGGAGACATCGGCCGGGTTTTAATGGATGTCCCCGAAAGAGGAGGATGGGAACATGGCCGAAGCATCGTTGCTTTTTGAACCGTTCAATCTGAAAGGTCTGACGCTGAAGAACCGGATCACCATGGCCCCGCTGTTTTTGAGTTACGCCAAGCCGGACGGGACGCCCAGCGAGCTTCTGCTGGATCATTACCGGGAGATGGCCGCTTCGGGGGCGGCCATGATCGTGGTGGAAAACGGGGCGGTGGACCCGTCCGGCCTGGGTTCGCCCTTCGCCTTGCGCCTGGACGACGACCAGTTCCTGCCCGGCCTGTCCACCCTGGCCCGGACGATCAAAGAGCAAGGGGCCCTGGCTTTTTTCCAGATCAATCACGCCGGGCGGTACGCCTTCGGCCGGGAAAAGCCGGCCCCTTCGGCCGATCCGGCGGGAGGCAAGGCCAAGGAGATGAGTCGAGAAGAAATCGACCGCATGATCGGGGCTTACGGGGCCGCGGCCGGCCGGGTCAAGGCGGCCGGATTTGACGGAGTGGAGATTCACGGGGGCACGGGGTACCTGCTGGTTCAGTTCCTTTCGCCCCGGACCAACCGCCGGAGAGACGAATACGGGGGCGCCCTGGAGAACCGGATGCGATTCCCCTTGGAGGCGGTCGAAGCGGTCCTGTCCGCGGTGGGTCCGGACTATCCGGTCGGGTATCGTTTTTTGGCCGACGAGGAGCTGGCGGACGGGCTGCACCTGGAGGAGACTTTGGTTTTGGCGGCCGAGTTGGAAAAACGGGGATTAGCCTACTTGTCGGTCATGACCGGGACTTACGATTCTTTCATGCTGCCCCAGTACGCCGAGAAGGAGAAGAACGAGGCTTATTGGGCGGAGACGGCCGCATTATTGAAGAAGTCGGTCCCCAGGACGCCGGTGATCATGGCCGGGCGGGTCCAGAGCCCGGAGACGGCCGAGCGGGTCTTGAAGGAAAAGAGCGCGGACCTGATCGGCCTGGCCCGGGTCCTGCTGGCCGATCCGCTTTGGCCGAAGAAGGCCAAGGGCGAGGTCGCCGAGCCGATTATCCGCTGTGAACCGACCTGCTCGCTGTGCATGAAGCGGGTCATGTCGGGCAAGCCGGCCTATTGTTCGCGCTGGCCCAAGGCCAGGCGGGAGGCCTTTCTGGCCCGGCTGGGCGAGAAAGTGGATGAGTCGGAGGCGGCGGGAGGTTGAGGCCGGGATGGCGACCGAACCAGGCGGCGGGTCGGGAAAGCATGAGCAACCATGGGTAACAAAAAATAAACAGCAACCGAAAGGAGGCGAAACATGGCCCAGAATCCTCCGGACATCAAACCGTTGACCGCGGAGGTTTTATCGGTCAAGGGCGAATGCACGGCCGGCCACAAGGTCGGGGACAAACTGAGTCTGAGTTGTTGGGACACGGGCGGTCTGTGCGGTTTTTTTTACCACGACATTTTCCCGAGCATAAGCTTGATGCTTTTCGGCGGTCAGTATCCCTGGGCGGAGGGAGATGAACTGACCGTGGAATGTCCGGACCGGGAAAACGCGGTGGCCATCAGGCTGCGCCGGAGTTGAAGAAAAACTTGAGGCGGTTTGAACGAGGCCGGGGAGCAGTCTGTCCGAGCCCGGTATGAAGATAGCTTTGTGCACTTACGGCTCCCGGGGCGACGTTCAGCCCCTTTTGGCCCTGGCCTTGGCCTTGAGAGACGCGGGACACCAGGCGCTCCTGGTCGGTCCGCCTGATTTCGCCGCCTGGGCCGAGAGCCGGGGCTGTCCTTTCCGGCCCCTAGGGACTCCGCTTCAAAACTTTTTAGTCAAACTGCCCGAGCCGCACACGGTCAAGGCCGCCTTGGCCTTCGGCCGGTTTCTCCGGGGTGAGCTCAAGGTCCAGATAGCCCGGTTTCCGGAAATCATTCGGGGGGCGGACCTGGTTTTGGGGGCTTCCCTGGTCATGGGCCTGCCCACGGCGGCCGAAGTCGTGAAGGCCCCTTATGCTTTTATCGCCTTTTGTCCGGGGATTCTGCCTTCGAGCCGGCACCCCTTCCCGATTATCCGGGAACACTTTCTGCCGGGCTGGATGAACCGGTTGAGTTGGGCCGCCCTGGACGGGATCGACCTTTTCGGCCTCAAAAGCGAGCTCAACGGTTATCGGCGGCGGTTGGGGCTGAAGCCGGTCCGGAATCTTTGGGACCACGTTCTGGGCCGGAAAGTGATCGTGGCCGCCGACCGGATTCTGGCCCCGGTCCCGGAAGACGTCAAGGCCGATTGTTTCCAGGCCGGGTATTTTCATTTGCCTCAGCCTGGGGAGTTGTCCGAGGAGGTGGAAGAATTCCTGGCGGCGGGTCCGGCCCCGGTGTATGTGGGTTTCGGCAGCATGCCCAGCGCCGAGCCCGGGGCCTTGACCGAGTTAGTATTAAAGGCCGTCCGTTCGGCCGGCCGGCGGGTCATTCTCTCGCGGGGTTGGGCCGGTCTGGGGTCGAGGCTGGTTGGTTCGGATGGGCTGGTCGTGAGTGACGTTTCTCACGGCCTGCTTTTTCCCCGCACGGCGGCGGTGGTTCATCACGGCGGGTCCGGGACCACGGCCACGGCCACGCGGGCCGGGGCGCCGCAGATAATCATCCCCCAGATTCTGGATCAGTATTACTGGGGCCGCCGGGTCTGGAAAAACGGCCTGGGGCCGAAACCGATTTGGCGTTCGCGCCTGACCGTGGCCAAACTGGCGGCGGCCGTGGACCGAAGCGTTTCGGATGAGGCCATGAGGGCCAGGACTCGGGAATGGGCCGAGATTTTGGCCGGGGAAGAAGATGGCCTCATTGCGGCGGTCCGATATATTGAAGATGAGTTTCCAAAGCGGGATGAGAAATAATTGAAAAAATGAGCGCCGTTCACGGCCAGCGAATGTTGCGGAGCAAGGAGGTAGGTTCATGTTCAAACTCGTGGGGATTTCCACCAGTCCGGTCAAGGACTCCAACACCCATCTTTTTCTGTCCGAAGCGGTCAAGCCTCATCTGAACCGGCCGGACGCCGAGATCACCCTGATCGAGGCCGGCCGCCTGAAGATCGAGGATTGCCTGCACTGCAATCATTGCATGTTCAAGCAGACCCCCGAGCGCATCTGTTCGATCGACGACGACATGAAGCAGATTTACGAGGCGGTCATTCCGGCCGACGGAATCATTTTGGCCACACCGGTCTATTTCTGCCGCCTGAGCGGTCACATGGCCCGGGTGATCGACCGGCTGCGGGCCGTTCATTACGGCAAGGCCGTGCCCGGGGGCATGAAAAATAAGGTCGGGGCCGGTCTGTCCCTGGCCTGGTACCGGCACGGGGGCCTGGAGACGACGCTGCTGACCATGCACCTGGCTTTTTTGGTCATGGAAATGATCGTGGCCGCGCCGGGGTCTTTCGGCGGCTCCGGTCTGGCCAGCCCTGGAGGCGAAGGGGCTTTCGACCCCAAGGACAAACATCAGATTCTAAAGGACGAGTTCGGGTTGTCCATGGCCCGCAAGACCGTGGACCGGGTTTTTGAACTGATGGCCATGGTCAGGGCGGCCCAAAGGTAACGGTTCAATGAACCGGGGCGTTTCCGCCTCTTTCAGACTATCCGACGGAAGTTGATTTCTGCTTTCGAGGCGGTGTCGTAATTGATTTGATTAAAAGAGATGGCTTCGTCATCCCGCTGCCGCGGCCCCGCGCGGCGCGGGGCTCGCCATGACCTGCGGAAACCTTGTTTGAAGGCCACTTGGTATCAGTCATCCCTGCCCCAAAATGAATCAACTTCCATCAGGCGAAGAAAATGATGCGAAAAACGCCGCCCTCGGCTGACAGGCGGCCATTGGCGGGAGATTAGATCGGCCGGTGCGATTAGAGGATCAAACCGCGGCCGGGACAGGTTCTAAAACTTCCCAGGCCTGGAGACGCCCCTTTTGAGGCTCACCGCGGACCGGATCAGGCCACTCGACCAGCTCGCAGGCTGAAGGGTTGGCCCGAATTTCCGTCAAAAGCCGGTAGTTCAAGGTATGGCCGGCTTTGACCGCCACGAACCGCCCGATGATCGGCGCGCCGAACAGAGATATATCGCCGATGAAGTCCAAGACTTTGTGCCGGATAAACTCATCCGGATAGCGCAGGCCGTCCTGGTTCAGGACGCGAAAACGGTCCACGACCACGGCGTTGGCCAGGGAACCGCCCCGGGCGAAACCGTTTTTCTTCAAATATTCCACTTCATGTAAAAAACCGAAAGTCCTGGCCCGACTGATCTCTTTCTCGAAGGCCGCTGCCGAAAACCGAAAATCCAGGCTTTGGGTTTGGACTAAAGGATGATCGAAATCAATGGTGTAATTAATGGAAAAATCCAGGTCCGGGAGAACAGCCACTTTCTTGTCGCCGTCGCTCAGGGCCAACGGCCGGCGGATGAGGTAAAATTTTTTATTTTTAGCTTGAAGTCTGAGACCGGCGGTCTTGAGAAGGAAGACAAAGGGGGCGGCGGAACCGTCCATAATGGGGACTTCCGGGCCGTCCAGGTCGATACGCACATTGTCCACACCGCAACCGGCCAGGGCCGCAAGAAGATGTTCCACCGTGCCGACCACCGCGCCGTTCCGGCCCAAGGTGGTGGCCAGTCTGGTGTGAACCACGTTGTCCAGGCCGGCTTTGATTTCCGGAGCCCCCGGCAGATCAACCCGAACAAACGATATACCGCTGTCTTCAGGCGCAGGCCTCAAAGTCAGTCTGATTTTTTCGCCGGTGTGCAAGCCTATTCCCGTGCAGGATATCTCGGTTTTCAGGGTCCGCTGCCGCAAATTGTCCATTCTTGACCTCTCTCGAACTAATCCTCCGCCCCTTTAGGCAACAATCGTACCACTGAAGGGATCAACTCGATAACTAAAAGTAACAACAAGTATTTTAAATTAATTTCCCCTTAGGTCTTCGCCGGCGTATTGTAAAAAATCGGCGTAAGTGTTGCCCAAAGACCACACCGGGCCTTCAAGTAGTGTTGTTTTGACCACACCCCTCTGCGGCTTTTTCCTCGACGGCCGTCCTGGCCCGTTCGAGGTCGCCCGGCGTGTTGACATTGACAAAGGAGCTGAGTTCAGGGTCCACGGCCCGGAGGTCTTCTTCCGGAATCTCCCGCCAATGCACGGCCGGGCTCTTGAGGTCTTCGAATTTATGCCGTCCGCCGGCCAAAACTTTTTGAATAATCGGCAAGCAGTCCTTGGAATACACGGCGACCAACGGCTCCAACCCGAACCTGGTCCGGGGAACCACGGCCAGGGGGCCGGGAGGGGCCTGGGAGGCTTCCTGGACTAAACGGGCCAAAAGAGGGGTTTGAAGAAAAGGCAGATCGCAGGCCAGGGTTAAGGCCAGGGGGTAGCGGGCGTAAAAAAGCCCGGTGGCCAGACCGCCCAGCGGCCCCTGACCCGGCAGCAAGTCACGGACGATTTTGTGATGGAAATCGAGATATTCAGTGATGTGAGCTGTGACCAGGATTATTTCCCGGCAAATGCCGGCGGCCTTCTCCAAGACATGGTTGATAAGCGATTTGCCTCCCAACTCCAACCCGGCCTTGGACCGCCCCATCCGTCGAGAAGCGCCTCCGACTAAAATCAAACCCGTCAGGGCTGCAGTTGGTCCGCCCAAAGTAAAAAACTTGCTTTATTCTACGATTAGGCCTTTTATTATTGATACTCTTTTTCTAAAATCTTTTCCCGACGATGGTCACGGTTCAAATATACCGCACACTTGGCGCATGGTCCCGGGCATTTGGTTTCCATCTTCAGCCGAATGTCCCAACAGTATCGGTGAGGATGCCGAAAGGCCGCACAGTCATTTTTGACCTGGCATTCGAAAACGTTCCAGCAGGGGGCCAAAACCAGAAGATTGCGCAGGCAGGCCAAAGTGAAACCGCGCTCGTGGATCAGGTAGTTTATCCGCCGGATCTGCTGGATTTCAAAATCCGTGTAAAGCCGGTTGTTGGTTTTGGCCTCCCGTTCCGGTTTGATGAACCCTTCTTTTTCATATTCCCGTATTCTTTTTTGGGACAGGTCGACCTGTCTGGACACTTCATTGATCATGTACATCGCCGTTTCTCCTAACAGCGGTAAAAAACGCCCAGAGCAATTTACATCGGTCCATGTTTATAAAAAAGCCTCTATAGACATAATAACGCCTTTGGTGGGAAAATATCACGAAACCTCTTTAAGAATCAAGAATCTTAAGCCGGCGGTTAAAAGTCGGACCGGAATTCGGTATATTCAAATGAGCCTCTTGGCGGCTGTCTTAATCGTAATCGGTTTGAACCTATGTCGCTTCGTTATATCATCGTAACGGCCCTGATCATTTTTGGGCTGGCTATCGCCGGATGCGCCGTCCCTCCACCCAAACCCGTCACTTCCGAAACAGCTATGGTTCGGGTGAAAACCAACAGTTGGCCGGATTTCACCGACGACCTTGACCCTGAATCCCTGATCCTGGCCATCGACCAGTCCCGGGCCTACCTCCGTCGACTGCCGCCCGAGACCATCTTTCGTTATGGCCCGGATGTCTATACCGCCGCCCATATATCAGCCTCCCTGGACAGATTCGCCTCGCTTTTCCAAACCCTGGGACCTAGTCCGAACCTGAAGAAAGCCCTGGCCCGCGACTTTGTCCTCTATCAGAGTGTGGGGAAAAACGGGCGGGGTGAAGTCTTGTTCACCGGATATTACGAACCGGAGCTGAAAGCCAGTCTGACCCCACAGCCGCCTTTTATCTGGCCCATCTACGCCAGACCCGAGGACCTGATCGACGTAAACTTGGGCGACTTTTCCTCCGAACTGGCCGGGATGCAGATCAGGGGCCGACTGGCCGGCCGCCGGCTGGCGCCCTATTATACCCGCCGCGAAATCGACCGGGAAAGAGTCCTGGCCGGCCGGGGACTGGAACTGGCTTGGGTGGATGACCCCGTGGCCTTGTTTTTTCTTCATATTCAAGGCTCGGGCCGTCTGCGACTGCCCGACGGACAAGTCGCCAAGGTCGGTTATGCCGCCTCGAACGGACGCCCCTATCGAAGTCTCGGCCGCCGGATGATCGAAATGGGCCTGCTCGACCCTGAAGAAATGTCCATGCCGGCCATCAAGGACTGGCTGGCGGCCCATCCGGCCGAAGCCTTCGAATTGCTGGACTATAATGAAAGCTATGTGTTTTTCCGCTTCCTGGAAAACGGACCTTTGGGTAACATTAGTGTGCCGTTGACCCCCGGCCGTTCCGTAGCCTTGGACCACCGGCTTTTTCCCAAAGGGGCCCTGGCCTGGATCGAGTCCCGAAAACCTCTCGTCCGGTCAGGACAGGTGGTCAAATGGCGGCCTTTTTCCAGATTCGCCCTGGTCCAGGACACCGGCGGGGCCATCAAGGGGCCGGGGCGTTTGGACCTTTTCTGGGGCCATGGGCAAGAAGCCGAAGCCGCGGCCGGCCGGATGAAAGAGCCGGGTCGGGTCTTTTTTCCGGTTTTAAAAAACGAGCCTCCGGCCCGCTAAATCGATTGACCGGCCCGCCGTCTGAAGCTATAAGCAAAAGCGCCATCAAAATGTTAAGGAGTATGAGCAGTGGCCGAGATTCAAGAAGGCATATACGTTGAAGTCATCAGCGCCACTATCGGCACCGGCGGCACGACCAAAAAACAGGAAATCCAAAATTACTATCTGGCCAAACCCCTCGAACAAAACCTGGTCCAGGTCCAGCTCCTTGATATAGACTACAACCCCTTGCCTATCTTTGAAAAAGTGGGGCTGGACGACTTCAATCGGCGCTTCAAGTTTTTGCCCGACTTTTCCAAAGATTTACCCAGCCCCCAAGAAAAAAAGATCGACAAGGCCATCGCCCAGGCCGAAGCCCACTTCCGTCGGAAGGAATATTACAGCGCCGAATACGAATATAACAAAGCCTTGAAATTGGATGAAGACAACGTCAGAGCCAATTTCGGCGTCGGCCAGGTTTACCTGGCCCAGGGCGACAAAGAAAAAGCCGTCGAAGTTTTCGAAAAACTGGCCTTGGTTGAGGCCGTTTTTGAAGAAAAAAACAAGCATATTTTCAACGAACTGGGCATCGAACTCAGGCGGCAGGGCCTCTATGACCAGGCCATCGCTTACTACACCAAGGCCCTGTCTTTCACCCAGGACGACGAAAATCTTTTATTCAACCTGGCCCGGGCCCATTATGAAAAAGGAAACCAGACCGAGGCTAAAAAATTTTTACACCGGGCCTTGGCCCTCAATCCCGACCTGGAGGAAGCCAAACAGTTGAATCGAGCCATTATGAAAGAGGAAAAACAGTAACTTCACTCCAAGTCCGCCCCGTTCTCCAAATCCAACCAGGCGGCTTCATTGGAAAAAGTCCGATTGATATTGACATCCTCCTGATATAAGAATATAAATTAAGTTTTAGTCTTTGACGGCGAGAGTGGCGGAACTGGTAGACGCACTGGCCTTAGGAGCCAGCGGCCTTGGGTCGTAGGGGTTCGAGTCCCCTCTCTCGCACCAGAAATTATATAACCATTGGAGAAAACTATGGACTTCCAAGTTGAAACTCTGGACGCCACCAAACGGAAAATGTCCGTGGAAGTGCCGGCGGAAACAGTTCGATCCGAATTGAATCAAGCCGTGAACCAAGTGAGAAAGACGACTAAACTCAAGGGTTTTCGCCCCGGCAAGGCCCCGAAAGAAATCATAAAAAGAATGTTCGGGGCCCAGATCGAACAGGAAGTGGCCCAAAACCTGATGAAAGAGTCCCTGCCCCAGGCCCTGGACCAAGCCGGTCTGTCTTTGGCCTCCTCGCCGGTCCTGGAAGATTCCCGGTTCAGTGAAGGAGAACCCTTCCGGTTTACCGTCTCTTTTGAAATAAAACCCCAGTTCCAGATTTCCGGCTATGAAGGTCTGCCTCTGACCAAAAAATCGGTTAACATAACCGAAGAAATGGTCGATAAAAAGTTGGAGGACCTGCGCCAGGCCTACGCCACGACCAGAAGTCTGACCGAAGACCGCCCGGCCCGGACCGGGGACCTGGCCGTGATCGATTATAAAAGCTACATCGACCAGGAACCGATCGAAGGTGGAAGCAACTCTAATTATCAGATCGAGATCGGGTCAGGGCGATTCAATGAGGCCTTCGAATCCCAACTGGAAGGAATGACCAAAAACCAGGAAAAAACCATAACCGTCGACTTTCCCGGCGATCATTACAACCCGAAATTGGCCGGTCAAACGGTCAGATTCGAGGTCAAACTGGTCGACATCAAGGAGAAAGTCCTGCCGGAGCTGAACGATGATTTCGCCAAAGACTTGGGGGAAAATATCGAAACTCTGGCCAAGCTGCGGGAATTGGTCCGCCAGGACATGATCGCTTCCGAAGAAGCCAAAATCGAGAACCAGCTCCGGGAGCAACTAAAAGACAACCTCCTTGAACTGGTCGATTTTGAGCCTCCCGAAAGCATGGTCAACGGAGAAATCGAATCCATGATCTCCACCACCCGCTTCAATCTGCAACGTTCCGGCCTGAAAATGGAAGCCATGGGGTTTTCCGAAGCCCAAATGAGGGAAGATTACCGGGCCGCGGCCGTCAAACAGGTCAAAACGGCCTTGATCTTGGTTCAAATCGCCGAAGATAAAGGGTTTGATGTCTCCGCAGAGGAACTTGACGACCGGCTGCTGCATCTGGCCCGGGAAATCGGTCAGCCGCCGGAGGCTGTTAGGGAATTTTACAATAAAAACGATAGATTATCTGCATTAAAAGAGGCCATCCTCAGGGAAAAGGCCTTGAATTATCTGCTGGAAAATGCTAATATTGAATTCGCCGACCAAGTCACGGCCGACAATGAGGAACAGAGTGAAGCCGTTGTTTCCGAAGAGGCCGGGAGTTGAACCTGGTAGAAATTTGAATAAAAGGTGCCTCCAATGACATTGATTCCCATCGTGGTAGAACAGAGCAGCCGCGGCGAACGGGCCTATGATATTTATTCCCGGCTGTTAAAAGACCGGATAATTTTCCTGGGGACCCCTGTGGATGACAACGTGGCCAATCTGGTCATTGCCCAGCTTCTCTTTTTAGAATCAGAGGACCCGGACAAGGACATTAATTTTTACATCAATTCACCGGGAGGCTTAGTCACGGCCGGCCTGGCCATTTACGACACCATCCAGTACATCAAGCCGGACGTGTCGACTCTGTGCATGGGGCAGGCCGCCAGCATGGCCGCCTTGCTTCTGGCCGCCGGAACGCCGGGCAAACGGTTTTCTTTGCCCCACTCCCGGATATTGATTCATCAGCCCTTGGGCAGCTTTCAGGGCCAGGCTTCGGACGTGGACATCCAGGCCAGGGAAATCCTGAAACTGCGCGAAAAACTCAACCAGATCATGTCCAAACACACAGGACAAAGTTTTGAAAAAATACAGCACGATACCGAGCGGGATTTTTTCATGTCCAGCGACGAGGCGGTTGAATATGGTCTGATAGACCGCGTTATCTTGCAAAGAGAGATAAAAACTGAGGACCGGAGGTAGAATGAATGACTAGAAAGGGCGATGGTAAATCCACCGACCTTCTTTGTTCTTTCTGCGGTAAGAGCCAGGATGAGGTCAAAAAGTTAATCGCCGGCCCTTCGGTGTACATTTGTGACGAGTGCATTGAGCTGTGCAACGACATCATCGCCGAAGAGGCCCAGCGGGAGGAAAGCGAAGCCGCGCTCCGCATTCCCAAACCCACTGAGATCAGGAATATTCTGGACGAGTACGTCATCGGCCAGGAAAGGGCCAAAAAAATCCTCTCGGTGGCCGTTCATAATCATTACAAGCGCATCGAGTCTCACGCGGAGCTCGACGGCGTGGAGTTGCAAAAGTCCAATATCCTGCTGATCGGTCCCACCGGTTGCGGCAAGACCCTTCTGGCCCAGACCCTGGCCAAGATTTTAAACGTGCCCTTTACCATCGCAGACGCCACCACCCTGACCGAAGCCGGTTACGTGGGTGAGGACGTGGAAAACATCATTCTCAACCTGCTGCAGGCCGCCGATTATGACGTGGACCGCGCCAGCAAGGGCATCGTTTATATAGATGAAATCGACAAGATCGCCCGCAAGTCCGACAACCCGTCCATAACCCGTGATGTGTCCGGCGAAGGCGTCCAGCAGGCCTTGTTGAAGATCATCGAAGGAACCATGGCCGCGGTCCCGCCCAAGGGAGGACGTAAACACCCCCAGCAGGAATTCGTCAAGGTCGACACCACCAATATCCTTTTCATCTGCGGCGGCGCTTTTGTCGGCTTGGAAAACATCATCAAAGCCCGGGTCGGAGTCAGAACCATGGGTTTCGGGGCGGACATCCGCCTCCGGAAAGAAGAAAAGAACCTCGGCGAAATTCTCGAGGCGGTTCAGCCCGAGGACCTGCTCAAATTCGGGCTTATACCCGAATTCGTCGGCCGACTGCCGGTCTTGGCCACCCTGCATGAACTGGACGAAGAATCTTTGGTTCGTATTTTGAAAGAGCCGCGCAACGCCTTGGTCAAACAGTATCAAAAACTCTTTGAATTTGAAAAAGTCAATCTGAAATTCACGGAGGGGGCCTTGGTGGCCGTGGCTCGTCAAGCGCTCAATCGAAAATCAGGGGCTCGGGGGCTGAGGGCCATCCTGGAAAACGCCATGCTCGACATCATGTACGAATTGCCCTCGCTCAAGAACGTCCGGGAATGCGTGGTCAGCGAGGAAGTGGTCCTCAACGCCGAGCAGCCGATACTCCTTTACGAAAAACAGGCCGAATCAGCCTGAACAGCGCCCCCTCTCCACGAAGCCGGCCCGGAATAAAGGCCGGGTCGGATGTAAACCGCCCGGCGGCGAGACATCATCCGAGGCGGGTCACGCTCCCAAGGGAAAAGGAAAGGCTTTATGATATTTAATATTAATCGGAGCAAATCAATCCAGCGGATCGGCGGCGGCCGCTTTCATCTGCCTCTTATGCCTTTAAGGGACATCGTCGTCTTTCCCCACATGGTCGTCCCTTTGTTCGTGGGCCGGGAAAAATCGATCAATGCCCTCGAACACTCCATGAACCTGGAAAAAAGCATTTTCCTCTCTTCGCAGAAAGACGCCAAAATAGACGAACCCAGCGAAAAAGACATTCATGCGGTCGGAACGATAGGTACGGTCCTCCAACTTCTGCGTCTGCCCGACGGCACGGTCAAAGCCTTGGTCGAAGGCAAAGGACGGGGCCGGATAATCAACTATCTGCCCAATCCCGATTTCTTCTACGTGGAAATCGAACCGATTACCGAACCGGCCGATCAGCCGTCCATGGTGGAGGCCTTGACGCGGAGCGTCAACGACACTTTCGAAAAATACGCCAAAGTCAACAAAAAAATCCCGCCGGAAGTCCTCTCGACCGTCAGCAGTATAACCGAACCTTCTCGTCTGGCCGACACCATCGTGGCCCATCTTAACTTGAAACTGGCCGACAAGCAGACCTTGCTGGAAACGATCAGTCCGGCCGAGCGCCTCGAAAAACTCTATGAATTGATGCGGGGGGAGATAGAGGTCCTGGAGATCGAGCAGCGCATCAAAAACCGGGTCAAGAAACAGATGGAAAAGACCCAAAAGGAATATTACCTCAACGAACAGATGCGCGCCATCCAGAAGGAGATGGGCGAAAAAGACGACCTGAGGAATGAAATCCAGGAGCTGGAGGAGAGACTTAAAAAGAAGCGCCTGTCCCGCGAGGCCACGGCCAAAGTCCAGCATGAAATCAAAAAGCTGAAAATGATGTCCCCCATGTCGGCCGAAGCCACCGTGGTCCGCAACTACATCGACTGGATCATGTCCCTGCCCTGGTACGAAAAGACCAGAGACCAGTTGGACCTGACCGAAGCGGAGCGGATTCTGGAAGAAGACCATTACGGCTTGGAAAAGCCCAAGGAAAGGATTCTCGAATATCTGGCCGTCCAAAGCCTGGTCAAAAAGATCAAAGGACCTATTCTCTGTCTGGTCGGCCCCCCCGGCGTGGGCAAGACTTCTCTGGCCCGCTCCGTGGCCCGGGCCACGGGCCGGAACTTCGTCCGCCTCTCTCTAGGCGGCGTCCGCGACGAAGCCGAAATCCGCGGCCACCGGCGGACCTATATCGGGGCCTTGCCGGGCAAGATCATTCAAAGCCTGCGCAAGGCCAAGTCCAACAACCCGGTTTTCTGCCTGGATGAAGTGGACAAGATGAGCACGGATTTCCGGGGCGACCCTTCCGCGGCTCTGCTGGAAGTCCTGGACCCCGAACAGAACCACGCCTTCAACGATCATTACCTCGACCTGGATTACGACCTGTCCGAAGTCATGTTCATCACCACGGCCAACACCCTGTATTCCATTCCGGCCCCTTTGCAGGACCGCATGGAAATCATCAGGCTGCCCGGGTACACCGAAGACGAAAAACTCAACATCGCCAGGCAGTTTCTGATCAAAAAACAGGTGCGCTTCAACGGACTCAAACAAGAGAACATCCATTTTTCCGATGAAGCCGTCCTGCAAATCATCCGGCGTTACACTCGGGAAGCCGGGGTCAGAAATCTCGAACGCGAAATAGCCTCCATCTGCCGCAAGGCCGCCCGTGAGCTGGTCAAATCCCGCAGCGACAGCCAGATTCGGATCACGGCCAAAAACGTCTCCAAACACCTGGGCGTGCCCAAGTACCGTTACGGCGTAGCCGAAGAAAAAGACGAAATCGGCTTGGTCACCGGCTTGGCCTGGACCGAATTCGGCGGCGAAATTCTGAGCACCGAAGTGATCATTATGCCGGGCCGGGGCCACTTGACCTTGACCGGCAAACTCGGGGACGTCATGCAGGAATCAGCCCAGGCGGCCCTGTCCTATGTTCGTTCCCGGGCCGCTCAACTAGGCCTGAACGAAAATTTTTACCGAAAAGTGGACATCCACATCCATATTCCCGAGGGAGCCATCCCCAAGGACGGCCCCTCGGCCGGCATCACCATCGCCACGGCCATTGTCTCGGCCTTGGTCAAAAAACCGGTCCGCCGGGACATGGCCATGACCGGGGAAATAACTCTGCGCGGTCGGGTCCTGCCCATCGGCGGCCTTAAAGAAAAAATCATGGCCGCCCACCGGGGCAACATCAAAACCGTCCTGGTCCCCTCGGAAAACGAAAAGGACATCAAGGAAATCCCGGCCAGAATTCTTAAAAATATCAACCTCATCCCGGTCGGCCACATGGACGAGGTCCTAGAACGCGCCATCATTCTGCCCCAAGGTGAATCGCTGTTCACGGGGCCGCCTCAAGAGGAAGACGCCTTTATCCCGCCGGAGGAAAAGGACGCCGGAACGGAAATCACGGCCCACTAGGATTTTGCTTGACAGCAGAACCGAGAGGCCTTACATTTTCCCTTCGTGGGCGGGTAGCTCAGCTGGGAGAGCATCGGCCTTACAAGCCGGGGGTCACAGGTTCGAGTCCTGTTCCGCCTACCAGGAGAGGCTATAGACAGCTAAATACGGGGACGTAGTGAAGCGGTTCAACACGCCGGCCTGTCACGCCGGAGATCGCGGGTTCAAATCCCGTCGTCCCCGCCAAGCAAAATCAAGAGGTTGACCGAACTGGTCAGCCTCTTTTTTTGTGTCCTGAAAATCATACCTAACCGTATCTAACCTTCAGGCCGAAATTGTTTCCCTAATAGGAGTCCGGGCCGTCCAAACTGCGTATTCCGGTGAATCCGGCCACCCGTTCCGATCTAATCCGGCCGGCCAATCCGGTCATTCCGGCCACCCTCGGAGCGAAGCGACGCTGGCCTGTTGATCATACAAAGAAGGGCCGTTTCAAATCAAGTACTGGTGCTGTTTTAGACTCCATTCTTTTTCCTCTTCTTCTATTTTTTAAAACCGCGAAGCGGCCGGTCTGTGCTCCAAGCCTCGTGTTCAG
>Ga0209164_1000521_pt1 | contig 86922 bp, 73 predicted proteins | sample MTBNYHSulfiMetaG_FD_187458 | JGI IMG/M metagenome (GOLD analysis project Ga0209164, IMG submission 187458) | Enrichment culture microbial communities from rom New York Harbor, USA that are MTBE-degrading - MTBE-NYH (New York Harbor Sulfidogenic)... | ecosystem: Environmental > Aquatic > Marine >... | reverse complement strand
CCATCAATACCTCCTTCTTGAGACTACCCCAAAAGCAGGGACCCTCAAGAAGGAGGTATATCTCGTCTGACCGGCAAAGCCTATTAGGTTCGCACCAGCGGAGCTGGTGGTTTAACGAGATTAATTAAGGGATATGGCCAGTATCTGGACCTATTGGAACGCTGACTTCTCCGGCCTGCTCGGATTGCAGTTCGGGAGTTCGGAAAACTATCCCAGTGTGTATCAGTTGCTTTTTGCGCATTGCAACGGCTATTCGCCAGACGGGCAGTTTTACACTCGAAAAATAGAGTAGTTCGGTATTGGCCTCTACTATTGCCATTGATTTGCGATGATTTTAACCGATCGGATCGGCTGCGGCAGCGGTCGTACCGGGTCGAGGACGTCCACCAGGAAGCCGCGGATGTGTGGACCATGAAGTTGGTCCCGCCGAAGGGTCAGGCTATTAATGACTACCTGCCGAGACAGTTCCATTTTCTGACCTTCTTCCGGGACCCGAAACTTCCGGTGGAGGAACATCACTGGACCATTTCCTCCAGTCCGGCCCAGAAGGATTTCATCAGCTCCACCATCAAGGCGGTGGGTGATTTTACCGCGAGTATCGACCAGACGAAATCGGGCGATACTGCCGCGGTCCACGGGCCTTTCGGACGCTTTTCTTATGTGCTCCATCCTGAGGAACGGGATCTCGTCTTCCTGGCCGGAGGCATCGGGATCACCCCCATCATGGCCATGCTTCGATACATGCGGGACACAGGGGACACGCGATCCGTGGTTCTCCTGTATGCCAACCGCAGGGAAGATCAGATTGTCTTCCGTGAAGAACTCAACCGGATCGCAGCCGGAGACCGACCGAATCTGACCCTGGTTCATATACTTAGCCGCTCAGGGAAGGATTGGACAGGAGAGACCGGACACATCGACCGGGGGCGGATCGTGAAAACCTGCGGTCCGAATCTGAACAGGAAAGCCTTCTATGTCTGCGGTCCTTCCAAAATGGCCCGGGAACTCATCGCTATCCTTCGCGATATGGGGGTTCCGGAGAAGCGGATCCGGCAGGAAATCTTTTCATTTCTGGAGTGAGGAGGAATCATGCGAAAGAGCATCCTGCATCGAACGACCCTGGGGGTAGTGGGTGTTTTGGTTGTTGTCGCCGTCATCCTGGGCATTATGAGGAACACCGTCATCCCGAAGCCGGCCAGGGAGTCGCAAACAGGAACCCAGGGAGCTATATTGTTCAACGACAAGGGGTGCGCCCAGTGCCACGCCACCGATTCCGCTAAGGCCAAGATGGGTCCAGGATTAAAGGGCGTGTTCGACAGGAAGACGCTCCCAGCGAGCGGCCGTCCGGTGACTGAGAAAAATGTCAGAGGCCAGCTCAAGGCTCCATATGAAAACATGCCCTCTTTTGCCGATCGCCTGACCGATCAGGAACGGGACCAGAGGATGCAGTTATATTAAATACGGATCCACAAGCTCTGACAATGAGGTTTAGGCCCTATTTGTGACAAAAAATTCCTGCATCTTTCCCCCCCCCTCAAAAAAAGCACACGAACATTAGATGTTCTGTTTCCCAAAAGCATCGTTATTGTCCGCCACCGCCATTCCAATATTTAATCCCTACAGGATACAGGCCATGCTGCATTTTGCCAGAAAGGGTTTGACTTTTTCATCCTTATCTTTTTGCGTCGTCTTGCGATTCCTGCTTTTGAATTCGCACAGGGTACTGAAGCCTATTGCGGGCCGATCCGGACACCTGACCAGCTTGCCAAAAAGAAATCCTCATACAGAGACTGTATCTGGATGTGGAGGTGGAGCGAAAGACTCACAAGGCAGATTTGGCAAGAATCCCTGCAACCAGCTGGTTGCTGACGACGATTGATACGAACTCCTGACGAGGCAGGCTTTTCCACCGCTCTGTTGACACAGTTAAATGATTTCAAGTGATATTATAGCAGCAGAAGACTGGTCTTGATGCGGCAATAACTTAGCCACTCCCTCAGAGTCAGTTCCTGAAGAGACAAGGGAGTCGCCCGTGCGCGGCGCATTTGAGCGATGCGATGATCATGATACATAACATCCGAATCAAATATGGGGGATATGCCCCATGGATTTTCCCTATTTTGTTTGCGAATAATTGGTACAAGGCAAATCTCAGGCTACAAATAGAAAAGGAGGATACACAGCATGGAATTAAAAAAAGATGAAAAAACCGTAAACGGCGTCGACGTACAAGGGCTCTTCAGGACCATTGACCTCATCAAACAGCAACCGGACATTGCCAAATTCAAATTCCGAGCAAGAAACAAGTGGGTTGATGGGACACACAACCGTGCGACGGTAAAGGATTTCTACGGAGCCCTAAAGGAAGATAATTCAAGGGATCCTGCGGTCTACGAGCTCGATGAACCACCCATCCTCCTTGGAAACAACCTGGGATCCAATCCTGTGGAGTACCTTCTCGTCGGTCTGTCCGGATGTTTAACCACGAGCATGGTTGCTCATGCATCCGCCAGAGGAATCCACATCCGGGGAGTGGAATCCCGTTATGAAGGCGATATCGATCTCCGCGGTTTTCTCGGGATATCGGACGAGGTTCCCGTCGGGTACCAGAATATTCGGGTATATTTTAAGATCGATGCCGATATTTCGAAAGACCAGAAGGAGGAACTGGTCCGGATGGCCCGGAAATATTCTCCGGTTTTCAACACCATAACGAAATCGACGCCCGTTTCCGTCCAACTCGACAAATAGAAGGAAGATCAAGGGAGAGGGATATATGACCACAACGGATTTTCCACCAGGATTTGAGGATCTGCTTTCATTCGGTTTTGTAGAAGCCCTGCTCGGAAGGCGTTCCCGGAGGTTTTTTATGGGAGCGGAGATCCCGGACGGCGTGTTCGCATACAAATCCCGGCACGAACCCCTGCCCCTGAGCGATCTGGAAAAGATGCTGATCGTGACGGCCTGCGGAGGAAACACAAGCTGGCATCACATGATTTACCGGGCCCAAATGTACGCACCGCACCTCTCCAATTATGCGGGGGACGCAAGGGGCCGAACGTTTCCTTCGGCCGCTGGATTTCACACAAGCAAGACCTTTTTTACGAACGATGAAGGCGTCTATTTTCTGGACGCCGGGGACGGGAAGTGCTTTGGCGAGAGGAAAAGAGACGGTTCCTTGGATCTCCAGGAGTTGCTGGATTCACTCAACGCCCCTGTAAAACAGATCCGGGGAGGACGTCTCAAGATACCGACAGAAACGCCTCACACCGAGGCGCACAACACCTGGGTCGCCAACCATCCCTCTACACTTCTTGTTATCCCCGTGGGTGACCTGGCACAGCATGTCCTGCTGAATCTCTGTTATATGCTGCAGAACGGTATCGTCCTCAGGGACGACATCAACCGCTCAACCATACCAGGCATAGAAAGATTCAGCAATATGGTGGACGTGAACAACACATGGCCGGTCACCTACGTGGACCAGTGGTCACTTGCCGAACTCACGGCGGAACTCTCCACCAGTTGCTATGCCGGTGCTCTCATGCTGCAGGCCATGGGCCTGGGCGGATGGATGTTCAACGGCCTGGATCCCTTCAGCGTATTAGGCGCCAGCGGTGATCCAGAGATTCCCGGTCTCGGATTTCGTTATGATACTGACGAGAACTGGCCATATCCGAACCCTACGGGAATTGAGGGCATCATGGAGGGATTTTGCCCCCCACACTATCCGGATATGCATTCCGCTGTGGAGGCGGTCTGTGAAAGAAAATTCGGCCCTGGCGGGCCTTTCCATCCTGACACGCCGGGTCCATGGAAGGAGAGCCGAAAGGTGCGTTCTGCGGCCCGGATTCACGATGAGGAATTCCGGGACTGTGTTGCACTGCAGGCCCAGTATCTCTACGACACCTTCGGCAAGTTCCCCGCTACGGTGCCCTCCATCTTCCTCATCACCTACCTACAGGCCCATCACCTCGACCTTGAGTTCTATGACGAGTTTTACAATCCGGGTGCGTATTTGAAAACCCATGCCGCTCATATGGCACGCTGGCACCCGAATTTGGGAACGGTCTGACCTGCCGGGGTGGTGCGCGACAGGATTATGATGCGTTGTGCGCGGACTTCAGAGCTCAGAGGTTACTTAGACTGCCCTCAGGCCGACATGGCGGCGGCAACACCGATGAGGACCCTCATCGAGTCCCTGCTCACCTATTCACGGATGACAACAAAGGCGCGGTCTTTTCAACGCGTGGATTTGAGGGCAATTACCAACCCTTTTAAGGTGCCCCAAGTTCACCTATGATCTCAATCGTACTCGCCGGCTGTTGCCGTCCGTCTCTATTGATCCACTCATAGAGGTTGCCGGTTGCCGCTGTGATTTCAGGCTGCATCCATTCTCTTTTTTTCGTGAGATCCTTTTCTGTTTATATGAAATGCGATATCATCACTCAGCAAATTGCCCTGTTATGGCAGGAGAAAGAAAAATGAATGAAAAAATCCATCAACTGGAGAAATTCCGCCTGCTGTTGACAGGATTGAAACGCCATTGAATTCAACTTGGAAATCCGGTTCGGTCATGAGCTGATCCTCTCGGGCGATTAGATTCAAAGTCAGATTACCGTTGAGCCACCCAGAATTTTCTGTTTCGCGCCATTTGTGGACGACTCTCTTGCTGCCGTTCGGTTTACCAACCGAGCATTTTATGTAAATGGGGAATAGACTGTATCTGCTATAAAAGAAGACCCTACATGGTACAGGCAGCGCGGATAAAAACCCCAACCCATCGCCAGTCTTAACCTATGACCTTGTTGGCCCACTCAATACTATTTCCCAGCCTTTGAGGGGCCAGCTTTTTTCACTGATCATAGGTAAGCCGTAACTTCGTAGCGAGGGTATGGGGACCCGCTCTACATCCTCCTGCTGCGGGACACTCCTTATCTGAAAACGGGGGTTATCATCCCGTCGCAAAGATTCTTGCCAGCAGGCGGTAATGCCCCTCCATTTCGTTCGCCTCCGGCATTATGTTCAAACGGAGATCCTGGCATCTGCAACTGACACAAGTAAATTGAGGCCAATCTGCCTCGACAGCTCTCTCCAGGCATTCTCCGTAGTAAGGGCAAAGCGGGTTTTTCAATAGCAAATCCTCCTCATCCAGGCACGCCACCGGTCCCGTATTGTATAGCGTATGATAATTTGTTGCGGCCATTTTTCCCTCCTCGACTACAGTTATGGTGATTACACAATATCTTGCAGGCGAACAAAAGGCTTATGACTCCTTTTCAAATGAAAAAATGACGCTTAAAACTCGTTCAGATGAATATTGACCGGGCAACATGTATCGTTACCCGTCCGCTTTATTCTAATCCTATACAATTCAGCATAGATATAAACGGGGTATATTCATTATTTTTTCCTTAAAAACACAGTATTTCCCCACTCAAATTAAGCTCACACTGACATCGCATTCCTGTTTTAGGCAATGCACATAGGGCATTTGCCCCATGGCATCCTTTTCGACATCTCTGGAGGGGTGAAGCATCCGCGGACAGGTCCACCACTGTCAGGGAATGATTGAGTGTCATCAAGTTTTTTTGATGCTTCACTTTCCTTTTTGAGTATGGTATATAGGTTTGGTGACGCATAGTGGCGTAAATTTTCATCCATTTGGCCGCCAACACTCTTAAGAAATCGTCACCCCTTAAGGAGCAGCTGCCATGTTCGAGAAAAAACGGATCGTTATCGCTGAAGATCACAAAATACTTCGGCAGGGACTCCGCTCCCTGCTGAGTACGAGTGATGAATTGGAAGTGATTGGAGAGGCGGGCGACGGAATGAGCGCTATCCGTACCATTAAAGAACTCGAACCCGACCTGGTCCTCCTGGACCTCAATATGCCGAAAATGAACGGCATAGCGGTGATCAAAGAAATCAAGCAAACCTGCCCCAAGACGAAATTACTGGCCCTTACCATGCACAAAAAAGAGGAATACATCCTCGAGGTTTTCAAATCGGGCGGAGATGGATACTGCCTCAAATCGTTTGGCTACGAAGACCTGATGATGGCCATCAGGGCCGTCCTTTCGGGCAAACGGTATGTTAGTCCGGAAATATCGGGCGTGGTATTGGATGGATACCTGGAAAGCCGAAAAACCATCAAGGAAAAGACATCCTTCGAGTCCCTCACGCAGCGCGAAAAGGAGGTCCTAAAATTGGTGGGAGAAGGGCATCACAACAAAGAGATCGCCGATTATCTCTGCATCAGCCCGAAGACCGTGGAAAAGCACAGGGGGAACATTATGCAGAAGCTGGACCTCCACTCCGCCTCCGCACTCACCGCATACGCCATTGACAAGGGTCTGGTTATCATCGAATGAGGTGAGGCATTGGGCTCTCAATGGTTATCCGGCCATATGACCCGAATACTCGTGCCCTGCCCGGTTTCCGATCGTATCTCAAACACGCCATTGGACAGTAGGGCCCGTTCCTTCATACCGATAAGGCCCATCCCTTCCATTAAGTTTCCCCGCTTCAACGGTCTTGCCAGATCAAACCCCTCACCGTTATCTGTTATGGAAAGCTCCAGGAATCCCTCTGCTTTTTTCAACCTCACCTGAATGGTATCTGCTCGGCTATGTTTAAATGCATTGTTCAGGGCCTCCTGCAAGATCCGATAGATGACGATGCCCAATGACTCATGGACATCATCTTCCCGGACATCAACCCGGGTTTCTATCCGAACCCCTCCGTAGACTCCTTGAAGTTCCCGGCAAAGAGATCCGATTGCCGCAAGGAAGCCTATGTCATCCAGCACCGACGGTCGCAGATTGGAGGAAATTCTATGGACTTCCTCGGTAGTGTCACGGACAATGGCAATAATCTGCTCCAGCCCTATCCCTTCCGGCGCTGCTCTGTCATCACCCATGCGATGGAGTTTTTCTTCGAGGCCGTACCGTATAGCGGTCAGGCTCGAGCCGATGCTGTCGTGGAGTTCCTGGGCAATGACCCTTCTCTCATTTTCCTGGGTTTCAAGGAGTTTTGCAGATAGAATGCGTAACTGCTGTTCCGATTCCCGCAACGCATGCAGGGTCTTTGAGCGCTCAATGGCATGCCGAATGGCACGTTCCAGAAGCATAGGGCTGAGTTCATTCTTTTCCAGGTAGTCTGCCACGCCTTCCTTCATCGCCCTCCTATCCACCTCATGGCTCCCCTGGCCCGTGAGAAGGATAACGGGCGCCTGGAAACCGTGCCGCTTGAAATCGTGCGTAAGTTGAACCCCGTTTCTCTCTCCAAGCAGGTAATCGACCAGGCATACATCATGTTGATTCAGGGTCACTTTCTCTATGGCCTCCTGGCAGCTCGACACCCATTCCAATTGATAGGCCTCTCCTTCAACCCTTGAGAGAAGGTCCCGGATGATCACGTAGTCGTCTTCGTCGTCTTCCACGAGAAGTACGCGGATCGCCTGATTCCCCAGTTTCATTTCCATGGGCTTGAATGGTCCATATGTTTCATCGTTTCCGGATAACCTATAGCCAAACCAATATGAGATAGACTAACAGCTTTTTGGTAACACGACAAGGCCAAAGTGAAGTGTCAATGAGATCTGAGTGGTCGCTGTTACAGAAATGGTAACCAAAAAATGCCGAAGGATGGAAATGTTGTCGGAATATCGCGTCAACAAAAAAGTCCATTTATGACATCGGCTGTTCCGGTATCAGCCGGCTGTCCAGTTGGGCCTCAAATTCGGTCGCGATGGTGGTGATTCGTAGGGCAGTGGGTCCCTCGATCGTCTTTTTTGAATTCTTTGCCCTGCCTTCGCTCTCAGTCACCATATGTGCTGCCGACTCGAAAAGGAGATGTGTTCATGAAGAAAACGTTGTTGTATTTGTTTGCAGCTACCGTGGCGCTTGCAGGCTGTTCCTCGCACCAAGCACCGCCGACCAGTGTCCAAAATACATACACGGCGATCTGCAAAAAACTACCGAACAGGAAATCGCATCACTGTTCGATCTCTGGAATCAGTCATTTCCAAGTAAGGTCTCAACTGCCGCTTTCAAATTCGGCTTCAACAAGGTCATCCTTTCTTCCTCCCATTCGTGGATTTACCAAATGGGGAGTTTTACGTTCTGTCGCCGTTATCAGCAATCTTTACTGGAAAATGCGCCTTAGTGAGTGGGGCCGCTTCGCAATGCGCTGTTGACATATCCCTCTACCTCATAATATTCTGCAAAAATACGTTTGGTTATCCTGCCCATTGCGGGTGCAGTGCTCGGGATGGTTTATCTGGTGGACCATCGGCCCGGACCTGCGGAGATTCATATCAACCCGATCGAATGTGAACTGGCCCTTGGCAGAAGGCGACTGTTGAAGAAATCCGTGCCAACATCCAGGAACAGGAAATTTGAGGCACACTTTTGAACGATCTCTTTGACCATTCATATATCTGTTTGCAATCCGATCTGTTTGATGGAATTACAAAGAAAAAACAGATCGGCATCTTGGATGCGGGCCATCGGGATTCGATATTGCCGGGGGCAACGCTGTTTCGAGAAGGGGAACCCGCCTTCCGCTGCTATGTTGTTCAAAAAGCCCGCCTAAAACTGACCAAACTTCACGAAGAGGGCAGTGATCCCCGCATGGTCTATTTTTGATAAAGACCTGGCAAGGACCCACGCACCCCCCTGTTATTTTTTTTGATGTTACGAAAATCCAAACTGGAGAAACCTCAATGAGCAATCCGATTCCCGGAAACCTGTTGACTACAGCTATGGCGGTCATGCCCCATACTGATGTGGCAAGGGCATTGGAGATGGCCCTGTCGCTTGATGTGCCCTTCTGGCCGCAATTGCCCAACTACAGTTATTATGAGGACATGTATGTACAGGCGGCCGAACATTTTCCCGGCACGGTGGTGGATATGGAAAAGCGGACCCTTCGGTTTTCCATGGATAAGTTCACCGAGGAGTTGGAAGAGACCCTCCTCCATTTTGACGATCCAACCTTCTTTGACGTGAGCGAGACCTATTCGGTGGTCTATCACCGCTTTCTGGAGCTGGACCTGTCGGACAGGCCCGCCATCCGGGGCCAGCTCGAAGGCCCTATCAGCTTCGGGTTCAACGTGCTGGACCAGGATGAGCGTCCCATCCTCTTTGACGATACGGTCCGCCCGTTTATGCTCGACTTCATGGCGAGGCGGGTGAACGTGCAATTGGCCCGCCTCAAGAAACGCAATCCCAATGCCTTCATGTTTGTAGACGAGCCGGGTCTCCAGTTCCTCTTCTCCGCCATGGCAGGATACGGCGATATCAAGGCCAGGTCTGACATGGACCAGTTTTTCGCCCAGGTGGATCGGCCCCGAGGCATCCATCTGTGCGGCAACCCGGATTGGGACTTTCTGCTGAGAATGGACCTCGATGTTCTCTCCCTGGATGTCTATACCAACGGGGAGATCTTTTCATCCTATGCCGGGGCCATTCAAAAATTTCTCGACCGCGGGGGCGTCATTGTCTGGGGGATGGTGCCCACGGGCTTCGAGGCCTTTGCCCAAGAGGAAATCCCCTCCCTGATCCAACGCCTGGAAGACGTCTGGAAGATACTTTGGTCCAGGGGGATCGACCGGGACCTGATGATCGCGCGCAGCATGCTCTCCCCGGCCACCTGCTGCCTGGTCAACCCGGACAAGGAAAAGACCGTAGAGCGCGCGTTCGCCGCGGTGAATCAGATGGCGGACCTCTTGAGAAATACCTATACATAGCCGGGCCTTCAATGCCTTGAGGTCCAGGGTCAAGCCTCCCTCCATCATCGGCCCCTACGGATGGGGTGGCAAGACCGTGTAAACCCTTTCCGGTATGATCCCCAATTTTAAGGCCGGGCTAATGGACCCTGTTCCCTGCAGAGGTTGCCTTTCATGTGATCTAAAACAAGAGTTTTTCTCGCAGAAAATCGAGTTTTTTCTTAATGTTGGAAGCGGTTTCCGCCTTTTCTTCTTCCGGGAGAAATGAGCCGCAAATGGAATTCATCACTATGTTTTCAAAATCATCCGCACCCAGTCCAAATTGCCTTGCTGCCAAATAATACTCGCCGGTGAGTCTCACATGAAAAATCTCTGGATCATCTCTATGCAGGCCTACCATCAACCCTTGATTGAAAAATCCCTTAAAGGATGATCACTTAGATCTTTGACCAAACCCAGCTCTCATCTGGCCTATCCGGTTTGATATCCCGTGGATTCTCTTGACTCGGAAGCCGTGACGTTGTACATCTTTTTGTTAAGGGAAACAAGTCTTCGCCTGTGGTCGATCCGGGTTCGGATTCACATTCCCTGCCGCATCATTCGAGATCAGGACAGCATGGAGGAGTTGATGAAAAAGCTTGCGTTTTCGGCGTTCCTGCTCCTTATACTGATGGCCCTCGGCCTTTGGTTGTTTGTCTCCACTGCCCCTAAAAAAGCGACTCCCCCGCCGGCCCGAAAGATACACGTCGATCTGGCCAAACACACCGGCATCTTTAAAAAGGGCGTGGAAAAGGTCGGCAGGAACGTGTATGCCGCCATAGGTTATGGTCTGGCCAATTCCATCATGATCGTCGGCCACGACGGCGTTATCATCGTGGACACCATGACCACCAACGAGGAGGCGACCGAGGTCCTGGCCGAATTCCGGCGCATCACAGACAAGCCGGTCAAGGCCATTATCTATACACACAACCACGCCGACCACGTGTTCGGCGCCGAAGTCTTTGCTCGGGGCGCTTCGCCCGAGGTTTACGCCCATGCCTCCACCGAGTCCCTGGTGATGCGCATCGTGACCGAGCTGCGGCCCATCATCGGCACTAGGAGTCTGCGCATGTTCGGCAACCGCCTCCCCGCCGGGCAGCTTGTCAACGCCGGCATCGGCCCGCACCTGGGCCTCTTGCCCGACAGCACCCTTGGCTTCGTGCCGCCCACCATCACCTTCGAGGATGAGCTGGATGCCGATGTCGCGGGCGTCAAGCTTACGTTGATTCACGCCCCCGGCGAGACCGACGACCAGGTATACGTCTGGCTGTCCGATCAAAAGATTCTCATCTGCGGTGATAACTTCTACTGGACGTTCCCTAACCTCTACACCATTCGCGGTACGCCTTTCCGCAGTCTCAAGAATTGGCGACAAAGTCTGATAGCCGCCAGGGAGCTGAATCCGGAACACCTGGTCCCCTGCCATACCCGGCCCATATCCGGCGCTGCAAAGATTCGTGAGATACTCACCAACTATGCGGACGCGATCGGGTACGTCCATGACCAGGCCATACGGGGCATCAACATGGGTCTGACCCCGGACGAACTGGTCGAGACCATCCATCTCCCCCCGCACCTGTCCAGCGCACCGTACCTGCAGCCCTTCTACGGCAAGGTCTCCTGGTCGGTGCGAGCTGTGTTCTCAGGAAATCTGGGCTGGTTCGACGGGGACTCGGCCAACCTGCACCCCCTGAACCGCCTGGAGAGGGCCGCAATGATTGCCGGCCTGGCGGGGGGAAAGGAAAAGCTGCTGGCCCGGGCGCAAAAATATGTTGAGGACGGAACCCCCCAGGCTGCACTGGAGCTTACCGGATACCTACTGCGCCTGGACCCGATTCACCAGGCCGCCAAAGACCTGCGCGTGAAGGCCCTTGTTGCTCTGGCTGAGAACGAAGAAAACCCCAACGCACGCAACTACTATCTCTCCGAGGCACTGGAGATCACCCAAGGCGAGTCGCTGAAACAGGGAAATGCGGCCTCGTCGGAGTCGCTTCACAGGTTCCCCCTTGAACGTTTCATGGACTCCCTGTCCGTGAACCTGGACCCGAAGGCCTCGGCCGAGGTCGACCAGAAGGTCGGCCTGATATTCCCCGACGCCGGCCGCGGTTTCTTGATCCATGTTCGTTTCGGCATAGCCGAGATAACCGAGCGGGCGCCGAAGGCCCTGCGGGCCGAGGATGTCTCCATCCTGGTCGAGGCGGATTCCAAGGTTTGGCGGGAGATGCTGGCCGGTTACGGCAACCCGCTCAAGATCATGGCCGGGTACGACTACCCCAGGGGCAACATGATCTCCTTCGGCCGCTTCATGAAGCTGTTTCAGTCCGGCAAGATGAAACTGGCTTACGAGCCCCTTTCCGTGCTAAAAGATTAGATTGGATGGGAATGTGAACCTTTTGAAGTGAAGGAGAACATGATGAGATTCCTATTGTTGCTCACCCTCCTCGCATCCAGATTCAAAAAATCCTCTCAAACCAGTGCAGACTTCAAGAAATTCCTGATGGGGCATGAGTGCCGGATTGTGATCAAAACAAATGACAACAAGAAAGGCAAACGCTTTATCTTCAAGGATGGAAGGTTTTCATCCGACGCGATTCTGGATGAATATGATGCGGCCATGGTCTGGGCGGATGCAACAACGGCCTTTCATGCCCTGAAAAAGGGTGAAGAAGGGATTATGAATGCCCTTCAAAATCATCGGGTCGGCATTGAAGGCAAAATCCATGCATTCACTTGGTTCGGTGCGGCCATTCAGTTTGTCATGCAATAAAACGCCGTTTTATTCAATAAGGAGGCAATATGACCTACTGGACCCATGAATATCTGCTGAAAACATGGGGCGGCCCCATGGTGCAGGCGGCATTTTTAAGGGACGTGATGAAACCGTTTTTTGTGCCTCGGGTCTTTTCCGGATTCAATCTCTTCCTGGATGAGCCCCAGCTTCTGCCGGATGCGGTGGATCTGATTGCCCGGGAATGCAAAAGCAAGCGGGCGTTTATCGTCACCGACGATTACGCGGTCCGGTTTGCCGAAAAGATCATGAGCCCCTACCAAAAGCGGCATGGCATTTCCTTTGAAACGTGGGCCAAAGCCAAGCCGGACGCGCCCATCGAGACCGTGACAGACTGCGCGGAGCACATCAGGAGATTTGCTCCGGACCTGATTTTCGGCCTTGGCGGAGGATCGGCCATGGATACGGCCAAGGCGGCCTGGCTGCTGTACGAACATCCCCATGTGAAGCTGGAGATATTGAGCCCGCTGATTCCGCTAAATTTAAGAAACAAGGCCAAGCTGGCAGCCATCCCGACCACCAGCGGGACCGGGTCCGAGGTCTCAGGTGTGGCGGTCATCTCCTTTCCGGACGGCGTCAAACTGCCGGTGGCCGGGGCCCTGCCGGAGTTTGTCCCGGACTTTGCCCTGCTGGACCCGACATTCACGGTGGGGATGCCCCCGGAATTGACAGCAGGCACGGGGGCTGATGCCCTGGCCCATGCCATTGACGGCTTTATGGCCCCGAAATGTGATGAAATCAACCAGGCCATCGCCGGAAAAACCATCGAGATGATCTTTGAATGGCTGCCTCGGGCCTATGCGGACGGATCTGACATTATGGCCCGAATGAAAATGCAGCAGGCGGCCATGATGGCCGGGATCCCTCTGGCAAATGCCGGTTCGGGCATTTCCCACGCCCTGGGTCATACCATCGGCGGACTGTTTCACATCCACCACGGCGTCCTGGTCCTCTTGTTTATTCCCTATGAACTTCAGGTGTACGCCAGAGTGACCGACCGCTACCTGGAACTCTGCGACTTGGTAGGGATCGGTGACCATGATTCGAATGAAAAGCGGCTGTCCGGTCTTATCGAAAAAATCCGCAATTTCATGAAGTCGTTGAGACTTCCCATCGGTCTCAAGGATGCAGGGGTAAAGAGGGTCGACCTTGAAAAGCACATGGATATGATTTTGGAGCAGACCCCCACAGATCCGGCTTTCTACTTCGGATGGTACGACCTGAACAGGGACCAGCTCAACGACATATTCTTACATGCCTATGAAGGCGGACTGCTGGATATGAGCTCCAACCCGTGGAGGTAGCCATGAAAGGACATTTTGGAAAATTCCTGAAAATCGATCTCACCGCCCGCAAAACAGAAGAAATTCCCATCAGCGATGCGGACCAGAAAACCTATGTGGGCGGATCGACCCTGGCCGCCAACATGATCTATGATAGCGTCAAACCGGACATGAATCCCCTGTCCCCTGAAAATCCTATCATTTTTGCCACCGGTCCATTTACCGGGTCCAATGTGCCCATGGTCAGCCGGGCCGCCATATGCGGCATCTCGCCTGGTACGGGCCTCTGGGGCGAAACCACCACCGGCGGGAAATTTCCCATGCGTTTGAAAGGCACCGGCTATGACGCTATCCTGATTGCCGGAAAAGCGGAAAAACCGGTCTACCTGTGCATCAATGAAGACAGGGCGGAAATCCGGGATGCCTCTCACCTGTGGGGCAAGGGCGATATTTACCAAACACAGAGACAAATCAAATCCGAGGTGGATGGAAAGACCTCTGTGGCCTGTATCGGTTTGGGAGGCGAAAACCGTATCCATTACGCCAGCATCATGAACGACGAGGGTCGTGCGGCCGGTCGCTGCGGCATGGGCGCGCTCATGGGCGCCAAGAATCTAAAGGCACTGGTGGTGTCAGGAGGTCGGAAAGCGGAAATCGCCAGACCGGAAGGACTCAAGGAGACGATCAGCCAGGCCAGAGACGCCATCAAGAGCAATGCCTACACCCAGGCATACAAGCTCTACGGCACCAATATCTATATGGATCTGGGCATGCGGCTGGGAGATGCCCCGGCCAAATACTTTACCAGGAGCGTATTCCCCGCGGCCAAGATCCACGGGCCGGCATTCCGGGAGCGCTACCGGATGTCCAATTACGCATGTGCCGGCTGCCCCATTGGATGCGGGAGAATTATCAAGGATTTCTCCGAAGACATCAAACAGGTGGACGGCCCGGAGTATGAAACGGTGGCCGCGTTCGGCCCGCTTTGCATGAATTTCGACATCGATTCCATTGTCATGGCCAACCACCTGTGTAACGCGCACGGCATCGATACCATCTCCACCGGCGTTTCCATCGCCTTTGCCATGCACTTGTATGAAACAGGCATCCTTACCCAGGAAACCGCGGGCATGGAAATCCGCTGGGGCGATGCGGAAACCGTTTTGAAACTCGTTGGAATGATTATCAGACAGGAAGGAATTGGCGTCACGCTGTCTAAAGGAGTGAAGGAGATGGCCGCAGAACTCGGGGCGGACCCGGAGACCGCCGCCCATGTCAAAGGCCTCGAGTTTCCCATGCACGATCCCCGTGCCTACCAGGGCGCGGCCCTCGCATACGCTGTCGGGCCCCGGGGGGCCTGCCACCTGAAAGGCGCCTTCTACAGCCTGGATGCGCCGGGCACTGAAGTGGGGCTTTCTCTGGGCATCACCTTTACCGACAAAAACGATCCCGATCAGAAAGGGGCGCTTACCGCAAAGTTGCTTCAGTTTTGCGAACTGTATAACAGCTTCACCCTCTGCCAGTTCTCCCCTCTGCCCGCTTCCATCATTGCCCGGATCATGGGAGACATTACGGGGACCGATTTCAAGACCATGGACCTGTTGACATTCGGCGAACGGTCCCTGAATTTAAAACGCGCCATCAACAACAAGCTGGGGGTCACCGGCGTCGATGACCGCATCCCTGCCATTGTCAGACAGGCGCTCTCCGAAGGCGCCACTGCCGGCATTGAACCGGACATGGATAGGATGCTCAAGGAATTCTACGCCGTGAGCCAGTGGGAACCGGAGACCGGAAAGCCCCAAAAGGAAAAATTGAAGGAATTGGGGCTGGATCGCGTGGCGGATGATTTATATGCCTAACACTGCACTGACAAACGATTGCCATACGCGTCGGCAACACCAAAATGGGATATATCTAAAGCGGATACCCGCAACCAATCCCGCCACCGCGGGACTCACACAAAGACACAAAGCACACAAAGGATTTTTTTTGAAAATAAAGGGGAACATGCCCTTTTCTATGTGTTCTTTGCCTGCCCCATGAAACCTTTTCTGTGTTGTTTCACTCGGGGTGGCTCCGTGTGAGTCTATAAAATAAGGCGTACTGAGATACAAATAGATTTTCTTATTTTTTGTTACAGGGTTATTGGAAATAAGGTACTAAAGGATGGTCCGTGTTTTTGAAAGCGGATCGCAAATGCGACCACAATGTTGCCTGTGGTTTGGTTACCCCCTGAACGTTAAGTGTAATCTTTTCTGGGAGGTTTAGTCATGGATATTGAGACTACAGTCAGACAAAGAAGAAGTATTCGCATGTTCAAACCGGAACCGGTAGCGAAGGAGGTTATCCGTCAAATCCTGGAAGACGCCCGTTGGTCCCCCTCTTGGGGTAACACTCAGCCTTGGGAACTTTATGTGGTTACCGGAGAGGCCCTGGAGAGATTTAAAAAGGCAAATCGTGACAAGTGCCTGGACGGCGAGCCCCACATATCTGAGATCACAATGCCGGAAGTATGGCCGGAGATTATGAAAAAAAGATATGTTGACGTGGGAAAAAGCGTCTTGACCTCTCTCTCTATCGCCCGGGAAGATGCCGCCGCCCGTAATCAATATTATGGGGAGATGTTTAACCTTTTTGGTGCTCCGTGCATGATTCTGGTATGCCTTGGCAAAAGCCTAAAAATAGAATATGCAATGCTGGATGTAGGGCTTATGATGCAGACTATCTGCCTCCTTGCCCATGCCAAAGGACTTGGAACCTGTATGCTGGCGGCATCCGTACGATACCCACACCTTTTAAGGGAAATCTTGCCTATTCCTGAGGACCGGCTTGTGGTCATCGGAACGGCTATGGGATATCCCGACTGGGACTCGCCGGTCAATAATTTCGAAAGGGAAAGGGCGGGATTGGAGGAGTTTGTAACCTGGTTGAGTTGATGCGACCATAAACGAACGAGCAACACTGACAGGCTAAGGTACGTTGTACCGTGGAGTGCTTGTCTCACAACATCCCGTGTCCTTCGAGGACAGGTCTCGACCATGACCGTGCGTCCTTGCTCATGACGGTTTCGCCTTTGGCGGAACATGCAAAGGTTTTACCGGTCAAGTTTTCTCCCCTTGGGCGGGACATGGCATACATGCTGTCTGCGCGGTGCAAACCGGTCCGGACCCTCGGAAACAGGTCTTCCTGCGGACAGGGCGAGCTGTTTCAACATGCCTGCGTAGATCCATTGATGAAAAGGATAAAGCGCATACCAGTAGACCATACCCCAGAGGCCCCTTGGCAGAAACCGGGAGAGGAGCTGAAGTTCCGTCCGATCTTTTCCGAGGGGATACACGCGAAACTCCATCACGGCCTCCCCGGGAAGCTTCATCTCCGCCAGCAGCTTCAGGTTCAACGGCGCATCCATGTCCAGGACCCGCCAAAAATCGAGGGCGTCGCCGATCATCAGTTCTGACGGATCCCGTCGCCCCCGCCTCAGGCCGATACCGCCGGCCGGCCATCCTTCTAACCCGCAATCAGTACGAGGTCCAATTCCTCCTCTTTCTTCCGAAGCCTTCTAATGAGTATGCGGAGCAGATTTCGATATACCGTCTTGCCGATACGATCATTGGTCATCAACTCCTCGTAACTTCTCTTCTCCAACTTCAGGGCTTCACCGGGCTGGGATCCGATAACAGAAGCAGATCCAGGCTTTTTTTCAATGAGGGAATACTCACCAAAGCAATCGCCCTGGTTCAAGATATTCAGGGTGATTTCCGATACCCGACGCTCTCTCCCTCCTTCGATCCGTTTCGGAAGAATGACCTTGACCTGCCCCTTGATGAGGATATAAAAAGCAGCCGACGGCGTTCCCATTTCGATCAGGATCTCTCCTTCTGAGAAACGGACCCGCTGGCACTCTTTGGAAATGACCTTTAAATCATCTCTTGTCAATCCAGCAAATACTTCCACGTGTGATAGGATCTCTACAATTTTGCTCTTGAACATGGCTCCTTACTCTCTTCAGGATTAAGACATGTTAAACTCAGAAAACTGTCCAGTCAGAAGGTTTGTAGAATACCTATATACAGCAATCAGCTTCTGATAACAAAGAAAATGAAAAAAGATTATGTAATGCCGGTGGAGATATCCCATCCGCTTCGCCCTCCTTTTCCTTAGATTGACAATAGTGTTTTTTCAGGGTAAAGCTATGCTATTATGGCAAAATATGCACGGAGTCTCCTTTTGACCGTTTTTAAACATATTCTAACAGGCGTGATCCCGAGGAGAACAGGAATCCTTCCATATGGTAGGGAGAAAGATATGCCATGAACCGTGCGGTTCAGTAAGTAATAGGGTACGATTTAGAAATCAAGACCCCCCGTGGATATGCGTCAAAAGGAGACCTGATCCTTATTCACCACCTGATCACAAAATCCAATCACAAACGATAGAAGGGTGAAAACAGATCATGAAATGGCTGCCACAGGCAGATGCGGAGATTAAGAAAGCGTCGTTTTTTATTCGGAAAAGAGCCCGTCAGCGGGTGGAGGCGAAGGTTTCGGCGGAGGGCCGGGAAGTGGTGACGGTCGAAGATGTAAGGGCCGTCAAAAAGCGCTTTTTGACCCGAATGGATGAGGAGGTGAAGGGTTTTCAGGTGGACGCCTGCTTCGGATCCCAGGGGTGCCCCAATCGAATTATTGAAGATGACGGCCTGATACGGTCGATTGAAAGGGTCTTTTCAGAGGAAAATTTGCGAGGCTTTTTGGAGCAGACAATAACCGGCCCCTTGAAGTTCCACCATGAATTCCGCGTGACCCTGGCGGACTGCCCGAACGCCTGCTCCCAGCCGCAGATAAGGGATATCGGGATTATCGGTGCAGCCGCGCCGGAGCGAACGGATGCAGTGTGCAGTGAATGCGGCGCCTGCCAGGACGTGTGCAGGGAGGCGGCCGTGGCGATTGATCAGGCCGCCTCCGGCCCGCTATTTGACTGGGATCGATGCGTCCAATGCGGCCAGTGCATTAAGGTCTGCCCCACCGGCACGATACGCTGCCGGGAGCAGGGGTATCGCCTGCTGATGGGCGGCAAACTCGGCCGTCATCCAAGACTTGCGACCCAACTCACCGGCCTCTATGATGCGGATACAGTGCGCCATCTGGTCAAATGGTGTGTCCGGTACTATAAGGCGCACAGCAGTGGCGGTGAAAGGTTTGCAGCCCTGGTGGAAAAAGCCGGGGCAGAATTTTTTGACCTCCTGTTGGCGGAGGCGAATAGAAAGAAGATTCATTGATGAAAGTGCTTCTTATTATTTGTAGAGGACAGACAAGCCATATACAATGCCATGAGACTGGCTACATGGCACCCAACCGGCATTATCCCGAATTCTGGATTTAAGGAGGTAAAGACCACCTGTAACCAAGGAGGGAGATACAATCATGAGAAAAAGAAAAATAATGAAAAACATCCACTGGCTGGGTGCTGTCGACTGGGACAGACGGCTTTTTGACTCTCTCATCCCGATTCCGGATGGCACCACCTACAATACCTACCTGATTGAGGGGAGCGAGAAGACCGCATCCTCTTCAGCTGTGATTTCTACGGTTCCCATATCGCCTCCACCGACCTTTTCGTCACGGATCAGTGCCGCGTTTACGAGGCAGCCAAGCGCTACTTTGCCGAGATCATGATGCCGTTTCGCAGCGTGATCGAAAAGAACATGGGTAAACTCGAAGAATATGATATCCGGATGATCGCCCCGAGCCATGGACAGATCTATGATCGCCCGGCCTGGATCCTGGAGGCTTACCAGGATTGGGTGAACGGCGCCCCCCACAACCTGGCGGTCATCCCCTATGTGTCCATGCATGGCAGCACCCGACAGATGGTGGATCATCTCACGTCCGCCCTGGTGGAAAAGGGCGTTGGCGTTGAGCTGTTCTCCCTCCCTGTCACCGATATCGGCAAACTCGCCATGTCCCTGGTAGATGCGGCAACCCTTGTGGTGGGGACGTCAACGGTCCTGGCAGGCCCTCACCCGCTGGCCGCCTATGCGACCTTCCTGGCCAATGCCCTGAGGCCCAGGGTGAAGTTTCTCTCCATCGTCGGGTCCTACGGATGGGGCGGAAAAACCGTGGAGACCCTCGCGGGCATGATCCCGAACCTGAAGGTCGAGGTGCTGGAGCCTGTCCTGTGCAAAGGCAGGGCCTCAAAGAAGGATTTTGAGGCCTTGGACCGGCTGGCCGGCGCTATCGCCCAGAAACATAAAGAGAGTAGTTTCGCATAGCATGGGGCGGCGATGTCTGATAGCTTTCGAATCGGAAGACCTTCCACGCATCGAACGGCCTCGTAGTGACGTAACACGCTCCCCAAACCCCCGGAGGTCATATGGCGAAGATCCAGGTCAAACGGGTCTATGACCCGCCCGAAAAGGAAGACGGGATTCGCGTCCTTGTGGACCGCGTATGGCCCTGGGGAATAACCAAAGAGCGTTTAAAGACGGAGTTATGGCTAAAGGACGTGGCCCCGAGCACCACTCTTTGAAAATGGTTCAATCATGATCCTGGCCGATGGGAGGGGCTTCAAGGAACGCTATTTTTCAGAACTGGATGACAAACCGCAACTTGCAGATCAGCTTCTTGCGCTTTTGAAGAGAGGACCGGTTACCCTCCTTTTTTCCGCCCGACACACCCGGGACAATCAAGCTGTTGCTCTGAACGGAATATTTGATGTCAGGGCATAAAAAGGAGAAAGCGACTGACGATTCCTGAACCTGGGAGACAACGCACGGACTAACACCAACCGATAAAAGGAGACGCCAATGCAAGCGACCGATGAACTCAAGAAAGAACACCACGCCATCGAACTTATGCTGAAAATCCTGAAGGCCGTATCCGCCAAGCTTGAACAGGGCGAACAGATTCTGGCAGACCATCTCAATGGCATCATGGCGTTTTTGACGGTTTTCGTGGACAAATGCCATCACGGCAAGGAAGAGGAGTTCCTGTTCCCGGCGCTGGAGGCGGCGGGCGGGCTCAGTCTCGCAAAGATCAGGGAGGGGAAGAGACCGGCGACGTCACCCTCTGCGGTATCTGGTGGTTCTCCGGCTTTGATTATCCAAATGTGGAAGACCACAATATCTTGCGGTCTCTAACCATAAACTGGAAGACCTTCTGAATGCGGTCTCAGTGCAGAGTCGTGGCTCATAACACAACCTAACAAATTCAGGTGATAAGTGATGTCAAAGGGTTTGGAGCTATTTGGCAACGGCATACTCCCATGATAATTCAACTTTGCGATGTTTGATTGCTCGCACAAAAGGCTGAGTACTTATCCGCTCGTATAAACGACCGCAATGAGATAGGCTTTGTAGGCTTTCCCACTATGCTGCACTGTTTCCGTAACCCGGTCCCAGTCGATGGTCTCAATGGCCTTGCCAAGGGTATAGGAATGAAGCAGATCATCATCCTGCAGCTGCCCATAACCCGGAATTTCCGATGTGGTGATGTAATCTCCTGCCTGGATTTTTCCACTGCGGTTTGTGACCCAGGCCCGGCCTTCACCCAACGCATTGACCACGCCAAACCGTTCTCCTTCACGAGTTTCATGCCAGTGGTCCTTGGGAAGGGGGCCTTCGGAAACAATGACTCCAAATACAGTCTTGTCACGGGACTTGGTGGATAGGCTCACGTTAGGGAGTGTTGAAGAAATGGAAATATTGCCGTTCACGTCTTTTCTGGTTTCTGTCCTACCGGTTACCGATACAATCAGTCCCGGCATGATCTCTTCAACCATTTCCTCTGCAAATTTCACCTCGTGAGCACCTGTAAAGGGGCCGTAATTGGTTCCAGGGCCTGCCGCATAAAAACCGTATGTCTTTCCGTAACTGTAAACGCCTGTGCTGTTGCTGCCGGTGGCATAGCTGTAGACTCCCGCGCCCAAAGAGCCAGTAGAAGAGGCGAAAACGCCCACGCCGTAACCGCCGGTGGCAGATCCGTAAACGCCCTTGCCATAGGTGCCCGCGGCAGAGCCATAAACTCCCATGCCCTCGCTGCCGGTGGTCTCACCGTAAACGCCTCTGCCGTACGTTCCGGTGGCCTCACCGTGCACACCTTTCCCCTCACTGCCGCTGGCTTTTCCGTGAACGCCCGTTCCAAAAAAAGTGTCACTGGAGGAGCCATAAACGCCCGTACCCATCTCGCCGGTGGCAGAGCCGTAAACGCCCGTACCCAAGGTGCCGCTGGTAAAAAATATCCGCCGTATGAGTACAAAAAAACTGTCGAATCTTTATAAGTGTTCACACCGCTAATAACGGCTGCTTCAGGACCGACAGAAGACTTACCAAAGGCGCCGCTCAGATGAAGGGCAGCGAGAGTGTCGGGACTTGTAACACCGTCAGGAGTTATTCTGATCTCAGCGTTTGATTGGACCGCAACGAACAGAAGCAATAGCAGTGCTGCAGACACGAATATAGCCCTTTCCATTTCTTAACCCTCCTTTCAAATGCGTGAATGATTGTTCATATTTCATAGGCTATCCAGGGTTGGAGGCCCCTGTTGAGAAGATGGTGATTCCGGACGTATGGGTTTCCCAACAGGATAGTGTCTGTTCGATTGAAAAAACTCAGCTGACCTTTAAGAGCGCCATGAAATGACCTTCTGGGAAGAGGTTATGGGGCTGATATGGTTATTTTATTTATGAAACAACAAATTGCCAGGTAAGTCAATAGCAATGGTTTCTCAGGTTGGATGTAGACTATAACGATTGAGAAAAAGAAAAAGAGACCGGACATGACAACGTCAGTATTTGTAAACCCACTGGTACGGATCGGTTCTGTAACCTTGATATTGATTCCTTTGTCAACTATCTAAAATAGTGATAACTCTTCTGGAAATCTCAAAGATTTCCGGCCATCAAAAACCTGACACATGCCTTACTTATGTTGCGAGACGGGTTATGTTGTGAGAATTTGGTTCCCTTCATTTGATTCGAACCGAGTTGTTGGAAAAATCCATTTCATCTTTCTGATTCCGTTTCCATTCCCTTCTCAACTTATGGATCTTGCTGCTGGGCGAGCCGTACACATCGCCGTTTAGCGACCTATTTCCAGGGGTTCTGTCACAAAAAGGAAGAAAGTTTTTACCCCCTGGCGTCTTGGCGCGATTGGCTGCGGGTATCCGCGTTAGATCAGATCCGAGCTGTCCGTGGCATCTTCTCTGCAATGGGAGTGCGTTGGATCTCTTCTACCTTTCTGTCAGGACCTCTTTGAAATAGGCGATGGTTTTATCGAGCCCCTCTTCAAGTTCCGTGGCGGGTTCCCATTGAAGCCTATTCTGGGCCAGGGAGATATCGGGCCGACGCTGCAAGGGGTCATCCTGGGGAAGGGGTCTGAAGACGATTTGGGACCGGCTCCCGGTCAATCCGATCACCCGCTCGGCCAGCTCCAGCATGCTGAATTCGGAGGGATTTCCCAGATTCACAGGGCCTGTGAATACGTCCGGGGCGTCCATCATTCGAATGAGGCCCTCGATCAGGTCATCCACGTAACAGAAAGAACGGGTCTGGGACCCGTCGCCATAGATCGTGATGTCCTGCCCTGTCAAGGCCTGCACGATGAAGTTGCTCACCACCCGACCGTCGTCGGGGTCCATCCGGGGGCCGTAGGTGTTGAAGATCCGAACCACCCGGATATTGACCCTGTTCTGCCGGTGATAGTCAAAAAAAAGGGTCTCGGCGCAGCGCTTTCCCTCGTCGTAGCAGGAACGGAGACCGATGGTATTGACGTTGCCCCAGTAGGTCTCCGGTTGCGGATGGACGGTTGGATTCCCATAAACCTCGCTGGTGGAGGCCTGGAGGATCTTGGCATGGACCCGCTTGGCAAGGCCCAGCATATGGATGGCCCCCATAACACTGGTCTTGACGGTCTTGACCGGGTTGTATTGATAATGGATGGGAGATGCGGGACAGGCCAGGTTATAGATCTCATCCACCTCAAGGAATATGGGATGGGCCAGGTCGTGCCGGATCAATTCAAAATTGGGCAACCCTACCAGATGTTGAATATTCTTCTTGGTGCCCGTGAAGAAATTATCCAGGCACAAGACGTCGTGCTCCTCCCGGGTCAGACGGTCGCACAAATGCGACCCTAAAAAGCCTGCCCCGCCGGTGACAAGAATTCGTTTCTGATGGTGCATCATTTCGGGCCCCCTTTTTAGTAATGCGTCAGGCTGGGCTTGCCGATGGGGAAGACATTGAAGCCGATCTCAAACAGCCTCTGGTGATCCAGGATATTCCTGCCGTCAAAAATGAAGGCCGGTTTGGCCATGGCCCGGTATATCCTCTCATAATCAAGCGTTGAAAATATCCGCCACTCGGTCATCACGGCGATGGCGCTGCATCCTTCGGATGCCGCATAAGGGTCTTCCACGTAAGAGATATCGCCGGCGACCCCTTCCAGGTCCTTCATGGCGTTTTTCAGGGCCTTCGGATCGGTGATCACGACGGTCGCCCTTTCTTCGATCAGACGCCTTGCCACAAAGAGGGCCGGGCTCTCCCGGGTGTCGCCGGTATCGGCCTTGAAGGCAAACCCGAAGAGACAGACCTTTTTGTCGGCCAGGGTGTTGAACAGGGCATCCAGCATCTTCAGGATAAAACGCTCTTTCTGGTAATCATTGATTCGTACAACCCCCTCCCAGTAATCGGCCACCTCCTTGAGATCGTAATACCGGCAGAGATAGACCAGATTGAGGATGTCCTTTTTGAAGCACGACCCCCCAAATCCGACGCTGGCATTTAAGAACCGGTTTCCCACCCGGCTGTCCATGCCCACGGCCCGGGCGACCTCCTCGATATCCGCATCGGCTTTCTCGCAGAGTGCCGATATGGAATTGATGGAAGAGATCCGCTGGGCCAGAAAGGCGTTGGCCACCAGTTTGGACAGCTCGCTGCTCCAGATGTTGGATGTGATGATCCGGTCCATGGGCACCCAGTTGGCGTAGATCTCCACCAGGGCGTCTCTTGCCCTGATTCCGTTGGGCGTGAGGGTCGATCCGATCAGGACCCGATCCGGATTTTCCAGATCTCTGATGGCTGTGCCCTCGGCCAGGAACTCCGGATTGGAGAGGACATCAAACCGGATGCCGTTATCCTCGCACGTCAGGATCCGTTTCATGGCCTGAGCAGTCTTTACCGGAAGGGTGCTCTTCTCGACAATGATCTTGTTGGATTGGGCGCATTTTCGTATCTGTCGGGCGGTCTTGTCCCAGTACTGAAGGTCCGCCGCCATCCCTGCCCCTGCGCCGAACGTCTTGGTGGGGGTGTTGACGCTGACAAAAATGATCTCGCATTCCTGAATCCTCTGTTCAACTTCCGTGCTGAAGAAGAGGTTCTCTCCCCTTCTGGCCTTGACGATCTCATCCAGCCCGGGCTCATAGATAGGGAGTGTGTCCGAATTCCACTGGGCGATCCGATCGGGGTTGATATCCACGACGGTCACCTTGTACTGGGGGCACTTGAAGGCGATCATGGCCATGGTGGGGCCGCCCACGTAGCCCGCCCCGATACAGAGGATATGCTTTTCAAAGGTCATTTGGGCACCTCGTGTTGGATACTGGATGCTGGATACTCGATGCTGGATATTTGATGCCGGTTGCTGGTTACAGCCCCATGCTCCATTTCCATCTCGTTCCCATGGGCTGCGCGGGAACGCATTCCGGGGACGCTCCGCGTCCTGATTCAAAATCCGAAGCCTGGGTTGTGAGGAGCGGAGCCCAATGGCGCCCGTGAGGTCTTTTTATTACCAAATTAACTGACGGGAGTCACTGAAAAAGTTTGACGCCGGTTGCCTGGATGGTCTAATTTGTCAGCTTGTCAGAAAGGAGCACGCATTTGGGAATGGGTTTGTTGTATAACATTTATGTCGGTCTGACCGGGACTGTTTTCCTGTTGGCCGTTCCCCTTTTGCTCGTCTACATCGGGATTACCGGCCGATACCGCCGTCATTTCAAGGAACGTCTGGGACTCATTCCCCCGGAAACCCTTCGATACCTAAGCCATAGGCCCACGATCTGGATTCATGCGGTTTCTCTGGGAGAGGTCAGGGTGGCGGAATCGATCATCAAGGCCTTGCGAAAGATCATGCCCGAGTGTTCCATCCTTGTCTCCACCACCACCGAACACGGCCGCGCACTGGCAGAGGAACGCTTCAAACACGACATCCCAGTGGTGTATGCCCCGGTTGATTTTATAGGGTGTGTCCGCAGCGCCCTTTGCCGTATCCGGCCGGATGTCATGGTCTTCCTCGAAACGGAGATCTGGCCGGCCTGGCTCACGGAGTCGCGGCGTCTGGGCATCCGGACCGCCCTGATCAACGGCAGGATCTCAGTGAGGTCCATTGACGGATATCGCAGGCTGCGCCCCTTCTTTAAGGAAGTCCTCAAAGGCATCGATGCGTTCAGCATGATAACGAAGGAAGATGCGGCCCGTATCCGCTCCATGGGCGCCCCCCCTTATCGCATCGAGGTCAACGGGAATGCCAAGTACGACATCCTCGCCCAGGTCCCGGATCCACGTCTGGAGAGTGAGATGCGCCGAACCCTGGCCCTTGACGCCTCTCACAGGGTGATCGTGGCGGGCAGTACCCGCCAGGGAGAGGAAGAGATCATCCTGGATGCCTACCTGAAGGCGATTGCGTTATTTCCGGAAACGATCCTGATCATCGTCCCCAGGCATATTGACCGGACCGGAGATATCGTAAAGATGGTTCACCGACGCCGGCTGTCCTGTCAGCTGAGGACCGAGATCGGGGAGGGAAAGGCCGGACGGACCGAAAAGGTCATCATCATCAACACATTCGGCGAGCTGTTCAGTGTCTACAGTGTCTCGACCGTGGTATTCTGCGGCGCCAGCCTGGTCCCCCTGGGAGGCCAGAATCCGTTAGAGCCGGCCGTGTGGGGAAAACCCGTGCTCTACGGCCCGTCCATGGAGGACTTTTTGGACGCCAGGGACCTGTTGGAATCGGCCGGGGCCGGCATACCGGTTTTAAGCCCTGACGAATTGATTGAAAAAATCCTGTGGCTCTTCGACCATCCGGAAGAAACCAAGGACCTTGGCGAACGTGCCCGAGAGGCGGTGCTCAGGAACCGGGGTGCGGCAGCAAGGCATGCGCAGGTGATCGCAGGACTCATCAAAGGCCCTTGATCCCTTCCAGCCGGTCATCCTGACCGTGATACACGCTTGAGTGTTCATATCTCACTCCCCCTGCCTCGATTTATTAATATATCACTTTGTAATAATTGATAAATCTTATTATCTAAAAGCGGCATTGCCATTGACTTAAGACGGCATCATGGATATATTCGCTCAAAACCGGTAAGAAAGGCACTCAATGAATCATATACGCAACTTCAGCATTATCGCCCATATCGACCACGGAAAATCGACTCTTGCCGATCGCCTGATCCAGGCGACCGGTCTGGTTGAGGACAGGGACTTCCGGGACCAGATCCTGGACACCATGGACATCGAGCGGGAACGGGGGATTACCATCAAGAGCCAGGCCATTACCCTCCCCTACGTGGACAAACAGGGCCGTTCCTTTGAACTGAATCTTATCGATACGCCGGGTCACGTCGACTTTTCCTATGAGGTTTCCCGGGCCCTCGCTTCGTGCGAGGGGGTCCTGCTCCTCGTGGACGCAGCACAGGGGGTGGAGGCACAGACCGTCGCCAACGCCTATGCGGCCATGGATCACGATCTGGAGATCATCCCGGTCATCAACAAGATCGACCTTCCCTCTGCAGACATCGAGAGGGTCAAAGAAGAGATCGAAATCGACCTGGGTCTCGACTCCGACCAGGCGATCCTTTGCTCCGCCAAGGAAGGAACGGGTATTGGGGAAGTGCTGGAGGCCATCGTGAAGAAGGTCCCTCCCCCGTCGGATCTGGCGGAAGGGCCGCTTCAGGCCCTCATCTTTGACGCACACTACGACCCATTCCGGGGCACCATCGTCAGCTGCAGGGTCTTTTCGGGGAAGGTCCGGGCCGGCGACAGGATCCGGCTCATGCATAACCGGGCCACCTACAAGGTGGAGGAGGTCGGCCTTTTCCGGCTCAACAGGGAACCCAAACAGGAGCTGTCCGCCGGGGAAGTCGGCTACATCATATCCGGGATAAAAACCGTCAGCGACGTCCGAATCGGGGACACCATCACCCTCGAAAATCATCCGGCCCCCGCCCCCCTTCCCGGGTTCAAGGAGGTCAAACCGGTAGTCTTTGCCTCCATCTATCCGGTTGCCTCGGACGATTACCGGTCCCTGGCCGATTCCCTTGAGAAATACAAACTGAATGACGCCGCCCTGGTTTTTCAAAAGGACTCGTCTGCGGCCCTGGGCCTCGGTTTTCGCTGCGGGTTCCTGGGGCTGCTCCACCTGGAGATTGTCCAGGAGCGGCTCGAAAGAGAGTATGATCAGTCGATCATCATGACCTCCCCCACGGTCCAGTACCGCTTCGTCCTGTCAAACGGCGAGACCATCACCGTGGACAATCCGGTGTACTACCCGGATCCCACCACCATCGTAAAAGGGATGGAGCCCTACATCCGGGCCAGCATCATGATCCCGGAACGATACATGGGGGCGGTCATGGACCTCTGTCTGGAACGGCGGGGCGTGAACGCCCAATTCAGCTATCCCACGCCCGGAAGGATTGAAATCCGGTTCGACATGCCCCTGGCCGATGTGATCTATGATTTCTACGACAGCCTCAAGACCGTCACCCAGGGATATGGGTCGTTCGATTACGAGCTGTTGGACTACCGGGACAGCGACCTGGTGAAGCTGGATATTCTCCTGAACGGGGAAAGGGTGGACGCCCTCTCCCAGATCGTTTACCGGGAGTCGGCGCGGCCCAGGGCCCTCAACGCCTGCGAGAAGCTGAAGGACGAGATCCCGAGGCACATGTTCAAGATCGCCATCCAGGGCGCCATCGGCGGCACGGTTATTGCGCGGTCCACCATCTCCCCTTTCCGAAAGGACGTGACGGCCAAGTGCTACGGCGGGGATATTACAAGAAAACGGAAACTCCTCGAAAAGCAGAAAAAGGGGAAAAAGCGGATGAAGATGGTCGGGTCGGTGGCCATCCCGCAGAGTGCCTTTGTGGCGGTCCTCAAGACAGACAAGAAGGGATCGTGAATGTCCCCGGGTCTCTATGTCCACGTCCCTTTTTGCCGGAGCAAGTGCCCCTACTGCGGCTTTTATTCCGTCCCTTCGGCCGCTCCCGTGCCGATCTGGTTCGGGGGCGTCAAAAAGGAGGTCCTTTTATACAAGGGCCGGTTCGATCGGTTTGACAGCCTCTATCTCGGGGGCGGCACCCCCACCTTCCTGGATGGCCGGACCCTGTCCGGCCTGGTCGACCATCTCTTCACCCACTTTGATTTTGCAGGCGATACGGAATTCACCATCGAGGCCAACCCCTGCGACCTGACAGAGGAAACGGTGCGTCTGCTGAAGGGTATGGGGTGCAGCCGGGTCAATCTGGGGGTCCAGTCCTTTGATGACCGTGCCCTCTCGTTCTTGGGGAGATGCCATACCGCAGAGGACGCCAAGGAGGCCATGGAGCGCCTCAGACGTTTTGGATTCGATAATGTGGGAGTGGACCTGATCTACGGCCTGCCTGAGCAATCCCTTGACGCGTGGATGGACACCCTGAGATGCGCCCTCTCATTCCAGCCCGAGCATATCTCCTGCTATGAATTGACCCTGGAAAACGGGACGGTCTTCGCAAGGCTTCAGGACAGGGGAAACCTGCGGCCCATGAGCGAGGAGGACGGCCGTGCGTGTTTTCTTGCCGCCTCCCGGCTTCTCAGGGGGGCCGGATATATCCATTACGAGGTCTCCAACTATGCGAGAGGGGAGGCCTATTGTTCCCGCCACAACCGTAAGTACTGGGAGCATGTCCCCTACCTGGGTCTGGGCCCGTCGGCCCATTCATTTGATGGAAAGGACCGCTGGTGGAATCTCCGGTCCATCAGGGGATATGGGGCCGAACTGGACAGGGGCAGGCCCCCGGTAGAGGGGAGGGAAACCCTGACAGGGGAGCAGGTGCGGCTCGAATCTCTGGCCCTCGGTTTCAGGACCCGGGAAGGGGTTGCGCTGAGGCATATCGCCTCTGTCCCTCAGTCAGAGGAATTCCTTTCAAGAATGGAGGCGGCCGGACTCGTGAAGGTACGAGGAGGGAGGATCATCCCGACCGATGAAGGGTTCCTCGTAGCCGATCATCTCCCTGTGTGTTTCTCTTAAGGCCGTTCGCCCCGGGCGCCATTGGAGAGGTCTTCTTCCAAGGCATGTGAATATTTAGAAACAGTAACTGATCCCTACGGTTAACGCGGTGCTGCTGACAAAGGTGCCCTGGATATTGGCCTTGAAGTTCGTGCCCAGATCCATATCCAGGCCCACCAAAGCGGTAAACCTGTTTTGGTTGCTGAAGGATGCATCATAGTCGATTCCGCCGTACAGCGGATCTTCATGCGTCCATTTTCCCTTGTAATCGACATCATAATAGGTATAGCCCGCACCCACATAGGGCCTGAAGGCCCCGATCCTCCAATAGGCGGTTGCCATGGCGTCCAGTTGCCAGTAGTCAATGGCGTCGTCCGTGGCCCAGCCCAGGTCCCGGGCCGCCTCTCCGGTATCGGTGCATCGCCAGTCCTTGACCTTCCGGCCGTCGTAACGCATGTACTGGGCCGCCAGGCCAAGGCCCAGCCCGTTCCCGAATTCATAGACCGTTCCCTTTGCGCCAACAGACCACACAAACTGGCTGTCCAGATTCGCCTTCCAGCTATTGCCGGGCTCATAGTCCAGCCATCTGCCCCCGTCCACCATGCCCAATCGGACAAACACATTGAGCTGGTCTAAAATACCGTAAGTGACGGTGGCCATGTAATACTGGTCACTCTCGAAATCGGCCCCCTTCCGCCCCGGATCCTGAGTCCCGTCCGAATAGGTCCGTTTGAGATCATAGTCCTCAAACCCCTGTTTGAATGCGCTAGTCCATTGAAAACCCGCGTCGAATTGCCCTTGCTTGATGAGTTGGGCGGGATTGCCCAACTCACCGGCCACAGCGACATTCGCCAAGAGAACGCAGATCACGCCCAGAAAACCCAGCGACTTTTTCATCTCCGACCTCCTTGGCTCATTCCAGAAGGACCTTATTGAAACTGACCTCCATGGCGCCGGCCGGGCAGGCGGGCACGCACCATTCGCACGCGCTGCACCGTTCATTGTCAAAAATCACCTCCATCTCCGGTCGTTTGATATAGAGTGCCCCGGTCGGGCATACGGCCGTGCAGGCCCCGCACTGAAGGCATTTCTTCTCGTTGCGCCGGATATCCTGTCCGATGCTCTCTACCTTGATCCCGATACTCTTCAGGTAATGGACGCCCTTTTGGAAATTCTTGCGGTGACCGCTCAATTGCAGCACCATCAGACCTTCTTTTCTTGGGTAGATGACGGCCTTGAGGATATTGAAAGAGAGATCGAATTTCTTGACAAGGTTGACCGCGATCGGTTCATCCACGATCTTCTTGGGAAACCTGAGGGAAAGCATTTTTGAATACATGGATCTTTCCTCCGTGGATCTTCAGTATTTCTTGAACACCCGCTCGAACCCCGGCAGGGCCCCTTCAATGACCTGATCCGATACGCAGTAGGCAATCCGGAAATGACCGGGACCGCCGAAACCGGTCCCGGGAACCGTCAGGATGTTCTCATCCTGAAGAGCGGCCACAAAGGCCACATCGTCGGCGATGGGCGTTCTGGGAAACAGGTAGAAGGCCCCTTCCGGCTTCAGGATGTCATAACCAAACGATCCCAGGGCCTCGCACAGACGGTCTCGTTTCCGCTGATAGATCGAGATATCCACGCTCTCATCCAGGAGACGGGCAATGGCCCGCTGCATCATGGCCGGGGCATTCACATACCCGAGGACCCGGTTGCAGAGGACCATGCCGGCCAGCACCATGGCCTTGTCCGAGATCTCCGGATGGGCCGCGGCATACCCGATCCTTTCACCCGGAAGCGAAAGGTCCTTTGAAAAGGAGGTCACCACAAAGGTCTCGGGGTAAGCGGCAAAGACGCTCGGCACTGAAATGCCGTCATAGACGATCTTCCGGTAGGGTTCATCGGAAATCAGGTAGATCGGCTGCCCGAACTTGCCGCTGTAATGGGTCATAAGCAGGCCCAGTTCCTTCAAGTCCGCTTCCGGGTAGACCTTTCCCGTCGGGTTGTTGGGGGAGTTGATCAGAACGGCCCGCGTCTTTTCGGACATAGCCGCTTCCATCGCATCAAAATTAAATGAAAAATCGGGTTGGGTCTCTACGAGTCTCGGGACGCCCTGATGATTGTCCAGGTAGAAGTTGTATTCCACAAAATAGGGCTTGGGGATCACGACCTCCTCTCCCGGGTTCAGGATTGTCTTCAGGACCACGTTGAGGGCCCCCCCGGCCCCCACGGTCATGACGATCTCATCGGCCGAAAACCGGGGTCTATTGAACCTATTGAGATAGTCGGCAACGGCCTGTCGCGTCTCCATGAGGCCGGCATTGGACATGTAGGCGTGCCGGCCCGGGGCCGGATCTCTTGCCAGATCCTCAAAGACCCTCCTGACCTTGGCGGGCGGTTCCAGGTTCGGATTTCCCAGACTGAAGTCAAAGACCTTATCCTCGCCATATTGGGCCTTTCTCCTGGCGCCTTCTTCAAACATCTTTCGGATCCAGGAGGATTTTTCGATGGCCCCGCTGATTTTCTTGGATACGGACATGCGCGTTTCTCCTTGCTGAATGGTAACGGGTCAAAGTTGCAGGGATTCCTGCCCGCCTCCGGGTGGACTTCGTCTTCCTTGGGCCCCGTAACGCCGTGTGGCTCATAGCTCATGGCTGATGGTTGATAAGCGGGGACAAATTTCAACAGCTTCGCCGCCCGACCGCTCAACCGCCTCACCCCTTGCTCCCTGCTCCCTGCTCCCTGCTCCCTGCTCGTTTAGAGCATAACCTTTTGGTTCCACTTGTCAACATAAAATATTGTGTCGGAATTCGTGCGCCTCGGAGGGGAGACGCTGAAATCATCTTGACACGGTTTCATGGTTCTTTTATAGCTCTACAGAACAGACCGGGTGCTCCAGACCTTCGAAAGGCATGCCGTCAACAGGCTATTTTGGAGGCCATGGCGGCCCAGTTCGAAACCGTTCCGGCCTGCCAACAGAAAGAGGGGGAATTCCATGAAAAAAGACGCCAAGAAAAAATCGACTATTGCCATTCTGACCGGCGGCGGGGACGTCCCCGGCCTCAATCCCTGCATCAAGACGCTGGTATATCGAGCCGCCAGCGAGGGGATTCAGGTCCTGGGCATTCGACGGGGGTGGGCCGGGTTACTCAACTACAATCCGGATGATCCCAAGGCCTCGAAGAGCTGGGTCCAAAAACTTACCCCGGCAGAGGTCCGGACCATCGACCGCTCCGGGGGAACCTATCTCCACACCTCCAGGACCAACCCGAGCGCTGTCAAGGAAAAGGATGTCCCGCCTTTTCTCAAGGGTGAATTCAAGGAGGGAGAGACCACCCATGATTTCACAGCCCACTGCATCAGGGGTCTGGAAGATCTCGGGGTGGACGCCGTCATCCCCATCGGCGGGGACGACACCTTGAGCTTTGCAGAACGGCTGCACAAAGAGGGCGTCCCGATTATCGCCATACCCAAGACCATGGACAACGATGTATTCGGCACCGACTACTGCATCGGGTTTTCCACGGCCGTGACCCGTGGGGTCGGCTTTATCCATGCCCTCCGGACCTGCACCGGTTCCCATGAGCGGATTGCGGTGATCGAGCTGTTCGGGCGCTACTGCGGCGAGACATCCCTGATATCCGCCTACCTGGCCGGCGTCGACCGGGCCATCATCTCCGAGGTCCCCTTTGAACCGGAGAAACTGGCCCGGCTGATCATGAAAGACAAGAAGGATAACCCTAAAAACTATGCCATGATCACCATATCCGAGGGAGCCAAGATCATCGGCGGCGACATGTTTTTTTCCGGTGAAAGCGATGACTTCGGGCACCGCCGTCTCGGCGGCATCGGCGAAGAGACAGGCGCCATTCTCAAGAAACTGACCGGCCAGGACGTGCTCAACCAGCGGCTGTCGTATCTTATGAGAAGCGGCTCGCCCGACTCCTTGGACCTCATGGTAGCGGTCAATTTCGCCAATATGTCCATCGACCTGTTCCTGAAAAAAACCTTTGGCCGGCTCGTGGCCCTGACCAACGGAAACTATGCAGACATCCCTCTGAGCAGCATTACCACAGGCCAGAAACGGGTGGATGTGCGTGAACTCTACGATATCGAGGAATACCGTCCCAAGGTGAGGCACGTGAGCGGGAAGCCCATGTTTTTGTATTAGGAAGTGCCCAAAAGCGACTCAAGCGGGCTAACGTGCCTGAAGTGAGAAAACCTCCGATTTTAACGGCACATTTCCAACTCCACACTTCACACTTTTTCCGGATTGGAGTTTATTGCCATGCCCTTCAGTGAAGAACGAAAACAGACCCGCCGAATCCATGTGGGCGATATTCCGATAGGGGGGGATGCGCCCATAGCGGTGCAGTCCATGACCAACACCGATACCCGCGATGTCTCCTCCTCGGTCCACCAGATCGAGCGTCTGTCAGAGGCCGGGTGCGAGATTGTCCGCCTGGCCATTCCCGATGAGGAGGCCGTTGCGGCCTTCGGCCGGATCCGGGGAAAGGTGAAAACCCCTCTTATAGCCGACATCCACTTCGATCACCGGCTGGCCCTGGGCGCCCTTCGGGCCGGGGCCCACGGCCTCAGGATCAATCCGGGCAATATCGGGACCCAAAAGGCGGTGGAACGGGTGGTCCAGGCAGCCCGGGAACGGGAGGCCCCCATCCGGATCGGGGTCAATGGAGGGTCCCTCCACAGGGACATCCTCGCCAGATACGGGGGGCCTACGCCGGAGGCCATGGTCGAAAGCGCCATGGAGCATATCCGCCTCCTGGAGTCCATGGACTTCGGCCTGATGAAGATATCTTTGAAATCATCCCAGGTGAAGAATACCATTCGGGCATATGAGCTGCTCAGCGAACGGGTCGATTATCCCCTCCACTTGGGCGTTACAGAGGCGGGCGGCCTGATCGCCGGCACCGTAAAGAGCGCCATCGGCATCGGGTATCTCCTGGCGGAAGGGATCGGAGACACCTTCCGCGTCTCCCTGACCCGCGACCCGGTAGAGGAGGTCCGGGTGGCCTATGAGATCCTGAGAAGCCTTGAACTCAGGTCCCGGGGGCCCGAGATTATCTCCTGCCCCACCTGCGGCCGGTGCGAAATCGACCTCTTTTCCTTGGTCGAACAGGTGGAAAAGGGCCTTTCGGGCATGACGGCCTCACCCAGGATCGCCATCATGGGCTGCGTGGTCAACGGCCCGGGCGAGGCCAGGGAGGCCGACGTGGGCATTGCAGGGGGGAGGGGGCAGGGAATCCTTTTCAAGAAGGGAAAGGTGGTGCGGAAGATCCCCGAAAATCAGTTGTCCCAGGTCCTCATCCAGGAGGTCCGGCAACTGGCGGGATAAGCCACCACCTGTGGCAGCGCGTTTTTCTTTGTGTCTCTGTGCCTCTGTGTGAGACGTTTTTTTCGGATGATCCGGTTGGAAGGAGAATGAGAGATTACCATGCGATATACGAACTATTTTATACCTACGCACAAAGAGGTCCCGTCCGACGCAGAGGTCATCAGCCATCAACTTATGGTCCGGGCCGGCATGATCCGGAAGCTGACCTCCGGGACCTACACCTATCTTCCCGCGGGCCTCCGCTCCATCAGGAAAGTGGAAACCATTATCCGGGAAGAGCTGAACCGGGCTGGCGCCATCGAGATCCTCATGCCCGCTGTCCAGCCGGCCGAGCTGTGGCAGGAGAGCGGCAGGTGGGAACACTATGGCCGGGAGCTGTTGCGATTCAAGGACCGTCACGACCGGGAGGCCTGTTTCGGCCCTACCCACGAGGAGGTGATCACCGACCTGGTTCGGAAGGAGATCCATTCCTACAAGCAGATGCCGATCAACCTCTACCAGATTCAAACCAAGTTCAGGGATGAGATACGGCCCAGGTTCGGGCTCATGAGGGCCCGTGAATTCATCATGAAAGACGCCTACAGCTTTGATGTGGACGAGGAATGGGCCAACCGAAGCTATGAGGCCATGTACGAGGCCTACACGAGAATATTCCGGCGGTGTGGTCTCCGATTCAGGGCGGTGGAGGCGGACACCGGGACCATCGGCGGCAGCTATTCCCATGAATTCATGGTCCTGGCAGAGACCGGCGAAGACCAGATTGTCAACTGCACCCGATGTGCCTATGCGGCCAATCTTGAGAGGGCCGAGGTCCGGTTGGACGGGGCTCCGCCGGTTTTGAAGCCGGACGGGCTGCGACCCCTCACGGAGGTGGAGACCCCCGGCATGCGGACCGTGGAAGAGGTCACCGCCTTTCTCTCTGTTTCCCCGGATCAGCTTGTGAAGACCCTCATCCTTGTCGCGGACGACCAGCCGGTGGCCGTCCTGATCAGGGGGGATCATGAGCTCAACGAGGCCAAACTGAGGAGTTTGCTGGGTGCCGAGACCGTTGAAATGGCCTCGGAAAAGAGGGTCGAAGAAGCTACAGGCTCGCCCATGGGGTTTGCCGGCCCGGTCGGCCTGAAGGTGAAGATCGTGGCCGATGCCGCTGTGAAGGCCATGAGAAATTTCGTCACCGGCGGGAACCGAAAGGACCTGCATCAGATAAACGTCAACCTCGAACGGGATTTCCAGGTAGAGCAATTCGGAGACCTGCGCGTCATCACCCCTAACGACCGCTGCCCCAGGTGCGGCGAGGCCATCGAATTCGGAAGGGGCATCGAGGTGGGGCACATCTTCAAGCTGGGGACCAAGTACAGCCGGGCCCTCAATGCCGTCTTCCTGAACCGTGAGGGCAAGGAGTCGCCCATTATCATGGGATGCTACGGCATCGGCGTCGGCAGGACGGTGGCAGCGGCCATCGAGCAGAACCACGACGCAGACGGCATCGTCTTTCCTGTTCCAATCGCGCCGTTTGAGGTGACGGTCCTCCCCCTTCAGATGCACGACGCGCAGGTGGTGGAAACCGCAGAGGAGATCCATGCAGGCCTGCTGGGTCACGGGATCGACGCACTCCTGGATGACAGAGATGAACGGGCCGGGTTCAAATTCAACGACGCCGACCTCCTCGGGATCCCGATACGCGTGACCGTGGGCGCCAAGGGGATCAAGAACGGGGAGGTGGAGATCAAACTCCGCTCGGAAACCCAAAGCGCCTTCGTACCTCTCGATGCGGCCCTGTCCTCTGTCAGAGAAAAGGTAAAAGCCCTTTATGATTCGATTGAATGACATCACGTCTCTGGTCCAGAGTTACCACCCCAAAGCAGACATCGAACTCATAGAGAAGGCCTATGTGTTTTCGGCCAAGGCCCATCAGGGCCAGATCCGGCTTTCGGGCGAGCCCTACCTCTCCCATCCCTTAGAGGCGGCCTATATCCTTGCCCAGCTCAGGATGGATGTGGTCTGCATTGCGGCCGGCCTCCTCCACGATGCCGTCGAAGACAGCGATACCACCCTGGCGGAGATCAGGGAACTCTTTGGCGAGGAGACCGCCACGATCGTAGACGGCGTCACCAAGATCAGCAAGATGCAGTTTGTGAGCAAAGAGCAGCGCCAGGCCGAGAACGTGCGCAAAATGATCCTTGCCATGTCCACGGATATCCGCGTCATCCTGGTCAAGCTGGCCGATCGTCTCCACAACATGCGGACACTCGGTTTCCAGGCGGAGCCCAAACAGATCCGCATCGCCACTGAAACCCTCGATATCTACGCCCCGTTAGCAGGGAGGATGGGTATCAACTGGATCAAATCGAGCCTGGAAGACCTCTGTCTTTTCTACCTTGAGCCTGAGATCTACGCCAAGATCAAGGATGAAACCGCCCAGAGACGGGGGGAGATGGAGAAATTCATGACCGAGGTCAAGGAAATCGTCTCCTCCAAATTGCAGGAGGCCAATATCCAGGCGACCATCAAGGCCAGGCAGAAGCATTTTTACAGCATCTATCAGAAGATGTTGGACCAGGACCTCAACGTCAATCAGGTCTACGATATCCTGGCATTTCGGGTCATCGTCAATTCCATCAAGGAATGCTATGAGGTCCTGGGACATATCCATTCCATCTGGAAGCCCATCGCAGGAAGGTTCAAGGACTATATCTCCGTGCCCAAGGCCAACATGTATCAGTCCCTTCATACCACGGTCATTGGGCCACTGGGTCAGCGGATGGAGATCCAGATCAGGACATGGGAGATGAACCGGGTGGCCGAATCGGGGATCGCAGCCCATTGGAAGTACAAAGAGGGATCCGTTGCCACCAAGGCCGATCAAAAGCAGTTCTCCTGGCTTCAGCAGCTCCTGGACTGGCAGAAAAACCTTCAGGACCCGCAGGAATTCCTGGAATCCGTCAAGATGGACCTCTTTCCGGATGACGTGTATGTCTTTACCCCGAGAGGGGAAGTAAGATCCTTTCCCAAGGGGGCCACCATCATCGATTTTGCCTACAGTATCCACTCTGAGATTGGGGAAAAATGTGTAGGGGCCAGGGTCAATGGGAGGATGGTGCCCCTCCGCTACCAGCTCAAAAACGGCAACATCGTCGAAATCACCACGTCTGCCAAACAGCACCCCAACAAAGACTGGCTCAAGTTCGTCAAGACATCAAGGGCAAAGACCAAGATCCGGCAATGGATTCGAACGGAGGAAAGAGAGGAGGGCATCAACTTAGGCAGGAACATTCTCGAAAAGGCCCTTCAGCAGGAGAGCCTGGGTCAGACCAATGTCTTCAGGAGTGAACAGATCGCGGCCGTTGCCAAAGAACTCTCGTTCCATTCGGTCGAGGACATGATTGCGCAGATCGGTTTCGGCAAGATCTCGCCGAGGCAGGTGGTGGGTCGGCTCAAGCCCAGGCTTGACATCCGGGCCGATAAGTCACAGGGGCTTGTCAGCAAGATGGTCAACCGGTTCAGACGGCCCAGGACCGATCACGGCATCAGGGTGAACGGGGTGAGCGATATGCTCATCCATTTTGCCAAATGCTGCTCTCCCCTTCCCGGCGAACGGGTGGTAGGATTCATCACCCGGGGACGGGGGATCACCGTCCATCTGAAGTCGTGCAGGCATATCGAGAAGGCCGATCCGGACAGGCTGGTTCCCGTATCGTGGGACGTAGCGGCAAAAGACGCCTACCCTGCCACCCTGAGGGTGACCAGCGTGGAGAGGAAGGGAATCCTGGCTGACATCAGCACGATTATCAGCCAGAAGGATGCCAATATCATCCATGCCGAGATCAAGACGACCGTGGATAACAAGGGCATCTCGGTTTTTACGCTTGAGGTGGAAAACTACAGACAACTGCAGGATATTGTGAGCGCCATCAAAAAGGTAAAAAACGTGTTGATTGTAGAGAGGCTCTAAGCCGATGCATTCCTGCTATTTGACGGTTTCACCACCCGGCCGGACCGGATGCAGTTGGTACATGCCTTTATCTTGGCAGGCTGTCCGTTCACGACGCATCGGACACTCTGAAGGTTCGGGAGCCAGCGCTTTTTGGTCTTGTTGTGGGCGTGGCTGACATTATAACCTGTTACCGGCCTTTTGCCGCAGATTTCGCATATTCTTGACATGGGACGTCTCCTTGGGACATTCAGAATTTTTAGAATTTTATAATTTAATTGATATCGAAACGGATATCAAGTATTTTTTTACCATACCCGAGATGTGACAAACCCTCAAACACCCTTTTGTCTCACACAGAGCCCCAACGAACGTCAAGACACAGGGTAACCGTTCACGGGTTCAGAGGTTTGACCCGGCAGTGAACGGTTACGATTTCTTTTCCAGAGGACATGCACATTGATTATATCCCAAGAAAGAGCGGGAGACGCCCTGTTGTCGCCCGACCTCAACCGACTCCCCGATACCCTGCACCATATCCATCTCATGGGCATCTGCGGGACGGGAATGGCATCCCTGGCCGGGATGCTGAAAGATAAAGGCTATCGGATCACCGGGTCGGATCAGAATGTCTATCCTCCCATGAGCCTCTTTCTTGAATCGCTTCATATCCCGGTCTGTAACGGCTACCACGCGAAAAACCTCCATCCCGAACCGGACCTGGTGATCGTGGGCAATGTGATCACTCGAAAAAATCCGGAGGCCATCGCCCTGTCGTCCCGTCGCCTCCCCTACCTCTCCTTTCCCCAGGCCATCGGACACTTTGCATTGAAGGACCGGCAATCCATTGTCGTCAGCGGGACCCACGGAAAGACCACCACCTCTGCGCTCATTGCATGGATATTGGAAAAGGCGGGGATGGACCCGGGATTCATGATCGGGGGAATCCCCGGAAACTTTGGGAAGAATTACAAGACAGGCAAAGGCCCCTACTTTGTGATAGAAGGGGATGAATACGATACGGCATTTTTCGATAAAGGGCCAAAATTCCTGCATTATCGTCCATGGGTCACCATCCTGACCAGTATCGAGTTCGACCACGCAGACATCTATCGCGACCTGGATCATGTGGTCGATAGTTTCCGGAGGCTTATCGGGCTCATCCCGGCCGACGGACTTCTCATCGCAAATGGAGATGACGATACCGTCACCCGGGAAATCAGGGGGGCCGCATGCCGGACAGAGACCTATGGATATGGTGAAGCCAATGAATGGCGGGCTCAAAACATCTCCATCCAAGAGGCCTTCACCCGACTGACGATCGTCAACCAAGGTCAAGCAATCCCCTTTTCCACGTCCCTCTATGGCCAGCACAATATCGCCAATCTCCTGGCAGCCGTGGTCCTGGGGCGCTTCCTGGAGATACCCTGGATGATCCTTGAAGAGGCCGCCAGAACCTTTCGCGGGGTCAAGCGCCGGCAGGAGAACATCGGGGAACGAAACGGGATCCTGGTATTGGACGATTTTGCCCATCATCCCACTGCGGTCCGGGAGACCATCCAAGCCGTCAGAGACAAGTATAGGGACCGGCGCCTCATCGCGGTCTTTGAACCGCGATCCAATTCCAGCAGGCGAAAGATCTTTCAACGCCAATATTCCCTCTCGTTTGACGCGGCAGACCGGATCTTCATCCCCGAGCCCCCTTTAATGGAGGGCATCCCCGCTGAGGAACGTTTCTCGTCGCAGCAACTGGTCTCCGATCTCAACCAACGGGGGCTCGCGGCCTCCTTTCATGAGACCACGGATAATCTGTTAGGGGCCTTGATTCAACAGGCCCGATCCGGGGACGTGGTACTCATCATGTCCAACGGCGGCTTTGATCATCTGCATCGGCGGTTGCTGGCGTCCCTGGATTAGGTACGGATGCTTTCTATGGTGACTATAAACTCCTTCACTTCCGCGTTCCGCGCTCCGAATACCGCGCGCAAGACAGGGAAGACCGACGAGAGAACGGGGCCGATCAGCTCGTGAAGATTATCGCCAAAAGGAGTCACGCATGAACTACACCCTCTCCCGGGTGGGCACAGGAATGGGCGTGGGTTGGTTTGCCTGTGTGCCGGAACCGGAACCCACATTCGAGAAGGCCCTCCTGTATAGCCGGGAACATTTGAATGACCTGTTCATGCGCAGGCATCTTCTGAACATCATGCGTGAATTTGAGCCGACCCGGTTGGAATCGATTATCCTCAAGGCCCGAAACCACGACCTGCACCTCCTCTCCCTTGCCTATGAGGCCTGCATCCTGAACACCCGGTTCGAATCCCTGAAAGGGCATTTTCAGGGGATGGATCCCCAGGAACTGGCCGAATGCACGCCGATGATCGTCATCCCTTCGACAGCGAGGGACGATTCTGAACAGAACTTCTACTGGCTCAAACAGTTCTCCGCAAATGCAAACCTGCTCAGGCCCCTCCCATCCCCGGATGAGGCCCCATTCCCCGTTCCCTTTGACCCGGAGGCCATTGATGACTGGCGGCGAAGGGTGGTCTCCATCAAGGAGATTGCCTCTCCTTCAGCAAAAGGCAGGATAGCCCCCGACAGCCCGCCTCAGAAGGAGGCAACCAAACGACTGCGCAACAAACTGGAACAACTGGGCGTCCTCACCGGCTGGGATATGCGGACCGAGGCCACGCTCAGTCCTTTCGCGATTGAAAGGCCGTGGAATCTTCACATCAGCGTCGATGACCGCACGAACCAATGGCAATTGTCAGGGACCCAGACCGGATACGGCCGGGGCCTCAATATCTCCCATGCCCGAATATCGTGTCTCATGGAGATCGTTGAGCGCTATTCGGCATTTGCGAGCATTGGATCGGGCCGGGTCCAGGGATACCGGAAAGGTTATCCCCTCATCCGGGGGTCCTATGACGATCTCATGGCCAAAGGGATCAAAGCGGTCAACCCGAATGACATGTGTCTGGAGGTCCCCTACCGGGGCCAGTCAATATCGTGGATCGAGGCCGAGCGCGTGTCGGGCGAAAGTACAGAGGCCGTCCATGTCCCGGCACAGATGGTCTTTCTCTTCTCGAATCTGGACGAGGTCAGCCTCACCAGCGGCCTTTCCTCCAACGGTCTGGCAGCAGGCAGCACCCTCGAATCCGCCAGACTCTCGGCCCTCCTGGAGGTCATTGAAAGAGATGCGGAAAAGGTGATCCCCTACACAAGAAAACAGGCTTTTCTTCTGAGATCCGACGACAGGAAGGTGAGCGACATACTGGAAGACTGCGGCCAGAAGGGGATCCAAATCCAGTTTCTCGACATCACGCCGGAAATTGGAGTCCCCTGCTACAAGGCATTCGTCCAAGGACCCGGGGGCGTTATCCTTAAAGGGACCGGGGCGCATCTCGAGGGCAGGCACGCCCTCCTCTCCGCCATGACCGAGATCCCATACCCCTACCCCTACTGGTTCGGGTCCATGCCTGCGCCCCAAGGGCTCGAATACGTGCAATATGAAGACCTTCCGGACTACGCCTCGGGCGACCCTTCAAAAGACCTTGACTTCCTGGAGAGGCTTTTAATCAGGAACGGCTACACCCCGGTTTACGTGGACCTGACAAGGGAGGACCTGGGGATTCCGGTCGTCAAGGCCCTTGTCCCCGGTCTTGAAATCATGACCGTCCTGGACCGCTTCTCCCCCCTGGGCCTCCGTCAATTCGGCCATTACCTGGCAAGGGCCTAAAGCCGGAACCTGTGAACGCCTATTCTTCTTCATCCTGATATCCCCATTACTGAAAAATTAAAATGCATGACGACCCACGCCCATGCCAACAAACGGAATGGGATTCTGTTCCCCTCCGCTGTCCGGCGCAAGGGAATAAGAGGCAGGAGTTGAGGGTTTTGGGTTTCAGATGCCAGGATGGGCGTGTAACAATGATAATAGAGTCGCTGTTTCTTGATACCAGGCGTAACCTTTTCACGCCTCTGAACGATACTGAAAGCAGGCCATGGAGGAGCAGAACAGGCCGTCAAATGGGAGTAAATTTGAAAAGATCATGAAACGTTTTTGCCATACACGCCTTGAAATTGGGCCCATCCTGTGCCTCGCCCTGGTGTTTCTTGGGGGGTGCGCGGCTGTGGGACCCGACTATGTGCCACCCGGGAAAGAGGTATCCTCCCGGTGGCATACCCCCTTGAAGGGAGGCCTTGCAGGCGAATCCATAGACCAGGAGGCCCTGTCGCAATGGTGGCGCACCCTTGACGACCCGATCCTATCAAAACTGATGGAAGAGGCCGTGACGGGTAATCTGGACCTGAAAGAGGCACGGGCACGGGTTCGGGAGGCCCGTGCAAAGCGGGGGATAGAGGATGCCGGGTTATTTCCCTACGTGGACGCCTCGGGCAAGATAACGCGAAGCCAGGGGAGCGAGGAGACCGGGGCCGGCACCCGGCGAACCCTCTATGCCGCGGGATTCGACGCCGGGTGGGAGGTGGACATATTCGGAGGCATACGCCGGTCCGTGGAGGCGGCGGATGCGGACCTCCAGGCCAGCCAGGCATCTCTTCGGGATGTGCTGGTGACCCTGACGGCAGAGGTGGGTCTCAATTATGTGGAGGTACGGGCCTATCAGACCCGGCTGGCCGTAGCAGAGGCCAATCTCAAGGCCCAGGAAGAGACCCACCAACTCACCCGATGGCGCTTTCAGGCGGGCCTGAGCGATGCCCTTTCGGTGGAGCAGGCCCGTTATAACCTTGAAAATACCCGATCCCAGGTGCCCACCCTTCTTTCAGGACTGGAGGCCTCCCTGAACCGGATCGCGGTCCTCCTCGGAAAAGAACCAGGGGAACTTCATAGAGAACTGGCGTCGTCAGCGCCCATTCCGGTAACCCCGATGCAGGTGGCTGTGGGAATCCCTGCCGAATGCATCCGGCGACGGCCGGACATCCGGCAGGCCGAGCGCGAGCTGGCAGGCCAGAGCGCACGGATCGGCGTGGCCACGGCCGAACTGTATCCCAGGTTCTCCCTCCTGGGGTCCATCGGCCTTGAGGCCCTCTCCCTGGGGGGATTTGCCTCGTCCGACGGTCTCACCTACAGCATCGGCCCCACATTTTCCTGGCGCCTCTTTGACGCGGGGGCCATCCGGCAGAACATAGAGGTTCAGACCGCCCTTCAGGAGCAGGCCCTTGCCCGCTATGAATCCGCCATCCTCACCGCACTGGAGGAGGTGGAAAACAGCCTGAAGGCCTATGCAGAGGAACAAAACCGTCGAGCTGCCCTTCAACAGGCCAGCGAAGCGGCCCAGCAGGCGGTAAAACTGGCGCAGAATAAATACGAGGCCGGGATCATCGATTTCAACGAGGTCCTGGATGCCCAGAGGTCTCAGCTTTCCTTCGAGGACCAGCTCGCCCAGAGCGAGGGCACGGTCACGACCCATCTGATAACCCTCTATAAGGCCCTGGGCGGAGGCTGGTCAGAAATGACCGGAGAATAGAAATATCACGTTGAAGGTGGAAGATCACATGACCAGCAAGAATGAATCGTCCCTCTCAGTAGCTGAGACCCTGGATATAACCCAGGGCCCTCGCCGCAAGAGGCGGCTCAAATGGATCATCCTGGCCATCCTCCTCCTTATGGGGGGTGTTGTCGCCGGCGCATTGGCCTTCAGGAGCATGGAGGCCCCTGCGTCGGCCCGGTACAAGACCCATAGGGTCGAACAGGGAGATCTCACGGTGACCGTGAGCGCCACGGGCAATCTCGAGCCCACCAACCAGGTGGACGTGGGGAGCGAACTTTCCGGGATCATCCAGTCGGTCCTGGCGGAAGAGAACGACCGTGTGAACGTCGATCAGGTCCTGGCCCGCCTGGATACCAGCAAACTGGAGGCCCAGCTCGCCAAAAACAAGGCGGAGCTGGCCTCGGCCAAGGCAAAGGTCCTGCAGGCCCAGGCCACCACCCGGGAGGCGGAAAACAACCTGGCCCGGCTCAGGCATGTGAGGGAATTGAGCGGCAACAAGGTCCCCTCCCCCTATGACATCGACGCGGCCGAGGCCGCCCTTGCCCGGGGCCGAGCAGATGAGCAATCTGCAACGGCCTCTGTGGCCCAGGCCCAGGCGAGCCTGAAAAGCACGGAAACAGACCTCTACAAGTCCGTGATCCGTTCTCCCATGAACGGCGTGGTCCTGGACCGGAGTGTGGAACCGGGACAGACCGTGGCCGCATCCCTACAGGCGCCGGTCCTATTTACCCTGGCCGAGGACCTGGCCCAGATGGAGTTGAACGTGGACGTGGATGAGGCGGATGTGGGGCAGGTGGAAGAGGGTCAAGAGGCCACGTTCGTGGTGGACGCCTATCCGGATCGACGGTTCAAGGCCCAGATTACCCGCGTCTCTTACGGATCGGATACCACGGACGGCGTGGTCACCTACAAAACCATCCTGAAACTGGACAACAAGGACCTGTCCCTGCGGCCCGGCATGACGGCCACGGCGGATATCATTGTGAAAAGCCTGAAGAACGTTGTCATCATTCCCAATGCGGCATTGCGGTTCACTCCACCGGTGGAGAATAAGGATGCATCCGGCCGGTCGCTGGTCTATTCGTTGATGCCGCGCCCTCCCGGGCGCAAGAGCGCAACCCTTGAAAAAAAGCCCTTGGAAGGCAATGGTCGACGGATCTGGATACTCGACAACGGTCAACCTCAGGCCGTGACCATCCAGGTCGGGGTCAGCGACGGCGTGAAGACCCAGGTGGTGGGCAACGCCCTGACGCCTGGTATGGAAGTCATCCTGGAACGTCAGACCGACGGGAAGGGATAAGCCATGGAGGCATCCATATCATCCCCCCCGGTTCTCATTGAACTGAAGCGGGTCAGCAAGATCTACGGGAGCGGCGATGCAGCGGTTCACGCCCTTCGGGACGTGGACCTGCAGATCAACAAGGGTGATTTTGCGGCCGTCATGGGGGCCAGCGGTTCGGGGAAATCCACCTGCATGAACATCCTGGGATGCCTCGATGTTCCCACATCCGGAAGCTACCTGTTCGAGGGGGTTGAGGTAAGAGATCTTTCCCGGGACCAGAGGGCACTGCTGCGGCGCCATTATCTGGGCTTTGTCTTTCAGGGATTCAATCTACTCAACCGCACCACGGCCCTGGAGAATGTGGAACTGCCCCTCATCTACCGGGGCATTTCACGCTGCAACCGGCACAGAACGGCGCAGGCATCCCTTGAGGCCGTGGGGCTCGGTGGATGGGAAACCCATACACCGTCCGAACTTTCGGGGGGCCAGCAGCAGCGGGTAGCCATTGCCCGCGCCATCGTCACCAACCCCCAGGTTCTCCTGGCAGACGAACCCACCGGCAACCTGGATTCGGTCAGAAGCCGGGAGATCATGGAACTCCTGGTGGATCTCAATCAGAGTCGCGGGATCACCATCATCATGGTGACCCATGAACGGGACATGGCCGCCTACGCCAGGCGCCACATTCATTTTTTGGACGGCCGGATTGACGGCAATCAAACAGACTGAGGCAGTCGGATATCGATGCTCTGGGAAAACATCATACTCGCATTCAGGGAGATTCGCCGCAATGTCCTCAGGTCCGCCCTGACCGTCCTGGGCATCGTTATCGGCGTGGCCGCGGTAATCACCATGGTGACCCTGGGCCAGGGCGCCACCGCCAAGGTCACCTCGGACATCTCCAGCATGGGGAGCAACCTGATGGACATCCGGCCCGGCCAGATGCGGCACGGACCAGGCGGCGCCAGCGGGGAGAGTAAGCCCTTTAAGGCCGCCGATGTGGCAGTCATCCAACGGGAAATCTCCAGCCTGTCGGCTGTGGCCCCCATAGCCTCACAGACGTCCCAGGCCATTTACGGCAATTCAAACCGATCCACCCGGGTCCTGGGAACCACCTCGGAGTATCTGGCAGTGCGGGACTGGTCCCTGTCTGTGGGAAGAACGTTTAATGCAAGCGAGATCCGTGCAGGAACGTCGGTCTGCATCCTGGGCGAAACCGTGCGAAAGGAACTTTTCGCGAACCAGGATCCCCTTGGGGCAACCATTCGCCTGGGGAAAATCTCCTTCAAGGTGATCGGCGTTCTGGCCCCGAAAGGGCAAAACAGCTTTGGCACCGATCAGGACGATCTGGTGCTCGTTCCCCTTCGAACTCTGCAACGTCGTTTGGTGGGCAATACAGACGTGGCCTCCATTTCCGTATCGGTCAAGGATGGCATCTTAACAGAAAAGGCCAAGGCCGACATCGAACGGCTGCTGCGCGAACGCCGTCGCATCGCCAAGGGCAAAGAAGACGATTTTACGGTGCGGGACATGCAGGAAATCGTTTCCATGCTCACCAGCACCACCCGCGTCCTGACCGCCCTGTTGAGCGCGGTGGCAGCCGTGAGCCTCCTGGTGGGCGGGATCGGCATCATGAACATCATGCTCGTATCGGTAACGGAACGCACCCGGGAGATCGGCACCCGCCTGGCTATCGGGGCCCGGGAGCGGGATGTTCTCATGCAGTTTCTGGTGGAGGCGGTGATTTTGTCGTCCTTCGGCGGGGTGTGCGGCATTCTGCTGAGCCTTGGAGCAGCGTGCGCAGGCGCCAGAGTCCTTGACGTTCCCTTTGTCTTCCAGGCAGGCATCGTGGTGACCGCATTTGCCTTTTCCGCCGCGGTCGGCGTTATCTTCGGATATTTCCCAGCCAGGAAGGCCGCCCAACTGGATCCCATCCAGGCCCTGAGGTACGAGTAGGCAACCTACTTATGCAGTGAAATCTGCCAATTCCAGGTCTGGCGCTTTCTTCGTTCCGACATGGCATATCCCCCTGGTAAAAATAGCGATAATGATCTCCGACAATCGCTCCGGATCGATCGGCCCTTTTGGATCGTACCAGGAATAGATCCAGTTGCACATGCCGAGCAGGGAGAAGGTGGCCGCTGTCAGGATGCCCTTGTCCCTCGCCTCGCCCAGAAACGGGGTGATGATCTCAGCCACCGCATTATAATAGCGTCGCTCTTTTGAAGTGAGCTGTTTCCGTTCGCTTGAAGGGAGGTTGTTTGCGGCCTTCAGCAACACGCGAGCCGCGTGCATATGACGGATATAGATGTCCACGTGCCGGCGGACCAGAAAGGAGAGCTTCTCTTCCCCATCCTCCAACCCCGCAAGCTGATCTTCTATATCTGCAAGCACATGATTCATGAAGTCGGACACGACGGCATCCAGGATCTCCGTCTTGCTCTTGAAGTAATGATAGATTCCCCCTTTGCTCATTTGAGCGGTCCGGGCGATCTCCTCCATGCTCGTCTCGATGAATCCCCGCGTGCTGAAAAGCTCTGCGGCGGCCTCTGTCACGGCCCGAACCCGTTTATCCAGGACCATCCCTTTTTGTCTCATGGATTTCCTTTCCGAGACACCATAAACGTAGATGTCCCTTCCAATTGCCGGCCGTCCAGGGGGTGCCCGGGAAATGCTGTGAAATGCCGCGGTGTCATGCTTTCAGGCCTGAAGCGTTGCGAACGACTTATGGAAAATTGCGTTCAGAACGTCCGGGTAGTGGGAAGAGCCGGTTCCGACCGTCTGTTGAAGGTCGCCTGCAGCCCCTGGAAGTGCACTATGCCCTGCTTGATCTGCCGACAATAGCCATTCAGGCCCCCCAGCTTTTGGGAGGGGGGTGAATGGTTGCGCCGGGGATTGAATGATGGACCGATGGATAAAAAGGCAACCGTTTGCTGCGCTATGGTTCACACGGGGCCGGGAAAAACCCCGGCCCCGTGCCGTCATATTGTGGGCCGTCATGGATCCGTCCATGCAAGGCCCTGCAAAGAGTGGAGATTACTTGTATTCCTTGCTGTACTTGCCGACCATCTCCTGGACCGCCTTGAACACCGCCTCGCCGTCGACGCCCTTTGCATTTGCGCCCTTGATATACTCTGCGAATACCGGCTTCATGGCCTCTTTGAATTTTGCAGATTCCGCATCCGAGAGAGGGATGAATTCATGGCCCAGCTTCTCGCAGAACTTGCGTCCCGATTCGTCGCTGTCCCCCCACGCCTTGGCCGTGATGTCTTCGTATTTCTTGCTTACCTCGGTGATGATCTTTTGGAGGTCCGGGGGAAGGCTGTTCCATTTTTTGAGGTTCATGGCCACGAAGAACCCCTGGGTATAGGCGCTGCTATAGTTGAGTGTGGTATATTTGAGGACCTCGCCCTGCTTGAAGCCTTCCAGCGCCTCGATGGGGACCAGTGTGCCGTCCACAATGTTCTTCTTCAGGGCATCGTAGGTTTCGCCCTGGGACATGGCCACGGGGGCCGCTCCCATCGCCCTGACGATCAACTGACTGGTTCCGGTGGACCGGATCTTCAAGCCTTTTACCTCCTCCAGCGTCTTGACCGGCTTTCTTGCCGTATGGAGGAGTCCGGGCCCGTGGGCGAAGAGATAGCAGACATGAACGTCGTCCAGCTCCTTGGGCTTAAATTTTCTGTTCAGCTCATTGATGACCCGTGTCGCCACATAAGCGTTGGTGTAACCGAAGGGATTGTCAACAGCCGACAGGACAGGGAACCGACCCGCTGAATAGGCGAAGACCGACAGGCCGAAGTCGGAGATCCCTTTAACGACGCCGTCGTAGATCTGGGGGGCCGGCGTCAAAGAGCCTCCCGTAAATATCTGAATCTTGATCTGACCGTTGGATCGTTCTTCAATTTCCTTTGCCCAGGCCTGAGGGACCTTTGTCTGGATGTGTGTTGGGGGGAAAAAGGTGCTGTAAGTAAAGTTATAGGTTGCCGCTTCGACTGTTGGGGCAGGCACCGCCGTAAAAAGAAAGAATGCTCCCAACAAAATCAACCCTGCCACAGTAAGACCCTTTTTCATTTCGCTGCCTCCTTCTTTGTTAAATGGTTGTGTTGCCTATAATGCCCACCGTCTTACACCCGGTACAAAAACCGTCTTTCTTGAAAACACTCCCACACTCCTATATATCGGTCGGTCGCTCTCATGACGTCAATGGGCCACAAAACTCGGAAGAAACAGGGCGATCTGGGGAAAAATGATCATAATCACGAGATATGCCACCAGGGTCAGGACAAACGGAAAGGTCCCCTTGAAAATAACCTCCAGCGGTACATCCCTGGCGATGCCGTTCACCACATACACATTGATTCCCACGGGCGGCGTGATCACGCCCAGTTCGGTCACGAGGACAATCACCACGCCGAACCATATGGGGTCATAACCGATGGCGACGGCGACAGGGTAAAAGATGGGGATGGTCAACAGGATCATCCCCAGTGCATCCATAAAAAACCCCCCAATGAGAAAGAAGAACATGATCACGAGCATAATGCCCCAGGGGGGGAAAGGGAGGCCCACGACCCAGCCTGACAAGGTGTTGGGAATGGTGGTGACCGCCAGGAAGTGGCCGAAGACCGTTGCGCCTGCCACGATCATGAGGATCATGCAGGTGGTTCGCGTTGAAGAATAGAGGGCCTCCAGGAATCCTCTCCATGTGAGCTGGCCGCTTACCAGCGGGATAAGGAGGCCGCCCAATGCCCCTACGGCCCCTGCTTCCGTTGGCGTGAAAACACCGATGAAAAGCCCGCCCATGACCAAAACAAACAGAAGGAGCACCTCGATAAGACCGCCAAGGGCCTTGATTTTCTTTTTGAAGCCCTGATTTCCCACGCGCGGAGCGATCTCAGGTTTCAGGGAAACCCAGATATAGATGGTCAAGATGAAAAGGACGGAAAGAAGGACCCCGGGAAGGATCCCTGCCATGAAGAGCTTTCCGATGGACTGCTCGGTCATGATGCCGTAGACGATAAAGATCACGCTCGGCGGGATGAGAATGCCCAGACTTCCCCCGGACGCCACCGTACCCGTAGCCAGGTCGTCGCGATATTTGAGCCGTTTCATCTCCGGCAGGGCCACGGAGGCCATGGTTGCAGCCGTGGCATTGGTGGACCCGGCGATAGCCGAAAAGCAGGCACACGCCCCGACTGTTGCCATGGCCAGGCCGCCCTTGTAATGCCCGAACCAGACAAAGGCGGCGTCATACAGCTTGCGACTGATTCCGGTGTAGAAGAGGATCTGACCCATGAAGACAAAGAGGGGAACAACGGTCAGGTCGTAGGAACTGAACACGGTATAATAATCTTTGATGATGATATTGAGGGCTGCTGCGGGCGAGACCAGATACCCAAAGCCCAGCACACCCACAAGGGCCATGCAGAAAGCGACCGGAAGATTGGAAAACAGAAGGGTAATGAGAAAAACGACGCCGATGATTCCTACATGTATTGGATCCATTATTTAGCTCTCTTTGTCCAGATGTGCAACAGATTGACCAAAATGGCAAGACAGAGGCCAAAAAAACAAACAGCCATGCAGTAGAGGATGGGGTAAAAAGGAAGGAGGAGGGTCGGCGTGACCTCCCCTGCCGCCTTCATATCCGTGGCGAGAATAATAGCCTGCCAGATCAGGACGGAAAAAAGCGAAACGGCGATGAGATGGGTAAAGGTCTCGATGATCCGCTGGGTATCCTTTGATAAGTTTTGTATCAGGAATTCAACGGCCACATGCCCCTTTTTCAGCATCGTGTAGGGCATGGCAAAGGAGACCACGACGGCCCCCATGAGGCTGACCAGGTCGTAGGTTCCGATAATGGGCCTGCTGAACGCATATCTCATGAGGACATCGGCACAGGTCAGCAGCATCATCGCCACGAGCGAGGCGGATGCGACCATGTTGAACACATCGCCGGATCGTGTAACGGTCTTCTCGAAAAAGGACACCTTCATCTCTATTCAGCTCCTTTCCTCGGCTGCAGCAGAGGCAATCCCGCCAGGAAGGGTCGAGAAGCGGGTCTGCCGCGCAGGTCCCTTAAAAAAGGGAGAAATCCCATCAGGTAAGCTCGTAGGCCGTGATGATGACCTTGTCTGGAAGCCGCTCACCCGTGGCCACGGCAATCAGACGGTGCAGCCATTGATACCCTGCTGCGCCGGTTTCAAACACAGGCCGGGTTCTAAAATAATACTCGCCCGGATGAACCGCCTCCCCCCTGGCCAGCCGCTCCATGACCTCTTTCGGCCCGCTTCGAATGCCTTTATTCAAGACATAGATCAATGCGCCGTCATCCGTCTCGAGGGTGTATCTCGCCTCCAGTTCGGCGATCCCGTCTCGTCGGATGACCTGCCAGTCTGCGCCCCCGGGCAAGACCCGCCCCGAAAGTCTGGGGCCGACGAAGGCCCCCCCTGTAATGGGGATGATCCTTCTTTCTCCGTACGAAATGTCTCCCACAACCATGGGCGGTCCGACCTCGACGCTGGATGTGTAGAGCAATCGAAGGGATGGTTCAATGGGGACCGTTTCGAGACCTTCAATATTCATGCAACTATCTCCCAACCCGGCTGGGCGTGAATCAAAAAAAATGCCCCTCAGAGACACCTCCGTTTGCAGCAGCTGAAAACCTCAGAACATATTGCTGTCAAAAACTGTCTTTTTTGCAAAATCGAGGGACATCCTCATCCTTGCGTGTTGAACGGCCAGTGCATAGAGAAATTATATCTTAGCTTATTAACATTTAACATGTTAAATTGTCAATTTTATATCCTGTTTGCATCTTGTTGTCAAGAACTTTGTGGCCCTTTTTTACCCCATACAGGTCCCAATGTCAACCCATAATTATGATTTTGGAATTACCGTTGGTTCCACCGATCATCTTTTATTTCAAATAGTTACTCAACTACCCGGCGTGGGAGAGCCGCTCGGATCAAAGGTCTTGAAACACCTCGACTTTCTTCTCGAACAGGCAGTCGCTCGAAGCGGGGATCCTTTCTGCCGGTTCAGATCAAAATCCCCGTTTCCGAGTACTTCGCCCTCAGCTTCGGTTTTTCGATCTTGCCGGTGGGGCTTCTCGGCACTTCATCGAAAAGGATTTTTCGCGGACGCTTGTAGCGAGGCAACTCCTGTTCACAAAATTGCGCCATCTCCTCCTCTGTCACCGTTTCGCCTTTCTTCGGTTGGATCACGGCCACGACAATTTCTCCCAGACGATCATCCTTTGCGCCGATGACCGCCACATCATGCACCTTCGGGTGCTTGAGGATGACCGATTCCAGTTCCACGGGATAGATGTTTTCCCCGCCGCTGATGATGAGGTCCTTTTTTCTATCCACGAGAGTGATAAACCCTTCCTCGTCGGTCTTTCCCAGATCGCCGGTATGAAGCCATCCATCCCGGATCACCGCGGCAGTCAATTCCGGATTCTTGTAGTAGCCCTTCATCACGCCGGGGCCTTTTACAATGATTTCGCCGATCTCGCCCTGGGGCACCTCTTCACCCTGATCCGATACGATCTTTGCATCCCAAAAAAGGCTTGGCCTCCCGATCGCGCCGACCTTTCTCTCGTTCTCCGCCCCCAGATGAATGATCCCTGGACCGGTGGTTTCGCTCAATCCATAGACCGTATCGTATTCCATGTCCGGGAAATAGCCTTTGAGCCGCTGAACCACGACGGGCGGTATGGGTTGGGCCCCCATGACGGTCCGACGCCACCAACTCAGATCATATGCTTCTTTGTCCACCTCTTTTATGTCAAAGGCGTTCAGAAGATCGAAGGCCCAGGGAACCAGGAGAAAAACGACGGTCATCCGTTCTCTTGCGATGGTTTCCACGATAAAACGGGGCGATATCTTCTCCGTAAGGAGCACTGAACATCCGCCGGACAACATCACGCCGAGGAGATGACCGATGGCCAGATGATACATGGGGGGCATCATCAGGAAACGATCCGAAGAGCTGAAGCCATGGTTGCTCGCCTCCGTTGCAGCCACGCTCATCAGGTTCTTTTGCCTGAGAAGCACCGGTTTGGGTGCGCCCGTGGTGCCGGAGGTGAAATAGAGGGCGCATTCGTCCTCATCCGACAGCGCAACTTTGACCGAGTCGGGTTCCCCTTTCGTGATGAGATCCTCGATCGAAACAAAATCAGGGGAGTCATCTGCTCCTATCACGCTGTAAAGCCGCACGGTCTCCAGATCCCCGCGAAGGCCGCTGACGCGTTCTGCATACTCTCCGTCAAAGAAAAATGCCGAGGGTTCCGCCACATTCGCGCAATATCGAAGATCGTCGTCATTAAAGCGAAAGTTGAGAGGGACGGCCCAGGCCCCCGTCTTCAACACCCCGAAGTAGACCTCCAGCCAGTGGATCGAATTCCTCCCCAGGAGAAACACCTTGTCATGCCTTTTGATGCCTCGCCTCAAAAGGCTGTCGGCGATTCTATCCGTCCGGTCGTAAAAATCCTTCCAGCTTATCTCACTCCGAAGACCCGACAGGGGGCGCACTTCGACAAAGGCAGCGGATCGGGGAGACAGATGAGCAAATTTACTGACCACATCAAGCAGATTCATGGGCACCTCCGGATGAAAGTTTGTCGGCTATGACTGAAGGAGTGGAATCAGGGCGCGGACGTCGTTTACCCGCTCCATGCTGGCTACGCGCTCTGCAATTTGATCCGCATTAGCCTTTTGTATCGGCTTTTTGGCATAGGCGATACAGTCGCGAAAACGGGCCTCGTGCTCCTCCTGTGGGAGCGGGTTGCCCGGAAAGCCCGGTGCGATGTCCAGCCGGCGAAAGAATTCCCTCCCGTCCTTCAGTTGCACCCTCATATCAACGGGCGTGTGGCCACGGCTCTCCATGGCCGGATCCATGATCACGTCCACCCGGCGGGTGAGCCCCAGCAACCGGGGATCCCGGATGGCCTCCTCCTCAAAGTGCGCCAGCCTGGAGCTTCCCCTCAGGAGCGCATTTGCGACGCAGTATCGAATGTTGAACTGGGCGTTTACCCTTGGCGTGGCGCCGATTTCAAACGGATGACCCACAAGCCGGTAGGCGTAGGGAGGGACCTTTATCTCCACCCGTTCCACGTTTCCGGCCATAACCCCCTCTCCATCCGGCTCGCGCATCAGGCTTAGCACAAGGTCTGTACTCCCCAGGGTGAGACCGCAGCTCGGGTATTTCTTGAACAGGATCTTTTCGCACTCGAACCGTTCCCCCATGCCCGCCACTGCTTTCTTCGGATCCAGCAGGTCCCGGCCGTAAACATGGTAAAATCCATAAACGCCTTCAAGAAAATTTTTGGGTCCGGTGATCCCTCCCCTGGCCAACCGGGCACACATCACCCCCGATTCCGCCACCCACCCTTGAATCACCCGGACCGCCAGAGATCCGTCCACATTGGACTGGAAGCTGCCGCCCGCGCGGTTAAAAGCCAGTGCCAAGGCGTTCCAGCATTCTTCTTCAGTGAGCTCAAGCACCCGCGAGGCCGTGGCCGCAGCTGCAAACACGGTGCAGATGCCGGTGGGATCCAGGCCATTGTAGGCAGCCTCGGTCAGGTTGAGCCTGGCGCCCACCTCCGCGCCCACGAGCAAGGCGGTCAGAAACTCCCTCCCCTCAATGCCCCCCCGGAGTTCCGCGGCAGCGAGGCCGGCCATGACGGTGGAGGCCCCGATGTGCACGCCGGGGGTGAGTGCGTCGTCGAAGTCGAGGGCCCTTGCCATGACGGCATTCACAAGGGCCGCGGCCTCGGCCGGCAGGCGTCCGCCGTGGATGAGGATGGAGGCCTCCCCGGTTCCGCCCCGGGCACGGCAATAGTCTATGAGGGTCTGGCATCCGGTCTGGGTGGACCCGGCAATGGTGGTGCCGAAGACCGTTAAGAGCTGATTTTTGATGATCTCCGTAACGCCCGGTGGAAGGTCTTCGTAGGCCGTTGTACAAACGAACTGAACGAATTTCTGTTCTATACTCATCGCACGATGCCTCCTGTCACATCTTACATACTACCTTGTAACATGCCAATTGTATATGAAATAGGAGCGATTCTCATTTTACAATGGGCATACTGTGCATATCTTGTTCGCAGTGTTGCCGTGAGGCAATTCCAGGCGCCCATGGCCCCTGGTCAAACTCGTGCAGAATCCAAAATGAGAATCGCCGTTTACATAACGGGTCGTCGCTTCTCCCATAAGATGAATGTACACATTAAGGGCCTCGGCGCCCCTGCGAATGAACATGTTTTTGAGTCTGAAACCATAAGGATGTAATCAACCAGTGAGCGTACGGGTCCACCGGTTTTTTGCTCACGCAGATAGGATCCTCGACGAAAACACAGGTATAGGTTTATAAACCGACCAGTCGGTTTTACTATGCAAGACAAGGCGTGTCAAGAAAAAATGGGTGGACACCAATGAAACCGAAGATTCCGATCCTCACTCCGGAATTTTTTCCCCGGGCATAAAAAAACTTGACAAAGGCCTCCGATGGTACTATAAACCGACCAGTCGGTTTTTTTTAAACACCATCCAGATCCTAATGAGAGGTAGGCGAAACATGAAGCGCGAGACGGACTACGGGCACCCCATCAAGACCTTTTACCATCCCAAGGATATCGAAGGCCTCGATTATGACCGGGACCTGGGCGACCCCGGTTCCTATCCCTACACCCGGGGCTATTATCCGGACGGGTATCGAAAGCGGGTATGGACCCAGCGAATGACCGCCGGGCTCGGCTCTTCCAAACAAACCAACGAGGTGCTCAAGCAGTATCGGGAAATGGGCCAGCGGGGGGGAATGCTGGTGATCTGCGACCGGACCAATGCCATGCCGATCGATCCGGATCATCCGATCGGCCGGAGAGAGGTGGGGGTCCTGGGATGGCCTGGGGCCTCCCTGTTCGAATTTGAGCAGCTCATGGACGACATCCCCCTGACCGGACAGTCCATCACCTTGCTGGGTTCCTGCGCCATGTCCTCCATACGGCTGGCCTATATCGTGGCCCTTGCCGAAAAGAGGGGGATCGATTTGAAAGAGGTCCACGGCAGCGTGACGGAATATCCCTTCTGCACCACGTTCGGCCAGACCGACGCCCAGCCCCTGGATCTCGATCTCAAACTCTGGCTCGATTCTTCCGAGTACATTGTGCGCAACAAGATACACATGCGATCGGGCATCCTCAGCCAGCACTTTCAGGAATCCGGGGGGAACAATGCACAGGCCCTTGCAGTGGAGATGGCCATGCTCAAGGAGCTTTGCGGCCTGTTGGTCCATGAGCGCGGCCTTGATTTCGACGATGTTGCCCTCCTCCCTTACGAACTGGTCAGTGTGGGCTCACGCTTTTTTGAGGAGATCGCCAAGATCCGGGCCCTTCGAAGGATGTGGGCGAAAATGGCCAGAGAGACGTTCAAGGCCAAAAGGGAGAAATCGTGCCAACTTCTCATATCGGTCCACACGTCCGGCCGCACTATGACCTACCAGCAGCCTCTCAACAATATCGCCCGGTGCGCCATCCAGACCCTGGCCGGCGCCATCGGGGGCTGCACGGCCATAGACAATGCCTGTCTCGACAATGCCCATGCAGAGCCATCGCCCCTGGCGGCGAGGATGTCGCTCAACACCCAGCACATCGTGGCCGACGAGACCGGCGTGACGGATGTGGCGGATCCCCTGGCAGGTTCCTACTTTGTCGAATACCTGACCAACACGGTGGAGGAAGAGGCCTATAGGATCTGGGACAAGATAGAAGAGGCGGGCGGCATGATTGCCGCGGTGGAAAAAGGCCTTGTTCAGAAGATGCTGAAGGAATCCGCCCAGGAAAAACACCGGGAGGTGGAGAGCGGAGAACGGCTGGTTGTCGGCGTCAACGATCTGGTGATCCCGCCGGAGGAGGATTTCCAGATCCCCATACAGGAGCTGAAAACCAGCGATTCCGAGGCGATTGCCAGGCGCATGGAGGAATGGAAGAAGACACGGGATATGCCCCTGGTGAATCAAAAAATGACGCAGCTCTTTGTGGATGCAAAGAAGGAAGACAGATACAACCTGATGCCGTCCATTATCGAGGCGGTCAAGGCCTATGCTACGGCGGCTGAAATCATCGGCGTGATTCGCAAGGCACGGGGCCTGAGTTATGATCCCCTGCAGGCGATTGATTGCCCTTTTGATCTCAAGTAAAGGGGTGCATGCGCAGGCGAAACAACATCAACCCAACAGATAAGAGGAATGCCATATGGGCAAAAGAAAGGGAATTAAGGTTCTCGTCTCCGTCATCGGCCTCGACGGCCACAACACGGGCGCCGAGATCGTCAGCAGGATGCTGATGGATGCCGGCATGGAAGTGGTCTATCTGGGGATCTACCAGACGCCGGAGATGATTGTGCAGGCGGCCATTCAGGAGGATGTGGATGTCATCGGGATCAGCAGCCACGCCTCAAACTACGCCCAGATCGTTGACCTGCTGGAACTGCTTAAAAAGCACCAATTGAATGACATTCAAGTCATTTGCGGGGGGACCATTCCAAACCAGCATGCCCGGGAGCTCAAGGAAAAGGGCGTATCCGAGATTTTTCTTCCGCAAAGCACCTCCACGTCCATTGTGAATTACATTGAGTCAACTGTGAAACGCCCCAACCTGTAGATCGCATCTGGATGCTGGATGCTGGCTATTGGATGCTGGTTCTCAACTTTAGACAGCGCCTTATCCCCTGGTTTTCTGTCACAAAAAACAAGAAATTTTCTCTGCGTCTTGGCGTCTTTGCGCGAGACATGTTTTTGATTGCGGTTATCCGCGTTCGCTCACTTTAGTCACTTCAGTGCAACAACATCATCTTCCCTGAAACGATGGTACCCTTTTTCCGTCATGCGAATGAACGGGATGGCAGGGGTGGTGAGGACGCTCAGGGTCAGATGGGCAAAATCGAGTGTCGACCCCAACGAGGTCATCATCTCCTGGAAGCGGTTCAGCCGCTCTGCCAGTTCCGGCATCTTCAGTTCCGAAACATATCCCCCTGCGCCAAGGGGGATATCCATCTTCAACGCTCCGTCCACAAAAACAGCGGTTCCCCCCTGAATCTCTATCAGGCGGTTGACCGAGGCAGCGAGATCCTCATCGTTTTCGCCGATCGCGATAATGCCCCCCGCATCCCAGCACAACGTGGTGGCGACGGCCCCCCGCTTCTGACCCCATCCCCGGACAAACCCGACAAAGGCTTCCCCCCGGCCGCTGATCCGCTCCATAAAGAAGATCTTGAGCAGGTCACTTTCGGGATCGGCCGCCAGCCTGCCGGAGACGACCCTGGGGAGCGCCCTCCCCTCTCGCGCCACCAGACCGCCCGGCTGAATATCCAGGGTACGCACCATTCCTTCCCCATCCGCAAGGGATTTTGAGACACTTAGATCAACCGGAGAAATCGGCGCGGCCCTGACCGTGTTCAGGAGCCGGTCCGGTTCCTCCGCCGGGGGGATCCTCACGGTCATCTCCCCTTCCTGTGCCACCACCCTCCCCTTTGAAATCACCAGTTGCGGCCTCATGGTTCGGGGGTCGGGGAGAATCAGAAGGTCCCCGTGTCGTCCGGGGGCGATACCCCCTGTCAGGGTGTCCAGGCCCAGATGCTCGGCAGGATTGAGGCTCACCATGCGGACCGCGTCCATGGGATCGATCCCCAGGTCCACCGCCTTCTGGACCACGTCCTGCATGTACCCTTTTTGGATCAGAAGGCCCGGATTGGTACCGTCGGTTACCAGGATGAGCCGGCGAAAATCGATTTTGCCCTTCAAAGGAAGGATGATCTCCAGGTCACGGCGGATGTCCCCCTCCCGGATCATGGCGTAAAGCCCCATCTCCAGACGGTTGAGCACGTCCTGGGTGGAAATGGCCTCGTGACACGACTCCACCCCGATCGCGGCGTAGGCGGCCAGTTTTGCGTCAAAGGCCCCGGCAGCATGGCCCTGGATCGATCTCCCGTGCCCCTGGGTCTCGCGGATCAGATTTAGGACCCGATCGTCCGATGTCAGGATCGCCCCCTGCCAGAAGGACTCCCCCAACCCGATGACACGGGGGTCTTCAAAAAGTGGGGCCAACTGTTCCGGCGTGATCATGAGCGGCTTCACGGCCGGACTCAGGGAGATCATGGGCGGAACCAGGGCGTAGATCTTGATGGGACAGGGATCGGTCTGATCCAGAAAGATCTTCACCCCCTCCGCCCCCAGGATAAATCCGTAGCATTCCAATTCCGTGACAAGGGTGGTGACGCCCGAAGGGATGGCATATGAGAGGAATTCGGGAATATTGAAGTAGTTGATCAGGTGGGTATGGGCGTCGATGAATCCCGGACAGATCACGCGTTCGCCCGCATCGATCACCCGGGTCTCGGGGCCCACGGTATGCCCGGCATCGGGTCCCACATAGGCGATCCACTCCCCAGTCATGGCCACGGAACGGCCCGGCAGCATCCTCCCCGTATACACATCCATGAGGAGCCCGTTTTGGATCACCAGATCCGCAGGCCGCCGTCCCAAGGCCGTGTCCACCAGCCTCCGCATGTCTTTCCCGGATTGCATGAATCAACCAACCTCGCTAAGGCCCCGCAACACCCTTAGAGCTTGCCATTAAAACCACCTCACGCACTGCCGACCCATTCGTTTTCAATTCGTTGGGGTCTATATCAGGACATTCGCCCGTCCTGTTCAGGACAACCGGCGGGTGTTCCGGAGGAGTCTTCTGATCATACTGAAGATGGTCTTTTTTTCCTCCGGGGAAAAGCCCCGGAGGATATTTTCCAGCAATTCGTCCCGCGACGCTGCGATCTCCGCCAGCACGGCCTTTCCCTTGGGCGCCACCTGAAGGAGGGTGACGCGCTCATCCCTGGGATCCGATTTCCGCAGGATAAACCCGTTTTTTTCAAGGCGTTTGGCCAGGCCGGTCATATTGGCGCCCGAGACCAGCATAATCCGGCTCACCTCGGTAATCCGCGTTTGACCGCTGTCGGAGGAATCCAGCACCCGCAAGATATTGTATTGGGGGAAGGAGAGTTCGTATTTGCCGAAGAGGGACGAGGCAACCCGTTTGAAGGACTCTGCGGCCCTGACAATGGCCATGAGGATTTTTTCGTCTTCGCTCAGATCGCTTTGGTAATTCACAAATAATCCTGGTAAAGAGGTTGAAGGGCTCAATTTTGCCCTTGTCCTTCACGCTGAATCCCGCCGCAGTGGGAAACCCGGAACCTGCGACCGCTTACGATGATTCTTATCTCAAATACTTGTCTTCCAGGGTCTTCACCAGATGGGTCATCACGGAATAACAGGGCGTGGGCACACCCGTCTCCCGCCCGTATTCCACGACCTTCCCTCCCAGAAAATCGATTTCGGTGCGCGATTGGTTGGCCACATCGAAGCACATGGAATCTTTATGGATGCCCACTTTCTCCAGGTAACCCAATGCCTGCGCCAGATAATCCGCTCCCAGATCATAGCCCTTGGCCCTGGCCACGGCCAGCACCTCCTTAAAACAGGCGTCTGCGATCTCCCGGGTCGGAGGAAAGGTCAGGGCCTCCTGGATGGTCTTGTCCGTGACGGCGCAGATGGAGGCCATGGTGCACTTCATGATCATCTTTTTCCAGACAAACAGCTTGATGTCGTCCACATAGGCGGTATCCAAACCCGCCGTGGTCAATCCGTCACATAGGGAAGTTCCCCATTCCCGGCTCTCAGGGACCAGACCGCCCAGGTGGTTGGGCCGATTGAAGAAGGCCACCTCCACCTGACCGGGCCCCTTGAGGGAAACGCCGTAATTCAACGACATGCGGAAGGCCGAATCCGGCCCGAAACGGTCGGCGATCACGTCTTCGGTGCCCAGCCCGTTATGGGTGCTGACGATCTTCATCCCCGGCCGAAAGAACTCTCCCAGTGAGTCCAGGACCCGGGGGAGGTGAAAGGTCTTGGTGGCCACGAACACGACATCGGGTCGATGGTCTTTCAATTCCCCAAGTTCAGGGAACACCCGTTTCACGGGCACCTGGTAGGATATCTCCCCCGAGACCCTTAGCCCGTCCCGGAGCAGCGATTCGGCCAGGCCGGGCTGGGGATCCACCAGGAGCACGTCCGGATCCCCGCTGAGCAGTGCCGCGGCCAGGACAACGCCCGTAGCCCCGATTCCCACTAAGGCAATGACAGGTTTTTCCATGCGTCCCCTCGTGTGAAACTGGATTCTGGATACTCGATACTGGATGCTGGATGCTGGATACTGGTTCCGGGCTGTGCCTAACCCTCTTACCCTCTCACCTTCTGAACTTCTGCCGGCTGCCGGCTGCTGGATACTGGATGCTCGATGCTCGATACTGGATACCGGTTTATTCCATATTCCATATTCACTATTCACTATTCACTATTCAGTGCCCCCCTCTCCCCGGCAACGGAGAAAAGGACCAAGAGGCCGGGGGAATCCCGGCAAGGCCTATTGACTCCGCTTCCATCCCTTCAGGATCTTTTCGGGGGTGATGGGAAGATCTTTGCAGCAATACCCCGTGGCATGATAGACCGCATGTGCGATGGCCGGGGCCGTGGGCGACGCCAGGCCCTCGCCGCATTCCTTGGCGCCGAAAGGTCCTTCCGGTTCGTAGGTGTCCACATGGGCCACCTCGCTGGGCGGCATATCCAGGGCCGTGGGCATCTTGTAGTCCAGAAAATTGGTGTTCAGGGTCTTTCCCTTGTCCATCACGAACTGCTCGCACAGGGAATACCCGAGACCCATCTGGATCGAGCCGGCCAACTGGCCCTCCACAGCCCGGGGATTGATCACGGTCCCGGAGTCGTGGGCCGTCCACATCTGCTTGACCTTCACCTGCCCGGTTTCCTGATCCACCTCCACCTCTGCGATCTGGGATCCGAAACCAAAGGCCGGGGTCACCAATCCCTTGTCCCTCGGCGTGTAGGAGCCACGGGCCACGAGGGGTTCCCCGCGATTGGCCTTCTGCACCATGGCCACGGCCTCTCCAAAGGAAATCCCCTTGTCCGGCCTCAGCTTGGCCTGGACCCTTCCGTTGACGCATTCAAAATCGTAGATGACGTTGAGATTGAACCGGGCCGAGACCGCGCCGAACAACTGGGCCTTGATCTTTCTGGCCGCATCAAGCACGGCGTTCCCGGCCATGAGGGTCACCCGGCTTCCCCACGATCCCAGGTCGGCCTGGGGGGTCATGGCCGTATCCGCGGCGGTGATGCGGATATCCTCCATGCTCAGCCCAAGCTCTTCGGCCACCATCTGCTTGAGGGCCGTATCCGAGCCCTGGCCGATGTCTGACGCCATGGTGAGCAGATGAACCGTTCCGTCGGCAAATGCCCGGATCTCCGCAGCCGAAAAGGGATAGGAGGTGTTGAACCAGTTGAATACGCCGCCTGAGATAAAGCTGTAGCAGCCGATGCCGATCCCCTGTCCGGGTTTGAGATGCTTCCGTTTGTTTTTCCAGTCGCTCATCTCGGCCACCTTTTCTATGGATTCGATGAACCCGCAACTGGAGATGGTGGCGACATCGGGGATCTTGTCCCCGCTGACCTGGGCGTTCTTCAGCCGGATCTCCACCGGATCGATCCCCAGCTCCTCAGCGGCCATGCTCATCTGCATCTCGGTGGCATAGAGGGACTGGGGCGCCCCGAATCCCCGCATGGCGCTGGCCGGCGGCTTGTTGGTATAGACGTGCTCCCCCAGAAATCGATAATTGGGGTAGCGGTAGAGCATGGCCCCGAAGTTTCCGCAAAGGAAGGTCGCGGTGGGGCCCATGGCATTGTAGGCCCCCCCGTCCAGACGGATTTTCAGGTCCTTGGCCACGAGGGTCCCATCCTTTTTGAACCCCACCCTGGAATGGAGCCGCATGGGATGCCGTCGCCGGCCGGTCAGGAATTCCTCCTCCCGGCTCAGGGTGAACTTGACGGGCCGCCCGGTCTTTTTCGCCATGAGGGCGGCACAGAATTCCCAGGTGCGCAGTTCCATCTTGCCCCCGAAGCCCCCGCCCACAAAGGGCTTGATCACCCGGATGTCGTTTTCCCGCATCCCGAGGGTGCTGGCAAGGAGGCACTGGACGATGTAGGGGACCTGAGTGGAGGTCCAGAGGGTAATGCGGCCATCCTGATCGGCCTGGGCCAGGGCCGAACACGGTTCCAGATAGGCATGGCTCACCGCATGGACATCAAAGGTGTCCTCTCTTACATAATCCGATTCGGCAAAGCCCTTTTCGATATCTCCATACTGGATCTTTCGGTTGACGCTGATATTGGTGGGGCAGTAGTCATGGAGGACCGGGGCCCCCTCCCCCGTGGATGCGTCCGTATCGAAGACGCCGGGCAATTCCTCGTATTCCACCTGGATCAGGCCCAGGGCCTCCTCTGCAATGTCCTTATCCACCGCGGCCACGGCCGCCACCTCGTCGCCGATGAAGCGCACCTTGTCCACGGCAAGGGGATATTCGTCCTGAGTGTCCGGGAAAAGCCTCCAGTTGCCGTACTTGACCTTGGGCGTGTCCTCGCCGGTGATGACGCACTTGACCCCCGGAAGTCGGGCGGCCCTGCTGACATCGATCTCCTTGATCCGGGCATGGGCCAGGGGGCTCCGCAGGATCTTTCCGAAAAGCATCCCGGGCAGTTTGAGATCATCCGCATATACAGCCGTTCCCCTGGCCTTGGTCTCGGCATCGTTCCTTGGTACGTCCTTCCCTACGATATCAAAAGCTTGCATGATCGTTCCCCCTAATTCTGCAAGGCCCGCGCATGGGCCTCCTCGAGTGCCCGCCGGGTCAATACCGCCACCATGTTCTTCCGGTATTCGGCGCTGGCCCTCACGTCTGTGATGGGCATGGATTCCTCGGATGCCTTCAAGGCCGCCTTTCCGATCAGTTCCTTGGACCATCCGGCCCCTTCGATGAGGGCCTCGGCGCCCCTGGCCCTCATGGGCGTCGGACCGACGGCCCCCAAGACGATCCGTACGTCCTTTGGAAGGTCATCTTCCACCCTCAACGTGACCCCCACGCAGACCGCGGAGATGTCCACCTTCCCCCTGGCGGAGATCCACTGAAAGGATGCCCCTGAGGCCTTGGCAGGGGGGGGAACCAAGATGTGCGTGACGATCTCCCCCGGCGCCAGGGCCGTTATACCCGGTCCCTTGAAAAAACCGTCCAGGGCCAGGCGACGCGTCCCCTTCAGGCCGGCGATCGCGACCTCGGCGCCCCTCGCCACCAGCACAGGGGCGTTATCCGCCGACGGTGCGGCATTGCAGAGGTTTCCTGCAAGGGTGGCCATGTTTCGAATCTGGGGATTGGCCGTCTTTTTGGCGGCCTGGGCCATGGCAGGATAATATTTTACCACATCCGGATGTTCGGCCACCTCCACAAGGAGCGTCGCGGCCCCTATGGAAAGACCCTTGGACGGATCAAACGAAATCCCGTTCAATCCCTCGATCTCCTTCACGGCAACCAGCATGGTGGGCGCGGCCAGGCCGTGTCCCATCTTTACCATGAGGTCTGTTCCCCCTGCAAACAGACGGGACCCTTCCCCGCCCTTTGCCAGGAGATCCAGCGCCGCATCCAGCGTCTTCGGCGCGATATATTCAAATCTCGGCAATCTCATGACGTCAACCCTCCCCCTCCGTCGGCCTTGAGCTTCCCTGAAGCGTCCGTGATGGCCTCGACGATCTGGTTATACCCCGTACACCGGCAGAGATGTCCCGAGATCCCCTCCCGGATCTCCTGCTCGGTCGGCGACGGATGCTTCTTGAGAAGATGGAGGGCCGACATCTCCATCCCCGCGGTGCAGAACCCGCATTGAATCGCCCCCTTCTCGATGAAGGCCGTCTGGATCGGGTGCAGGGTCTCACCCGAGGGCGCCAGTCCCTCCACGGTGACGATGGTTTTGTTGTCAACGGCCACGGCCAGCGTCAGGCACGAGCTGACGCTCTTCCCGTCTACCAGCACGGTACAGGCCCCGCAGTCCCCGACCCCGCATCCGAGCTTGGTGCCCGTCAGATTGAGGTCCTCGCGAAGGACTTCATTCAATGTCCGCCAGGGATCTACGAAGAGCTCGTAATCGTCCCCGTTTACGTTCAGTTTAATCTGCTGCTTCATTTGCCGATACCCCCGTTTCATTCGTGGCTTTTCCTAAAACGGCAGAGGGGATCATTCCTGTCCCGCCCTTTTACCCCCATGACCTGCTCGGTTCATTGCATGGAACATGCTAAACATTCCTTTTGATTCCCTTCCAGTATTCCTCCCGGATGGTCCGCTTCAGCAGCTTTCCCGTAGGACTTTTCGGAAGCTGGGACCGGAATTCGACCGACTTGGGCTTCTTGTAGCTGGCAAGCGTGTCCTTGCACAGTGCGATGATCTCCGCTTCGGTCGCCTGTCTTCCCGGCTTCAAGACAACCAGCGCCTTGACCGATTCCCCCCAGTAGTCGTCGGGGATGCCGATGACGGCCGTTTCCAGGACCGCGTCGTGGGTGTAAATAACCTCTTCGATCTCCCGCGGATAAATATTCTTTCCGCCGCTGATGATCATATCATTTTTGCGGTCCACGATAAAGACATAACGCTCCTCGTCCAGCCTGCCGAAGTCCCCGGTATGGAGCCATCCGTCCTGAATGGCCCGGCCGGTTTCTTCGGGCAGATCCCAGTACCCGATGGTCATGGCCTCGCTGCGCACGGCAATTTCCCCCACCTCTCCGATGGCCACGTCCCGGCCTTCCTCGTCCACGACCCGCACCTCATAATCCAGAATGGCCCGGCCGGCCGATGCCAGACGCGCCATCTGGGCCTCCGAGCCCTCCAGAAGATGGTCTTCCGGCCGCAGGGCGGTGGTGGCGGGACCGGTTTCGGTCTGCCCGTACATCTGCACAAATTGGCAGTTGAGCCGCTTCATGGCCTTCTTCAGCAGTTCCACCGGCATGGGAGATGCGGCATAGATGAGGAGTCTGAACCGGCTCAGATCGTACGCCCCGAAATCCTCCACCTGCAACAGGGCATTGATCATGGTGGGGACGAGCTGGCACATGGTGATCCCTTCCCGCGACAGGATCCCCAGGATCTCGTGGGGATCGAACTTTCCCTCCCGCCGGATCACCGTGGTATTGCCCATGAGGAGATGACGCATATTGTCCACAAAGGTGACATGGTAAAAGGGAAAGACCAGCAAGGCCCGATCGTCGTGCCGGACCCCCATTTCCAGGGCGCAGCTCATCATATTGATCCAGTCGTGGCGATGGGTCCGCATGACCCCCTTGGGCCGGCCCGTGGTCCCGGAGGTCAGGAAGATGCTGACGAGATCGTCGTCGGACAAGACGGTTTGGGGTTCCTGTTCGCTTCCCCCCTCGGTGAGGCCGGTATAGGCCGAAAAACCCGCGGTCTCCTCCCCGAGGCAGACAGGGAATTGGATGAAAGGGAGTGCCGGGAGGATCGGTTGGATCATTTCGACGAAATCGTGGTCCAGGACAAGGGCGCGGGGTTTGATGTATTCCAGGATCTGGACCAGTTCCCTCGCCTTCAGGAGATTGTTCAGAGGGACAAAAACGAGGCCGGATTTGGCGCAGGCGAAATAGAGCTCGATGAACTCCACGCCGTTGTGCAGCAGCACGGCCAGCCGATCTCCCTTTAGGAGCCCCATTTTCAGGAGATGATCGGCGACCCGGTTGACCGTTCGGTTCAATTCGCCATAGGTCATCCGCCGATCTTCAAAAACCAGTGCCGTCTTGTCCCCGTCGTTGAAGGCGTTGCGTCTGAGAATAGCTCCCACCGACATGGCGGATCCTCCTTTTTCCCTACTTATTTCCAAACCCCAGGCCGCGGCTGATAATCAGCTTCATGATCTCACTCGTACCGGCAAAGATGGACAGGCAGCGGACATCCCGGTACAATTGACACACCCGGTATTCCTCCATGTAGCCATACCCCCCATGGATCTGAACCGCCTGGTAGGCAATGCGGTTGACCATCTCCCCGAGCCAGTATTTGGCCATGGAAACCCTCTGCACCACATTTTTGCCCTGGATATGATCGCGGATCAGGCTGTCTAAAAAAGTCCGGCCCAGCTCCACCTCGGTGGCCATCTCCGCCAGCCGGAAGGCGTTGTACTGGAAGTCCCCGATCGGCCTCCCAAAGGCCTCCCTCACCTTTGCGTACTGGATGGCCTCCTTCAGGGCCTCCTCGGCCAGCACCTGACACTTGATGGAGACCTCCAGCCGTTCCTGCTGGAGCTTGGCCATCATGTACTTGAATCCCATCCCCTCCTCGCCCAGCAGGTGGGAAGCAGGCACCCGGCAGTCTTCAAAAAAGAGCTCGGCCGTGTCCTGCATATGGTACCCCATCTTCAGAAGCTTCCGCCCCCGGTGAAATCCCGGGGCGTCCTTGTCCACCAGGATCAGGCTGACGCCCCGATGCCCCGCCTCCGGCTGGGTCTTCACGGCCACCACGATCAGGTCGGCGACATAGCCGTTGGTGATAAAGGTCTTTTGTCCGTTAAGGATATAGGAATCCCCGTCTTTGACCGCCCGGGTCCGAATCGCGGCAAGGTCGGATCCGGCATTGGGTTCGGTCAGGCCGATGGCCATGACCACGTCGCCCGTGGTGCAGCCGGGCAACCAGCGTTCTTTGGTCTCGGACGCGCCGTAAGAGAAGAGATAGGGGGTTGCCACATCGCTGTGCAGCGGAACCCCCACCCCGAAGGCATTGCCCCGGATCAGCTCCTCGTTGATGATGACCGAGTATTCGAAACCCAAACCCAGGCCGCCGTATTCCTCCGGCAGCCACGGGCACAGGTAGCCCTCTTCACCCATACGCCGCCAGATGCTGCGGGGCACCGCGTGCTCCTCCTCCCACTCAGCGGTGTGAGGCGTGATTTCCCGTGCTACGAATTTTCTGAAGGAATCCCGGAAGATGCCATGCTCCGGGGTGTCAAAGATGGTCTCATCCATTCAACTGCTCTCCCCTGTCCCTTTTTTGAAGACTGATGATTGTTCACCGGCGCTGAACCTGACCGAAGGGGAATGCCGCCCCATACGCCGATACAGACATCCCTTCAGAGATTCGACGCGACTCCCTCTTTTGGGTCGTCACCATCCAGCCCCCTCTTAACGAGGGGGCTGGAATGATGGTCGGGCCTGCCGCACGCCTGTCTACTTCGGAAGATCGTCGGGCGATTCCCAGTCCTTCATCTCGTGCATCCAGGGCGCCCGATTCACAAAGACGTCGTGGGCCAGGGGCACCGGGGGATGGGAACGCCATTTCGGGTCGAACTCGTCTTTCACCTTGAGAAGGAACTCATGATAGTTGGGGCCGTACTTGGGCCCGGTCAGGTAGAGGGGCTGATGGGGTCCCAAGAGGGAGGTGTAATACCGGTTCTTGATGTTCATCTTGGAGGTGTCCACATAGAACTGGTCCACCGGATTCGTGTCGTCATCCTGATCCCAGTAAATCAGGAATTCCGAGTAGCCCTGATGGCCCAGCTCAAAGGTCTGGAACCAGCCCGGGTCGCCGTAATCCGGCATCAACGGCGGGGTATACTTCTTCTTCAATTCGGCATAGGAAGGGCCATGCGCCGGGGACTGGGTCAGGGTCTCGATGACGTAATCCACGGAGACGTATCCGCCGCACATGAGCCACATGCCGGCCGAATCCGCATTTTTGATCCACGACTCATCCGAGGGCTTGGTCCTGCGGGCGATCCCGCCGAGCTCGCCCATGATATCCATGAGGACCCGCTCGTCGTAGGCCATCTGCGCTTCCGAGGTGTAGCCGATGAGGAGGACCCGGACGATGAAAAAGTTGGCTACGCTCTCCTCGCTCTCCTTGCCCCAGATGTCCCAGAAATCCTCCTTGTCCTCGGCCTTGGCGATGGCCCGCCAGAACAGCGGCACCTTGGTGATGGCGCCCCCGATCTCGGCATGGCCGATCTCCCGCATGGCCTGCACCTGGGCCTCTTTGGAGGGCACGGTAAAATTGATCCACTTGACCCGCTTTTCCGGGAGGGCCAGGGCGGTATTGGGGGAGATGCCCGTGGGTTCAAGGCGTTCGGGTTGAAACGGGAGGGTCTTGATGGCCATACGGGTCACAATCCCCAGGCACCCGCGCAGCCCCGTGTATCCTCGCAAGAGACCCCGCAGATCCGGCCCTGGGCTTTCCCCCCAGAAGGGGTCGTTCCCGGTGGCAAGGGAGCCCATGCGGACGATTTCCCCGTCCGGCAAAACCAGTTCCGTCCCCAGGATGCGCCGGTGGGGGAGGCCGATCCGGTGACTGAGGGGAGACCATCCGTCGCCGATCAGGTTGGCGATGGCCGATGCCTGGGCCCCGCCCCCGCCGATGACCACGTAGGCCCCGTGTTTCATGCATTCCTCCTGGATGGGGGAGTAGATCATCCCGGGTCCCACCTCCACGTAGAAGTGCTTTTCATCCAGGACAAAATCGTTCATCCGCTTGAGGTCGATCAGGAGCGCCCCCTCCACGTGGGGATGGGAACGGGGTCCGTAGAACCCCGTGCTGTAGGGGACATAGGGGATGTCGTAGCGATAGCAGACCTTCACGATCCGCGAGACTTCTTCCGTTGTCCTGGGCATGATGACGCATGCCGGCACCAGGGTCATGACCCGTTCGTACCCCAGGCCGTTCTCGTACCCGCCCGGACCGCTTCGGTATCCCTCGCAGATCACCGGGTCGTCGGAGACGTAGGCCGACCCCACCACAGACTCGAATATCTTATAGACTTCCTTGGATATGGACACAGACATGGTATACCTCCTTTTTCCTACCCTTCCAGGGCCGCGCAGATCACTTCCGAGATATCCCGCACCTGCACGTCGTCGCCGTTGGCCTTGATCGCCTGGGCGAAATTGTTTTTGCACCAGGGACAGGCCGACACGAGTGTCTCGGCCCCGATCTCCCGCACCTCTTCCATGCGATGGGCCGCCGCCCATGACGCGAATTCCGGGAAGGCCTCCCGGGCGCCTCGTCCCGCGCCGCAGCAGAAGGCGTTTTCCCGTGTCCTGGGCATCTCCACCAGGTCCACGCCGGGGATGGCCGTGAGGATATTCCTGGGCTGAGCATAGAGCCCGTGGGTCCCCCGCCTCCGCTTCAACCGGGGCTCCACGCAGCCCATCCATCCCCGTTTCCCCTCATAGGGGGTCCAGGGATCGCTCAACCGGCCGAGGTTGCACGCATCGTGGTAGGTCAGACGGGTATGGAGCGGTTTCTTAAAGGTCAGTTCTCCGTTCTTTACCTTTTCATCCACCAGCTCCACCAGATGAACCACCTTGAACCCCAGATCGTCGGTGGCAATATTCATCAACTTGGGAACATCCACCTTCCACATCCGGTAGCCTTCGGCACAGCTCACCAGCAATGTCTTGGCCCCGGACCGGCGCACCTCTTCCAGGTTGCGGCGGGCCAGTTCCCGAGCCTGGTCCAGGAGGCCCACGGAAAAGAGGATGTTGCCGCAGCACCACTCCTCGGGCATGAGCATAAACCCGGTTCCGGCCGCGTGAAGGATCTTGACGGTAGAACGGGCGATTTCCGGGTTGACGTAGGACGCGCTGCAGCCCACAAAGTAGAGCACCTCCGCCTTCTCGGCCGGGGCAATCCCCTCGGGCATCCAGTCCGTGCGGCTGGCCGGGTCGGCCCCAAAGCTGTTGTGGTACTGCGCAATGTTTTGAGCAATCTTTTTGTGGGCGGGCATGGGCCCCACCCCGTCCTGGACGGCCTTCACGCGGAGGGCCTCCAGGGAGAGTTCAATCTCCAGGTCCAGGTTCCGTTTGCAGCCCACGTCGCATGCCCCGCACAGGGTGCAGGCGTAGACGATCTCCAGGGCCTTCTCGTTCCAGTCCAGCAATCCTTCGGCCATGGCGTGGCCGATGCGCATCTTTCCGTAGGCCCCGTAGGCGTCGAATTCATATTTGGCGGCGCTGGGGCAGCGGGTCATAAACTTGGCGCCTGGCATGTAGGTATGGTCCACCCAGGTGCAGCCCTTGCATTTGATGCAGCGGCTCATGTCATAGACAAAATTCTGTATGTCGGCGATATCGAGTGAAAACTCCGATTTCGGCCGGTAATAACGGACAGCGAGTTCAGCAGTCATGGGTGACCTCCTTAGAAGCAGAGGGTTGAGGGGTTCATGATGTGGTTCGGGTCAAAGACCTTCTTGACGCGTCGAAGCTGCCGGGCATAGGTTGCGGCCCGCTCGTACACGATGGGCGCCAAATCCCCATAGGGCCGTGTAAAGACCGCCCCTTCCTTGAGCAGCTCCTCGGCGGCCTCCCGGTACAGGGCGCGAACCGCATCGATCTCGGCCGGGTCTTTCGGATCATAGAAAAAGCTGATCTCCGGACGGCAGGCCCGATTGTGTTCGATCGGCTGGATATAGACGCCCAGGTCGTCCGGCAGGAGCCCGTAATAGCCGGCGATTTCCTCAACCCGGGATATCAGATAAGGGGCGTTGACCGGCCGGGTATGGAAAAAGAGGCTCTGGCAGCCGCCTTTCACTCGAAGCCTCCAATGGGGACGGTCGGCCGGCCATGGGGTGCGAAGAAGATGGAGGACCTTGTGCCGAAGCCCGGAGAATCCGGGAAGATTCTCGGCCAGTCTCATCTCGGAAAACTCGTTCTTGATGACCTCCTTCAGGAAGTCCTCCTCGTAGGCCAGCTTCTCTTCGGGCCTGCGCTTGAGCCCGCTCAGGACCAGGATGAGGGTCCAGGGGGGCAAGGCCTCCTTCAAACGCTCGAAATCAGCCGGCCATTCCTCTGCCAGCAGGGCCGCCAGGTCCACATTATTTAGCATCAAGACCTCCTGACCGATCCGCCGCGGCAGGATGCGGTAGAGGAAATCATTGGCCGCATCCAGGTCTTCAATCGGGGCGAAGAGGACCTTGTCCATCCTCGGGATGGATTCCATCTTGAGGTTGGTCCAGGTAACCACCCCCATGGTCCCCTGGGCGCAATGGAAAAAGCGATAGAAATCAAGCCCGGGTCCCGAGGGGTTGGCCCCGCGGGACGGGGAATCGGGATACCCTTCCACGCTGGCGGAACCCGTGCGGAAGAGCTCGCCCGTGGGCCAGACCACCTCCATGGCCTGAAGCGGTTCGCCGTAGTCGTACACCTGATTGACAGGTTCCTCCCGTTCCAGAAAATCGGTGAGCACGGAGCGCTCGGCAGGGGGCGTGAGGGGCATGATCACCCGGTACCCCTTGGCCCCAAGTGCTTGGGTCAACTGACCCCACGTGACCCCGGCCTCGAACCGAACGCGCCGGTTGTCAGGGTCGATCTCCAGGATCCGGTTCATCCGGCTCATATCCAGGACCACCCCCCCCTCCCTGGGGATGCTCGCGCCGTAAAAATGGACCTTGGAACTGCAAGGCGTTACCGGAATGCGGTGTTCGTTGCAGAGGCGAATAACGGCGGCAACCTCCTCGGAGGAACCCGGTTTTACTGCGCAGAGGGCCGCACCCGCAGGGGTGTAGCTGAAGTCGCTCTCATAGGGCCGCAGCGAGGCCGGATCGTCAAAATAGTTGGCCGTTCCCACAATTTCGGACAATTGATTGGATATGTCCACGGTTGACCTCCATCCTTGGGTGAATGATATGTTAGCTTATTAATATTTAACATGTTAACTTTTTTGCCTTGTATCCTGTTTGGACCTTTTTGTCAACATATTTTTTTGATAAATTTTAACGATGGGGTTCAGGCGAGCCTGTGAAGGGTGCTTTCGGTTCCAGGTTTCAGGACGGGGATCATATCGAGCCGTTGGCGCAGGTTCCCTTGACCCCCTTGTCCCAGACCTCGATCAGATAATCCTTGTGCGCTTCAAACACCTGGGCCTGCTCTTCCACCAGACCTTCGGCCTCAGTGGCGCTCATCTTCAGGCTCTGGTTGATAAAGGATGCGACCCGGCCCAGATAGAGGGGCGTCACCAGGTTAATCAACTGGGTCCGGTTGTATTTCCATTCGTGAAATGTGGCGGCCGTTTCATACAGCACCATGACCCAGGTCCTCATGGGCATGACAAATTTGGTCTTGGCCATTTTGCTGCACCGTCTGAGCGTTTCATAGCAATCCGGACAGAAGATGTCTTTATAGAAACTCTTGAACTGTCGAAAACCGGTCTTGTACTCAGACACCAGCCGCCCCAGATTGACGGCAACCGGTTCGGGCTCGGAAAACTTCTCGAGTCCGAACATCGGGACCGTGCGGCTCCCCTTTACGGTCTTCCACTGGGATTCATACTGCTCCATCAGGACAAAAAGGGTATGGACCACCTGGCGGAACATGGGTCCCAGGGACTCGCCCGGATCCTTGGCATCATGGATCTTGACGCCCAGGTTGGCCTCGCATATCTTGAAATTGCTTACAATGGCATTGGTGGTCATCCAGATATCAATGCCGTAACGGGCCACGTCCGTGTCCCACACATCCTGCTCGATAAAGTAGGCGGCCAGTTCCCCAGAAAAAGCAAAGTCGCCGCCGATGGGCTGACGGATGCGCAGACCATAGAGGGTCCGCGTCAGGTTATACACGATATTATTGGTGATGGTCCCGTCATATTTGTGGCGTGAATAGACCGGCGACACATACTGAAAGCCCTTCTCCAGAACCGGCTCCAGGAGATACTTGACCCAGTCGCCGGTAATGGAACGGAGGTCCGAGTCCACCACCATGCAGGCCGCCACATCCAGGCGCTTGGCCGCCTCAAAGATGGACCGGAAGGCAGACCCCTTGCCGGCAGGGCCCCGATAGATGGAGACGATCTTTTCCTGCCACGGCTTGATCTCAAATTCCTTTGCCACTTCACGGGTATCGTCCGTAGAGCCCCCGTCCGCGATGAAGATAACGCATCGCTTATCCTTATAATGGGTTGCCAGTCCGTGGGTCACCATCTGAATAACGTGCTCGATGGTTTTTTCATTGTAGTAGCACGGGATCCCCACCAGGATGTCGGCGGACCCGATTTCCTCTATTCTTTTACCCGAATATCTCCTTAAAGCAGAATCATATCCCATAATATTTCCTCCGGAAAAAGTTCTCACACAAAGGCACGGAGATCAGAGGTCGGAAGGCGGAAGGCGGAAGTCGGAAATCCGCAAAACCGGCATTCCAGCATTCCAGCATTCCAGCATCGTTCAATTCCCCAATCCCTCAATTCCTAAATTCTTCAATCCCCTCACGAAGATATTATACAGGAATCAGCGGGCTATGTAAACCCCAGGCCGCAGTAACGAGCAATTGTCAGTTATGTGACCCATGAACCTTGCGCCTTGTCGAAGATCCCGCCTCTTGAGGGGCGCCCTGTTCCCTTGGAAACCAACTCTGACAGAGTATGCCCGGCGAAATGGGCTGCTTTTCGATGGATCTCATTGAATTTTAGAAGCATCAATGCTAAATACAAGGTGTCCGTGGCGAAATAGACGTTTTTTAGTTGTCCTGCAGCAGATGGGTGGCAAAACAGTGTAAACGACAACAATTTTCAAACGAAAGGTCGGACATTATGGCCAACACTTATAGGGCTGTCACAAAGAAGGATGGCGAATGGTGGATTGGTTGGATTGAAGAGGTTCCCGGTGTGAACTGCCAAGAACGTACTCGTGATGGACTGCTCAATAGTCTAAAGGTCACTCTGAAGGAGGCCCTTGAGTTCAACAGGCTGGAGGCAATTGCAGCAGCCGCACCCAACTATGTTGAGGAACTGGTGACGGTATGAAGCGTGAGGAACTCATCAAACATATGCGCAGGTATGGCTGTGGGTTTGTGCGGGAGGGTGGCAGTCATTCCTGATGGGAGAACACAGCAGGAAATGGTAGTCCTCCGTGCCGCGTCATAACGAAATCAGGGACAACCTTGTACGCAAAATATGCAAGGACCGACGCATTCCGTTTATAAGATGATGTACCGAACCATCGGCTCAATCCGGTACACACCGACCATGATACCAACCTCTGAAATGCACGTACTCAGCCAGCATTCCGATGCCAAATTGGCCGAATCATTCACTGGTGCGGCAGCAAGAGACAGCGGAGGTGATTCGGGAATGAGATATAGCAAGATGAGGGAAACGATGTCCGCCTCGTTGGCGATCTTCCTTGTTTGCTTCTCTGTCTTGGAGTTCAATCCTCAGAATGTTTACTCTCAGAACAAGCACGCGCAACCGGGCAGCCACACGCTTGCAATCACCGTAAACGGCCTGGAGCGAACCTACATTGTCCATGTTCCCGCCACCTACAGACCGCAAACGCCCTCGCCAATGGTGATCATGCTGCATGGTGGCGGGGGTACCGCCGAAGCCGCAATGTGGGAGACAGGCTGGGCGGTGAAGGCCGATAAGGAGGGATTCTTGGTCGTCTTTCCCAACGCCATGGCGCGCGACCCTGCAAGGCGAAGCAGCTTTGCAAGCAACCCTCAGCTCTGGAACGACGGCTCCGACCGGTTTTATCCCGGCCAGAAAGCCGCAGACGATGTCGGCTTCATCGCCGCTATGCTCGACGATCTTGCCGTTCGGTTCACACTGGACGAGCGGCGGGTTTTCCTCACTGGCTTCTCCAACGGTGCCTCAATGAGCTTTCGCGTCGGCGCGGAATTGCCGGATCGTATCGCCGCCATTGCGCCCGTCGCGGGCGCGCTGTGGTTTAATCCCCCTGAGTTAGGGCATCCGGTCTCCATGTGCTACATCACGGGTACGGCCGATCCACTGAACCGGATCGATGGCGGCGTGCCGAAACTCGCAACCGGCGCCAGCGACAGAGTTCGCGCCAAACCAAAACCGCCCGTGCGCGAGTCGATACTGAAGTGGGCCAAAGCGCTTGGCTGCGCAATGACACCAGTGAGCGTTTCCGACTTCAACGGCGTCCGCACCGAAACCTATGGTTCTTGCAGCAATGGTGCAGAGGTGGTTTACATCGCTGTCGATGGCCTCGGACACACTTGGGCTGGCGGCAGAAGCCTCTTGCCGGAAAGCATGGTTGGAATGACTTCTGACAAGATCAATGCAACGGACGTCATCTGGGGTTTTTTCCATAAGCACCCCGGCTCTGTGGAAGATGATGAAGCTGCCCAGGAATCAGCGGGCTATGTAAACCCCGGGCCCCGGTGACATGCCACGGTTATCCCTTGACCGCCTCGGCCGATAAGCCGGCGACAATCCGGTGCTGATAGAGGAGGACCATGACGACCAGGGCCGCCGTGGTGATCAGCGACGCGGCCGCGATTTCCCTTGACTTTCATATTATTTTCAATATGATTCCCCACAATTAACCCACAACCTTTGAACCTTGAGCTTTCTTCTTATGAATTATCCTCTCAAATATCCCCTACCCACCTCCTGACAGCGCTTCTACGGGCTGTTGGGAGCGAAAACCGTCATCATACGTATCCGAACTTTTAAAAGAAAAAACGATGACCTGACACGGTCCCCTGCTGATTTGAGAGGCCAATGGGGTGGTTGGTGAGCAGACAGATTCGAGGATTGTCGAGAAAAAGCGATTCACTCAAGTCCATCCAGAGGTCTTCGGACCACGGAAAGGCCCTTTTCCATAACGTGAGTATCGATTTCGGTCGTCTTCACATCGGCATGGCTCTCGATCTATTTGCTTTATGCATTGAGCTGATATTGGCACAAGGCAAATTTGCCCGAAAAATCTCCGAATATCAACTTATCAGGGCAAATCTACTTGCTAATCAATGGTTAATCGAAGAAATAACTTATGGAACTAATACTCGCCTATTTCTCTTTAATATTATTGTCCCTTTTAATTTCTTTACCGAAACTAAAAGAGATAAATCGTCGTTATAAAGAGGGGAAAAAAGACGGCAAAAAAATTTATGAAATTTTCGATATTAATGGTAACGCGAAAAGAAATAAAATCGATAACAAGAGAATTTCTGAATTAAAGAAAGAAAAGAAATTTATTTTATCAAATTTAGAACGGTTCTTTAAATGGTTCTTCATCATATTAAACTTTCCAATCTTCGCACTGCGCATGGTCTTGATCTTCAGGTTTGGCATATCGATTGTTTGGAAACTTCCTTTCCAGGTATATGAGATATGGTGGTTTTTAGTTTTAGGTTTGTGTTATCGAGCTGCTATTAATGGCTCAGAGGGTTTTGCCATAACCGTCTCGTCTTTAATAATCATCTCTATATTACAACTAATAATGTCAAACATTAAAATAGAAGACGGCGGCCTTCAAATTCAAAATATTCCAGAGCATAAGCTCCATATTTCTCACCTGGTTGTTGAAGCCATCACAGTAATCCTTGCCTTTGGTTGTGTTTTCTTTTCTCTATCTCGACTAAACCCGAATTGCTTCAATCAGAAATTAGACATAATTGACTCAATATATTTTAGCTTTATGGTTGGCACAACAGTTGGCTTAGGGCATATTCATCCTTCATCAAAAATTGCACAAGTGTTGACAATTGCAGAAGCACTTTTTGGGTTTATGTTTGTAGTTTTCATGGTCGCTATTTTTATATCGGTCTGGATGAGCAAGAAGAATCAACTTGAAAAAGATGAGAATGACAAAATCGCTTAACCAATCGCTTCACATGGATTTCTCAAACGCTGCGCGTTTTCGAAACCAGTGAGCTTATCGTTGGGCGTATACGAGAAGGGGGCAGAAATATGAGTGAAGTGACGAAAGATAAGGCGTTTGATAGAGCGGTAGACTTAGTGATTAATCAAGACCATGTCGCTCAGCAGTGGACTGGTCGTTACATTGCCATTCAGACCAGTCTCGCAGTCGCTGCGGCAGCGCTTCTGTCATGGAAAGGTCCTCACCTCGGATTTGTTGCCGTGATCCTTACGTTAGTTATTGGCATCATCGCAATCGTGTTAGGTTGTGCAATGACACAGATCATTAGGAGGGAATACGAATGGCAGAAGAGGTACGTCGAAATGGTTAAAAGGACGGAAGGAAACGAACCACTGCTTTACCAAGAACCTGGTAAATACGAGCCGTTGCCAGGCAAGGATATCCCGGGCACTTTCGCTCAAATCCAACCATGGATTATTGCAGCATGGGCTCTGGTTATTATCCTTGTGATCGTTTACCAAATAATTACTTGTGCAAAATGACAGCCCAACAAACGGGTCGAGGCGATGGCTAATGGCCACGCCTCACCCTTGGCGTTCGAAATTGAAATTGCGGAGGAATTGTTTTGAACGAAGCACAACGTTATCTTAGGTATGTCATGCCGGGGGTTCTCTTTGGAGTTCAGACGCTAATATTGCTTTGGATTGTCCTCCCAGAATGGACTTCTGAGAAAATAATCAGACCGTTGTCTGCAAAGGATACCTCTGTAGCAATCGCTATTGCCAGTGTGTTTGTCTCAGGTGCTTTAGGATACGTTTTCGCCACATTCCACCACTGGCTTCATTGGCATTTTCCGTTAGATCGCGTGATAATCGACCACAGTAAACAGATCGAAAATCTGCGAGAACGAGGATTATTGCCCCCGAGCCCGAGTAACGCTCCATCAGATAAGCGCCTTGAAGCCTTCGATGCGATGACAGCTGCATGGCTTCCTCGATTGCAGGAAAATACTCCGATTGGAAACGCTGAGAAGCGAATAACCCGTTTCTCCGACTTAGCGCACTCTGCCGGAGCAGCCCGCGTTGCTACGACTGCAGCATTTGCAATTGCAATTCTCACCTGCTGTCTGGTGGGCAAATGGAACCTGACACTTGGATCTTGTTTTCGCTTCATCATAATGCTTTTATTAGGGGCAGCAATTCCGTTGCTTTTCAATGAAGCGTATGGGCACACAGGTGGGGTCTCCCAGCGAGTCTACGATAGAATATTGGAGGAAACCCTCGAAAAGGAATCCAATACAGTGACGTCAAGTCACGAATCTGCAGGTCAAGATGAAGAAGTCGCTGCGATAATAAAAGGTTGATTTTTCGAACAAAGCCATACACCGGAGTGGCGGTAAAATGCGCCCGCCATTCGGTGATGGCCCCGTTATGCAACAACTTAACGAAGAGGTAAGGATTTAATCAAAATGACCGCCAAATGGGTTCGAGGATATAGCCAGGATTTGCTTTGTGGCAGACTTGAAAAAGCAAAAGCTGTCGACGGTAATGGCAATGCGTCCTTCCAAGGATTTGAGTTTACGTCAAATGTTGCGGTTTTGAATAGTATGATCTCCTTAGGTAGCACCATCCCGGAACTTGAAAAGAAAAGAATAATTAGCAATGCTGCTTTCAACGCGGCTGGTATTGGTGTTGTTACACCTGACAGTCTTCTATACGAGATAGACAAACTTGAAAAGCAATACTTAAAAGAAACACCCAAGCGATACATATTGGTTACATCGCTATCAGTAGGGCGGTTCTCTAAAATACGACGTCAATCAATAAACGGTTGTATTCTTACTTTTCGGCCAGATATCCCCAAACATTTTAGCAAAGAAGCAACAAAGATTGAGAAACAGGCGTCCTACTCCATTTGCGGCGAATTACCTCAGGATTATTTGGTCGCCAAAATAGCTGTCACAGGAAAATCCAGCTCCGAAGCGGCAGATAGGGCCATCGATGCCATAGACCTATTCAGGGGTATCTGGAACCTATTTTACAACAGGAAGCATGTCTATCGGATTTCTTCTGGATCAAGAGAACCTGTTAACAAGATCGTCCTTGGTCCACTCCATACACTTCACTTCCCAACTGCAAAACTGGCCACCGAATCATGGTGGTACGAACCCGATTATACAGGCCCCCTTAAGACCCTTGATCCTTCAAAAGAGATCGAAAGCTTCTATGGGTTTCAGAAGCGCGTAAGGGAGTCGCTATGCAAAAGCCCCTTTAGGCCGTTCCTTGAGTCAGCAATAATCCGATACACTAGGGCGCTGGATCTGCGGGATTGGAATAATGCATTTCTAAACCTATGGACTCTTTTGGAGACGCTCACTAACACAGGGGAAAACGATACCCACAAAGTCACCGTTAGACGCACCTCATTCATGTATCAGGACCGGGAATATGTGAGGCAAATACTCACGCACTTAAGGGACTATAGAAACAGAGCAGTCCATACAGGCACTGGCAATGAAGATATTGAAACCCTTATGTTCCAGCTTAAGAATTTTGTTGAAACCGCTTTAGAGTTTCTTGTCGCAAACAAGTTCGGTCTGAAGAACCTCGGTGAAGTGGCCCAGTTCTTGGACCTACCGGATGAAAAAACAGTGTTAACAGACAGAAGTCGGCTGATTAAGAGTGCGCTGAAATTTACACAGAAATGAGGTGTGGAGGCGTAGGTGCTCAATGGGCAGCGGGGCAGCGGGACGCTCTTTAATAATTAATCTCGTTAAACCACCAGCTCCGCTGGTGCGAACCTAATAGGCTTTGCCGGTCAGACGAGATATACCTCCTTCTTGAGGGTCCCTGCTTTTGGGGCTTTTCGGGACGTCCATAAGAAACTAAATAACTTGAAAGACATGCAATGACCGGTAATATTTCGGGCATGCCGAGAACAGAACGATTATACGCACCCGGCGTATTGCACCACATCATGATCCGGGGGATAGAGCGTCAGAGGATTTTCAGAGATACCCAGGACCGGGCTGATTTGCTCGAACGGTTATCCGTTATTTTGCCGGGGCATACCTCCTGTTATGCCTGGCCGGTGTTTCTCAGAGACGCAAGCCTGAGCTGGTCGGCGGTGGTCTGATCAGAAGCCGCGGGGGATGGAAACAGTTGAAGAGACTGAGATTGGACCGGCAGGATCTGATGAAGGGCCACGAGAGGATACTGGGTGACGTATTCAGGCAGCAGGAAGAAAATGAACACGCTTGCATGTTGATATGGTCCCACAAATTTTGACTCGGGAGGTGAACCGATGTGGCGTAGCCTAAAATTGGCAGCGATTCTATGTATTGCGTCTCTGTTTGAGTTTACCAGCCCAGTTCCCGCGGCCCAGCGAACCGCCCTGGTGATCGGCAACGCGGATTACGACACGGCCCCTCTCAAAAACCCGGCCAATGATGCGGTTGACATGGCCAAGGCCCTGCGGGGGTTGGGCTTTGAGGTGATCGAGAGGACCAATGCCAGCAAGCGGGACATGATCCTTGCCGTAGACGAATTCGCCAGGCGTCTCCGCGACGCGGAGATAGGGGTCTTTTACTTTGCGGGCCATGGAATGCAGATCCATGGTCGGAACTATCTGATCCCGGTGAAGGCCCACGTGACTTCCGAGACGGATGTTCAGTTCGAGGCCATGGATGCCGGGAGAGCTTTAGGGAAGATGCAGGATGCCGGGAACAAGCTCAATATCGTTATCCTGGATGCCTGCCGGGACAACCCTTTCAAGCGCAGCTTCCGGACGGAAACCGTTGGCTTGGCCCAGATGGATGCGCCGAAAGGGAGCATCATTGCCTATGCCACAGCCCCTGGTTCTGTGGCTGCGGATGGAACTGGGAGAAACGGCCTGTACACAAAACACCTGCTGAAGAGCCTCGCTACGGCTGGTTTGACGGTTCAGGATGTATTCATGGAGGCCGGCATGGGAGTGATGAAGGAAACCAAGGATAAACAAATCCCCTGGATGTCCTTGACGCCTGTGCCCCGGTATTATCTGGCTTCCAAAGGAACAAATTCAGGATCTGTGAAGGCCGACAAGGTAGTTTTGCCTTCCGAGGGCGGGGCTTCTTTTGAGGACATTCTGAAGGCCGGGACAGACCGTCAACAGGCTATTGAAAGATGGTCAGCATGGCAGTCTGCCAGGGAGAAAGAGTATGCACAGGTCCAAGAGATAGACAGTGACACCTACCTAAAGCCTGAAGAAAAGAAGGCAGCCTGGGAGCGGTTTCTGTCTGCGGTATCGGACAACAACCCATTCAGCACTAAGGATGAAGAACTGAGGGCAAAGGCCCAGGAACGTTCAAGCTATTGGAAGGGATACAAGGTTGCAAGCATTCCCTCCACGCCCAAAAAGCCGGCTCCGTCGCCCTCAGGTTCGAACGAGATCGGCCGGGACGGCGTGTATGTAGCGTATGGCAATGGCGTTGTGAGGGACACCAGCACGGGGCTTGAATGGAAGGTGGGACCGGACAGGGATACGAATTGGAACGAAGCCCGATCATGGGTTCAGAGCTTGGGTGATGACTGGCGGATGCCGACCCTGGATGAACTTGAGCGCCTTTACGTGAAGGGGAAAGGGGATCGGAATATGACGCCCTTGTTCAAGTTCACCGCTTGGTGGATCTGGTCAGTCGAAACGAAAGGTTCCTCCCATGCCTGGGGCTTCTACTTGCTTCACGGAACCAGGGAATGGAACGCCCGCGATAGCTCCGGCCTCAAAAGGGCGTTTGCAGTGCGTTCCCGAAGTGATGGCTAATTTCTTGATAAGGGGAGAGACTGGGATGCTCCAAACTTGAACCATTTTGCCGGAACAAATCTGGGGGAACTTGTTTTCATCGATCCCGCAACAAATCAACAGTGAGACAACGTCCCCTTCGGCCTACACATAGAGAGGCCACCAGGGCAATCTTATGGCACACGGTTCAATGCAAAAACAACTTCTCGGTTTGGTGGGGTGGCTCGCTGTTACCTTTGCGGCCGCTGCGATTGGTGGCTTCGCATCCGCAGACGCAGGAGACTTCTATCAACAACTCAGCCGCCCCACATGGGCTCCTCCTTCATGGCTTTTCGCTCCGGTCTGGACCTTGCTCTATCTCCTCATGGGCGTCGCTGGATGGCTGGTCTGGCGAGAGCGTGGCTTTCGGCATGCACGAATCGCTCTTTCATTGTTTCTAATGCAGTTGGGCGTGAATTCACTCTGGACATGGCTGTTCTTTGTTTGGCGTCGGGGAGCCCTGGCTTTCGGTGAGATTCTCATCCTCTGGGCGCTCACTCTCTTCACGGCTGTCACCTTCTGGCGCGTGCGTCCCATTGCGGGAGCTCTACTGATTCCTTACCTAGCCTGGGTGAGTTTTGCAACGGCGCTGACCTATGCCATTTGGCAACGCAATCCCGCGTTGCTGGCCTAACCCTTCACCGCACTTGACCACGATTCCGCCGCGGTTTGGATGGCAACCACACGTGGCCCCACGACTGGATGGGGATCGCTCAGCCCTGAGTCGAGCTGTCTGGAAAGTCGGGAATGCTCCGAATTTGAACCATTTTGCCGGAACAAATCTGGGGGAATTGTTTTCATCGATCCCGCAACAAGTCAACGGTGAGACAACGTCCCCTTCGGCCCCTAAGGCACGTCCGGGCAGGCTTTGTGTGGGGGAGGGAAATATCAAGAAGGACGCGGGAAGGAATTGGGGTCATCTTGAATAGTGAATAATAGCTCTTTTTGTACCACGCAAAATTCAAAGCTCTTTAATATAGCATAATTTAATTCTTGAAAATTAGCTTCAGCACCAGTTTTAATTCACTATTCAAGATGTGACCCCATAATCTCAGGTTGTGGTATGGGCGGTAGAGAGGATACACCTCATCTGCCGCCCCTCCGCCGAGTCATTTTCTGTCGTTGTCTATGTGATCAGCTTTTCAGCTCCTGTGTCATGGATCGCAGCTCCACAATCTCGGCCTATTGTTCAAGAAGTTGCTGTCTCAGGACTTCCCTGGTTCCGGATCACGCCCGTCTCCGTCTCCGGTCCATCCAGAAAAACCCCAGGGACCCCATGATGATCCCGGCGCCAGGTAAGAGGCCCAAGCCGCTCCCATTGCCCGACCTGGCTTCCAGGGCGGCCAGCCTTCCCTCCAGTTGGGATATCCGGGCATCCTTGGTCTCCATGGCTTTGCTCCAAAAGCCGTCTTGGGGCAAGCCAATTAGGACAGTCACGCCCTTGATCCCCTCTTCCGGATGGGTCTGAAGCGCCCTCCCGACAACCGCGCCATACTGCACCTGGATGAGTTTCGCCGGGGGGACGGCCCTACCGATGCCGTCTTCACGGCCCGAAGGGACGATGTAATCTCCTGAGCGAACCGCCCCCTCTACCCGTACCGGCACCTGGCCCAGGAATGCCGTCGGCGCATACCGCGATGCATCTTTCTCCCCGGGTCGGTTGCCCAAGACCGCCGGGGCCGTGCTCACCACCATGACCCGCTGAGCATGATGGGTCTTTTTGCTGAGGCCTTCGGGGAACAGGCCCACGATATCGCCGGGGGTCAGTGTCTCATTGGGATCGGCCTTTGGCAGGTATTCGGCAAAGTCGCCGCCCGAGGTATTCAGACTAACACCCCCGCTCCCGTTTCCCTCAATGGAACCCAGGTTTTTCGCGCTGTCCCCGAACGTAACGAAGTTGCAGGGAGGGCCGGGATTTTCGATGCTTACCTTCAGCATCAGCACATTGGGGTCGTCCGCCACGGCGATATTCTCGATGGCGGCCGCGTGGTTGGCAAGTGTCGGAGACCCTGATACCGTCCGATTCACGTGGAAGGCGGTCTGCGGGTTGGCGTTGTTGATCCCGACCCCGCCGTCTTTTACAAGGAACTCGGGGGTGGCATCGGATGCATCGGTCATATATCCCACCATGAAGGAGTTCCCAAGGTTGCTTATGAGTCTATTAGAATTGTCGAAGCCTTTCCCAATAACGGTGTCATAGTTGTTGCCGGCTGTGGTGTATGCGCCCATGGCGGTGGAATTAACTCCGCTGGCTGTGGTGTTACTACCCATGGCGGTAGAGTAGTCGCCGCTGGCTGTGGTGTCTCTGCCCATGGCGGTGGAACTAGCTCCGCTGGCTGTGGTGTCGGTACCCATGGCGGTGGAGGAGTGTCCGCTGGCTGTGGTGTCATTACCCATGGCGGTGGAAACAACTCCGTCGGCTGTGCTTTCTACACCCATGGCGGTAGAGTAGTCGCCGCTGGCTGTGGTGTCTCTGCCCATGGCGGTGGAGAAGCCGCCGCTGGCAACACACCCCTTTCCGATAGCAGCCGTTGTGTCCGTAATGCTGGCCGCCGATGCCTGACCGTGAAGGGCAACCCATCCAACAAAAAGAGCTGAACACAGAATCCATCTGCACCGTTTCATCATTACCTTCCTCCTTCTTTTGAAGTCTGTCACTGACCGGTAGTATGGAGCCACCCATGATCGGGGTTATGGAGCCAGCTGAAAGTGGCCGAAAGTGGGTCTCAACAAATGGTCAAATTAGCGTATTTCACCCCCTTTCACAAGTACTGATTTTGGTGTTTTGAAAGTGGAAGATTTTTGTGGTTTTGATAGGGGCCTTGGGGCGCTGAAGCTGTTGCCTTCGAGGACGACCGTGTAGGCGCCGTGGCGAAGCCGGTCAATGGTTGCTGACCCCAGGAGTTTGTTCGGGAACGCGTCTGTCCACTCTGGGATATCCAGATTGGAGGTGACGATGGTGCTTTTTCTTTCATAACGTTCTGAGATGACATCGTGGAAATCTTCGTCCTGTGATGCTTTGAGGGGCTTGAGGCCGAAGTCGTCGATAATGAGGAGATCAACACCGGCAAATTTTGTAAATTGTCTGTCAAAGGAGTTCGTTGCCCTGGCGGCATTGAGCTGCCCGAGCATCTTGCTCTGGGTGGTGAAGAGGACATTATACCCGTTGCGGACAGCGCAGTGACCCAGGGCCTGGGCAATGTGGCTTTTTCCGGTTCCGCAGGGTCCCACAATAAAGACACAGACCTTCTCGTTTATGAACCGGCAGCTTGCCAAGTCCACGATCAGGCCCTGGTTGATGGTGGGATTGAAAGAGAAATCGAACTCCTCAAGGGTTTTCTGATTTCTGAAGTTGG
>Ga0209164_1000520_pt1 | contig 87324 bp, 81 predicted proteins | sample MTBNYHSulfiMetaG_FD_187458 | JGI IMG/M metagenome (GOLD analysis project Ga0209164, IMG submission 187458) | Enrichment culture microbial communities from rom New York Harbor, USA that are MTBE-degrading - MTBE-NYH (New York Harbor Sulfidogenic)... | ecosystem: Environmental > Aquatic > Marine >... | reverse complement strand
GAGAACTCGTGCCACATCGCGGGCGAGCGGCATGCGAACGCCGATGAGGCCCACATCGCCACCGAACTGGCTGCTGACGGAACTCCCACACCGGGCTTCTGTGCCAGCGTGGGATGTCATCCCTCGGCCGACGTACGCGAGCTGCACACGACCTATCACTGCTACAACCCGGAATGCCACGTTGTCGGGGGCCCGACGTACATGAGTTGCGGCGGTGCTCCAGGGAGCGAGAGCTGCCACCTGTCGTTCACACGAGACGAACACTTCGTCGACCACTCGGCGGACATGACAGGCACCGTCGGCGGCATCGTATACGGCCCCGGCGCCAACGAAGGCTGCCTCGGAACCTGCCACGCGACCGACCTGCAGTCCGAGCACCGTACCCGTTGGGCCGGCGGCACGATGGAAGGTAGCGCAGGCAGCACGTGTCGTGTCTGCCACGCCGACTCGGCCGATGCAGGCAGTGGGACGTACGCGGGCCTGCCTGCGGTGACCACCGCGATCGCGAACAGCGACAGACGCTGTATCTCGTGCCACTCAAGTCTGAGCGGATCGGACGGCCCAGACGCCGTCGCACCGCCGACCCCCGTGTGCGTGCTGCCGGCAGGCTCTTCGGCAAGTATCGAGGGTGTGGGCACGCCGGTACCGCGGGCTGCACAGTCCAAGGCCGAAGACGCCGTGATTGTCGAGCCGGTCGAGTCTGTGGCGACCACATTGACCGTTGAAGCCAAGCAGGAGCCCTCGGACGAGGAAACGCCTACCGCCGGGGGCGGTGGCGGCGAGGCGACCGAGACACCCGCCGCCGAGTCGGACGACGAGTCCGGCGACGAGCCGGCGGAAGGCGAACAGGCCGATCCGGTATGTCCGCGAGACGGCGAATCTGAGCCGGCGACGGACGCGCCGACGCGTCAAGGTGATGACCAGGTCTGTCTGACCTGTCACGATGTATCGAACAGCTGGGCGAACAAGTAGGGCCGAGGAGGGGAACCGATGAAGAACCTGTCGATCCGTTCGAGGATCCTCGCGGGAGTGGTGCTCGTCAACCTGATTGGTGCCGTGGTGGTGATGGTCTACCTGCACCAGTCCTACGTCGACCAGATCGACGCGACGGTCGCCGAGAACGTTCAAGGTGGAGCAGCTGCCTGGGAGCAGATCAAGGGGCCGGACGAGACGATCGACCCGCTCGCGCAACCCGAAGAGGTGCAACGCGTGCTCTCGGGGATGTCAGACGTGACCGGGGCCACCTACGGGTTCTTGGTAGACAAGGCCGTCACGGAAGCCGGCGAGTTCGAAGCCGCGAGGGAAGCACTCGGAGAGGCACCGAACTGGGACGAACGTGACACATACGCGTTGCTGTACGCCACCGACGAGATCCTCGCCGAGGACATGCAGTTCTCGCTGGGAGCGGATTCCGTGCCGGAGGCGGGCAAGACCATCGGTGTCGAGAACGGTGCCTGCTCAGAGATGTGCCACTCGAACCTGACCGGTGAGGGCGACTACTGGGGCGTGCGCTGGAGCGACGACTCCAAGAGCCGCTCGCACGGTGTCTTCCCGGTGTACGGCTCCTCCAACGAACCGCTGGGTGTCATCTACAGCATCGAAGACATCTCGGTGCACGCCGACGCCGCACGCTCGACGATGGTGCGGACGCTCATCGTCATCGGTCTCACCCTCTTCGTAGCCACACTGCTGATCGGATGGATGATCGACGCGCTCGTGTTCAGGCGTCTCGCCCGCACGGTCTCGAGCATCCAGGACCTGTCCATTCGCGTGGCCGGAGGAGATTTCGACGCCCACTTCGAGCCGGACGGCACCTCAGACGAAATCGGCTCGTTCGAGCAGTTCTTCGCCGCGCTCATGGACCTGATGTCCTCGACGTTGAAGTCGCTGGTGGGGAAAGACAAGCACACGCAGTAGCGCCGGACGTTTCCCGCGAGCGGCGTTCGCTGGGCAAAGATACCAACGAAGCTCACCAAGGAGCCGGGTCCCTAGGGCCCGGCTCCTTGGTGGCCGAGGACCGACCCCAGGGCTATGCGGTCGCCTCGGCGCGCTCGGTGTCCGACATCTCCGCAAGACGCTGGACCTCGGCGACATCGACTCCAACGCCCTCGGCCACCCGGGTGCCGTACTCAGGATCCACCTTGTAGAAGACGGCACACTGCCGCAACTTGATCCGCTCTTGCGCTTTAACGAGGTGGCCGACGATGTTGCCCACTAGGTGGTCGCGGTCCTCATCGGTCATCACGTCGCGGAACAGGGCGCGAGGCTGGACAAAGTCATCGTTTGGGTGGGGGTACTCGGTACGCCCCACAGCGCCTTCGACCGGCATTCCCGGATCGGCAACGCTCGGATCGGGAGCGGGGCCACCCATGCTGTTGGGCCAGTAGTTGGGGCCAAGCCCACCGTTGTCGTCGAATCGCATGGCACCGTCTCGCTGGTAGCTGTTCATCGGCGCGCTCTTCGGCGCGTTGACGGGCAGCAGGTGGTAGTTCGGACCAAGACGGTGTAGGTGCGTATCGTGGTAGCTGAACAGGCGTGCCTGAAGCATCTTGTCGTTGGAGGGACCGATGCCGGGCACGAAGTTGCTCGGGTTGAAGGCCGCCTGCTCGACCTCGGCGAAGTAGTTCTCCGGATTCCTGTCCAGCACGAGCTTGCCGATGACCATCGGCGGGTAGTCCGCGTGCGGCCACACCTTCGTGATGTCAAAGACGTCGAAGCGGTAGTCTTCGGCCTCGGCGACCGGCATGATCTGCATCTCCAACGTCCAACTGGGAAAGTCGCCGCGCTCGATTGCATCGAACAGGTCTCGTGTGGCGTGATCGGGATCGCTCGACTTCATGGCATCCGCTTCGGCGGCGGTGAGGTTCTTGATGCCCTGGTCGGTCTTGAAGTGGTATTGCACGTAGAACTGCTCCCCGGCGACGTTGCTCCACACGTAGGCGTGACTGCTGTAGCCGTTCATATGACGGTGGGTGGCCGGAGTGCCGCGATCCGAGAACAGCACTGTGACCTGGTGGACCGATTCCGGCGTCAGTGAGAGGAAATCCCAGAACATGTCCGGGTCTTTCAGGTTCGTCTGTGGGTGGCGCTTCTGCGTGTGGATGAAGTCGGCGAACTTGAGCGGGTCTCGGATAAAGAAGACGGGCGTGTTGTTGCCCGTCATGTCGTAGTTGCCCTCCTCAGTGTAGAACTTGACCGCGAAGCCGCGCGGATCACGCTCTGCGTCAGCGGAACCCTTCTCTCCACCGACCGTCGAGAAACGAACGAAGACATCGGTCTTCTTGCCGACCTCAGACAGAAAGGCTGCCTTCGTGTACTTCGTGACATCGGCAGTGACCTCGAAGTAGCCGTGGGCTCCCGCCCCTTTCGCGTGGACGACCCGCTCGGGGATCCGCTCGCGATTGAAGTGCCCGAGCTTCTCGAGCAGATGAACGTCCTGCATCAGCACGGGTCCCCGTGGACCAGCTGTGGTGGAGTTCTGATCGTCGTCGACCGGCTTTCCGAAGCCGGTGGTAAGCCGCTTACCATGTGCCATGATTACCTCCTTGGAGTGACCTGAGATTGCCTCGAGAGCACTTCACGCCGGCACGAGCGTGTTCGCGAACACAAGCCACGCGAGCAGCGACTTGGCCGTGAGGCTCAGGAACACGTACATTGCCTCGCCGAACAGGTACTCGCGCCACGGCCCGACCTTCTTGTACTGCAGAACCATGTTGATCGCGAAGCTGTTGAAGAACACGAACATCGAGAAGAAGATCCAGTACACGAACGTCGGCGGCTCGGCAGCCGATCCCGGACTCCAGATGTAGACGCCGATGGCGAGCCACGGCACAGCTCCCATCAGACACCCGAACAGGTACGACAGCCAGTCCGGCGTGCCGGGCTGTTCGTAGTGCTCCATGAGCAGGCCGAAAAGGATCATCGACGCGTTCACGCCGAAGATCGCGATCAGGGCCGCAACGTCGAACACGCCCGGCAGCAGCGCGATGAGCACGACCATGAGCGACGAACTGAACGAGTACTCGATCCAGCGAGCATAGTTGCGGTCCCGCTTGAGATTGCGCACGTACCAGTCGAACACTCTCGGCAACACCAAGACCCAGTGAGCCGCCGCGGACATGAACAGGAACGCAGCGACGGCATATCCCAAAGGAATCTCGAACAGCGTCTCGGGGGGCCCGGGCGGCGTGCCTGGTGGGCCTTGCAGGAAGCTCGTAGTAACGGGGAGCTTGAAGTCGTTGGACAGAACCGCGACTGCCGCACCCTGCCCCGCGTGGAACAATCCCATCACCGCGTTGTAGATCCGAAGGCGCGTGAACCGCTTCTCCTTGGCTGCCACCGGTCGTCCTTCCTATGAAGGGAACATGACTGCGTCTACCAGATGCACGACACCGTTGTCCGCGCCGATGTCCTTGCGGACGACGCGGGAACCACCTACCCACGGGCCTGGCTCCGCCAGGATCACACTCAGCGTGAGGCCTGACAGCGTGGGAAGTTCCGCGCCGTCTCCGAGATCGTCGGCGAGGTAGCGTCCCGTCGCGACGTGATACGCCATCACTTGTTCCAGTCTGCCAGGCTCGTTCACGACCGCGCCGATGGCGCGCTCGGGGAGCCGGTCGAAGGCCGCATTCGTGGGCGCGAACACCGTGAACGGCCCCTCGCCGTCCAGCGTGACGATCAGACCCGATCGCCGGACGAGGTGGTTGAAAGTAGACACTTCGTGAAGGTCTTCGAGGACCTCGCCGACCGTACCGTACTTGTCCATCTCAGCCATGTGGCACCTTCGACTCGTCGAGACGATGCCCGTAAACTGACTATCCCCGTCGCGGGACCGTCGAATCGCACGCATCTAACTGTCTTGTTCGATGAGCAAGCCGCCTGGTTCTTCGGGGGATGAGGACTCGGGCGAATCCGCACCGCGACGCGGGCGCCTGTACGCGAACGGCGTCAGGGACCCGTCGGCGGCGTTGACCATCGTGACTACGATCCGCTCGGGATCGATGTCGATGAAGTTGAACGAGGGGGGAGAATCGCCGCGCGTGCGCCACGTCGAAGCCGTGCCGCTTGTGACAAGCAGGGTGCCCCCGACCGGCCAGATGTAGGGCACATGCTTGTGGCCGGCTAGCACCAGCGCGACGTCGTGCGTGGTGAGCAACTCCAAGACCTCCCCCGCATCCCACACGATGTTGCGCTCGCGGCCAGTGCCCGGAATCGTGATCAGGTGGTGATGCAGAGCAACGATCTTCACGCCCCGCGCAGCCCGCAGCTGCTCCTTGAGCCAGGAGTGCCGATGACGTCCGAGCTCACCGTCATCGAGATCCGGCTTGGAAGAGTCCACACCGATGACCGATATGCACTCATCGGCGTTCTCGGAGTCCGGGGCGTCCACCCTAAGCGTGAAGTCCCATGTCCTGTACCTCTCGCCGAACAGGCGGTCGAAGAGGACGTATCCTACATTTCTGGCGTCGTGGTTGCCGATGAGGATAGCTACGTGCGGGCACTCGATCCGGTCGAGGTACGACTTGGCTTCCTCGAACTGGTCCAGATACCCGTCCGCAGTCAAGTCACCCGGCACCACTACCAGGTCCGGCCCACGCTCGTTGATCGAATCGAGCACCCGGTCGAGCATCCCGGCATCGAACCTCGGGCCACCGCAATGGAGGTCCGACAGCTGAGCGATACAGAAATGGGACACGGCGCGCACCTCCTGTGAAGATACGTACCCGCTCGAGTCACGAGGACGCCTCCCACCGGCGCACAGCCGCATCGAGGGAGCGCCGCAGCGTCGTTGCGAAACGCTCGCGATCTTCGTCATCGAACGGGGACGGACCCCGTGTGCGCCCACCTGCGCGGCGGTGTCGCTGCTCCGCGTGCCGCACCGCGAGCTCCATGTCTATGGTGGCCAGGGAGAACTCGCGGCCGCGCGGGCTGATCGCGGCAGCACCTCGACCGAGCACCATCGCAGCTAGACCGGTGTCTTGCGTGACCACCACATCATCGGACTCCAGCCGCTCCACGATGGCGAAGTCGGCGGCATCACGACCGGCGCTCACCTGCACGGCGTCCACACCCGATCGCCGAGTGTGCCGGTCGAAGTTCTGCGTCTCGTTGCCGACCAGCGTCACCGGCACGCCGCGCTCGCGCGCTAGCGCGATCGCCTCACGGGTCACCGGACACGCGTCGGCATCGATGAACAGTCGCGTCATGCACTGACTGTAACGCTACAACGTCTTGCTCGTCTTTGCTCTCGATGTCCTTGCGCGCTCGATCTGTCCCGCGCGTCCGCCAGTCTACGTCCGCGACCTGGGTACTATCCCGTTATGGGACCTGTCGTCTTAGACAGCGCGCGCCTCAACCTGCGAGCATGGACCCCGTCCGACGTGCCTGCGATGGTAGCCCTGTTCGACGATTCCCATGTCGGACGCTTCATCACCGGCGGCCAACCCATATCGGCCGAGGAGGCCGCACGCTTCATCGACCGGTACGCCCGCATCCAGCGCGAACGTGGGTGGTGCCGCTGGGCTCTCGAACTCAAGACCAAGCCGGACGAGTTGGCCGGTTTCTGCGGTGTGGGCTGTACGTTCGCGCCGGAGATCGAACTGGGCTGGACGCTGCGGCGTGACCTGTGGGGGTACGGCTACGCGACCGAGGCCGCGCTGGCCGCCCAGAGGTACTGCTTCGAGCGTGTGGGATTCGAGCGCATCATCTCGGTCATCGACCCCGGTAACGCCGCATCCATCCGGGTCGCCGAGCGCATCGGCATGCGCGCCGACGGCACGGTCGAGCACAAGGGCGCGGAGTTGTTGCGCTTCGTGATCGACAACCCTGTGCCGGAAGCGCCGACCGTACACGGGTTCGTGCGCAACTGCGACGGCGAGCCGAAGGGCAGCTCGCTCGACGAAACCTGAGCTAGCGTCCCGAACGCTCTATGCCTGCGGTTCTGTAAGCCGCACCGACAGCGGCGTCGGCCTCCTCGGCACAGGTCTGCAGGACCGTTTCGAGCTCGACCGATTCCGAGGCGGAGACGAATGCCGGGTCGTCGAGACGCGCTCGCCAGTACACGGCGCTGCCGTACGTTGCCGGGTCCCACGCACCATCGGCGCGAGCCAGCCATGCCTCTCGCGCTGCGGTGAGGTACGCAAGCGCGGTGTCCAGCTCTCCGCGTACCTCGGTGTCAACCGGGTTGAGCAGCACCATACGCCTGCGCGCGACCAAGGCCACGCGCATCGCCGCTAGGTACTCGTGAAGATCGTCGCCCTCGCCCAGCAGCTCCACTGCCCGCTCGACCGCCGCGATCGCCGCGATCGACCCGCTCGACGCGTCTGCGATGCCGAGCTGGCGCTGGTACGATGAGATCGCGATGCCCGCAACCATGATCGCGGCCACCGCAAGCACAAGCAGGACCGCCGACCTCGTCGGTTTGTCGTGTGGGAACATGCGCCCGATCACCTCTGGCGAAGCGTACCCTTCTTCCGCCGAAGGAATCCACCGTGGCCCCGAAAGACATGCGCTGGTAGGATTGCCACGTCATGCTGGTGGACCGAACGCAGGGCCGGATGCGCGCGCTATGGACCCGCATATTCGCGATCGTGGGCGTCCTTGTGGTGGGCGTGGTGATCGGCGCGCTCGTGACACTGGCCTCGCTGCCGGACGAAAGCGCGGAACTGACACGCGCCCAAGACGAGATCGCCAGCCTCAATGATGCCGTCTCCAAGGCCGAGGACCGCATGTGGAAGCTGTACCGCGAGCGCGAGGCGCTCGCGCAGCGGCTTGCCGAAGAACAGAGCGGCGAGACCAGCGCAGCAGCGACGCCGCCAGGGGTGTTCGGCGCGGGGATCCACCTCGTGGACGAGGAGATGGCGCCCGGCGACTACGACGGGGTCGTGATCGGGGACTTCGGCTACTGGGCACGTCTCAAGAGTACGGACGGTACCGTGAACTCGATAATCGCGAACGGGCTGGTGCACGGGCCGTTCACCCTGACGGTCCTGTCGAGCGACCGGGCAGTCGAACTGCGCGGCATCGAGCTGTCAGCCCGCTGAACCCAGTCTGCGCAGCGCGCCCGAGCACGTTCTGCGCCAGAGCAGAGCCGCCTCTACGTGAGCCACTCGCGTCGCAGCAGCTTCGTGCTCATGTATTCGCGACGGGCATCGGATTCCACACTGATTCTCTCGATGGCGTCGTCCATGGCGCGAAGCCGGGCAGCCAGCGTGGTCAGGAGTTGCCGGACGACTGGATCGGCCTGCATGTCGGCGAAGGCTGTCCCGCTGATCACCCGCACCTCGACGTCACCGACCGCCTTGGCGCTCGCCGACCGGGGTCGGCTGTCGAACAGCGCCATTTCGCCGAAGAACTCGTCGGCTCCGAGCATTGCCAACTCGGTCTCGTGCCCATCCTGGTCACGGTAGATTTGCACCTTGCCCTCATAGATGATGTACATCTCTGAAGCGGTGTCGCCTTGCTTGAAGATGACCTCTCCGTCGGCGTAGTGTCGCCGCTGCTTGCGTTCGAGACTACGATCCATGTGACCCTCCCCCTCTCCCGACGCCCCACGCCGGTTCGTACTCTTGGCGGAAGTCCATGCTACTACAGGCGGCCGGACCGCAATACCGCTAGGCGCGGACGGCACGGCGTGGACCACGCGAGTGGCGGGCGCCTCTGGCTTGAGTCAAGATGCCCGTGGCGAAGTGCTCTATCTCGGCCGTAGGAGGGACCTGTCGTGAAGCGCAAGGTACGAGCCGCCCAGAACGTAAGTCGCATGTGCGTAGTGTGCGGGCTTGATAACCCCGCCGGCCTGAAGGCGCGCTTCTTCGAGTTGGACTCAGGTGAGCTCGCAGGCGTGTTCCAGCCGCGCGAGGAGCACCAGGGCTATCCGGGACGGCTGCACGGCGGCATCGCCTCGGCAATCCTGGACGAAACCATCGGACGAGCGGTGAGCATCGACGACGCGAAGGCGTGGGGGGTCACCGTCGAGCTGACTGTGCGGTTCAGGGCCCCGGTGCCTTTGGACTCGGAGGTTCGGGCGGTAGGGCGCGTCGTACGGGACTCCAGCCGCCTGTTCGAGGGCAGTGGCGAGATCGTGCTCGACGACGGCACCGTGGCGGTCGAGGCCTCCGGCAAGTACCTCAAGATGCCGATCGACCGCATCGCCGAAGGTGACTTCGATGAGGAGTGGCTGGCCGACGAGCGCGAACTACCCGACTCGCTCGAGCTGGGTTAGAGCGGTACCGGCGACGATCACGCTGCGTGCGTCAACCGCCGGAGCGCGAACAGCACGCCGCCACACGCGGCAGCCAGGACCGCTGCGAGCCAGACCTTCCACGGCTTGAGGGGGTCCTCTATCGCCGATCCGCCCCGAACCACCTCGAGACTGCTGCCTTCGATCAGCATCTCGCCGCCGTGCTCGGGACTTGCCGCCCGGAACACCCCCACCACCCGTACGAGGTCGCCTTGCACGGTGTGCGAGCCGAAGTCCTCGATCTTCTCGGCCTCCTCGGCAGGAAGGTACACCGGCATGCCCGAGTTGAAGCCGGCGAGTTTCGCCCCCGCCTCGATCGAAGCCCGGGCATAGGCGTCGTCGTTCACGTGTATCCACGCATGTCCGCCCCGCACCATCGCCTCGCCGATCGCCTCACCCTCGAACGTGACCGTGACGCCGTCCCACTCGGCAGGGTGCTCGACCAGCTCGGTGCTGGATGCCGTGCGCGCGTCGCCGAAAGCGGTGCCAGTCGAGTTGAGAAACGACGCAGCCATCAGGAAGGCGAGCGCAAGCACCACTCGGAGTCTCATCGGCCCCTCACCACCGCCCATGCCCAGCCAGCCAAGGCGAGCACCGCGATGAACTCCATGCGCCCGAGCCACATCGCAAGCACGTACACGCCCTTCAGCAGGTCCGGAGTGGAGGGGGTGAGCAGCCCACAAGAGAGTCCGGAGTTCGAAGCCGCGGAAATGCCCTCGAAGGCAGCTTGCTCCACTGGGTAACCGGCGAACACTCCAGCCACGGCGACAACCGCGTACATCGTGAGGAAGATGACCGCGATCGTGAGAACGGAGCGTGTCACCGGCTCGCCGAGGACCTGGTCTCTGATGTGGTGATATCGCACGGTGATCCTGGACGACTCCGGCGATATCGTCCTGCGCACTTCACCAAGGAACGACTTCGTGATCAGGCCGACCCGCAGCCCCTTGATGCCGCCCGCCGTCGAACATGAGGAGGCGCCGATGGCCATCGCCGCCATCGTGATCAACATCGCTCCGGGGCCCCATTGCGTCACGAACGCGCGCGAGTAGATGGTGCCGAACCCGGTGGTCGTGTGCGCCGATACGAGCTGGTAGAAGCCCTTCCTGAACAGGACTACCCAGTCGCCGTATATGCCCGTGTCGGCGAGGGCCCACGCCGCCGCCACACTGAGGACCGCGAGCGTCGCGGCGAAGCTACGCGTCTCGATGTTGCGGAGCAGCTCCCCGCGCCAACCATGCCACACAGCCCAGTGCAGCGCGAAGTTGAGCGAGCCGGCCACGAATATGATCACGCACAGCGCCTCATAGACGCTCGAGTGGAACCAGATCACGTTGTAGGACTGGGGCGCGAAACCGCCGGTCGAGAAGGCACCCATGAACATCCAGATCCCGTGCAGCACGGCCCGTGCGGGCCGCATACCGAGAACCAACCCAGTGATGCTCAACAGCGAAGCACCGGCCACGAGCCATCCAAGACTGATGACCCAGATCGCTCGCGCGGTCTGCACCACGTTAGGCAGGAGCTGCTCTTCCTTGCCTTCGCCCGCGTACAGCTGATAGATCGCTCCCGCTCCTTTGAACAGGAACGTCAAGGCAATCACGACGATGCCTTGACCGCCCGCGAAAGTGAGCACGAATCTCCACATGCTCAGACCGTTCGAAACGTGGTCCAGGTCCTGAATCAGGTACAGCCCAGTTGTGGTCAGGCCGCTCATCACGTCGAACACCGCATCGAGATAGCTGCCGTAATGGCCCGACAACGCGAACGGGATCGTGCCGACGAACGTCCCCAGCAGCCACGCGATCGCGACGGTCACCAGACCATGCCGCCGCGCGAGACGCTTGCGGGTCCAGAACAGCAGCTGCATGAGAAGCCCGACGAGCAGAGAGCCGAACAACCCGATCCCGAAATCGGCGGCCGTGTCCCACTCGCCGAGAACGAGGGAGGTGATCAGTGGTAAAGACATCAGCAGGCCGATGCCCATGATGATCTTGCCCGCATACATGCCGACGACCTTGTGGTCGTCCCAGGTAGGGCGGAGTATCACAACCCGGTCACCAGCGTCACGAGAAGGGTCGCAGACGCGATGGCGACCGCGATGCCGACTACGAGAAGCGCCTCGGCCACCATTCCCTGGATCAAGCGGTTGACAGCTTCAAGCCCCTGCACGGGCCGGACGAGGCGGGCGCAAGAGCGCGTTCTTGCTCTCATGCCACGACCTGCGATTCGATGCCGATACGGCTGAGTAGAGCCGAGGCCACCAGCGCCGTGGAGCACACGACTTCGACACCGAGCGCATCGAAGGCCGGGGCGTTGTCGGGCCGGGAGCTCAGCGCCACGACCCGTTCGATACCGAACACCCGCTTGGCCTCGACGCACGCGGCCATGTTCGCCGCGTCGTCGTCGCATGCGGCGATGAGGATGTCCGCGATGCCGGCACCCGCCGCCTCCAAAGCGCGCGCATCTCCTCCCTCACCGCGAATCACGAGCGCGGAGGGCAGGCTCATCGCGATGTCGTCGGCATGTTGCGCAGCCACGACACCGACCTGTACTCCAGCGCGAACCAGTCCTGTGATGGCTCGTTCCGCGACTCTTCCGTCACCTACGACGATCGCATACATGATGCGCCCTTCGGCTGCCTTCTTGACCCTCACCAAGGGTAAGGAGTGCGGCGTTCAGACGTCGTGAAGGAGAGGCGCTAAGGCGTTAAGGAAACGTGTAGGGCAAAGTCACGCGGAATCGCGCGTGTTTAGGCGCAGACCGACGCCAGGCTCGGTCAGGATGTGCCGCGGCACAGCGGGGTACGGCTCGAGCTTCTTGCGCAAATTGCTCACGTGGACCCTGAGAGTGTTCGCGTCGACGATCGCGTCGTGCCCCCACACCCCGTCGCGAATCTGGTTCCACGTCACGAGCCGGTCCGCGTTCTGCGCGAGCAGTGAAAGGATGTCGAACTCGATGGGAGTCAGCGAGACGGGCTGCCCACCCCTTGTCACGCCGTGCGCGGCGAGGTCCACGACGACGTCCCCGAACTGGACATGTGACGCCGCGCCGGACCCCGGCTGCACGCGCCGCAGCAGGGCGCGGACCCTCGCTACAAGCTCGCCGGCGGAGAATGGCTTGGTAAGGTAGTCGTCGGCCCCCGTTTCCAGAGCCGCGATCTTATCGCTCTCGTCCGAGCGGACCGACAGCACAAGGATCGGGACAGTCAACCACGTCCGCAGCTGCGCGCACAACTCTATACCATCGGTGTCCGGAAGACTCAGGTCCAGCACCACGACGTCGGGCGTCACGCTCATGAGCGCGTCAAGCGCGCTGCGCGCGTCCTCGGCGACGTCCACGAGATACCCGCGCGCCTCGAAGATGCCCCGCAGCGCCCGTCTGATCTGGGCCTCGTCGTCGATCACAAGCACTCTGGTTGCGGACATCACTACTCCCTGGTCGGAAGGGCGATGATAAGCCTCGTCCCGTGCGGCAAGGCCTTCTCGATCGAGATGTCCCCCGAGTTAGCCGACACGATCTCCTTCGTGATCGCCAGACCGAGACCGGTACTCGACCTGGAAGCCTTGCCCGAGCGCCCGCGGTAGAACTTGTCGAACACGAAGGGTAGGTCCTCGGCCGATATCCCGGGCCCGTGGTCTTCGATGCTCACGAGTACCCGGGCTGCGCTGGCCTTCCCGCTGATGCGGACCGCGTCCTCACTGTACTCGAGCGCGTTGTGCAGGACGTGCCCTATGGCTCGCGCCGCCTGGATGAAGTCCACGTAGACCGTCGGCAAGTCGTCGGGCACATCGAGTTCGATCCGCGCCTGCGCGCTTCTGGGCATGCGCGCGATCACGCTGCCCAGGACCTCTCCCACGTCGTAGCTCTCTGGGCGCGGATGCCACGCCTGTGCCTCTAGCCGCGATACATCGAGCAAGTCGGCTATGGCACCGTCGAGCCGGTCGAGGTCCTCCGCGATACCTCCAAGGTTCTCCATGTACTCCTTCGGCGTCCGTTCCACCTCTGGGTCCATAAGGTCTGTGATCGCCGCGGTGACCGAGGCCAGCGGCGTCTTCAGCTCATGGGAGACCGAGGAGACAAGTGCTGAGCGCAAGCGCTCGGCTTCACGTTCGGCGGCGGCATGCATAGCCACGCTCGAGAGCCGCCGGGTCCTCAGGAAGGCCGCGACCAGGTTCGCCGCCGACGCAAGCGTGGCGGTGTCGTGAGCGTCGGGTACAGCGCCATCGGGCAGCAGGACCTGCAGCACGCCTTCGATCTCACCACTCGCGCACAGCGCGTAGCCCACTACGTCCACCGTCTCGAGGCCCGGATCGGGCATCGGCTGTCCGCTCGACGCGGCCGCCGTGTCGACGGTCGGGCGCGGCTTGCCGCCCTGCGCCAGACACACTCCGGCCTCGTCGTGAGTGGCGTGGGCGTACCTGCGCAATCGTGACGGCTGCTCGGCTGACTCCGGCGTGTGCAGAGGCGTGAGCGCCCCATCGCTGTTGTGCACCCAGACCACGGTTCGCGCGCCGTGAAGGATCGTTCCTAGTTCCTCGGACACCGCTCGTGCCATGGCTTCCTCGGAGTCCTCAGACACCAGGCGAGCGCTCATGCGGTTGAGCGCCGAGACATGCTGCTCCTCGCGCGTGGCGGCTTCCTCGCGCTCTCGCAGACGGCCGGTTTGCCAGCCGACTGCAACCGCCACGACAAGGAACGCTCCCAAGTGCACCAAGTCACCGCTCTGGGCCACGAAGAGCGTGTAGTAGGGCGGGAAGAAGAAGAAGTTCCACGCGAAGAAGGCGAGCACTGCGGCCATGAGCGCCGGAACGATGCCGGCTGTACCGGCGATGGCCCCCACGACCAACAGGTACGGCCATCCCCACTGCTCGCGACCGAGGTGGTCGCGCAGCGGCACGAAGACGACCGTGGCTACGGCCACAGCCACGACCGCCGAAAGCTTGCCGTGACGCGCCACCAGCTCGCGAGCACGCGCGGCCGCAGCCAGCAAGCTCACTCGCCAATCAGATGACTCCCCGCCCATCCCTGCCACGACTCCGCATCCATGTCTGCTTGCAGCCGATGCGATCTCGCACGGCCGAAGAACCCGTCGCCGGACACACTATACGCTCGTGCGTTCGCACTCACATCAGGTTCGAACCGGCCGCCGCGCGACCACGTAGCAGCTGTGTATCCGGGGCGTGCGCTCGAAGTCCCTTGGAATGGTCCCGGCGGTGATGTCGGCCACCTCGAGGTCCGAAAGCGCCTCGGTGTCCAGCTCGAACCGCCTAAGATTCGTCGAGAACACGAGCGTCCCGCCCTCGGCGAGCAGCCCCACCGTCTCGCGGACCAGCTCGACGTGGTCCCGCTGCACGTCGAACGTTCGCCCGCCCATCCGCTTGCTGTTCGAAAACGAAGGCGGGTCCAGGAATACGAGGTCGAACGGGCCGCGCTTTGCCGCCTGTGGCCGCCACGTTTCCTCGGCAAGCCAGCTAAGGACATCTGCCCGCACGAAGCGGTGCGCATCGCCCTCGGGGTAGCCGTTGAGCGCCATGTTCCGGCGTGCCCAGTCCAGGTAGGTCGCAGACATGTCCACCGTCGTCGTGTGCGTCGCGCCCCCTGCCGCCGCATACACACTCGCGGTGCCGGTGTACGCGAACAGGTTCAGGAAGCGCGCGCCGTGCGCGAGTTCGCGCACGCGAGAGCGCGTGATGCGGTGGTCGAGGAACAGTCCGGTGTCCAGGTAATCGTGGAGATTGACCAAGAAGCGCAGCCCCTCCTCCTCTACCTGAACGAACTCGCCGCGCGTGGCATGTCGCTCGTACTGCGAGGTGCCGCGCTGACGACGCCGCACCTTGACCGCCACGTCTTCGCGCGACACGCCGAGGACCTCGGACGTCAGCGCCACCGCGGCCTCGAGCCGGCGCTCGGCAAGCTCGGGGTCAACGCTGGACGGCGGCGCGTATTCCTGCACGTGGGCCAGACGCCTGCCTTCATCGGGCCCCGCTCCCTGGTACAGGTCGACGGCGACCGCATAGTCGGGCAGGTCCGCGTCGTATACGCGATAGCACGTGATCGCCTGCCGGCGGGCCCACTTTCCTACGTGCTTGGCGTTCTTGCGCAGCCGGTTGGCGAACATCTCGGCACCGGGCGCCGACGCCGATACCGCGACCGATTCCGCAGTCCGCTCGACCGGCTTGCGAGCCGTCCCGGGTGCGATGTCGAACACGTAGACCCGCGCGGGAATCGCACCGTTGTACAGCGTGTGGGCCGCGCTCGAGCGCAGTCCGGTCGCACGGGCGAGCCGCTCCTCGGCCGTGAAGACCGCGCCCCGCCACCCGTCGAACTCACTGAGTAAGCGCTGCCCGAGGGTCGCATACACGTCCTCCAGGTCAGCTCCGGCACCGAGACGCACGCCGTACGGAGGGTTGGTGACCACAAGTCCGGCCTCAGCGTGTGCGGGCGGCGTGGCGTGCGCAATGTCTCTCACGTCTACCGGCACGCGGTCCGCGAATCCCGCCTGCCGAAGACAGGCGCGGGCAAGCTCGACGGCCCTCGGGTCGGCATCGAAGCCGGCGATGACCGGAAGGGCCGCGTCGCCGCGCTCCGCACGCTCGTCGGCCTCGTCGATCTGCGCGTCCCATGCGCGCTCGTCGTGGCGAAGCCAGCCGCCGAAACCCCAGCGTTGCCGCAGCAGTCCTGGGGCCCGGTCGGTGACCATCAGGGCGCCTTCCACCAGCAACGTGCCCGACCCGCACATCGGGTCGACGAGCGACCCGCCGCCCGCACCGATCTCGGGCCAGCCCGCGCGCACTAGGACCGCGGCCGCGAGGTTCTCCTTGAGGGGCGCCTCGGCCTGCTCACCGGATGCCCGGTAACCGCGCCGGTGAAGCGGGTCGCCCGACAGGTCGAGTGAGAGCGTCGCCGTCTCGCGGCGCAGGCGCAGGTTCAGCCGGATGTCGGGTGCCTCCAGATCCACCGACGGGCGCGAGCCGGTCTTGTCGCGAAGCCGGTCGACAACAGCGTCTTTGACCTTACGCGCAGCAAACCCGGTGTGGGTGAGCCCGCTCGTGGTACCGTTCGCGTCAACTGCGAGCGTGCGGGCCGGGTCTATGTGCTCTTCCCACGGGACCGCGGCCACACCGTCGTAGAGCTGCTCGGCGCTCGACGCTGAGAACTCAGCGAGCACGAACAACACGCGACTGGCCAGCCGCGACCACAAGCACGCGCGGTACGCGACCGCAAGCGGGCCGGCGAAGGTCACCGCAGCGCGCGATTCGCGTACTTCGGAAGCGCCAAGCGCGCGCAACTCCTGGGCAAGTAGCCACTCGACGCCTTTGGGGCAGGTGGCGACGTATGTGGTCGTGGGTGATGAGTCGGGTCCGTCCATGCCGCAACGGTATCACGGCGCTGTTCCGAAGCTAGGACTTGGTGAGCGCGACCCGCAGCCGCCACGTGCCGAGCGCGAGCACTACGACCGCGAACGCCGCCAGCACCGCGAGCTCGAGCGTGATGTCGGCCACCGTCCCGCCGCGAAGGATCAGCTCCTCGAACGCCCTGATTCCCCAAGCGTGCGGCGTGATGTGTGCCACCCGGTACATTGTGGGCGAGAAGATCTCGACGATCGTCAGCGGCACCATCGCTCCTCCGAGCGCCCCAAGCCCGATGCCGAGGATGACACCGACCGCACCGGCCTGCTGGTCGTTCTTGAAGACCGCACCCATAAGCATGCCGACCCCGGATGCCCCGAGCGCGAACAGGGTGAACGTCGCTGCCGCTCCGACGGGGTCGCCCCAGTCCACGCCGAACAGCAGCGCCGTGCCTAGGATGATGATCAGGCCCTGGAACAGCGCGACTGAGAACCGGCCGAGCGCCTCGCCGGCCAGGATGCTCCCGATCGACGTGGGCGTGGAAAGCATGCGCCGGGAGACCCCGAGCTGGCGGGACTGGATCAGCGCAGTGGCGGCGGTCGTAGACGTGATGAACACGAACAGCAACAGCTGCGAGTACGCTCCGAGTTCGAAACGGCCGAGTTGGTCGAAGATGAAGGGCTCGCCGACGACAGATTGCTCGATCCGGAGTCCCTCCGTCTCGGCTGCAAGGTCCTGGGCAGTGGCAAGCGCGTCCGAGAACTCCTGGGTGCCCTGCTCCTCGGCAAAACGGGCGGCCCGTAGCAAAGCTCCCTGCTCGGTGACGACCGAGTCGATCGTGTTGCGAAGCGCCAGCGCGGACTGATCGGGGCGAGCGACCCACTGAAGCGTCACGGGGTCGCCGTCGCGCAGCGCGGAATCGTAGTCTTCCGGGATCACTACGCCCGCTTCTAGGCGGCCCCGCTCGACGGCCACAACCAGCTCGTCGCGGCCGTCGTAGTCGAACGTGTTGACACCCTCGACGTCCCCGATGCGCTGCACGAGGTCCTCGCCGAGTGCGCCGGAACCTTCCGCAACGATGCCGATGCGGGGATCGTAGTCCCCGCCGAACGCCGCCCCGAGAACCAGGATAAGCAGCATCGGCATGAGGAAGACGAAGAAGATGTTCGTGCGATCGCGCAGCAGTCTGCGCAGACTGTTGTAGGCGATGGTCAGGACCTTCATGGCCGCACCGCCTTGTCCAGGAAGAACCACGCCACCCCGCCGGTGACCAGGCCGAAGGCGAGCAGCGCTCCCACTGCCGGGAAGACCGCCGTGATCTGCCCGCCCTGCAGGTCGCCGAGCCCGCGCAGGAACCAGGCGTGCGGCGTGAGCAGGCTGATGGTCTCCATGATGCCGCCGACCTGCGCGATCGAGAAGAACGTCCCGCCCAGGAACGCCAGTACGAGCGAGATGATCGCCTGGAACGAGCCAGCCTGGTCCGGCGTCTTGGCCGTGGCAGCCACTACGGCCAGGACACCCATAGCGGCGAACACACCCGCGACGACGAGCAGCGCCACCCCGATCGGGTTGCCCCACTCAGCACCCAGCAGAAGCGTGGTCGCGACCACGAGGATGCCCATGCTGATCACGCCGAGAGCGAACGACGTCAGCGCCTTGCCGATGATGATGGAACGGTAGCCGATAGGCGCGGCGAGGAGCCGCGACATCGTGCCGAGTCGCCGCTCCTCGATCAACCCGCTCACGCCGAACGAGACCGTGAAGAACAAGAAGAACACCGACATGCCGGCCGCCATATACGTCGTCTGGTCGAGTTGCTTGGTCTGGGCGCTGACATCCTCGACCGTCACCGGATTCTCGGTGGCCGCCGCCTGCTGCGCGAGCCCACCGACCGTGGCGGGATCCAGCTGGCCGGAGTGCGCCACGGTCTGGACGGCCAGTTCGACCGCACCGAGTTCTGCTGCGAAGCCGTCGGCCACAGAGTAGGCGACCTGAGCGGCCAGGTCCGAGCCCGCCGCGCCGATCACCGTGATTCGACCGCCCCGTCCCGACAGCACACTGTCCGACAGGCCGGCCGGGAGGATGAACGCCGCGTGGGCTTGGGCTTCTTCGTCACCAGCGAACGCATCCGAGCCCGTCTCTACCTGCTGTTCGGCCTCTTCCACCGAATCCACGCGCCGGACGGTCGCGACATCCGCGTCCTCGAGGCCGTACAGACTCTCGGCGAACGCCTGCGCTATCGGCCCACCGTCCTCGTCGACGATCACGTACTCGGCGCTGAACGTCGATTCCTGGATCGGGTTGAACACGAAGCTGAAGATGAACGCCAAGGCCAGCGGAGCCACGATCCCGTACAGGAACGCGGACTTGTCGCGTACGCGCTCCAGCAGGTCCTTGCGCGCGATAAGGAGAGCGGCTCTCATCGTCAGTCCCTCAGCGCCCGGCCGGTCAGGTGCAGGAACACGGCCTCGAGGTTCGGTTCGTCAACGTCAACGCTCGTGATCGCCAACTCTGCCGAGGAAAGCCGGCCCAACAGAGCGGTGAGGTTGTCGGCGGCGCACTCGACAATGAAGTCGAGTCCCCCCTCGCGGGCCGCGACCTCGAGTACGTAGTCCAGGTCGCGGGTGGCGTTCACAGCCCCTTCCAGGTCCCCGCTCGCGAGCAGCCGGACACGGTCCTTCTGCCCCACGAGCTCCACGAGCTCGCGCCGCGTGCCTTCGGCCACGATCTTGCCGTGGTCAATGATGCCGACGCGGTCGCAGAGGCGCTCCGCCTCTTCCATGTAGTGCGTCGTGTACAAGACAGCCATGCCCTGCGTGCTGAGTTGCTCGACGCTCTCGAGGATCGCGTTGCGGCTTTGGGGGTCCACGCCCACGGTGGGCTCGTCAAGCACGAGCAGGTGCGGCTTGTGCAGTAGTCCGATGCCGATGTTCAGGCGCCGCTTCATGCCTCCGGAGAACTCCTCGGTGGTGTCGTCAGCACGGTCCGACAGGCCGATGACCGCAAGCACTTCGTCGACCCGCGTCTTAAGCTCCTCGCCTGACAGACCGTACAGCCGGGCGAAGAAGGTCAGGTTCTCGCGTGCGGTGAGGTCGGGGTAGATAGCCAGCTCCTGCGGCACGTAGCCGATCGAACGCTTGGGCGCGACGCTGCGGGTCGTGAGCTCGGCGCCGTCCACGAACACCTCACCGGCGTCACGTTCGAGCAGCCCGCAGATCATCGAGATGGACGTGGTCTTGCCCGCGCCGTTCGGCCCGAGCAGCCCATAGGTCTCGCCCTCGGCGATCTCGAACCCCACGTCGTCGACGGCCACAAGGTCGCCAAAGGTCTTGCGCAGCCCGTGGCACTCGAGAACGTTACCGTTGTGCGCACCTGACATGTGATCCTCCCGACACAGGTCATGCATTGTCGTCGTAGATACCCAGCGGCCCGCTCAGTACATCGTCTTGTCCGGCATCGCCGCCCACTCCTCGAACACTTCTCGTGCCTCGCGCGCACACAAACGCTCCGCGCGCAACGCGCGTTCCGACGCCGGGAGCGCGACCTGCTCGTAGATGGCCGCGTCGTCGAAACCGATGGAGGCTGCGTCCTCAGTCGTGTTCGCGTAGTAGAGCTCGCTGATGCGGGCCCAGTAGATGGCGGCCAGACACATCGGGCACGGCTCGCATGTCGAATAGATGGCCGCCCCACTCAGGTCGAAGGTGCCCAGTGCCTCGGCTGCCGCGCGGATCGCAACGATCTCGGCGTGCGCCGTGGGGTCACCCAGAGAGGTGACTTGGTTCCAGCCCTCACCCACGATCTCGCCGTCCTTGGCGACGATCGCGGCGAAAGGCCCACCATCGCCCGCGTGCATCTTGGCGCGGCTAAGCTCTATGGCGTGACGCATCAGTTGCTCGTGGTCCACTCAACTCCACCCCCACACCGTGTGTGGCCGCCGACTATGGTACCGCTTGGCGGCCGGGAGTGAAGGAGGATATCCGATCGATCGCATCTCGCAGGAACAAGGCGGCATCGGTCACCAGCGTGGGGTCGGCCAGGTCGAGGGTATCTCGCTGTGTGTGCGCGTACTCGGCCATGAAGCCGCTCATGTCACTCGACGCGATCGCAATCGCCGGGCGGCCGTAGATGCCGAAGATCGCGTGGTCGCTTTGGAACCACTGCGGGCCTTCGCCGATCCGCTCGTATGCCGTCATGGCATCGCGGACGGCGACTTCGATCTGAGGGGGGCAACCGTAGAAGGAGACGTGGTCTATCGCCCCGACCTGAGCCGAGTCATCGATATTGATGCCGAGGACGATGTCGTCGAACCGACCCTCGTTCTCCCTCACCCACAACATCTCACCGGGATTCGCGTAGTTGTCCTCGCCGTTGAACGGCACGATCTCGATCGTGGGCCGGTTCCTGCCGCCCGGCGAGGCAAGCAGCTCGGCGAGCACGAGAAGCGTAGCGACGCCGCTTGCGTTGTCGAGCGCTCCGGGCGAGTCCTTGCGACTGTCGATGTGGGCGGTCACGACGATGCGTCCCGGTCGCTGTCCGGGCAGCGTTGCGACTACGTGCTCCGCAGTCGTGGGCACTCGGCGTGAGTCGATCCGCAGTTCCACCTCGCGGCCGGTGTACGCCGCCAGCCGGTCCCCGTCCGTGTCCTTCATGTACGCGTTGGGGATATCGAGATCGCCGTCCTCGAACAGCGGGAACGGGTACTGGCTGCCCACGAGTTGCGGGTCGCGCCCCGTGGCTGCCACGATGGCGGCGGGCTGGCCCGCCTCAAGCGACGCAACGATGCGCTTGTGGCTCTCCGGATTGTAGAACGTGAAGTTCTTGGGCATGATCTGGCCGCTCGCGATCTGGCCGTGGAGCAGTACGATCGCGCCACGCATGTCCACCTCGGCGAGTTCGCCCGCCGAGGACACCGCCACGAGTGGCGCGGTCACGGCGCACGGGAGGGAGTACGGACCCGCGTGCGCGTCGAAGCTATCCCCACCGGCACGCAGCTCCACCTCGCCGTACTCCCACTCGATACACTCGAACGAGGTGCGCGCGACCTCGAAGCCGAAGCCTTCAACGACCTCGGCGAACATGGCCGTGGCCTCACGGTTCCCCACGCCTCCCACGTGGCGATCGGGATACGCGGTGAGGCGTTGCAGGTATCGGGCTGCGCGGGCGGACAGGTCTTCGGCAGTCATCGGTATTCCCCCCAACGTGATTGCGACAGGTGCGCGCCGGCGCGGTCGAGGCGCAAACATCGCCAAGGCCGCATCAGATGTATGCGGACACCACCGTCACTACTCCGAACAGGATAAAGAACGAGCCTGACACGATGCGCACGGTCCGTTCCGGCAATCGTGCTCCCATCAGTCGGCCGAGGCCGATGGCGATCGCGTCTGCCACGACCATCCCCACCGTCGAGCCGAGCGTGACCGCCCAGAAGCGGCCGGCGGCCGACGTCGAGGCGGGCGCTATGCCAGTGGCGTCTAGGAAGCTGCGAACGGTGGGGCCCGCGTCGCGAAGATACTCCGCCAGGGCGGTGCCGGGGTCGGCCGCGATCGTGAGCGTCATGATCTGCGTCTTGTCTCCCAGCTCCGCGAAGAAGAACGCCACCGCGGTCGCGAGAATGGGGCCGAACCGGCGCGCCCCCCGCTCGACATCGGACTCCTCGATGCGCTCGGGGCGAAGCGTCCACACGCCGAAGCCCACGAACAACACGCCGGTCAGCCACGGTAGCAGCGAATCGGGAAGCACGCCGCCGATGCTCTGACCCACGAGTGCCGTGAAGAAGTGGACCACGAATGTGGCCCCGAAGATGCCCACGAGGACCTGCCACGCCTTGTAGCGGGTGGCCAGCGACATGGCGAGCAGCTGGGACTTGTCGGCCAGCTCGCCGATCATGATCAGCACCCATGAGATCACGAAGATATAGGTCACCAGCGGTACCTCCGTCCTCCACGCGTCGGAGGACGAGAAAAGACCCCCGACGAACGTGCACGCAGCCTGCGCGGACACATTCGCCGAAGGTCTCGCGTGAACTCACATCGAGCCCGGCCGCACCGGGGCGCGAACGCCCAGCATGTCGATACGGCCTCGCCGCGGTGACAGCGCGCGGCGATCGTTACTCCCCTTCAGCGCAACTAGGGTATCACAGCGGCTCGAGGTCGCGCAGCGCGGCGAGGGCCGCGTCCGACCCCGGAGCATCGATCTCGACGGTGACCTTGCCGATCACGATGAGTAGCTTTGCGCGTTCGTAGTGATAGCCAGGCAGGGTTCCCGCGCACATCCTGTATTCTCGGCCTTCCGCCTCGCCTTGAGTGATCGTGCCGAAACTGTTCCCCAACCAGTACTCGTCGATCGCATCGGTCGATGTGGTGGCATAGGTGGTCACGACGATCTGGTCTTCGACCGGCTCCGCGTAGCTGACCGGGTCGCCACCGTATCGGACCGACATGAAGCCCTTCTGGGCTATGCGGTTGAGTCCGGGGGCCCTGCTGACCCAGTTCGCCATGATCAGCGGCCTGTCTTGACTCTCAGCGCCGAGCCACCAGACCGCGTAGGGACAACAGGTTCTCAGCCGAGGGTCGTCCGCTGTCATCCAGATGTCGTATGTGGCGGTGGGGTCGGTCAGGTCCGCACGCGCCTCGAACGTTCCTTCCGGTACCTCGTTGGGAGCATAGACTTCCCATTCGTCAACATCGGTTCGGTGTTCTTCGGACTCTGGTACGAGTCCGTCTTCCGACGGAGCGTACTCGATTCGACGGAAGATGCTCAGCGGCCGGTAGTCATTGCGGCGGAACAGTGCGCGGTTCGTGAGGACGCCCATCTCCGTGTCCTCCCACCACGTGACGCTCCAAGCCTCTACGCCATCCGGCGTGACCGTCTCCTCCACGTCGCACACCCTGTCGTCCATAGCTTCGGCAAACGAGCGTGCCCAGTCCGGCCGGAGCCACTGGATCGGATCGAGCGGGGAGTCCGTCCCTCCCTCACCCCACAAGGTCTCTGAAACGTGCGGTCCTGGATCGAGCGGAGACTTGGACACTGACAGCACGCGCGGCGGACTCACAACGACGTAGACGACCGCTTCAGGGTCGGACTGAATCTCGACACGAGACCTTTCGGTGTCCAAATCCACCCAGTGCTCGGCTGTGTCCGCGAGGGTGCCGGTGCCGACCTCGACCGTCGCACCTGCCTCCGTGTTCGAGTAGTAGTGGGAGAGCACTACGTGCAGCACTCCATCCGCCGGCGCGATCACGCCAGCCGCCATGTCGTAGGCGAACGCCGAGGACTGCTGCTGCCAACCGCGTCCCGATACCCACAGCACCAGCACGCCAGCGAGCAGGGCGACGGCTACGAGCGCGACAGCATACCTGAATACGGACGCTCGACGGAAAGAAGCCTTCGACACCTTCTCGCGAACGCGCGAGACGTCCTCGTCGGTCGGCTCACGGGGAGCCTGTGCAACGATTCGTGCCTCCAGATCGGCGTGGTCGACGTCTTCAGATCTGGTCGGCATGGTTCGCACCTCCAGCCGGTCGCTCAGTAATCCGCGGTGTCTCGGGATCGAGCGAGTTGCGCAGTCTTCCCATCGCCCGGTAGTAGGTCATCTTCGCGGCGCCTTCGGTCAACCCCATCGTGCTCGCGACTGCGCTGAACGGACGATCCTCTACCAGGCGCAGGTAAATGGCGAGCCTGGACCGCTCGTCAAGCGCGCGGACGCACTCCCACAGCTCGACGTCATGCCGCCAGTGCTCCTCATGGCCTGAGGTCCGGCATGTCATCCGGGCAAGCGCCCTGCGCTCGCGTCCTGCTCTCCGGTGGTAACTCACGCACAGATTGCGCGCGACCGTGAACAGCCATGATTCAACCTTGCGAGGCCTCAGTCGCCGACCGGAACCCAGCAGGCGAGAAGACGTCTCTGCGGCGATCTCCTCGCCGTCATCTCGAGAGCCCGTGGCGAAGACGCAGTAGCGAATGGCAGCGCGGCTGTGCTCGCGCCACGCATCTTCGAACCAAGAATCGCTCATCGCTCCGCGCGTCCTCCCCGTCCGTGTCTCCAAACGTAAGACGCCAGACGACGTGCTGAAGTCACATTGAACCGTTCAGTGCGGACGGCACAGCGCGTGAAGCGGCGTGCGCCGGCACCTTGTAGACGCGCACGCCGTGCCTCGGGTCCTCGGCAATCAGCGGCATGCGCGAAAACGTGTGGCGGTAGGACACGACGCGCGAACCCGGCGCGAGTTCGCGCAGGAGCTTGGGCTCGAGCCGCTCGTTCGCCGCCTGGCTCAGGAACACCGTGACCACGTCGGCTCCGGTCAAGTCCGCGTCGAACAGGTCGCCCCGGATAGTACGAACCTGCGGGCCGACGGCGGCGACCCACGCGTGCATGCGCCCGAGCCACACCCGCAGCGGGTCGATCTCGACGCCTATCGCATGCGCACCATGGTCGCGGGCGGCAGCGCTCACTATGCGGCCGTCACCCGACCCGAGGTCCACAAGCGTCTCGCCGGGCTTGACCTCGGCAAGCTGCAGCATGCGCCGGACCGCCCGCCGGCTCGCCGGCTGGTACTTCGAGCCTGCGCGCGCGGTCCACATCCGCCACGCAAGGTACGCGGCGAGTGTCGCGGCAAGCGCGAGTCGAGGAAGTATGCGGTGTTTGCGCGGCATTGCTGCATGGTACGGCTCCGGACCTGGGCTCGTCACGGGTAGATACATCGGGTGACGTCGTCGGGAAGGAACCGCTATGTACTTGAAACGCATCGAGACAGAAGGTCTCGCACACTGGTCCTACTACCTCGAGGACGGCGGTGACGCCGTCGTCGTCGATGCCCGCCGCGACCCGGCCGTCTATGTGGACATCGCGCGCTCGCGGGGCGCGACCATACGGTACGCGGTCGAGACCCACCGCAACGAGGATTACGTCGCCGGCAGCGTGGAACTCGCGGAACGCACGGGCGCCCATGTGTGGCATGCCGAACCCGAACTCGACTACGACTACGGAACGGCGCTCGAGGACATGCAGCACATCGAGTTCGGCTCCTCGGTGCTGCATGCCATACACACGCCGGGACACACGCGCGGTCACATGTGCTTCGTGCTGCACGGTGCCGAAGGCGAGCCGTTGGCGCTGTTCTCGGGAGACCTGCTGCTGCCGGGCACGGTGGGGCGCACGGACCTCGGCGGACCCGAGCTTGCCGATGAGTTCGCGCGAGCCACCTACCACTCACTGCACGAGCGGGTCTTCCGCCTGCCGGACCACGTGATCGTGTGGCCCGCGCACGGAGCCGGGTCGGTGTGCGGCCACTCGATCGCAGACCGGCCGTTCACCACGATCGGCATCGAGCGCGCGCTCAACCCCATACTGAAGCTCGATGAGAACGCGTTCGTGGAACAGGTGACGGACCGTGCCTCGTCTCTGGGCAGGCCTCCGTACTTCGACATCACCGAGCGCATGAACCTGGTCGGCGGGCGCTTCGACGAGCGCGGTCTGCTGACCCCGCTCACACCCGACCGGGTCGACGAGTTGTGCGCCGACGGCGCGGTCGTGCTCGACACACGCGGGGTGGAATGCTACGCGGCGGCTCACATACCCGGCGCGCTCGCGGTCTCCTCGGCAATGGTGGGAGCGTGGGCCGGCTGGTTCTTGCCGCTGGACGCGGCTGTGGTGCTGGTGTCGGAAGACCCGCAGCGCGACATGACGCAGCTTGCACGGCTCGGCTTCGATGACGTGCGCGGTTTCCTGGGCGGTGGGATGGCAGCCTGGGAGACCGGCGGCAAGCGCATCGCCAAGACCCACACGCTCGACACGCCGGGCCTATGCCGCCGCCTGGACGAGAACGCGGTGCTGCGCGTGCTCGACGTACGCACGGAAGGTGAGGTCGACGCGCTGCCGATCCCGGAGGCGCATCACGTCCCGCTTCACGAACTGCCCGGAAGGACCGGGGAGCTCACAGAGCAAGAGCCGCTGGTGGTCTTCTGCGGCAGCGGGCGTCGTTCGATGATCGCGGCCAGCATCCTGGAGCGAGCGTCGCGCAAGCCCGAGGTCGTGCTCGGCGGCACGGCCGGCTGGTCGTCGGCACGCTGCCCGCTGCAGGGTGTGACCTCGGCCTAGGAATCGGCCGACGGACCCGCGCCTCTCCAGCGGACGCACAGCACGACCGTGTCGTCTCGGAGCGCGCCTTGCGCGAAGTCGCGGGCGGCCCCGTAGAGCCGGTCGGGTATCTCGCCCAGCGGCGAGCCCGCGACCAGCTCGAGAGTCGCGAGCAGGCCCTCCTCACCGAACAGATCATCACCATGCCGCGCCTCGACCAGACCGTCCGTGAAGGCGACCAGCGTGCTGCCCTCGTCGAGCATGGTCCGGCTGGCATGGTAGATGGCGCTCGGGAAGGCGCCCACCACCGAGTCCCGGCATTCGCCGATCTGGCGCGCGATGCCTTCGTGCCACACCACGGCCGGCGGGTGGCCGGCCGAACAGTGTCGCAGCAGCCCCGACGACAGGTCGAGCACCCCAAGGAACACGGTGGCGAACACGGTGACCTCCGACATGCGGTACACAAGCGAGTTGAGGCGCTCGAGCACGAGCGCGGGATGCGGCTCCTCGTAGCTGTAGGCGCGGATCCCGTCCCGGACGAGCGACGTCATCCGCGCGGCGTGGATCCCCTTGCCCGAGACGTCCCCAACCGCGATGACCACTTTGCCGCCGGCGATCTCGAACACGTCGAAAAAGTCGCCCCCCACATCGGCGATCCCGGCGGCAGGCTGGTATAGGTGCACCACCTCGATGCCCTCCACCTGCTTTGGCGGCGACATGATCGCCTCCTGCAGCGTTTGGGCGATCATGCGCTCTCGCTCGTAGGCGAACACGGCGTCCAGCGCGATGGTGGCCGCATCCACAAGACGCGACGCGTAATCGAGCTGCGCCGCGCTGAACGAGCGGGGCTCCTCATAGCAGTACACCAAACTGCCGAAGAGACGTCCCTCGCCGTACACCGGCACCTGCACCAGCGAGCGAATCCCCAAGCGAGCCGCCTGTTCGCCGTCACATCTCGGGTCGTCGAGCACGTCCTCGATCGCCACCGGGCCCTTGTGCTCGGCGACGACGTCGACCGGCAGCGGATGCTCGCACGACTCGGGTGGCGTATCCGCATCGCCGGAGGCGTACACTTGCTCGACGGCCCACGCGCTGCCCCGCGCGACGGCTGCCACCGCTCTGTCCGCATGCAGCGCCCGCGCCGAGAGCTCGAGCATCTCGCTGAGTGCATCGCGCGCCTGTCGCGCCGCTGCGGCAGCCGCACCGATCTCGGCGAGCGATTCAGTGAACTCCTGACGCTCGAGGCTCTCTTGCACATCCTCGGTGATCACCACGACCGAACTGATGTCGCCGTCCTCGCCTGTCAATGGCACCGCCTGGATGCGCGCCGCCCGCAAGGTGCCGTCGAATCGCTCGATGTCGGCGATCATCTCGATCCGCTTGCCGCTTGCGATGGCTCTGGGGGCAGGCCACTCGTCGGGCTGGATCGCCCTTCCGGTTTCGCGGTGATGCCCGTGGTACACGCCGAATCCCTCGAAGTCGCTCGCTTTCGGCAGCTCCCCGGCCCAGATCGCGTTCGTTGCCGCGTTGATCTCGAGCACCCGACCCGTGGGGTCGATGAGCGCAAAGCCGATCGGGATCTCGTCGATGAGCTGGCGCAACCGGGCGCGCTCAGCTTCCACCTGTGCATGGAGGTCCTCGCGGACCGCCTCGGCCGCCTTCTGAGCCGTAACGTCGTGGACCGTGCCGAAGCCGCCGCACAGCTCGCCCTCTTCGTCGAACTCCAGCTCCGCGCGCTCTCGGACCCATCGCACCTCACGGCTGGAGATGATGCGGTGCTCCACGTCGTAGGGTTTGCCGCGCAACGCCTCCTGCCAGCAGTGATCGACGAGCTCTCTGTCCTCCGGATGCACGCACTCCAGGAAGACCGAGTAGTTCAGCGGCGTACCCGCGGGAATGCCGAATATCCGGTGCGCTTCCTCGGACCACATGAGCGTGTCGGTGCGGGTGTCCAAGCGCCAGCTCCCAATGTGCGCAACGGCCTGGGCGCGCGCGAGGTCTTCCCTGCTCTCGCGCAACGCCCTCTCTGCTCTCATGCGCTCGAACGCTTGTACCACCGCGGGCGCGAGTGCCTCGAGCGCGGTCTGGTCTTCGCGGCTGTATCCTCCTTCGCGGTTGGCCACCGCGAGCAGTCCCACCGTCGCCCCCTCGCGTATGAGAGGCACGCCCAAGAAGGCGTTGATCGCAGGATGCCCCTCGGGTGTGCCGATGCTTTCGGGGTGCGTCGCGGGCTCGTTGGTGATGAGGCTCGCCCGATCATCGAGCACCTTGCCGTGAAGCCCGTGTATCTTGAGGTCCGCGGGAGGGCGCCGGTGCCCGGTCTTGTCGTACATGCCGCACTCGTGCCACCCGATCTCACTCATAGCGACATCGTGCAGCATCCCATCGGCCCCAACCTCAGCTATGAACCCGAAGGCACTCGCGGTGATGTGTTCGGCGACTTGCAGACAGACACGGCCGAGCTCCTCTTCCGAGGACGCGCTCAGCGCCGCCCCGAGTACGCTGTTGATGCCCTCGAGAACCAGCGAGTGCTGGAAGAGACGCGCCTCCGCTCGCTGACGGTCGGTCACGTCACGCACCACGCCCACGAGTCGCACGGGTTGGCCGTCGTCTTTGCGCTCGATCCCGCCGGCCAGCTCGACCCATCGCCATGTCCGGTCGCTGGCGCGGAACATCCGACACGTGACCCGGATGTGTCCCGTGTCCATGCCCTCCGCAACCGCACGCTGGACCACGTCGCGGTCGTGTGCGTGCACGGCTTGGTCGATGAACGCCCTGCCCGGAGTCGTCGACTCGGACCGATCTCGGCCGAAGATTTCGCGCGCGCGGTCGTTCTCCCAGGTCAGGACATCAGTAGCGATCTCCCAGGAGAACAACCCGAGCTGCGCGGTGTCTGTGGCAAGCGCCAGTCTTTGTTCTCGCTCACGGGCGGTGCGCTCGGCCGCCGCCCGGTCGGTCACGTCGAGAACCTCGGACAGGATCGAGACCAACTTGCCTTGCCTGTCGAAGATCGCCGAGTTGTACCACTCGCACAACGCGATACTGCCGTCCTTGCGGTAGTTGCGGTTTATGTTCAGACTGCGCTCCGACACGCCGTTGAGCAGACGGTGGAACTCCTCGGTAACAAGGTCGGCGTCCTCTTCGTGCACCCACGCCATGTCGGTGGCGCGCCGCCCCATCACGTCAACGGCGGCCCAGCCGAAGATGCGCTCCGCCTCCTCGGACCACCGGATGATCCGGAACTCAGAATCGAACTCGATGATGCCGAGCGGGGAGTTCTCCATGTGCGCTTCGAGGCGACGGCTGGCAGCCGCGAGGTCCTCGTTGGACCTGTACAGCTCTTCGGCCTGACGTGCCGTCTCGACTGCGGAGCCCGCGAGAAGCGCGGCATCTTCGGCAAGCGCTATGTCTTCGGCAGTGAACTCGACGCGCTTTCCCGGGTCGTCGATGGCGATCGCGCCCAAGACCCGTCCGTGGTGTGTCATGGGCACCACGAGTGCCAGATGGGAATCGTACTGCGCCGCGACCGCGGACGATTCGTCGCGCACCGCGTCGTAGTCCGCAACAACTGCGCGCCGCTCGAGCACCGCCTGCCGGAGAGCCGGAGACGCATCCTGCAAACCGACGGCGTCTCCGCTCTCGACGGGGTCCGCACCGACCGAGTGAGCCATGCGCATCATGATTCCCTCAGGGTCGAGCAGCGCAACAGACACTCGCGAGTGACCGGTCGCGTCCAGAAGGGGTCGCACCACGCCCGCGAGCACCGTGTCTACGTCGATTGCCGACGCGACAGCAAGGGCCACTTGGAGAAGGGGCCGTGGCGGTGCAGGGTCATTCATCGCAGCTCCCTGCTTCGCTGGCGTCGCACCCTACCATCTTTGCCACCTCACGGCTGCAGCCGCCAGTTCCGGAGAGTGGCGCTGCGCCCTGTGGCCGGACCCCGCCGACCCATGCCACTACACTACGATAAACAGGCCCGGGTCGGACAGGTGAGGAGTACGCTGGACGCATTGGCAGTCCGGCCGGACCCCGTCAATGCGGTTCCGGTGCGTGTCGTGGAACGGGAGACGATGGACGAGTCGGCAACACCGAGCGATGCGGTACTGAGCCGCTGCGGCACCACGACCGAGCGCGCGGCTCTGGGCGCCGCAGCGGTCATTGTCGCGCTTGGCGCGTGCGTTGTGACGTGGGGATGCGCGCCTTCCGCACGGGAGGAGGCACATTCCACCGAATCGCACGCGCGGACGGAGGACGCCGGACCGGTCGCAGCGCCGGTCGGCCGGTACATCGGCCGGTTCGAGGCGTTCTTCGAAGGCACAGACCTGGTCGATGTCCCAATCGAGATCACGGTTGCGCCCAGCGGCGTGGTCAGGGGCTCGTGGGACCACACCACCAACGTCACGGTCGCTGAGGGCGAGGCGCGCTGGGCGACCAGCGGCTCGTTCGTCGCGCACGTCATGGCCGACGGTGAGTTCGTGGGCCAAGGAACGGCCGGCGAGCGTTTGGACCCTCCAGCGTCACGCGGCTCAGGCGTCGCCGGGCTGTTCCAGGTACGCGCGGTGATCGACCCCGACGGCCTGATCATCGGTACCTTGTTCTTCGAGACCGACAGCCGCCTGCTCCAGGCCGTCGCGACCGACTGATCGCGAACGCCGCCTGCGCAAACGCGCCGCCGGCCGGCGCGGGACCGGCTACGACGCTTGGTCGTAGGCCCGCGCGAACTGGCTCTGGTACAGGTCGTAGTAGAAGCCCTGTTGCGCCATGAGTTCGGCGTGGTCTCCCTGCTCGATGATCCGCCCCTCGTTCATCACGATGATCGTGGCCGCATTGCGGATGGTCGAGAGCCGGTGCGCGATCACGAAGCTCGTACGGTCCTTCATGAGATCGGCCATCGCCTCTTGGATCAGGACCTCGGTGCGTGTGTCCACCGAGCTTGTGGCCTCGTCCAGGATCAGGATCTCCGGGTCGGCCAGAAACGCCCGCGCGATCGTGAGCAGCTGGCGCTCGCCGGCGGAGATGTTGGCCGCCTCGTCATCGAGCACCGTGTCGTAGCCGTCGGGAAGCGTGCGCACAAAGTGGTCCACGCGCGCCGCTTCCGCAGCGGCCAGGATCTCTGCCTCGCTCGCGTCCTCCCGGCCGTACGCGATGTTGTCGCGAATGCTTCCCTGAAACAGCCACGTGTCCTGCAACACCATGCCAAAGATCCGTCGCAGGTCCTCTCGGCGCATCGAACGGATGTCGACTCCGTCGATACTGATCGTACCGCCGTCGATCTCGTAGAAGCGCATGAGTAGGTTCACAAGCGTGGTCTTGCCCGCGCCTGTGGGACCGACGATGGCCACCGTGCTCCCCGCTGTTGCTTCGAGGTCCAAGTGCTCGATCAGCGGCGTGTCGGGCTCGTAGCGGAAGGAGAGGTCGGCGAGCTCGATGTGGCCCTCGACGTGGTCGAGGGTCACGGGCTGCTGCGGGTCGACATCCTCCTCGGCCTCATCGAGCAGCTCGAACACCCGCTCGGCCGAGGCGACGGTCGACTGCAGCACGTTCGCAATGCTCGCTGTCTGCGCAATGGGCTGGGTGAACTGGCGCGAATACTGGATGAACGCCTGCACGTCGCCCAACGACATCTGACCCGACGCGATCCGCAGGCCTCCAACGATCGCAATGGCCACGTAGTTGAGGTTGTTGACGAACTGCATGGAAGGCTGGATGATCCCCGAGATGAATTGCGCCTTGAAGCTGGCCTGGAAGAGGCGCTCGTTGTGTTCGTCGAAGACCTCGATCGCCTCGGCCTGCCTGCCAAAGACCTTCACGATGCCGTGGCCTGTGTACATCTCCTCGATGTGGCCGTTGAGCTCCCCAGTATGAGCCCACTGCGCGGCGAACTGCTTTTGCGAACGCTTGGCGATCGAGATGGTGATCACGATGGAGAGCGGGATCGTGAAAAGGGAGATCAGGGCCAGCAGCGGACTGATCCAGATCATCATCCCTAACACGCCGACGATGGTGAGCACGGCGGTCACGATCTGTATCAGGCTTTGCTGCAACGTTTGCGCGATGTTGTCGATATCGTTCGTCACGCGTGAGAGGGTGTCGCCGCGAGCATGCCCGTCGTAGTACGCCAGTGGCAGGCGCGCCAGCTTCTCGTCGACTTGTTTGCGCAACTGGTAGATGGTGCGCATGGCCACGCCCGCCATCAGGTACCCCTGCAGCCACGCCAGCAGCGCGCTGAGCGCGTACACCGTGATCACCAGCGTGAGTATGCTGCGGACCTCGCCGAAATCCACGCCTTGTCCGGGTTCGACGTCCATGCTCGCCAGCATGTCGGCTATCTGCTGCTCGCCCGCCGCTCGCAAGCCCTCTACGGCCTGCTCCTTGGTCACACCCTCAGGGAACTGCTTGCCGACCACGCCTTCGAAGATCACGTTGGTCGCGTTGCCCAGCAGCTTCGGACCCACGATGCTCAACGCCACACTCACGACGCCGAGCACGAGCACGATCACGATCATGACCGCCTCCGGCCGAAGATAGCCGGCCAAACGCCTGAACGACGCGCCGAAGTCCCTCGGCTTGGCACCGCCGCCCATACCCATGTGCCGCCCTGGCCCGAAGCCCGGGCCGCCGTGCCCCCCTCCCGGACCGCCTTTCACGCCACCGGGACCGCGTCCCGGGCCACCGGCCCCCTCTGCGGGCCGAGCAGGTTTCTGCGAAGCATCCGCGCTCATGCGACCTCCTCCGCACTGAGCTGGGAGTATACGATCTGGCGATACGTCTCGCAGCACTCCATCAGCTCTGCGTGCGTACCGATACCCGCGACCTCTCCGGCCTCCATGACAATGATCCGGGTCGCGTCCATGATCGTGCTCACTCTCTGCGCCACGATCATCACCGACGCGTCGGACGTCTCGGGCTTGAGCGCGTCCCGCAGCGCCGCGTCCGTCTTGAAGTCGAGTGCGGAAAAGCTGTCGTCGAACACGTAGACCTCGGGACGCTTCACGATGGCGCGGGCGATCGCGAGCCGCTGCCGCTGACCGCCCGACACGTTGCTGCCGCCTTGCGTGATCGGCGCCTGGAGTCCCTCGGGCATATCGGACACGAACCCCTTGGCTTGAGCGATCTCGAGCGCGTGCCATATCTCCTCGTCGGTTGCGTCGGCCTTGCCGAACCGGAGGTTCTCGGCGACGGTCCCGCTGAACAGGAACGCCTTCTGGTGCACGAAGCCGATCCGGCTCCACAGGTCCTCCAGACTCATCTCACGAACGTCCACGCCGTCGAGAAGGATGCGGCCGCCGGTGACGTCGTAGAAGCGGGGGACCAGGTTGATGAGCGTGGACTTGCCGCTTCCCGTGCTACCGATGATCGCGGTCACCTCGCCGGGGCCCGCAACGAACGACACGTTGCGCAAGACGGGGTCCTCAGCTCCTGGGTACCGGAACTCGACGTCGGCAAACTCGATCGCGCCTCGTCGGCCTGTGGGCTTCGCAGCCGTCACCGGACCCGACACCGTCGGCTCGGTGTCCAGCACCTCCTTGATGCGCTCCAACGACGCGGCCGCGCGAGGCACCATCACGAACATGATCACCGCCATGAGCACTGACATGAGGATCAGCATGATGTAGGACAGAAACGCGATCAGGTTCCCGACCGGCATCGCGCCGCTGTCCACGCGATACGCGCCGAACCAGATGATCGCCACGCTCGAGAAGTTGAAGATGGCCATGAGCGACGGGATCATGAGCGCGAACAGGCGCGTGACCCGCAGTTGGACGTCGGTCAGGTCGAGGTTGGCCTCATCGAAGCGCGTCTCCTCGTAGCCAGTACGCACGAAGGCGCGGATGACGCGCACCCCGAACAGCTTCTCGCGCATCACTTGGTTCACGCGGTCTACTTTGACCTGCATCGACTTGAACAAGGGCAGAGCCGTGCGAAGCATCAGGCCGATGATCACCGCCATCAGCGGCAAGATCACCGCCAGCATGCCCGAGAGCGCCACGTCCTGTCGCATCGCCATGATGACGCCGCCCACAGCCATGATCGGCGCAAGGACCATCACGTTGAGCGCCATGACCAACACCATCTGCACTTGCTGCACGTCGTTGGTGTTACGGGTGATAAGCGACGGCGTGCCGAACGCGTTCAGCTCGCTTTGCGAGAAATCCTGGACGCGCCGGAACAATGCGCTGCGCACGTCACGGCCGAACGCCATCGCCGTGCGGGAGCCCCAGTACACCGACACGATCGATCCAGCACCGAGCAACGCCGTGACCAGCAGCATCACGCCACCGGTGCGCCAGATGTAAGCGACGTCCCCCTGCACCACACCGTTGTTGATGATGTCCGCATTGAGTTCCGGCAGGTACAGGTTGGCCATCGCCTGCACGAACACCAGCGCGATCACGAGCGCGAGGGCCTTCCTATACGGCCGAAGAAACGTCCACAACAGGCGCAGCGGCTTCACTGGGCCTCCTCTAGATTTCCCTCGATGGTCTTGAGCAGCCGTTCGAGCTGGACGAGTTCCGCCTCGCTCATGGACCCGATGGTGGCCTCGACGATGCCGGCGTGCACCGTTTCGAGGTCCGCATGCAGAGCCCGGCCGGAATCGGTTAGGTAGATGCGCACGTAACGATGGTCCTTCTCGTCGGGCCGACGCTCGATCAATCCGGCCTTCTGCATCTTCTTGAGCATGATCGTCACTGTCGGCCTGGACACGTTGAGGGTGTCTGCGAGATCGGCCTGATTCATGCCCTCGTTCTCGGAGAGCACCCACAAGGAGAAGGCCTGTGCCGGGTGCGTATCCTTCTCAGTGAGTCTTCGGAAGAGCATCTGCTTCTGCGCACGCGCAACGCGCCGCAACTCGTGGTAGACGCGGTACGCGACTGGCGCGTCCTCGTCTACGGTGATCTCGGGAAGCGTGAAGGGCCCGTGCGCGCGGTGCGCGCGACCCCTGTGACTATGAGGGTGCATCGGATGATTCCGCCTCTCGCAAACAGTGAGCATGCAAACTATTAGCATGCTAACGACTATCTGACAAGAGGCGCGGCAGAGGACTTTGCGCCGTGCACTCTGTGCGGGGGGGCGCGAAAGTGGGGCTAGCTCGCAGCCAGCGCTCGAACCACCGCGTCGATGTCGACGCTCCCGACGCACACTACGCGATCATCGACCGCCACCATCGGGAAATCACTCCCGGCAACGATTTGGTCAACGACCGGGTCACTCAGGTGTTGCGGAAGGTCCCACAAGTCCTCCGCAATAGCTACGTCTCCTGAGATGCCGGCTTCTTTCAGCCCCTCGGCGAGCACGTCGGCAAGCCACTCGGCAGGTGCCGAGCATTGGGTGGAGAACTCGAGATCGGAGTCGTCGGCCAGACCGGCCGCGTACGAGGACGTGCCGGCTCAACTGCCGCCGCTGCTGATCAGCGTAACGCGGGAAGAACCCATCGTCGGCACCGCCCTCCGAGCCTGCAACGCGTGTGTGACACCAGTGATGATAACACCCCTGGGGGTATCCCGTTCAAGGCTGGCTGGCACACTCGTGCCTACCTGCGCCTCCGGGAGTACTCCCCACCGCCGTACGAACCGAGGTCGATGACCACGGCGATCGCGAGGATGATCCAATCAAGGATTCCCATGCCGCCAGGGGTGACGAACACGTATGCGAGCGTGGTCCAGGGCATGAAGACCAGGCCCAGCACGGGCCACACGAACGTGTCGAAGGTCGCCGAGATCCTGTCAGGCTCGAACAACCACCACATAAGGAACGCGATGCGTGGAGCACCGGCCAGGACGAGCGCGAACAGACAGCAGCCCATGGTTTCCTCCCCACACGGTGGTTCGGCCCGCAGCAGACCACACTGGCGCCGCGGGTCCTTGACAGGAACGTACCCCTCGGCGGCTAGCTCAGTCGCGTGCCCACGAGCCGCGCGACCTCGGCCTTGTCGCAGTTCCCGCCGCACTCGGAGACCACGAGACCGATAGCCGCACCCATCTCACGCTTCTCGGAGAAGCCGTGTTCGGCCATGACGCGATCTACGATGGCCACCAGCTCGTCCCCGCTGACCTGATCGGGCAGATACCCCTCGAGGATGTCGACCTGCGTTTGTAGCAGCGCCGTGCGCGCAGCGTCGGTACCCGCCTTCTGCGATGCCTCCAGCGTCTCACCCGTCTGCTTGAGCACCTTCTTCAGCGTGGCGACGACCTGCTCACCGCTCAGCGGCTCACCCGACTCCTTCTCCTTGACGTCGATCTCGTTCTTCACCAGCCGAAGAATCGACAGGCGCGGCTTGTCCCTCTCGCGCATCGCCTGTTTGATCTCCGACTCGATCAGTGCCTTGTCCATAGCGGCAACCTCTCGCTATCGCAGCGGTTCGACGGTCTCATACACCACGCCGACCGCAGGCCCCACATGCAGGCCGACCACCGGCCCGACGGGTACGACCTGCACCGGTTCGCCCACAACAGGCTCGATGTAGTCCCGGGCGAACATGTTCGCCTCATCGAGGTCGACGATCCCGTGAACCACAGCACGCGAAAGTCCTCCCTGCTCGATGTCCGCACTCATGCGAGTGACGATCTCGCCGTACGCCTTGGCGCGGGTCCGCACCTTCGCCGCGACCTCAACCACGCCTCCGTCGACGGTGAGGATCGGCACGATCTGCAGCAAGCTGCCCAGCAACGCCGACGCTCCGGAGATGCGACCTCCTCGGCTCAGGTACTCGAGACTCCGAGGGCTGAACAGAAAGCGCGTCCGCCTCATCGTCCCTCTGGCCGCCGACTCGCATTCTTGAAGCGTACCGCCCGCACGTGCGCGCTCTGCAGCAGCGAGCACCGCGTATCCCTCTTGCATGCAGTTGGACTCGGTGTCCAAAACGGCGACCGACACGTCAGGATGCTTGTCGCGCACCATCCCCGCCGCGAGCTCGGCAACCTGGCACGTGCCGCTCATCTTGCGAGAGATGAACACGCCGAGGACATCGTTGCCGCCCTCGCTGGCCTCCTCGAAAGCGTGCACGAGCGCGTCCGGCGATGGCTGCGACGACGTCGGGATCGTGCGAGTGTCGGCGAGCCGGCGATAGAACGCATCGAGGTCGATCTCGGTCTCGGCCCGCATCTCGTCGCCGTCGTGGACGAACAGCGGCACACGCGAGACGCCAAGTCTGTCCAACTCCTCGGCGGGAATGTAGTTGGTGGAGTCTGTGACCACTTTGACAGGCATCGCGGGCCCCCTCGAGCCGCCGCCAATGATGATTGGATTCTACCGCTAGGCCTTCGGTTGGACACTCCCCGGCACGCGCAGGGAGTCGGGGACGCGACGGGAGTGCGACTGGAGCTGAAGGGCGTGTGTGTGCTGCGCGACCGCGAAGTGAAGCGATCGCGTCCGCGACTCGTGCGTACGGACGCTTCGACAACGTGCGAGACGGGACGAGGAGGAGGTATGCATGGGTGAACTGAAACCGGGATGCGTTTCGCCCGCAAAGGGACCCGTGAAGGCAGCAAGTGCGAACGAACAGTCGGCCAGCGCGGCCGCGACGAAGGAGGAACCCCGTATGGGCGTGATGGTGGGTCAAGAGGCGCCGGATTTCGAGGCGAACGGCTTCAAGGACGGCAAGTTCGCTACGTTCAAGCTCTCCGACTATCGCGACAACTGGGTGGTGTTGTGCTTCTACCCCGGTGACTTCACGTTCGTTTGACCGACGGAACTGTCGGCGGTCGCCGCACGTTACCCACAGTTCCAAGAGCTCGGCGTCGAGGTCTTGTCGGTAAGCGTGGACAGCCACTTCGTGCACAAGATGTGGCAGGAGCACGAGCTTTCGAAGATGGTCGAGGGCGGAGTGCCCTTCCCAATGCTGTCGGACGGGGGCGGACGCGTCGGCTCGGTGTACGGGGTCTACGACGAGATGGCCGGTGTCGACGTACGCGGGCGTTTCATCATCGACCCGGACGGTATCTTGCAGGGCATGGAAGTGCTCACACCCTCGGTCGGGCGCAACCCCGACGAGCTCATCCGGCAGATCAAGGCCTTCCAGCACAACCGCGAGACCGGCGAAGTCATGCCGTCGGGTTGGGAGCCGGGAGGGACGACGCTCACGCCGGGGCCCGAACTCGTCGGCAAGGTGTGGGAGGTCTGGAAGCCGTAAGGCCGCGCGGTGCTCTGACGTAGCCGCGCAATCTTCCCGCGGGACACGCGAAAGCCCGCCCCTTTCGAGAGGCGGGCTTTCTATGCCTCCGGCACTCGGCTAGACCGCGCGTCGGCCCTGAAGGAGCCGCACTATCAGCACGATAACCGCGATGACGAGCAGCACGTGGATGAAGGCGCCGACCCCGAAGTCGAACAGCAATCCCAGCAGCCACAGTACCAACAGAATGCCTATGATCGTCCAAAGCATGATTGCCCCTTCCGCCGATGACGGCGCTATGGAGTGGTTCCTCGGTGCCGCCTTCTTCGCTGGTGCGGTTCGCGAAATGGTCGTTAATGCGCTCTACCCTGGGACGACACTTGCCAATCCCTGGGAATCGAGAAGGGGGTGGGCCGTCCCGAGGGGCCCGCGAGGTCTGTCCGCCACCCCCGCGCGGCGCGCTTGGGGCCCTACACCGGCCACCCGCCTTCCGGCATGCCCCTTGCAAAGGGCTCTGCCTGGGATGTTGCGCCCGAATGCGTGTCAGCGATTCGCAATCGAGAGCGTCCCCGAGACCTGCAGCCGTGATACGCTTAATTTGTATTCACAGAACGTACCGATGGTCGAGATGGAGAGGCCACCCGTGGGCACACTGGGCACCGCCCATGTGAGGGATAGCCGGCGGCGGTTTCGATCGAGGTCGGCGGCGGCGGGAGCGATCGCGTTCCTGGCGTTGTGTGTCGCGTTCGCGACCGCAAGCGTGGCGCTCGCCTATCCCAAAGAGCTGTCCGAACCCTCACCATCCTTCTCAGAGTGCGTGGACTGCCACGCCGCCACCGAAGAAGGGATCCTAGACCCCCATGGCGATCCCGAACTTGTCGCCGCCGTCCGCAAGGGCCCGCACGGCGGGTACACCACGGGGACCAACAAGTGCCAGACGTGCCACGCGTTGCACGATGCGACGAGCAGCGGCGTCAACCTGCTTCCCGGGACGACGATCAAGGACACGTGCGAAACGTGCCACGACGGTACCGGCGGCACAGGAGTATACGGCGTGATCAAGGCCCGCACCGGCACAGAGCCCGCCGCCGTGCACCGCATCGAGCAGACCAACGTGATTCCCGGCGGCGACCCAGGTGGCGGCTCCTCGGCAGGTATGTTCTCGGGGGTCGGCAACACGCTCACCTGCATCGACTGCCACTCGGCGCACGACGTGTACACGGTCGAACCGTTCACCGGCGACCGGCTCCGGTCTGCGGTGGCAAGCGAGGTCGCATACGACGTGAAGACCAACCGGCTCTTGCGGCAAAGACCCGCGGGGGCCGAGACCACGGCGACCGTATACGGCGCCGGATGGTGCGCGTCATGCCACCAGGGGCGTGTGAGCGAGCACTCCGGGATCATGGAGGGTCACCCCGTGGTCGCCGATGACGCGTACCACTACGATGAAGTGCCTGTCGTGACGGGCGTAGGCTCCTACGAGACTACGCTCGGCGTTCTCGGGCAGAGCAACCGCGGGTACGTGATGCCGGACGACGCGGCCGGCGACCCTCTCGAGAAGACGGCACTCCAAGAGGGGCGCGGGCCGATCTGCCAGCAGTGCCACGAGGACGCTCGCAGCGTGGGCCCGACGGCGCGCTACGGCAACCCGACGCTCACCAGCAGCGCGCAGGAGTTCAATGTCACGCAGCCCGACGGGGCGAGCACCTCGGACAATCCGCGCTTCCAGGTCTTCCCCCACGAAAGCGACAAGCCGGGCTTCCTGGTGCGTGCGCCTGAGACCGGCATGGACAAGAACATCCTGTGCCTGCAGTGCCACTCGCTACTGCACACCGCGGCGCCAGGCAGCGGCTATGTCGAGATCTTCGGCGACCGCGACCATGACAGCGCACAGCCGATCGGCGACCCGTACGACGTGTACGTGGACTGCGACATCTGCCACACGACCGACTTGCTGGGCGCTCACGCCGATCTGTGCGAGGCGTGCCACGCGTCACCGTTCGACACCCTCGCCGGCGCGTGGGACGGCACGTGCCAGCAGGGCGGGTGTCACACGACCTACCACGCCGAGTCGACGATCGGACACCTCCCCTGGGCCGACACGTCGGGACCCGGCGGCCAGTGCGGCCTGTGTCACACAGCCGGAATCGGGCCGCCCAACCAGTCCAAGTGTCAGAACTGCCACGCGCTGTACAGTCCAACTGACACCAGCCCCCCTGTCACGACGTCCGACGCGGTAGCGACGTACGTAGGGGCCGCACGCATCAGCTACTCGATCGCCGAGGGCGGCGAGGTCGGTGTGGGCATCACGTTCTCGCGACTCGACGGCGGCGACGTCGTATATGGCTCGAGCTTCGTGACGACCGCGACTGGTCCGCACACTCTCGAGTTCTGGTCGGTCGACCAGAACGGCAACGTGGAGACTCCTCGGAAGACGGCAAGCTTCACGGTGACAGCCGACACCACGCCACCGACCACGACGTCGAACGCGCAAGCGCAGTACTACAGCAACGCGAACATCACGTTGACGGCCACCGATGCGAGCAGCATGGGCGTGATGGCGACCTACTACAGACTGGACGGCGGGCCCGTCCAGACCGGCACTTACATCTCCGTGCCAATGCCCGCTACCGGAACCGACAACCATACGCTCGACTTCTGGTCCGAGGACTGGTCCGGCAACGTCGAGGCGACCCACACCGTGGCCTTCGACATCACCGGCGGCACCGGGACGATACGGCTCGTGTGGGGCGACAGCGACATCACGGGACCCCCCGGCCCAGGTTCGGAAGCGAGCTGGGAGATCCGGCGCGGAAACTCCAGCGGTCCGACCACGGGCGTGATCTTCTCGGGTTCGGGTGCGTACCCGGGTTGGGACGGCGTGGACGAGTACACCGTCCCCGTCAACCCCAACTACTACTACTACGTCACGGTCGACTGGTGGGACGACTACTGGGGATTCTGGGACCAAACGGTGTTCCCGAACGGCAGCGTGCCTGAAGTCCGGATCACCGCCGAGGACCAGGTCGTCCGGCTGCCGTACTGACACCGCGGCAGTGCCGGGTCGCCCGAGCCGTACGCCTGCGCGCACGTCGCGCACGTATCCGCGTGCCTCAGACGCAGGTGGGTAGCCGCACGATGTAGACCGTGACCGCTGCCGCCACGACGATCACGACCGCATCCACCGCGAGCAGCGGAATGAACAGGGCGACCGACAACGTGACGCTGCCCCACAGCGTCGCGAGCGCCACGACCTTGGTCCGGCGACGGAGACCCTTGCCTGCAAGGTAGTCCTCGATGTGACTGCCGAAGGTCGGGTGCTCGACCAGCCACCGGTGCAAGCGTTCCGAACTGCGCATGAAGCACGCCGCGGCCAACAGCACGAACGGCGCTGTGGGAAGCACGGGCACGAACATGCCGAGCGTGCCGAGGCCCAAAGCGCCCCAGCCGCATCCGAGCAGCACGTAGCGTGTGTATGTGCGGAAAGCCATCCTCGGCATGGTGACAGACCCTGGCGCGACGCGCCTTGACGGCGGTCAAGTGGTCACATGCGCGCGGTCACCCGCGGTCAGTGCACCGCTTCGGCGATCCGGTCCACGATAGCGTCGAGTATCTCGGGGTGGGTCGCGAAGTTGAGTCGGGCGAAGCCATGGCCTTGCGGGCCGAAATCCGGCCCGCACGATAGCGCCACCCGAGCGTGATCGAGCAGGAAGGCGGCCGGGTCCTCACACATTCCCAACGCCCGGAAGTCAAGCCACGCCAGATAGGTGGCTTCGGGAGCGCGGAACACTACGCTCGGCAGCTCGCGAGCGAGACGCGCGGCGAGGTGGTCCCGGTTCGCCGCCAGGACCTGGACCGTGGAGTCGAGCCACTGTGCGCCCCCCGTCCACGCGGCCAGCGTCGCCTGGGCGCCGAGGGAGTTCACCATGCCCAACAGGTGCGGCGGCATCGCGTCGATCTGATCGATCACCGCCGGATCGCCGAAATGCGCGACCGCGCAGCTCAGTCCGCCGAGGTTGAAGCTCTTGCTCGCCGCCGTGACCGTGACGGTACGCTTGGCGGCCTGTCCCGCTACCGACGCAAAGGGGACGTGCACGGCGCCGTCGAGCGCGATGTCATGCCAGATCTCGTCGCTGATCACGAGCAGGCCACGTTCCTCGGCAAGGCGGACGACCGGCGCGAGCTCCCGAGCGGTGAAGATGCGCCCGGTGGGATTGTGCGGCTGACACACGATCACCGCGCGCACGGTGTCGTCCATGACGTGTGCGAGGCGGTCTGGGTCGATGCCCCAGCCATCCGGGTCCAGCGGGCAATCGATGACGCGACGCCCGGACTTCTCGATCATGCCGAAGAACGGCGGGTACACCGGCGTGAACAGCACCACGCCGTCCCCGGGCTCGGTGCAGGTGGCAAGCACCGCCGCTATCGGCTGCAGCACGCCGGCGAATACCCGAACGCGTTCGGGGTCCGGCTGCCACCCGTGCCGCTCCTGCGACCAGCACGCGTACGCCTCCGGGAGCTGGCGGTGCGCGTCGAAGTTGTACCCGGTGTCGCCTCGGTCGATCATCTCGTGCAGCGCGTCGGCCACCGCCGGGGCCGTGAGAAAGTCCATGTCGGCAACCCACGCCGGGATTACATCGTCGCCGAAACGGCCCCACTTCACGCCGGTGAGACGCCGGAGACGCTGCATGTCGCTGTGTGACGTCACGGGATTACGATACACCGAGCGTGCGGCCGACAGCGCCCGCCCCTCGTCGGCGAGGAGCGGGCGCTTGGGCACTGGGAGGCAGTCGGTGCGGTGCGCTCGATCTAGTTGAGCAGCGCACTGACCTCGTTGCGAACGGCAGTGCTCACGGCACCGGTGCCGCCCAGGTACTTGAGCTGGGTGATCTCGGACTTCGCGGCGCTCAGGCAGCCCGCGGTCTCAGCGTGCAGCGTGCGCGTGGGAGTAAGCAGCATGACCGAACCGGTGGTCCCCTGCATCACGCCTCCGGCAAGAGCGTCGGGGAAGTTGTCGCCCGTGGCGATGGCAACGCCATCGAGCGAGAGCCCCGCGTGGTCGCGGCCGTACTCGGCAACCGCCACCGCGGTCGCGTAGCGGTTGGCGCCGGCCAGGCGAGTCACCGCGCTACCGCCGTAGCTCGCGGCGAGACCTGCCTCCACCGCCGCGGGAACGACGCCCGTGCCGCCAAGGATGACGACCTCGTCGACACCGCACGCCGCCATCGCGGCCTTCGTGGGCTCGGACAGACCGGCCGGCCCGGACAGGAACAGCGGCCAGCTCTTGGCCGCGGACAGCGGGGTGGCCGCCAACGCGTCGGGGAAGTTCGACCCGGTCGCGACGAACGCGGTACCGTCGTAGGAGCCGGTCTTCGCGAGCTCTTCGACGGTGGCCACAGCGATCAACTCGGCGGTCTGATACCGGTTCGCCCCGCCGATGCGCTCGACGTTGCCGACACCGAGCATGGTGCCCAGCGCCGCGCCCACGCCCTCGCTGACCGCACCCGTGCCGCCCAGGATGTAGGCCTTGCTCGCGCCGAGGCGCTCGATCTCGGCAGCCACAGCGAACGGAAGCGTACGCGAGTCGGTCAGAAGGACCGGCCCTCCCTTGGCGGCGGCGAAGGCGCCTCCACCGAGCGCGTCGGGCCAGTTCGAGCCCGTAGCGATGATCACGCACGGCGCGCCGGTCGGGAACGCGAGCTGCGAGGCCTTGACGGCGGTCTCGTAGCGCGTCGCGCCCGCAACGGACACGAAGCCGGTGGAACTGGCAGGCGGCGGGGTCGTCGGTGGGGTCGTGGGCGAAGTGATGGTGAACATCACGCTTCTGTGGCTTTCGGTGTTGCCGGCCACGTCAACAGACCAGAACTCCAGCGTGTGATCGCCTGCCGAGGAGACGGTGACCTGTGTCCCCGCGACGGTCGCTCCCCCGTCCACCTTGTAGTAAGTCGCAGCCACTCCGGACCCGCCCGCGTTATCGGAGGCCGTGAGCTCGATCGTCGCCTGCCCGCTGTACGAGCTCTTCGCGTCAGAGGTCGTGGTGGGAGCGATGAGGTCGGTAGCCGGCGCGGTCGGGCTGACCGTCGTCGACCCGATACCGCCGTTGGTGCTAGGGCCGGCCACCGCGTACACGGTGTAGGTCTTGCCCGTCGCGACCGTGAACTGTCCACTTGAGCTTTCGACTGTGGCGACCTTGACCGATCCGTCAAAGACCGCCACGGCATCGGCGCTCGGCGCGCTAAAGCCGTACGTTGCCAAGGAGCCGTTGTTCGAAAGAGCCGACGCGGTGATAGGAACGTCCACGCCGTAGTGGCATTGATTGCACAGCCCGGTCCGCCCAGGCGTTGCGTACGCGCTCGTGGCAAGCAGTCCCAAGAACACCACCGCCAGGGCAGCGAGCGCTACGTACCGGTTGATCTTCACGTACATGCACCTCCGTTTGCGGTCAGACCTTCGAAAGCATGTGTGAGCCTTCTGCTACAAGCCTAGTCGCAATACCCCAGTCGGTAATGAGAGGGGCGTGAGAGTACTCTCACGTCGCAGGTGGCACCGATAGCGGCGCAATCAGCCCGCCCCGCGCGCGTGGGGGTACGATTGCGTCATGGACACGGACCCGATCGCAGCACTCCCCGACCCGGTGCTTCACACCTGCCGAAGAGTCGTCGGCAGCGGGCACGACGCAGTGCTTGTGGGCGGTGCCGTCCGCGACGGTCTACGCGGCGTCGAGACGCAGGACTGGGACCTGGTGACCGACGCCACCACCGGCGAGCTGCGCTCGCTGTTTAGCGAGGCGCCCGGCGTTCGCTCGGTCTACGATGTCGGCGAGCGGTTCGGCACCATCGGCGTCGCTCTGGAGGCGGGCGGCCGCCTCGAGGTCTCGCGGTATCGCGCGGACGCTTTGGACGCGGCCACGGTCCCCGAGCGCTTCGCGATCGATGCAGGACACCGCGATTTCACCGTCAACGCCATCGGGCTCGACCTCGCAACGCACGCACTGCTGGACCCGGTGCGCGGGCAAGCCGACCTCGCGTCGAGCACGCTGCGGGCGCCCGGGATCGCGTCAGAGCGCTTCGCCGAGGACCCCGTGCGCGTGCTCCGAGCCGCCCGGTTCTTGGCGGAACTGGGCTTCGACCTCGATGCCGAGACCGCCGCCGCTCTGCCGGACGCGGCCGCCGCGCTCGACACCGTGGCCGCCGAACGCGTGCGCGATGAGATGACGAAGCTGCTCGTGGGACCGTTCGCCGTCGAAGGCCTGCGCGTGTTGCGCGACTCGCGCGCCCTTCGCGTGGTGCTGCCCGAGGTCGCCGCGCTTGCCGGGGTCACGCAGCCGACCTTCCACGACCTCGACGTGCTCGACCACACGGTCCAGACGGTCGGACTCGCACCGCGGTCGTCCGTCATGCGCTGGGCGGCGTTGCTGCACGACGTAGGCAAGGCGCCCACGCGCACGGTCGAGCCGGACGGACGGATCAGGTTCTTCCGGCACGCGCAGGTAAGCGCCGAGATGGCCAGCGCGGTGACCGAGCGGCTGCGGTTCTCCTCGGCAGATGCGAAGGCTGTGGAGCACCTCGTGGCGCAGCACATGCGGCTGGGCGACGTAGACTACGATAACCCGCGCTCGGTCGACCGGGCCGTGCGCAAGCTCGACCTGCGCGTGGAAGGGCCGGCGGCCCGCACGCTCGTGACCGCTGAAGACGCGGTGGAACTCACGCTGGCCGACTTCGGGGCGACGGCGCACAGGCATGAGGCGCCCCTTTTGCGTCACGCGTTGGAGCAGGCGATCGCCGAGTCCAGGGAGCGCGGAACGCGGCGTGCCATCGTCTCGCCGATCGGCGGTAGGGACATCATGGAGGCGTTCGGGCTTGCCGAGGGGCCCGGGGTCGGAGCCGCGAAGCGGGCGGTAGAGAGCGCGATCGAGGACGGCCGGCTTGCCGCCGACGACGTCGAGGGGGCGCTGGAAATCGCAGCGGCCGCCTTGGGCCGTAAGGCGGACCCTCACGGCAGCGCACGGGCAGCGCGATTGGAGCGCGGTGCGCGCCCTGCCGATGAGTAGGCAGGGAGTCCCACCCGCGTTGGAGGGAGCGCACGGACCGTGGACCCTACATCGAGGCTGACGGAAGCGCAACGCGACGCGCTGTGGAAATGGCGGTGGCTGGGGTGGCGTGAGAGCACCCCGGCGTTCAAGGTAAGCATCGGCGCGCTCGCGGCGATCGCACTGGCCATCGCCGTGGTCGCGATCCGCTAGCCGCCGCGCACCCCGCATTTCGTGACCATCCCGAATTGCTCCATAATGGTGCAGATCACCGGACTTGAGCGTGCCGCGAGAGCCGCGGCCGCACGAACGGACTGGCGAAAAGCGGAGGTCACATGACGACTCGAATCGTCGCCGTTGACGACGAGGACTCGCTGCTCAAGGTGGTCACGTACGCCCTCGAGCAGGAAGGCTTCGAGGTGCACACGGCCTCGGACGCCGCGGGCGGGGCGTTCTTGATCGACGAGGTCAGGCCCGACCTGCTCATCTTAGACATCATGCTTCCGGGAAAGAGCGGGCTCGAGCTTGCGCGCGAGATCCGTGAGACCTCCGACGTGCCCATCATCCTGCTATCCGCACGGGCCGACGAGGTCGACCGTGTTCTGGGCCTCGAGTTCGGCGCCGACGACTACGTGACCAAGCCCTTCTCGCCTCGCGAGCTGGTGAGCCGCGTCAAGGCGATCCTACGCAGAGCCGGCCAGAGTCCCAGCGAGCGCCCGCGCGTGACGATAGGCGACCTGACGTTGGACTCGGATTCCCACCAGGTCTTCATGCGCGGCAAGCCCGTACACATGACCACCTCGGAATTCGGCATCCTGCAGCTTCTCGGCCAACACCCCGGCAAGGCGTTCTCCCGCGCCGACATCCTAGCCGCGCTGTGGGACGAATCCCCCGTGGGGGATGAGCGGGCGATCGACGTCCACATCCACAACATGCGCGAGAAGCTCGAGGCGGACCCGCGCAATCCAGAGTACCTGCTCACCGTGCGCGGGTTTGGCTACCGGCTGAGACAGGAGTGAGCCATGCCCCGGGTCAGGCCGAGGTCGGTCCGCCTGTGGCAGACCGAGTTGTTCGTCATCGTGATCGTGGTGGCGATCCTTATCCTTTCGGTGTCGCTGTCGCAAGGGCTGCAGCGCACGCTCCTCCAACTCGGTGAAGCAGACCAGCTCTCCGACGCCACCGCGCTGGCATCGCAGATAGGCCGCGAGTTCCCGCTGACGGTGGAGAGTCGCACTCGCGTGCGTGATCAGGTGGCGCAGTTCCGGCTCATCTACGGCGACGATGTGTGGGTCTACGACATCGACGGGACGGTCATCCACTCCCTCCATGAGGGTGGCCCGCCCGAGAGCGAGCTGGAGGAGGCCCGGATCCAGGGCCTCGCCGACTCTCCCCCGTACTCCCGCATGACGCTCAGCCCCGACGGGTACGCCGTTGCCGGCAAGGCGGTGTACGACCTGGACGGCCACCGTGCGGCGGTCGTGGTCATCGCGAGCACGGTCGAGGACTCGCTTGCCGTCCTCGACGCAGTGCGCGGCAGGTTGTGGACCACCTTCTGGGTCGCTCTTATCGTTGCCGGCCTGCTGGGCTTCGGGTTCGCGGAGTTCATCGGCAGGCGTGTGCGCCAGATGTCGAAGGCCGCAACAGCGATCGCCGACGGGGATTTCGACCAGCGCCTTCCGACCGGCCTGGTGCCCGACGAGATCTACGAGCTGGCCGAGTCGTACAACCGGATGGCCGCTACCCTGGGCGAGGCGTTCTCAACGTTGCGGGAGCGCGAACAGGAGATCGCGGCGGTAGTCGAGTCGATGGGCGAAGGGGTGGCGGCCTTCGACGCGCAAGGGCTGGTGCGTGTGATCAACCCGCAGGCAGCGCTACTGCTCGAACTGACCGAGCGTCGCGAGGACATCGTGGACCGTCACATCTCGGAGCTCACCGGCGACGAAGCGATACTCGGTCTGGTCGAGCGCGGTCTGGGTGGTTCGAACGAGTCTGAGACGGCCACGCTCGGCGACAGGACGGTGCTGTTGCACATCACCCCCATCGACCCGGACGCGGGGTCGGCCGAGGGTGCGGTGCTCATCTTGAGCGACATCACCGAGCGCCGGCGACTCGAGGAGGCGCAGCGCCGCTTCGTGGCCAATGCGAGCCACGAGATGCGCACGCCCATCGCCGCGCTGAAGGGCTTGCTCGAGCTTCTTACCGGCGGAGCTGCCGAGGACCCCGCCACGCGCGATGATTTCCTGCGCACGATGACCCTGGAAGTGGACCGCCTGGGCAGGCTCGTGGCGGACCTGCTCACCCTCGCACAACTCGAGGCGGGCAGCCTCACCATCAGGCGGGAGCCGGTGTCGGTCGGCGAGTTGCTCGACAACGTGGCGACTGTCATGCGTCCGTTGGCCGACCGGTCCGGCGCCCATCTTGCGCTCGAGATGCCCCCAAGCGATGTCACGGCCGACTGCGACCGTGACCGGATCACGCAAGTGCTCGTCGGCTTCCTGGACAACGCGCTGAAGCACTCGTCGAGCGAGGGCACGGTCACGCTGCGCGCCAGGGTCCACGGCGACCGCGTGACGCTCGAGGTGCAGGACGAGGGACCCGGCGTCGAGCCGGAGCTGATCCCCCGGCTCTTCGACCGTTTCTTCCGCGTGGACGAATCGCGCGCCACGCCGCGCGGCACCGGCCTGGGGCTGTCCATCGCCAAAGAGATCATCGAGGCGCACGGCAGCACAGTCGATGTCGAGTCACAGCCGGGAGCAGGCACGACCTTCCGTTTCGAACTCCCCACAGCGAACTAGCACAAACCTAACGCGTTGCGAACCTGGACTTCACGGCGCGCGCGTACAGTCATTCGTACGGACACCGAGTCTGCGGCCAGCGGCCTGCCCGCGGCTGCGGGCCGGACGATACAGCCGACTTGCGCATGAGAAGAGGCCCGCCGTGGACGACAACACACACGCCGAAGAGAGCGGCGCCGAGTACCTCGCACGCTTGGGCGCGCGCGGGTTCGTGGTCGCGGGCGGTCTGTTCTGGATGGCTGCCGCATTCTCCGGGCCGTTCGTATACGAGGGCATGAGCCTGTCCGACTCCATGCGTGTGGCGGTGTGGCCGCTTCTCGCCACCGCGGTGACGCTGCTGGTCGGCTGGCACTACGAGCGCCTCGCCTCGGTGCTCCTGGTCGCTGCCAGCGCTGCGGTGGTGGTCTGGGGAACGCTGTACGCGTGGGAGTTCGGCCTGTGGATGCTCATGTCCGCCGTGCTCATCGCGCCGATGATCATCGCCGCACTGCTGTTCGTGCTGGCCGCGCGTTCGGAGGAAGAGCGATCACGCGTCGCGGAACCGCGACCCGCGACCCCGATCAGCGCCTTCGGCGCATCGCGCGAGACCCGCGCACGACTCCGGCTGAGGTAGAGTCGACGCGCGGTTCCGCCACCACGCGTAGAATCGTCACAGACCTGTGCGATGACTGCCGTGGCGCAGCGTACGGAGGTGTACGGATGAGTGGCGAGGCCCTGCGAGTGGCGCGAGAGGCAGCATCCGGGTTGGACCCGGCGCGAGCCGCCGATCGAATCGGTGCACAGTGGGACGAGAAGAAGCTCGAGTTCAGGCTGCCGGTCTTCGGCTCGTTGGCATCTGTGGCGTATCCCAGCTATGAAGTCGCCATCGACGGCCGCCCCGCGCCACCACATCTCGCCGCGCTGCTCGTCTACCATCTCTCCTTGTCCGACGGCTCGATGACGGCCGGCGAGTGGATCTCCTTCGCAAGCCTGCCCGACGCCGCCTTCTACGTCACGGCGTTCCGTGGGTACACCGGTGCGATGCTCGTCCGGCGCTTCGCCGCAACCCACGAAGTGGTGCTGGGCGAAGCAGTCGAGCGCGTTGGGGGAGAGAAGCTTGCCGGGTTCGGCGACCGTGCGTGGCGCATCCCTGCTTTGCCGAGGGTCCCGCTGGCTCTTCTCTGGTGGAACGCCAGCGAGGAGTTCGACGCCCGCGCGGAGCTGCTCTTCGACTCTACGGCCGCGCGTCATCTGACCACCGACGGCTGTGCGGTGCTCGGATCGTGGCTCACGTCGTTGTTGTCGCGCGGCGACGCCTGAAGTGAAAGCTCTGCGGACTCCAGACTCGGGGGCGTGACCGCATGCGTCAGACATCCAAGATCGGCGAGTCACCAGCGGCCGCACCACGCGGCTGGTCGTACTTCGGCGGGCTGGCGCTCGTGTGCCTCGCGCTCCAGGCCGTCACCGGCGTGGTTCTCGCGTTCGCTTACGAACCCACCGCCGATCGCGCGTACGCGGCCACCTACTACATCACACACGCGATGACGTACGGGTGGCTCGTGCGCACCGTCCACGTCTGGGCGGCCGTGCTCGCGGCCGCGTTCGTGGTGGCTCACGCCGCTCAGGTGTTCGTGACGGCCTCGTACAAGCGCTCGGGCCTCACGAGCTGGACCGTGGGCGCCGGCGCCTTCGCGCTCATCGCCGCCATGAGCGTCACGGGACGCGCGCTGCCGTGGGACCAGCACGCCTACTGGACCGCCGCCAACGCGATCTCACACCTTAGCCACCTCCCGCTGATCGGCCAGCCGCTGGCGCGCGCGGCGCTCACGCCGGACGGGACGCTCGCTCTCAACCGCTTCTACGCGGCGCACATCGTGCTGTTCGCCGCTCTGCTTGCGGGCTTGGTCGCCGTACACGTGTGGCAGGCGCGGCAGCGCCTTGCAGTGGCTCCGACTTCCGAGGAGCCCGCCGTGCACGCGGATGCCCGGGCCACTGCTGTCGCCCCGGCGTCCGTGCGCTCGGCCCGCATGGCATCGGCGGCCACCACGGTCGTGCTGCTTCTGTCCCTGTTCGTTGTGCTGGCGATCTTAGCCCCGGCGACATTGGAGGTTCGCGCCGACCCTGCGGGCGTCACTACGACATCTGAGACCTCGTGGCCGCTTCTGCCCGCGGTCGGGCTGTCACGCTTCGTGCCCGACACGCTGGCCGCTACACTCCCGCTGCTGCTCTTCGGCATGCTCGTTGTGCTGCCCTACCTCGATCGCAGCCCCTCACGCCGAGCGTCCGACCGCGTGCTCGTGCTGGCCGCGGGCACCGCGGCCGCAGGCGCGCTCGTGCTCTTCGGCCTGCTCGGGCTGGCGGGGTAGCCGGCGCGACAAAGGGGCCGGCGTTGCGCCGACCCCTATCGTTTCGTGTGCGCGTCGTCTCGTACGCGCGGGACGCTGCGCGCTAGTGCCTTGCGGGAACGGGCGCCAGCTCGGCGTGTGCGAGCTTGAACTCGAGCGCCTTGTACTCCTGGCGGGCCAGCCAGAACAGCACCGCAGCGGTGAGCATCGGGCCTATGAGGAAGATCGTGATAAGCATCCACACGCCCAGCTCGAACTGCGTGATGACGCCCCAGTACACGACCGCGCCCGAAGCCAGCGTGAGCATGATGGCGGCCATGCGCTCCCAGTACCACCCGATCACGAGCGTGACGAGCGCGGCGAACAACGGTACAGCAGCCGCGAGAAGCGCCTCGCGGGCACCGGTCTCGCGGAACGAGAACAGGCCTGCGAATGCGGCGACGCCCCAAAACGCTCCGCCCAAGATCACGAACGCCCGACCAAAGCCGCGCTCCAGCTGGATGCGGCGCTCGGCGGCCTCCGCCCACGCCGGCTCAACAGCGCCACCCTCGGCACGCTGCGCTCGCCGGCTTGCGATCACGTCGTAGGCCATGATGCCGAACAGCACCGGAACGGCCACAGCCAGAACCGCCGCGAGAACGGGACCGAGGACCATGAGTACGGCTCCGAGAATCTGCATCTTCCTCACCTTCCATGCGTAGGTCGCCTCGTGACGACACAGGTTCTGCAGTGAGTATCGCCCGCTCCGCAGCAGCGCGGGTTCGTGGGCCGTTGTCCTCTTGTTAGGGTTGTGTGAGAGCCCCGGCGCGCCCGTTCACATTGACGTGAATCACTGCGCAAGCTCACCAGAAACGACCAGCTCGGTATGGCAAAACGAGCATGCCGAGGAGCTGTGGCACTCCGTGCAGCTGTCGTCGCCGCTGTCCCTGACGAAGTCGGGGTGGCTCTCCATCCACCCTTCCTCATGGTTCAGGTGACACCCCTTGCAGAAGCTCGTCTCGTGACACGTGTAGCACGCGCGAGTGTCCGTTCGTGCCGCGTTCGGGTGAGCGTCGAGCCACCGGTCCTCAGGCACGTGCGACGGCGGAGTCTGGGCATGGCACTCGTCGCAGAATTTCAGTCCGAAGTCGTGACATTCGAAACAGCTTTCGTCGCCACCTTCGAGTGCCTCGGAGCCGTGCAGCTCGAGCCAGTCGTCGCGCTCGTGTAGTGGCGTCCACGGCAAGGCGCGGCCGCCGTGACAACCGGCGCACTCCGAAACCTCTACGACCTGGGACAGGTATGGCTGTGCGTGCCGTATGGCCCGCTCGCCCGAGTGGCACATGGTGCAGTCGGCGTGCAGGTCCTCCTCACGCATGTGCGACTCGGGTTGAGCGCTGGGGAACGGAGAGTGGCACTTCTTGCAGAACCCGACATCCACCCAGCGAGCTGAGGCGACCGCCCCACGCGGGCCGAGGTCTACGCTCGGATGGCACTCCGGGCATGCCAGGTTCGAGAGCAGCGGGCTGCCCAGGTGGATGCGATGCACAAGCAGTTCGGAGTCGAGCTTGTCACCGTGGCATGCCACGCACTGCTCACGAGTACCCGACGCCGCGTCGTCGTGCAACGTGAGCAGCTCGGCGTCATTCTGGACCGGCTGCAACTGATAGCGCACCTGCCACACCCACGTGCTCCACGTTCGCACCGAGCTCCTGTGCGGTGTGCTAGTGAGCACGAGCACGACCAACAGCGCCAGCAGCAGCCCGGCGGCGGCGACTAGACGGACCCGTGGGTCGCGCGTGACCGGTGGTTGTCCGCCCATCACGGCTCCCGGAGCCGGTAGCCATATCCGCGCATCGTGAGCACGTAGCCCGGGCTCTTGGGGTCGGGCTCGAGTTTATCGCGGATGTTGTGGATGTGGACGTCGATCGCACGCTCGTCTGCCACGTGTGACGTCTCCCACAGCGATGCAAGGATGGCGCTGCGCGAGAACGCGGTGCCGGGATGCCTGGCCAAGTGCAGCAGGATCTCAAACTCCGTGCGCGTGAGGCCGACCTCGCGCCCGTCCATGCGCACTTGCCGCGACAGCAGGTCTATGTGCAGGTCGCCGACGTCGATCGTGGTCCTTTCCGTCGAAGGCGAGCCGGCGCGCCGCAGGATGGCTCGTACGCGACTGACCAGTTCTCGTGGCGAGAACGGCTTGGTCACGTAGTCGTCCGCTCCGAACTCGAGCCCCAATATGCGGTCGACCTCCTCGGCACGAGCGGACAGCATCACGATCGGCACGTCGGAGCGGTCGCGCAGTTCTCGGGCGAGTTCGAGCCCGCTCTTACCCGGGAGCATGACATCTAGGATGACGAGCGCGGGCGTAAGCTCCGCGAACAGCGACTCGGCGCGCTCGGCGTCACTCGCGGTGTGTACCTCGAAACCCTCCTGGGCGAGCGCGTACTCCACGACCTTGAGGATCGCGTCCTCGTCATCGACCACGAGTATGCGTTGGCTGGACATCGCACTCTCCCGTGCGGCTACTCCACTAGCGCGAGAGCCGGATCGAGGTTCAGGCTCGGCACGACGCCGTGGCAGCGGATGCAGAAATCGCCCTCGTGACAGGCCTCGCAATTGCGGCGCTGTTCGACCTGGTCGCGATGGGTGCTGCGCCAGCGTTCGCCGTGCGAAGCCGGTCGCCGCGTATGGCATTCGACGCACCAATCGTCCGTCCAGCCGTGACACGAGTCGCACTCGGCCGTGCGGGCATCCGCGTGTACCACCAGCCACTCCTCGGCCTGGTGAGACTCGGGTGCCGCCTTCTCCGTATGACACGTCGTGCATGCGTCCTTGGCCTGCTCACCGTCGTGGCACTCCATGCACGTCACCATGCGAGGCGCATGACCGCCCTCGGGGCTCTGCTCGTGCACCAGGAAGTCGTGGCATGCGATGCAATCCAGGCCCAGGACGTCCACGTGCGCCCGGTGCGGAATCAGCAAGTCCCCAGAGGGCGAGACGGTGCGCAGGTCTATGTGACACGCAGAGCACGCATCGTTCGTGGGCGTGGCGAGCACGTCGGGTTGCCTCGAGCGCGCCACGAGCTTGACGTAGAACTCGCCGAGCATGCGCGCGCTGTACGCTGTCTGGGCGGTGAAATCCGGGTCCACGTGACACGACTGGCACGAGGCCTTCGCGTGGACCGACGTTTCCCACGTGGCGTACTCGTCGGCCATGTTCCCGTAGCGCTGCGTGAACTGTGGCTGCGATGCAATGTAGCCGGGCACCACGACCAGCAGAATGACGGCCGCGACCGCTGCAGCCGTCCGCACAAGCCACGTGCGTTTGCGCGAGACCGGCTCAGTCATGACATTCCTTGCAGAACTCGCTGTCGTGACAGGTCATGCAGCCCTCTTCGCCACGCTCGAGCGCCGGGTACTGGTGGTCGTTCTTCCAGTTGCCCACGTGCGACGGCGGACGGTCCGCGTGGCAGTCCGCGCAGTAGTCGGGCGACCAGGCGTGGCACTCGCCGCAGTCCTGGGTGTCGATACGCTCGGCGTGGACCTGCAGCCAGTCCTCGGCAAGGTGGCTGTCGGGCACCTGTTTGCGTGTGTGGCAATCCAAGCACTCCGCCGACGCCTGCTCGCCGTCGTGGCATTCGTCGAGGCATAGCGTCATGCGCGGCGTGTTGCGGCCCGCGTCGTTGTCCGCGTGCACGAGGCCCACGTGGCACACGGCGCAGTCGATCTCGAGGACCTCGACGTGCGCGCGGTGCGGGATCAGAAGGTCGCCGCTCGACGACACCTCTCGGAAACTCGTGTGGCACGTCTGGCACGCGTCGGCCCCGGGGACCTGCAGCAAGTTCGTGCTCGACGGTCCCGAGACGAGCTGGGAGTAGAACGCCGGTATCGACTCGGCGGCAAAGGCGAAATGCCCCGCGAACCCCGGCTCGACATGGCATTCGGCGCACCCCACCAAGGCGTGCGTGGATGTGCGCCAGTTCTCCATGCGAGGGCCGAGGTCGGGGTAGCGCTCGTAGTATCCCGCCTGCAGGGTCGAGACCACCGGCACGGCGATAAGCGCGATCGCCGCCGCTACCGCGAGCCCGACGGCTATCCGGAGCCGGCGACGTGGGTTCGGCCGGTCCGCGCGCTTCTCGGGCACGCCGGGGATATCGCGGACCTCAGCCACCTAGCGCATCTCCTTGAACTGGTCGTGGCAATCCTCGCACCAGTCCTTCTCGTGGCAGGTGAGGCAGGTGCGCTCGTCCTCGGCGAAGTCGGCATGACGGTTGAGCCATGTGGATTCCGGCCCATGGAACTCCGGGCGCTGGGAGTGGCAGCTGTCGCATTCGCCGGTGGACACGTGGCAGGCAAAGCACTTCGAGTCGTCTTGCAGCGCGAAGCTGCCGTGTTGCTCCATCCAGTCGACCTCCACGTGCGCGGCCTCGATCGCGCGCAAGCCCGAGTCCGGACCGACCTCGGGGAAGTCAGGCCGCACGCCGGTGGTGTGGCACTGGCGGCACTGGTCCGCGTCGTGGCACGACTCGAGACAGCCGTTCGGGCCGTGCGCGCGCACCGCGTCCTTGTGCTCGACGGTCCACACCGCGCCCTCTTCCTGCACCGCGTGGTGACAGGCACCGCACTCCTCGACCGACTTCCAGCCGGCGTGGCACCCGAACGACGCGCACACGCCGGAGAACGGCATCTCCTTGTGGCGCTCGATGTACTCCTCGTCGTGCGCCGTCCACTTGTGGCACTCGACGCACCGGCGGTCTTCCTCGGCCACCCGAAGGTGCGCCGGGTGTGGGATCTCCGTGGTGCGAGCGACGTTGTCGCTCCAGTCCTCGCGGTGGCACGAGAGGCACGCGCCGTTGGTGGGACTCTCGATGCGCACGAACCGCGGTGACTCCGGCTTGCCGATGAGCCCGCCGTAGAAGTCGCCCACCAGCCCGGCGCGGTACTCGATCTGCGCGACGCCGCCGCCCACGTGGCACCCGTCGCACGCGACGCTGCTGTGTGCGGATTCCTGCAACGTGGCGTACTCGCGCTCCAGGTCGTGATACCCGCCAAGGAACGACGGCCGCGCGGTGAGCGCAAGCGCGACCGCAAGAGCGGTGAGGACCACCGCTGCCGCGGCGGCCAGCGCGAGCACCCAGTAGCGCGGCATGCGCTCGCGCAACGACGGGGTCGAAGGGGGAGCCAGGCGCGTCATGCGCTCACCCCCAGCTCCGTAGCGGGCTCGTGGGGATCAGCGTGCTCGGGGACCTTCATCGGCAGGACCTTGACGGCAAGGCTGAACAGCAGCATCCCCAGCGCGAGGATGCCGAGTGCTAGAAAGACCTCTACCGTGGACGGGAAGTAGACCGGCTGGCTTTGCCCGAGCGTGTCTACGGAGAATCCCATCGCCATCAGCGAGTAGCGCTTGAAAAACACGGCCACCACGTAGAGCGCCGAGGCAGTGATCTGCACGGCGGGCAGGTGCCTTGTCGTGCGCTTCGCCAACAGCGCGAACGCCGTCATGCCCAGGATGAACACGGGCAGGAACGCCCAAGCGAGCCGGCCGGTGACGAACTGCTCGAGGCGCAGCGTATGACCCGGCATCGCTGAGGTCGGCCAGAACACAGCGAGCACTTCGACGAGCAGGAGGAACTGGTCGATGATGATGACCGTCGCGAGCAGAGTGGCCAAGCTGCGAAACATGCTCGGCTTGAACTCGAGGTCGGTCACCTTCTGCATGATGTAAGCGACGATCAGCAGCAGCGCCACGCCCGAGGCGGTCGCCGACGTGAGGAAGATCGGGACCATCATCGCTGTGTGCCACAGCTCGCGGGATTTGTTCATCGACAGCACGAACGCGGTCGTGGTGTGCATGTAGATGGCTGCCGGTAGCGCGATCAGCGTCATCGTGTGGGCGAGCTTGTGTCCGCCCTTACCCGTGATGAGCACCCACAGGTCCGCGAAGCACAGCACCATGTACAGCCCCGCCGCCGAGCCCGTGTATACAAACGGCGCGCTCGGGTTCGGACTGAGCACCATGTTGATCGCGCGCCACGGCCGCTCCATGTCGGTGATGATGCCGAGCAGCGCAAGCATCACGATGACGCCGGCGAGCAAGACCGCCAAGCGCGACAGCGGTGCGAACTGCGTGGCGCCGAATAGGTGCACGCTCGCGTACACGATCAAACCACCCGCGGCCAGGCCCACGTAGTACATGTAGTTCGTGAACCACAGGCCCCACGGGCTGGAGTCGCGCATGTTGAGCACCTCGCCGCCCTGCGTGAGCAGCAGGTACCACGCGGCCAGTCCCAGGGCGAAGAACACGCTGAGCACCGACATCCAGCGCCAGTACGCGGGGCTGGCGTGGCGCAGGGCCCCGAAGTCCCAGTCCAACCCGATGAACCGCTTCACGCCTGGCCGAGGAGTCGACATGAGGGCCACGTCACATCACCCCACATACCAGATCGCCGGCTCGTTGCCGAGCTCCTCTTTCAGGCGGAACGCGCGGCGGGTGCGCAGTATGTGCGAGACCGCGCTGTCCGGGTCGTTGAGGTCGCCGAACGTGCGGGCGCCGACCGGGCAGGCCTCGGTGCACACGGTGCTCATGCCGTTACGCGTGCGCTGCACGCAAAACGTGCACTTCTCCACCACGCCGGCTTTCTCGTGCAACGGGACTTTCGGGTTGACCTCGTTCTTGGGCACCTCGGGCTCGACCCAGTTGAAATGGCGGGCGTCGTACGGGCAGGTGATCATGCAGTTGCGGCACGCGATGCACTTGTCGTAGTCGATCACGACGATGCCGTCGGGCTCGCGCCACGTGGCCACGACCGGACAGCCGTACACACAGCTCGGCTTCGCGCAGTGCATGCACTGGACCGGCAGGTACCACTTGTCGGGGCGACCGCCCTCCTCGTAGTCCACGTTGCCGAGCTCGAGCTCGTTGGAGCCCAGTTCCATCTCGAGGACCTGGATGTAGGTGAAGCCGGATTCACGGCCGATGTTGTTCTCGCGAACGCATGCGTACACGCACTTGCGACAGCCGACGCACGCCTTGACATCGATCACCATGGCCCACTTCTCGTCACCGGGCTCGTCGGCGTACCACACCGGCTTGCCGGGGTAATTCACCTCACCGCTGTGCTCAGTGAGGTGCTCGATCCCGGTCTCGTGCCCGGGTATCTCGGCGGCATCGGTGGACTCGGAACCGGACGCCGCGCGAGGCGCGGCGGTCAGGAACGCAGGGACCGTGCCGGCGGCGACCAGCCCGGCCGTCACGCCCACGCCCTTAAGGAAGTGCCGGCGCGACAGGGTGCGCTGGGGCTCGTCGGCCGCACACGACGCGCAGCCGTGCGACGAGTCGCATGCGGGCTCCTGGGCAGGCCTAGGGTTCTCGTCCTGCGTGGGGCGGGTGTCGTGCGCCATCTCTACCGCCTTCCTCGTGCGAGCCGGAACACCTGGGCACCCGCGAGAACCACCCCGAGGGCGGCGAGCAACGCGAACCACGCAGGGGTGTGGACCGCGGGCTCAGGTGCGGGGGGAGGCAGCGGGGTGAACGGCTCGCGGTCCGAGACCGCCCGGAACTGGAAGCCTGCTCCCACGAACGGCAGCAACGGCTCCGCGTAGATGTAGCTGGGCGTGTGGGGGTCGTGGCAACCGGCGGAGGTGCATGACGGCTGGTTGCGACCGTGCGCCCCGGCTTCCCACTCGGCATACTTGTCCGAGTGACACTGGTGGCACAGCCGCGGTGCCTCCTTGATATCGATCAGCGTGCCGTCGACGAGCGTGAGCATGCCGGGATCGTTGGCCGGGTCGTCGTGGCACGCTTTGCACGCAGCGCTCCCCTCGCCGAGCACGTCGTGCGACTCGAGCACGATCTCGTGACCGGCGAAGTCGCCCGGCAGATCGCCGACGGGCGCGCCGCTCGAGTCGAGCGTGACCGGGTGACAGTCCGTACACGGGTAGAAGAAGAGCTCTCCGGAGGCAGCCCGTCCCGCCTCAGCGGGCGCGGCAGCCGCGAGGGCGAAGGCGATCGCAATCGCGAACGCCGCGCAGACCGCTGCGCCTCGTGCTATAGGACGGAACGTGGACCCGGCCATTCCCTCTCCTGCCGTTCGCTTCGTCGGTCCTCGGTAGCCGACCGCCTTGTCCGTGCGGGCGGACCGGTGTCCGAACACCGGCGGCTGGCGAGAGTATCGCCGGGCCGGCGGGCAGTTGGGTTCGCGCCGGATTCATGTCGCATTAGGGTTCTGTTAGCACCGCAGAACAGCGGCGGTTTTCGCTTGACGCGCTCTGGGCGGCGTCAGTAGCGTCGTGACAGTCACCGGAGGTGCACGTGAGCGAGTCACCGAGTCCCGCCGCACAGGATCGCCCCGCGAAACGCCGGCCCGCGGCCCGCGCGGCATGGTTCCTTGCCGCGGCGGTCCTCGGCATGGTCGTGCTGGCGGTGGCCTTCGTCGAGTTCTCGGCATCGCCGTTCGTGTGCGGCTCCTGTCACGAGATGGAACCCGAGGTCGAGGCCTGGAAGACCTCGGCCCACACCAAGGTCGGCTGCCCGAAATGCCACGAGCCGCCCCGCCCGTGGTACGCCCTCCCTGTCACCGTGGCCGAACGCGCATCGCTGCTCGCGCGCGACGTCGCCATCCATCTCTCACCTGCCGACGAGACCTCCGCCACCCCGCACCAGAGCATGTCGGCGACCATCCCCGACGCCACGTGTCTGGGGTGTCACAGCGCCGCCCGGAAGATCAGCGTGAGCGGCGACACGTTGATCGACCATGAGGAACACGCGGAACGGAACGGGTCGTGCGTGTCGTGCCACTTGTGGACGGCTCACCCTCCGCCGCAGGCCGAGGCCGGTCTTCTGCTCATGTCGCAGTGCTTCACGTGTCACGGGCGAGGTGCCGACGCCGAGGCCGCCGGCACGTGTGACGCATGCCACCCCGACTCCTTCGAGCTGGAGCCCGCATCGCACGAGCCGTCCGATTGGCGTGACACGCACGGCGAGCCGGCACTGACCGCCCTCGACGAGTGCCTCATGTGCCACGACCGGCAGGTGTGTCGGGACTGCCACGGTGTCGACATGCCTCACCCGGCGCGGTGGGCCGAGCTTGCCTCGCTGCACGGAGCTGTCTCGCACGAGTCACCCGAGACATGCGCTCGCTGCCACAGCGACGCGCCCGAATTCTGCGCGAGCTGCCATCACGAGGACTACGACAGCGCCCGGGGTCCGTGGGTCGACCAGCACCCCGATGTCGTGGGAGAGCGCGGGGCGGCGTTCTGCTTCGACTGCCACGAGGCGACACACTGCGTGCGTTGCCACACGACGCCGCCGGAAGGGGCGACCGGCTAACCGAGCAGGTTGCGGATCCCCAGGTAGAGCGCCACCAGACCAACGAGTCCGATGAGCGCGGCGGTCGCCTTCTGCCCGTTGGACGTAAGCCACGCCTTCAGCGACAGCAAGGTCTGTTCGGCCCGGTCCCGCTTCCGAGCGAAGATCAGGGTTGGCGCAAGCAACATGACTTGCAGCGACACGACAAACGCAGCCAGCAGGACCAGCATCTTGGTCGCGTCCTCGACCTCGGCGATCACGCTCAGCCCACTCGCGAAGTACACGTACTGCACGCCAGGCATGGCCACGAGCACGAAACCGTACACGAACGACATCCACGGCCTGACCGACTCTAACGCGCGCATCCAGCCCGGCAAGCTCTCTTCGGCCTTGTGTGGTCTGCGCCACAGCCAGTACGCCAGGGAAAGCATGAGCAGTGCTCCCACGAGAACCAGCGTGCCGTCGGCCGCATCGGCGCTCTCGGTGGCTTGGACCACGATCGGTGTTCGGCCTATGAAGAGCACGGTCACGCCAAGGGCCAGCCGGAACGTCATGTTGCCCACGACGAACGCCAGCCCGTTGGCGATCGGCCGCTTCGTAGCCAGCAGCACGATCACGTGCGAAGTCCACGTCGGGAGAAAGGCGCCCACGATCGCGACGGGCAACAGCTTGGCGAGAGCTTCGAGCACGGCTGGCGGCTCCTCCATCTGGCCGAAGGCTGTGGGGTACATCGCAGATTCTACGCCTCACCTGGGGTACGATGCGGGTAGACCGGGGCCGAGAGGACCTCATGCTCCCCTTGCTACTCGACATCACCGTCATCTTCGCGCTGGCGGTCGCCGCGGCGATCGTGTGCCACCGCCTCCGGCTGCCGTCCTCCATCGGGCTGCTCCTTGCGGGCGTTCTCGCCGGGCCGGACGCACTCGGACTGGTCCGCAATACTCACCAGATCGAGCTGATCGCCGAGATCGGCGTAGTGCTGCTGCTGTTCGTGATAGGTCTGGAGTTCTCGCTCGGCGACCTGACCCACCTGCGCCGTCAGTTCACCGTGGGCGGATCGATCCAGTTCTTCGGCACGGCGGCGGTGATAGGCGCGGCCACGTACGCGATGGGGTCGTCGGCCGCTCAAAGCGCGTACCTAGGGTTCGTGGTGGCGTTGTCCAGCACTGCCGTCGTCCTCAAGATGCTGCAGGAGCGGGCTGAGCTCGACACGCCGCACGGCCGGTCGGTACTGGCGTCGCTGATATACCAGGACATGGCAGTCGTCCCGGTGATGCTGATGGCGCCCTTGCTCGCGGGGGGGATGGGTGCCTCGCTGACCGTATCGGTACTCACCTTGCTCGCGCGGATCGCAGCCGTTGCCGCGTTCGCGTTCGTGGCGTACCGCTGGGTCGTCCCGTGGCTGCTCGAGCGCATCACGGCTACGCGCAGTTCGGAGGCGTTCCTTCTGTCCGTGATCGCGATGTGCATCGGCATCGCGTGGTTCACGCAGTCGCTCGGCCTCTCACTTGCGCTTGGAGCGTTCATCGCCGGCATCCTGATCTCCGAGTCCGAGTACTCCCACCAAGCGGTCGCCGTCATCCTGCCGTTTCGAGACGTGTTCATGAGCTTGTTCTTCATCTCGGTCGGGTTGCTTCTCGATATCGGGTACCTGGTCGAGCACCCGGTCCGCCTTGGCGCGCTCACGCTCGGCATTCTGCTGATCAAGCCGGTCGTGGCCACGGGCGCCTCGCTCGTAGTCGGCCTCCCGCTACGAAACTCGGTGCTTGCCGGCTTGGCACTCGGGCAGGTCGGAGAGTTCTCCCTCGTGGCCACGCAGGCAGCCGTCGCCGTGGGACTGCTCGCTTCCGATTGGTTCCAGACCGTGCTCGATACGGCTGTGCTCACCATGCTGCTGACACCGGTCCTGTTCGCGATCGCGCCGCGCCTCGCCGACGCTGCAAGCCGCACCCCGCTGGCGGGCCTCGAGCGGCGCCGGTTCACGCCGGTACGGGTCGGATCCGCCCATTCGTACGCGGGGCACGTCCTGATCGTGGGCTTCGGCGTCACCGGTCAGAACATCGCGCGCACGGCGCGGCTTGCCGAGGTGCCGTACGCGATACTCGAGCTCAATGCGGCGACGGTGCGCGAGGCCATGGCAAGGGGCGAGCCGATCCACTTCGGCGATGCCACGCACGAAACGATTCTCACGCACGTGGACGCGGGCAAAGCCAAAGCGATCGTGGTGGCCATCGACGACCCCGCCGGGGCCCGCCGGATCGTAGAGCTCGCACGTCGCATCGCTCCCGACGCCTACATCATCGTTCGCTCGCGGTACCTGCGTGAGGTCGAGCCGTTGCACCGCCTGGGCGCCGACGAGGTGATCGCCGACGAGCTCGAGGTCTCGATCGAGATCTTCGCGCGCGTGCTCTCGCGCATGCTGGTGCCGCGCGAGGACATCAAGCGCCTGATCGGGGAGGTGCGAGGCGACTGGCGCAGGATGGCGCGCACGTTCGCGCGACACGCGACCTCTGTGCCGGACCTGCGCGTCGATGTGCCCGACCTCGTGACGCACACCATGAGGATCGCGCCGTCCTCCCCCATCGCGGGGCACACCGTGGCCGAGAGCCGCTTGCGCGCCGAGCACGGCGTCACCGTCCTCGCCGTCACCAGGAACGGTGAGTCGCTCGGCAACCCGCACGGCGACACGGTACTCCAAGCCGGTGACGTGCTCTTCGTGATCGGCCCGCTCGACTGGGACCCGGCAAGCGTGCAGTCGTGACACCCGCCGACGGCGGGCGGCTCGGCGTTACTCGTCCACAGCCGTCACGCGCCCGTAGCGGACCACGAGCCCGTCGGCTCCCACTGCCCAGCCGTTCTCGGCGTCCACGAAGTGCACACCGTGAAGGGCGCCGCCCACGCGCGCCTGGTCCTCGGCCCATGAGACTCCACCGTCGGTCGAGGCGACGACGGTCCCCCCAGCCCCCACGGCCCAGCCGGTTTGGGAGTCGATGAAGTATGCGTCGTTGAGTGTGGCGCCTGTACCGGGATCCTGCTGTGCCCAGGTCGCCCCGCCGTCGGTGGTGGCGACGATGCCGTCGCCTCCTACCGCCCAGCCGCTCTGCGCGTCCGCGAAGTGGATCGCGCTCACGAACTCGACCGTCGGGTCTTGGCGCTCCCACGTCGCTCCGCCGTCGGTGGTGGCGACGATGACGCCGCCGTCTGCGACCGACTGCCATCCGACAGCCCAGCCGGTGAGCTCATCGACAAAGTGGATGTCGGTCAGGTGCGCGGCCGCACCCTCGACGCCGGACTCCTGCTGAACCCACGTATCCCCGCCATCGGTGGTGGCGTAGACCCGTCCGGCGCTTACAGCAGCCCAGCCGGTCTCGGCGTCAACGAAGTGCAGAGACTCGACGGCCTGGGCAGCTGCCTCGCCGACGGTCTGCCCGGCCCAGGTCGCCCCGCCGTCGGTGGTCTTGAAGACGTTGAACTCGCCATCGTGCAAACCGCCGACCCAGCCGGTGTCTGCATCCACGAAGTGAATGGTGGAGAAGTCATATGTGTCGCGGGCGTACTGCTCGGTCCAGCTCGCCCCGCCGTCGGTCGTCGCGACAACGACACCTCGGGAACGGCCTCCGGCCGCCCAGCCGGTGTCAGAATCCACGAACGACACCCCGTACAGCGTGACATCCGTTGCTGAGCCCAACTCCTCCCATGCGATCGCGGTTTGGTCTTGCGGGTCGGGTTCGGCGGTCTCGGTGTCTGCCGGAGCGGGTTCTTCGGCCTGCTCTGGCGAACCACACCCAACGACTGCAAACAGCGAAACGGCGAGCACCAGACTCGCCGAGAGCATCCTGGCCCACGCACGATCCATGAGATTCCCTCCCAGTCCACACGGCAACAGCACGTTCGCCCCTTGACCCTAACATGACGGGCGCGTAGTCCCGCCTCGCGCTTGTGTTCGGCCGGAAACGCCATCCTGACCCGTGGTTCTGATACCGTATTGACCGCGAGCGGGCCGCTTCCGCTCCGGCTCGATGGGAGGATGCTGTGGCGACAAGTCCTCGGAAGGCGGAGACGATCCGCAGCCAGCTAGCCGAGCTCGGGCTGGCAGGCAGCGGCGCTGTGCACCACAACTTGCCGCCGGCCGAACTCATCGCGCGCTCCCTGGCGCGAAGCGAGGGCATCCTGGCTGCCAACGGCGCGCTCGTGGTCAAGACGGGCGAGCCGTCGGGCCGCTCACCCGACGACCGGTTCATCGTCTCGGAGGGCGAGATTGCCGAAGAAGTCAACTGGGGCGACGTCAACGTCGCGTGCAAGCCTGCCCTCTTCGACCGTTTGCTGGACAAGGCCCGCGGCTACTTGCACGACCGAGACCTGTACGTCTTCGACGGGTTCGCCGGCGCCGAGCGTGCCTACCGGCTCCCCATCCGCGTTGTAGCCGACGCCACCTGGCACGCGCTGTTCGCCAACACGCTGTTCGTGCGCCCCACTCCCACAGAACTCGAGGACTTCACGCCGGAATTCACCGTGATCGACTGCGGCGCGTTGAGAGCCAGCGCGGACTTCGACGGCACCCGCTCCTCCGTGTTCGTGGGAATCAGTTTCTCCCGCAAGCTCGTGCTCATCCTGGGCAGCATGTACGGCGGTGAGATCAAGAAGTCGGTCTTCTCCGTGATGAACTACCTGCTGCCGAAGCGGGGCGTGCTGCCGATGCACTGCTCGGGCAACGTGGGTGAAGTGGGCGACACGGCGCTGTTCTTCGGCCTGTCGGGAACGGGCAAGACAACCCTGTCCGCCGATCCGACACGACACCTGATCGGCGACGACGAGCACGGCTGGAGCGACCACAGCGTGTTCAACTTCGAGGGTGGCTGCTACGCCAAGACGATCCGACTGTCGCCGAAGTCCGAGCCACAGATCTACAACGCCATCAAGTTCGGCTCGATACTCGAGAACGTGATCATCGACCCGCAGACGCGGGCGATCGACTACGATTCCGACTTCCTTACGGAGAACACGCGCGCCACCTACCCGATCGAACACATCCCGGGCGCGATACTCGACGGGATGGGCGACCACCCGCGCAACGTGTTCTTCCTGGCGTGCGACGCGTTCGGCGTGCTGCCGCCGATCTCTAAGCTGACGCCCGAGATGGCGGGCTACCACTTCCTCTCGGGGTTCACGAGCAAGGTCGCAGGCACCGAGGTCGGTATCGACGAACCGCACCCCACCTTCTCCGCGTGCTTCGGGGCGCCGTTCTTGCCCCTGCCGCCCTCGCGTTACGCCTCGATGTTGGCCGAGCGACTCAGCTGGCACGAGACCGACTGCTGGCTGGTGAACACCGGGTGGTCCGGCGGGCCTTACAGCGTCGGAAGCCGTATGAGCATCGACCTGACAAGATCGCTGCTCGCAGCGGCTTTCGACGGTTCGCTGGCCCAAACCGAATTCACCCCACACCCGATCTTCAAGGTGCTCGTGCCCCAAGGGACCCGCACGCTGCCGCGCGAGTTGCTCGACCCGCGGGAGTCTTGGCAGGACCCCGACGAGTACGACGCCACAGCTCGGCGGCTCGCGGCCATGTTCGTCGACAACTTCGAACAGTACGTGGCCGAGGTCACGCCGGAGGTACTCGCGGCCGGCCCCGACCCGAGCGGCGGATAGCAGAATCGGCTCTGTCTCGACTCTCATCCCTAGACCATAAGGCCATACTTATGGCATCCTTCAGCCATTAGGTATGATGGGTGAGTCCTCGCGTCAGCGACGACGCCAAACGGGACTCCCGCCCGTGGAAGGAGTCGACCGTGAGAAAAGCGTGGATCCTGTTCCTTCTTGTCGTCTTCATGGCGGCAGTGACCGGGCTGACAGCGTGCGCCGAGAATGACGACGGCGCTCCGCCGGCAGCCGACGACGGGCCTGCGCCCGTGGACGCTTCGGCGGTGTCGCTCGACGACTTCGAGGGTCTCGAGGGCACGATCGACATAGCCGGAGGTACGGCGCACATCCCGGTGATGGAGGCGGTGGCTCAGGACATCATGGAGGCTCACCCCGACATAGTCATCACCGTTGCGGGCGGCGGCTCTGGTGTCGGCGCGCAGCAGGTGGGCGAAGGTCTCGTCGATATCGGGAACACCGGCCGTGAGCTGAAGGCCGAGGAACTCGAAACCTACCCGGACCTCCAGTCATTCCCGTTCGCCATCGATGGCGTGGCCGTCGTAGTGCACCCCGACAATCCAGCCACCGAGCTCGACTTCGAGCAGCTCAAGGCTATATTCGCCGGAGAGATAACGAACTGGTCCGAGGTCGGTGGGGAGGATACAGCGATCAACCTGTACTCCCGCGACGAAGCAAGCGGGACCCGGGAGGTCTTCTGGACGAAAGCCATCGACGAGGGTGAGATCGCTTCGAGCGCCAATATCGTCTCGTCCAACGGCGCCATGAAGACGGCGGTCGCCGACGATGCCGCCGCCATCGGCTACATGGGTATCGGCGGCGTGGACGAGTCTGTCGCCGCGCTCACCGTCGAGGGCATGGTTCCGAGTCAGGAGAGCGCGCTCGCGGGCGAATACACGATCACCCGTCAACTCTACATGAATACGAACGGCGCGCCGGAAGGTCTCGTGAAGCTGTTCGTTGATTTCGTGACCGGAGAGAACGGCAAGCCGTATGTCGAAGAAGCGGGCTACATCCCACTCGATTGATCTGCAGCGAGAGCGGCTCAGTACAGGAGACCGGCTTCTGGAGAAGGCCGTAGCGACGGCCGCTGCTCTCTCCGCAGCGGCCGTCCTTGCGGTGTTCGTATTGCTCGCCTACTTCGCGGTTCCAGCGCTCACCGCCAACGGGATCGACACGTTCGCACGCTGGGAATGGAACCCCACGAACGGCCAGTACGGGACACTGCCGATGATAGTCGGGTCCGTGGCTCTCTCACTTTCCGCGATGGCGATCGCCTTCCCCTACTCGCTGCTGGTTGCAGCGTTCTCCCACGGTGTCGGTCCGGCGTGGCTGGCCCGGGTTGTGTCGGTGGTCGTGCACCTCATGACCGGCATCCCGACGATTGTGTATGCGTTCGCGGCGGTGGTGACGCTGCCACCTCTGATGCGCAACGCCTTCTCGACGGGGAGCGGCTTCTCGTTGCTCACGGCCACATTGGTCCTCGCCGTTCTGGTCACACCAACGATCGTGTTGCTTATCGAGTCCTCCTGGCGCAACCGGGCGCCACGCGTGGCCCTGACGTGTGATGCGCTCGGCCTGGACAGGGCGCGCGCCGTCTTCGGCGTGCTGATACCCACGGCACGACCGGAGTTGGTCGCCGCGTTCAGCCTAGGTTTCGGCCGCGCGCTCGGCGACACGATGATCGCGCTGGTGTTGTCGGGCAACGCAGCCCAGGTCCCCTCCTCACCGCTCGATTCGGTGCGCGCTCTCACGGCGCACATCGGCATGGTGCTCGCGACCGAAGTGGGGTCTGCTGCCTATCAATCGGTATTCATCAGCGGACTCGTCCTGCTGCTGCTTACCGGAACGCTGTCCGCGCTCGTAAGGAAGTCCTTCCGGGAGCACCCTGCATGAGGAAACGGGCGACAGAACTGGTCTTCGTTGCCGCATCGTGGAGCGCCGTGATCGGCTTGCTGTTGATCGTCGGGGCGCTGCTCGTCTTCTTGGCGCAACGCGCATCAGATGCCGTCGGACCCGGGATGGTGTTCGGCGATGCGGACTGGTGGCCCGCGATAATCGGGCGCGCGCCTGTCTTCGGCGGATTGTGGCCGGCGATAGCCGGAACCATATCGTTGGTCGTCCTTTCGAGTCTGCTGTCCTTGCCCCTGGGCACGGCGACCGGTATCTACCTGTCCGAGTACGCGGGTGACCGGGTGAAACGGGTGCTCGGGGTACTCGTTGATGTCCTGGCGGGCATTCCTTCGATCGTGATGGGGTTGTTCGGGTTCCTGGTGATCCTGCTGCTGCGCCGAACCATCGCGCCGGACGTCACCACCGGCTTCATTGTGGCCGCAGGATGCCTCGCGCTTCTCGTCCTCCCGTACACGATCCGCGTGACTGCCGGCTCGATCGATTCATTGGACGAGGAGGTGCGGCTTCTCGGGCCGAGTCTGGGCATGAGCCGGACAGGCAGTCTCGTAGCCGTCATACTCCCCTCGGCGAGCAAGGGCATACTGAGCGGGGCGATCCTTTCGATAGGGCGGGCCGCCGAGGACACGGCGGTGATCATGCTGACCGGAGCGGTCGCGACCGCCGGCTCGAGTTGGCCGAGCGGACCGCTTGCTAAGTTCGAGGCCCTGCCGTTCCGCATCTTCGTCACCGCCGCCGAGCACAATACCGCCGAAGAGCTGAACGCCGGGTTCGCTGCCGCGCTCGTACTCGTCGGCTTGACTGCGGCGCTGTTCTCCGTTGCCTACGTGTTCGAGAGGAGTCTGCACCGCAGGTGGAGCCAGTAGTAAGCATCCGGTCGCTGTCCGTCGCACACGGGGAAACCGCCATCCTTGACGAAGTCGACCTGTCCTTCGAGCGCGGCGTGCTTACCGTCTTGATCGGGCCGTCCGGCTCCGGCAAGAGCACGCTGCTGCGCTCCGTGAACCGGCTGAACGACCTGTATCCTCAGCTCCGGACAACAGGCCGTGTCGAGATTCGGACAAGCGGCGGCACCACCGATGTCTACGCGCCTTCCACTGCCCTACCGCTGTTGCGAAGGCGCGTCGCTATGGTCTTCCAATCGCCGAACGTCCTGCCGACCTCGATCCGACGCAACTTCTCGCTGCCCCTGCGCCACGTGCGGGACCTCCGCGGCCGAGAGATGGAACATCGGATGCAAAGTGCGCTGGAAGAGGTCGAGCTTTGGGATGATGTCCGCAGCCGGCTGAAGGAGCCGGCGGAAACCCTCTCCGGCGGTCAACAGCAGCGCCTGTGTCTGGCCCGTGCGCTTGCGCTGGAGCCGGAGATCCTTCTACTCGACGAGCCCACCGCATCGCTGGATTTCGCCGCAACCCGGCGGATCGAGAGACTCCTGGACCGGCTCAAAGAGCGATACGCGGTGCTTGCCGTCTCACACAGCCTGGGTCAAACGAGCAGACTCGCGGACAGGTGTGCCGTACTCAATCAGGGGCGCATCGTCGAACACTTCGGCAAAGACCGGCTGCACGACCCGCTCCGGCTACAGGCACTTGCCGAGGAACTGTTCTAGAGTCCGACTGGCAGTCCTGTGGGCAGACTGCCGGCAGCTCTTCCCAGGACATGCATCGTAGCCGACCACCAGGGCGACAAGTTGTCCATGGCCACACTCCACCATGTGGACATCCGCGGTGCAAGCTCCCCCGAGACTCAGCGGACGATACCGACCGCCTCAGGCCTGACCGTCTCCAGCGGGCGGCTGTCGATGTAGTCGGCAAAGTCGGGGACCTCAGTAGCCTCGGTCAGTTGGCTGTCGATCAGCCAACGCGCCTGGTCTTCCATCGCGATAACAAGAGACTGGTCGAGCGAGAGGGACAGTACGTGTTCCGGCCACGTCTCGTCGATGTAGTCGCGGTCGTAGCCGAGCCGCTCCTGCACGATCGCCTTCGCCCCTTCAGGATCGCTGGCCACGAAATCCTCGGCCCGGGCGAGCGCCTCGAGCAGGCGCTCCGTCGCTCCCGGGTGCTCGTCGGCCCACTCGTCCGTGGTGAGGAGCGCGCAGAACGTCGGCTGCTGGTTCTGAATCGGCCACACGTTCGCGTTGTCGCCAAGCGTACGCTTCAGGGTCGCGGCGTTGGGCTGCCAGACCACGACCGCATCGACCTCGCCGGTCGCGAGCGCGTCTATCGCGTCGGGCGCCTGGACGTCGACGAGCGTCACCACACCGCCGTCGACTCCGTTTAGCAGCAGGAACCTGTCGAAATTGAACTGCGCCCCCGTCTGCATGGGAACACCGACGGTCTTCTCCTCAAGGTCGGAGAGTTCGATGATACCGCGGTCCGCGCGGGCGATGAGGTATTGATGCTCGAACTCGTCGATGGTTCCGAACGTGTGGAAACCCTTGCCCTCGAGCGCCATGCGGACGATGAGCAGTTCCGCGGCGGTGGCGACATCCACCTCGCCCTCCAGCATGTGCTCTGCCGCGGCCGAACCGGACGGATAGTCGTCCCTGATCTCCAGTTCGACGCCGGCGTCGGCGAAAAACCCCCGGTCCTCCGCGATGTAGATGAGCGAGTTGACGGGGGTCGCCTCCATTCCCACGGTGATCGCCCAGTCCTGGTCTGTGTCGACCCGCTCCCCGACTACCGAGCACGCGGTACCGGGGAGCAGAAGGATGGCGCAGAAGACGAGAAGAAGCGGGTTCTTCATCGGATTCCGGGACGCCTTCACGTTCACTTCCCGCTCTCCTTCGGACGAGGACGGGTCTTAGCAGGTCACGGCATGGGGCCGACCGGGCATCCTGTTTGTCGGGCATCCATCATGCGCGATTCGGCGGTGTTGATGCAACCACGTGCAACTCGGCCAGTTTCCGCATGCATGTGGAGCAATACCATGCCGATGAGCCCAGTCCCCTCGGCGCTCGGCTTGGAGACAATCCGCCTCGGGGTCTATCATCGACACTGCCGACGCGCGCCCCCTCAGCTTGCAAGGACGCGGACAGTGAAGCTTAGGACCCAGTTCATCCTTGGGATGGTCCTCTTCGGCATTGTGCTGCTCGTCATCTCCGTGTCGGTCGTTCATACGAACCGAGAGATAGACCGGCTTGATGCTCAGGCGTCGACAGCCGTGAACATCGAACGCGCCACGAGCGATCTCACCTACTTGTCCAACGACTATCTCAGGCACAGTGAGGACCAGCAGCGCCTCCGGTGGGAGGCGAGGTGGTCGTCGATATCGTCTGAGCTCTCCCAGCTGGAACCGAACACGACCGCCCAGGCGGCAGTCGTCGAGCGGATGCAAGGACGTCACGATCGACTCGGGACCGTGTTCGAAGACGTGGTCCGTACGCTCGAGGGCGGCATGAGTCCCGCAATGGCGGACGAGGTATTCACGGAGATCTCGTGGAGCCGCATGGCGGTCGTGAGTCAGGGGCTGACATCCGATGCGCTTCAGCTCACGCGCCTGCTCAACCAGCAAGCCAACGAGGCGAGGCAGACCAACGGCATTCTGATCACCGTTCTCCTCGGCACACTCGCGTCGTTCTTCGTTCTCAACTACCTTCTCGTATCGAAACGCGCGCTCCAGGCAGTCTCGGACTTAGCGGCCGGCACGAGGATCATCGGTTCGGGGAACCTCGATTACTCCATACCCGTGGTACGCAGAGACGAGATCGGCGCGCTCACGGCGGCTTTCAACACGATGACTCAGGACCTCAAAGGCGTGACCGCGTCCAAGACCGAACTCGAGAGGGAGGTCGCCGAGCGCGAGAAGGCCGAGGCGCGCATCCTTCGGCATGTGGCGACGGAGGAAGGCGTCAATCGGGTGCTCACGGCCGGGCTGACATCTGGGACAGAGGCAGAACTCGGCGCGATCGCCCTTGCGGTCGCCGTGGAGCTGACGCAAAGCGCATTCGGGTTCGTCGGCGAGATCGGGCCCGATGGTCTGTTGCATGACGTCGCGATGAGCGACCCGGGTTGGGACCTCTGCACGATGAACGACAAGACGGCGGAACACCGCCGGCAACCCGGCGACTTCGAGATACACGGACTATACGGCGCCGTAATCCAGACCGGCCAGAGCCTGCTCAGCAACGCGCCGTCCAAAGACCCCCACAGCATTGGAACGCCGCCAGGACACCCGGCGCTGACGTCGTTCCTTGGAGCGCCCCTCGTCAGCAACGGCCAGACCACCGGGATCGTCGCGGTGGCGAATCGTGAAGACGGCTATACCGAGGAGGACCGGGAGTCCTTGGTGGCGTTGACCCCGGCGATTGTGGAGGCTTTCCTCCGAAAGCGCGCCGAGCGCAAGGCTGTGCAGGAACTCGAGATATCCGAGCTTCTGCTCGAGGCGGCGCACGCCCTTGCCCAGCGAGCGGATCTTGACTCCGTTCTCCAGGAGATGATCCGAGCGGTCGAACGCGCCTCGGGGCGCGCGCGCGTCTCCATCGGGCTGTGGGACGAGAACCGCGAGGCGCTCAAGATCGTGGCTGCGGGAGAGGACGCACCGCTCCCTGTCGGCCATGAGACAGGCAGGGAAAGACTCATGTCGGGCGTCCGGGAGGCCCTCATCACGCACGGGCCTGTCGTGCTAGGTGCGGGCACGCCCGCGGAGCCGGCACTTGCGGCCACGGGAGCGGACCAAGCGTCGGTCGAGATCATCGTGCCCGCGGTGTTCGGCGATGCCGTCGTCGGCATGTTCCTCGTGGGAGCCGAAGAAGGGCGCTCACTCTCCCCACGTGAGATCCGCGTGCTCGAGGGCCTCGCTTCGCAGGCGGCGTCGGGCATCGTGAAAGCTCAGCTGTTCGAAGCCGAGCATCGCATCGCCGAGACGCTGCAAGCAGCACTGCTCGACATGCCCGCGAGCTTGCCGGGAGTGCTCCTTTCGCATCGCTACCATTCCGCCGCGGAAGCGGCGAAGGTCGGCGGCGACTTCTACGACGTACTTGAATTGGAGGAAGGCGTGCTCGCGCTGACCGTCGGAGACATCTCGGGAAAGGGGCTCGACGCAGCCGCTCTGACATCGCTTGTGAAGAACACGATCCGGGCAAAGGCCCTCGAGATCGGCAGAACACCCGTGAGCGTGATCCAATCGGCCAACGACGTGCTCTACCGAAGCACCTCGTCCGAGGTGTTCGCGACGGTGTTCTTCGGCGTACTCGATACCCGGAGCGGACGGCTGGTCTACTGCAACGCGGGCCACACGGCCGCGGCCGTCATGCGGACGGAGGGGACATTGGAGGCGCTTACCGCGAATTCGCCGCTGGTCGGAGCGTTCCCAGGATTGTCTTTCGCCGAGTCGGAAGTGTCCCTCCGCTCGGGTGACAGCTTGTTCCTCTACACGGACGGGCTCACGGAAGCGCGCTTCGAAGACACGCGCTTCGGCGAGGAGCGGCTGTTCGAACTCTTGGGTGAACTGGCCCATCTCGAACCCGCCGATCTCGTCGGTCACGTGAGCGACCGAATCGCAGAGGTCAGCGGAGGAACGCTGGAGGACGACTTGGCGATCCTAGTCGTCAGGCTCCTCGGGTCCGATTCCGGAGTCGAGACGAGTTTGAACTAGCTCAGGCCTCCGACCGAGGTGTCGCAGGGCGGGCAGTCAATCGATTGGGAGCCGATCTACCGGATACGAACGAGGCGGCAAGCCGAAAGAACGCCCACGTTCCCGGGGAATACGAGATAAGACTGGACGTGGTGCCCGGCAATCAGAGGAGCGTCGGTTTGAGCAACAGCCCGAGACATCCGTCGTCCGGCCGCGCTCGCCCCATCATCGCTGCGGTCGCCGTCACCGCCACCTTCGTCGCGAGCCATGCCCTCAACAGCTGGGGCGCCGGTCAGCTCGAGCTGACCGTTCTCTATCTCGTCCCGATAACCGCGGCGGTCTACGCCTTCGGCATGTCCGTGGGACTCGGAGTCGTGACTGCGGCGTTGCTCTCTCTTTCCCTGGTACACCCGGTAGCCCACTGGTCGGTCGTGGCGGGCGACATCTTGATCCACTTCGCCATCTTCATCTTCGCCGCAGTCCTGGTCGATCGCCTGCGTCGCCAGCTCCACGTCATCCAGGCGCTCGAGGCAGAGCGTGACGCAGACCTGAGCATCGCTCGGGAGCTGCAGCGCGGCATACTCGACTCCTCCCCCACGCGCGACGAGCGGTTCGATGTGTCACTCACGCTGCGATTCGCGCGAGAGGTCGGAGGTGACTACTGTCGGGTGGACCGGTTGGACGGAGATCTGTTCGTGTGTGTCGGCGACATATCGGGCAAAGGGGCGGGCGCAGCCCTGTTCTCGTCCCTACTCAACGAAAGCATCCGAGACGGGCTCGCCGCGGAAGCAGGACTGGTCACCCTCGTAGAGATGGTCAATGACCGCCTCTACGCGAGCACAGCGGCGCACATGTTCGTCACGATGTTCTTCGGCGTGCTTTCCGACGCTGCGTTGACCTACATCAACGCCGGGCACGTGCCTCCGCTGTTGCTGGCTGCGGATAGTGGCGAGATCACGGAGTTGGCGCAGGTTGGTTCGCCGCCACTCGGGATACTCCCGGACCTCGACCTCGCCCCTTCGGCGGTTCGCTTCACGTATGGGGACGTCCTGCTCGCATGCACGGACGGCATCACGGAAAGCTCGGCGCTGATGCGCGAACCGGGACGGCTGGGGTCTACGCTGAAGGCGGGCGCCGGCAAGAGCACCGATGGGATAGTCGAACTCATAGTCGCGCTGGCCGAAGAATCGAACGACCGAGTCGACGACGTCACCGTCCTGGTCATCCGGCGAAGGGCGATCGGAAGTCCATCACCGTGACAGTGTGCCGAAGATGCCGAGGACCGCGTCATCGTGTCGGAGGCACTTGCCGAGGAACTGTTCCAGCGCCTGGCCGACACGTGGCACGAGCCCCGCTCCCATGGACCGCAGCGACGCCAGCCCGCCGACAAGCACCGGAAGCCACACCGCGACCAGCAGCGATCCGAGAACCACCCTCAGGATGCGAAGCACGCCCATGCGTCGAAGATACCCGCGCGCCGTGCCCCCAGCCACGAGATGCCGCCCCGCGTGGGCCGATGGTACCCTCGTCCGAGACCGCGCATGCGAAGGAATCCGATGAGGACACAAACGCACCGACTCAGGCGCGCCGCACTCCGTGTGGCGATCGGCGTCGTTGTCCTGTGCGCTCCGTGCATCGCGCCGTTCAGCGCGTCGGCGGCCTGCATGGACACAGACGAGATCGCCGGCGTGCCCCTGAACGTGTCGGGCCTGCACCGCGAAGCCCCCGACGTCGATGCGGCATCGGGCATGCTGCTGGGCCCGGACGGGCGCGCGCTGTGGGCCCGCGACACATCCGCGCAACGTGCGATCGCCAGCATCACCAAGATCATGACGGCGCTGGTCGTGTTCGACCACGCCGAGCTCGACGATCTGGTGACGGTGTCGCAAGCCGCAAGCGAGGTCCCCTACGCCGCCGGACTCGAGCCGGGCGAGCGACGCACAGTGCGCGAGCTGCTCGAACTCGCGCTCGTCGCATCGTCGAACGATGCCGCCCACGCGCTCGCCGAACACGTGGGCACCACCGTTGACGGCTTCGTATCGATGATGAACGCGCGCGCGTCCCGAGAGGGACTGAGCGGCACGCACTTCGCCAACCCACACGGGCTGGATGCCAAGAACCACTACAGCTGCGCGACCGATGTCGCAACCCTGTCGCGAATCGCCATGGAGCTTCCCGAGTACCGCCGCATCATAGCCATGGACAGCATCACTCTCCCGCCCTTCGGCGAGAGGGCGGTCGCCCTCACGGTCGAGAACACCGATCGGCTGCTCGCCCAGTTCGACGGGCTCGTGGGCGGCAAGACCGGGTTCACCGACGACGCCGACTACTGCTTCACCGGCGTAGCGCAGCGCGGTGAGATCGCCCTGACCGCGATCGTACTGGGTGCCCGCACGAGCGAAGCGCGCTTCGCCGAGGCGTCCCGCTTGCTGGACTGGGGCTTCGACAACCTCACCGTGCAGACGATCGCGACCACGACCGGGACCGTGGCGCGAGTGCCTCTCACCCAGAACCCAGCGCGCAGAATCGGTCTGCGCTTCGCCGAGACCACCTCGGCCGCCGTGTTCTCCTTCGACGGCCCGGTCACCCGCACGGTGGACACCGCGAGCTCGGTGGACCTGCCGGTCTTCGAGGGCCAGCCACTGGGACAGGTGACGCTCGCCCAGGGCGAACGTGTTCTGGCCACCCTGGCCGCGGTCGCCGCTCAGGACATGGCATCTGCCGAGGAGACCGTGGGGTTCGTCCCCGTCTCCGACTACCTGGACCGCACCGTGGTCGCGAAGGCGGCCGGAACCGCGCTCGACGTGCCCGAGTTCGACCCCGATCGAAAACTCGAGCGCAGAGTCCTGCTCGACCCTCACGTGCGCGCGCCGGTATCCCCCGGCGACCAGGTCGGCATCATCGCCTACACCCAAGACGGCAACGTGGTACTGGAGGTCCCCATCGTAGCCGCCGAGAAGGTCGCCGCGCCAAAGATCCTCGAGCGCGCGGGCATCTGGCTCGCCCGCGCGTGGCGGTGGGTCTTCGGCCGGCCGACGATGGCGCGCCCGCAGCTGGTGGTGGGCTGACCGCGCTTCCCAGGCCCCTATCGCTCCTCTAGACGCACCCGCACCGGCAGGAGCTCCTCGGCCACTATGGTGCGCTTGAGCGAGGACTGGCCCTCGAGCCCGAACACCTCGATGGAGTCGATCGCAACGAGGCGGCGCGGCCGCGCCTGCGTGTAGTACAGGACGGAGGCCGTGTGGGGGATGTGCGGGTCGGTCCGCAGGTCGGAGAAGTGCACACCGCCGGTCGTGCCGGAATCCAGGAACCACGTGCCGCCCCGCTTGCTCAGGTCTGCCGAATGCGAGTGCCCGGACACGACGAGCGGGACCAACCCCTCGAACGGCTCAGCGGCCTCGCGAGCGTGCACGGCCACCAGCGCGGGTGTGGGCTCACCGCTGCGGATCGCCCGTGACAGCGCTCGCGCCTCCCGCTTCGCGATGTCGGCGTAGTCGCCGGCGCGCGGTTCCACCCCCGTCGTCGATGCCGAAGGATCCGGTATGCCGAAGACCCGTACGCCGTCGACCTCGACGCTCGCTGCCTCGTCTATCACCGTGACGTTCGGTACCGCGCCCATCGCACGCACGACAGCCGGCGAGTCGTGGTTGCCCGGAACGTAGATGCGCGGCGTGTCGGTGGGCAGCACCGACAGCAGCACCCCGGCCTCCACGTCGGTCCCATAATGGTTGATGTCACCGGTGTCTATCACGAGCGACACGTCGAAGTCGTCCGCAAGGTTCTGGGCAAGTTGGAGCCCGACCGGGTCTAGATGCAGGTCGGTGACGTGAAGCACCCGGTAGGTCCCTCCCAGCGCGCCTGCCGACGCGAAGCTTTGAGGGGCCGCGTAATAGCTCGCGAGGTCGCGGGTGAGCTTCCCGATCTGGTCCCTGAGGGAATCCACGCGACTCATGCGCGTCTCCACCAGCGCGATCACGGACGGCGCGTAGGACACAGCTCCTCGGAAGGTGGGCGTCTCGAACGCGCTTTGGTCGAAGCCGACGTTGGCCCAAGCCACGAGTGCTCCCGGCACCAGCAGGCCGACGAGCGCCGAGGCGGTCACCATGCGCCAGCGGTGGCGCAGCGCCCAGCCCGCGAAGCCCGCGGCTACCACCGCCGCCAGCAGGCCGAAGAAGACCGCCCGCAGCACGCCGAGCCGGATGTCCTCGACGAAACCATCGAGCGTCGCTCGATCGGGAATCCCGCCCATGGCCAGCTGCTCGAGCTGCGGCAGGTCCACTTCGTCAAGGGCGACCCGCAGGTCGAGCGGAGCGGTGTGCGTGCCGGCCAAGATGGCGCCGAACGGCGGCAAGGCGACCTCGGTGGAACCCGAGAACGAAGGCCGAGCGGAGACCGAGACGCGCGCCGGGCCAACGACGAACGAGGAGCGAGCGAAGCCCGCGAACGCGGTCAGACCTACCGCCGCCGCGAGCACCAACGACCCCGCCACGCGCGCCCACCTTGGCACGCGGCCGACGACACGGGACCACACCGAGACGCGCTGCGTTGTGTCCATGCCGTTATCGTACCCGGCACCGCCGCGCGAGGGACCGAGCGCTAATCGACCGATGACTCGGAGGAGAAGTGGGCGGGGTCCGGGACCGCCTTGGCCGCCTTCTCGAACAGGTTTGGGCCGATGTGGCAGTACCCGCCGGGATTCTTGTCGAGGTAGTCCTGGTGGTAATCCTCGGCGGGGGTGTAGCTCGTGAGCTGCCCGACCTCGACCACGACCGGCTTATCGTAGCGCTCTTGGAGTCGGTCGAGCGAGTCCTCGATCACGGAGCGGTCAGCCGGGTCGGTGTAGTAGATGCCGCTTCGGTACTGCGTGCCCGCATCGTTACCCTGACGGTTCAGCGTGGTCGGGTCGATCGCCTGGTAAAAGAGGTCCAGGAGGAACGGGAGCGGCGCGACCTCGGGATCGTACTCGACCCGCACGGTTTCCGTGTAGCCGGTGCGGCCGGTGGTTACGTCGCGGTAGGTGGGCGAATCGGTAGTGCCGTTCGCGTAGCCGGCTTGCGTCCCGGTCACACCGCGCACCAATGCCATGTACTTCTCAACGCCCCAGAAACAACCGCCGGCCAAGTAGATGGTAGCCATGTCCGCAGCACCGACCCTTCACGTAAGGACTCTTTGGCAGCGTAGAGCAAATGCCGTGCAAAGGCCCCCGGACGAGCGCCGGTCAGTCGCTCTCCCGCGCCGAGGGCGGCATTCCGCTGGCCAGCAACGTCTCGATCTCGGCGCGCTGTTCGGCAAGGAACGCTTCGAGCGGCTCTTTGTGCCGCAGGCCGCCGCGGGACACGACGTAGCGGGCGATCTTGCGCACGGCGCTTCGGCTCGTCCTTATCTGCTCGTTCATCAGGCCGTACTCGTGCGCCCGCTTGAGCTGCTCGACGACCTCCTCTGACGAGCGGGAGTCGTCCCTGGCAAGCACGTACGCGCGCCGCGCGCGGGCCCACACCGCGGCCTTGTGGGAACCCTCTTGTTCGCTCAACGCCTCCGCCTCATCGAGCGACTGCAGCGCGGCGTCGATCTCGCCGGTATCTGCGAGCGCCATCGCGCGAAGCCCGAGGGCACGCCGCCGTGTGGTGATGTCGTCGGCTTGGGTAGCGGCGTCCACGGCCTCGTCGCCGCGAGCTAGCGCGTCCTCGATCCTGCCCATGGTCCACAGGGACACGCCGTGCGAGTACAGCGCGTCGCCGAGCGCCCCGGTAGCACCGATGCGGCGGTAGAGCTGCTCGGCCTCAGCGAAGAGCGGGTCTGCCGCCTCGTAATCGCGCGTGGCCTTCAGGGCGTCTGCCTGCGCCTGGAGGGACTCTGCGAGCGCGGCGTCCTGGCCGAGTTCGCGGCGGATCGTCGCCTCCTCGTCCCACCGCTCCAACGCGGCGTCAACGTCCTTCATGCGGCGAAGGGCAACGCCGTGCCAGTACAAGGCGTCGGCAAGGCTCTCGGAGTCGCCTCTGCTACGGCAGATGCGCTCCACCTGGGCGAAGCGCTCCTTGGCGAGTCTGTGCTGGCCCAGGACGAGGTGGGTCTGCGCAAGGCCCATGGCCGCGTCCTGCAGCGCCTCAGGGTCGTCGAGCTCTCCAGCAAGGTTGACCGCCTTCTCGAACATCATGAGCGCGGAATCGCGATCACCCTTCACGGTATACGTGTATCCCTGGTTGATGAGCGCTGCGGTGACGAGTTCGGCGATGCCGGCTTCGTCGGCCACCTGCGCCGCTGCCTCGAAGTCGGCTATTGCGGCGTCGAAATCGCCGCTCTCGACGCGCGCACGGCCCTGCTCGATGCACTCTCGGGCCTGCTCGGCAGCTGCGGAGCCTACCTGGTCGGAGGGACGGTCTTCAGTCACAGCGCTCCCCAAACCTCTCTTTGCACGGCCCGGCGTGCGCACCGGCTCCAAGAGCACAGCGTACGGCACTCGTGGTCGGGATGCACTCGGCCCAGCGAACGGATTCAGGCGACTGCGTCTCCTTCCTGCAGGGAATTCTGTACGCTAGGGAGTCCCAGGACCGAGACAACGGGAGCCGGCATGATTCCACAGCTTCACCCCATCGGCATCGTCCATTCGAGCGTCACAGAACCCAAGCAGATGCCGCGTGGCGGAGTCGAGGCGACGATAGAGCTCGAGCCGCAGTACACCGACGCTCTGCTACGCATCGAGGAGCACTCGCATCTGTGGGTGCTCAGCTGGTTCCACCTCGGGGACCGCGAGACCTTGCAGGTCCAGCCGGTCAAGATCGATCCGGATGCGCCGCCCTACGGGGTGTTCGGCCTGAGGGCGTACAAGCGGCCCAACCCGATCGGGCTGTCGCTGGTCGAACTCGTGAGCGTCGAGGGCAACCTGCTGCACGTCAGAGGTCTCGACGCGATCGACAACACCCCGGTGCTCGACATCAAGGCGTACTTCGAACGCGACTGCGTCTTCTCGCCGAAGGCGCCGGTGCTTCGGCCGTCCTCACGCGAGGACCGCTGGAAGGACTTGGTCCGGCTGGCGCTGCAGCACCACCAGGAGGAGTGTGCCGACCTGCATCGCGGAGCGCGGATGGCGCTGATCGCCGAGGAGCGGGTCGGCAAGCTGACGTCTGCCGACCTTCGCGTGACGGTGGAGGGCTCGCGCTGCCTGGCAGACACGGTCCAGGGCATCACGCGTGCCCGCTTCTCCAACCCTGCGCGCTTCACGTACGTGGAGAGCGACGGACCCGGCAGCACCGAGTGGCAAACCGCGCACGTCACACTGGTCGTACGCACCTTGGCCGAGGAGGCCGACTGGCGACCGGGAGCCGCCCCCGACGAGGACGTGTTCGAGATCACCACCATACGTGCAAAGTGATGTCGCGATCGTGGACAACAAGTGGAGTGCGACGCTCTAGGAGTCTGATGTGTCCGCAGTGCCCACCGGCGGGTGACACGCTTCGCCCGCTGTGGGCACTGCTGCGTAGTACGTCCGGCCCTCCCGCAACAGCGTATCCACCGTCCCCTGCGCACGAAGTGCGTCGACGTGCTTGACCACGTCTGCGGCGTGCACGCCCAGCCCCGACGCGATATCGGCGATGGTACATGGGCGCCTGCGAAGAAGCGCCAGGATACGACCCTGGTCGATACCGCCGCCTCCGTCGTCTCCTGATCCGGCTGCGGGCCGCTCTGCCACAACCTCCACCCGACCCGGGAAGTGACGCCGCAACTCCTCGAGCTGCGCGATCGACAACGGTCGCACACCTGTCTCGGCCGGTGGACGATAGGCCGTGTTCAGCTGCACCCTTCCCGGGCCGATGCGCGCCACATACTCGCCGATCTTCGCGGCCTGGGCAGGCGTGCCCGTGATGCCTGCGAGCAGCAGCACTTCAAGCCATACCTCACCTTCGAATGCCGCCGTGAAGGATGCCAGCCCATCCACCATCCGCTCGAAGGACAGCGAGGTGTGAGGTCGGTTCACCAATCGGAACGTGAGCTCGTCTCCCGCGTCGAGCGAAGGCATGATCAAGTCCGCACCGAGCAATGCCTCGGCTACCTCGGGCATCCGCAGCAGCGAACCATTGGTCAGAACCGCGACAGGAACGCCTGTCAGCTCTTTGATCCGCCCGATCAGCTCCCCGATACCCGAGTGCAGCGTCGGCTCCCCCGAACCGGCCAGCGTAATGATGTCGGGCGGCACACCGAGTGCGAGCCGCTCGCCCACCTCGGCCACCACATCCTCGACAGGCACGTAGTGCGCGCGCTCAACTGTGAGGTTCGTGGTGGGTCCGAGCTGGCAGTAGGTGCAGTCATAGGTGCACGTCTTGAACGGCACCAGGTCCACGCCGAGCGAGCGCCCGAGCCTTCTGGACGGCACAGGACCGTACGTGTAGGTACCGAGCGACGCCGTCACGCGGACTCCTCCCCCATGCCGTCGCGCGCTACGTGCTCACCGCTACGCTTTCCGCAGCCCCGGAAATCTCCTCGGCAAGCTTGGTGATCATGTGCGCCGACGGGGACTCGGGCGAATGGAGCGCGAACACCTGCCCCTCGTCGGCAGCATGCGCTATCGCTGGATCGATGGGCAGCGAGCCGAGGAACGGCACGCACATGTCGGTCGCGATAAGCTCGCCCCCGCCCGTGGCGAGGATGTTGGTGACCTCGCCGCAGCTGGGGCAGACAAAGCCGCTCATGTTCTCGACCACCCCGAACACGGGCACCGCCAGCTCCCGGCAAAACGTGATGGACTTGCGAACGTCGACCGCGGCCACCCTCTGAGGGGTCGTGACGATCACTGCGCCGTCCACCGCGCCGATCAGCTGGCAGACCGACAGCGGCTCGTCGCCTGTGCCCGGCGGCGAATCCACGATGAGGTAGTCGAGGTCGCCCCATTCCACTTCGCCCAGGAACTGCCTGATCACGCCCGTCTTCATGGGCCCACGCCATACGACCGCGTCGTCTTGCGTGCGCAGCAGGAAGCCCAGCGACATGACCTTCATCGCCATGAACTCCACGGGGCGCAGGCCGGCCGCCCCGGCCAGCGGCCTTGCGTGGTCGAGACCCAACATGGTGGGTATGCTCGGCCCGTGAATGTCGACATCGAGTAGACCGACCCGCTTGCCGGACATCATGAGCGCGGTGGCGAGATTGACCGCCACGGTGCTCTTGCCCACGCCGCCCTTCCCCGACATCACAAGGACCTTGTGGCGAATCCGGCACAGCGAAGACTCGAGCCGGCGACGCTGCGCGAATTCCTCCGGGCTCTCGTCTGCTCGACGCTCGGCCGCAGAGCAGCTCGCGTCACTACACGAGTCGCACGCTGTCCGCGCTCCGTCCTGTCCGTCCACCGCCACACCTCGCCGATTGAAGAGTACGGGTCATGTCTGACACTTCGCTCATACTAACGCTTATCCTTCCGTCGTGCTCCTGCGATAAGGTAGATTCGTCAACGATAGCGGTACAATCACCGGGGGTGCCGATGTCGACCAAGCTGATCTCCGAGTCGCACTCACGCGAATGGGCCACGCTGTTCGCGTTGCTCCTTGCGTGCGTGACGTTCGCGTCGGGATGCACCGCCGCAACCACTCCCGACCCTGCTCCAGTACCCCTGCCTGCCGAGGAATCCGCCCCCACTCCCCAGTCCGACGACCCGGAGGCGAGCGACGTGAGGGAAGATGCACGCGTGAGACTGACGATCGTCTACGACAACGACCCGCCCACCGCCGATACGGCACCGACGGATCCCGCGCTCGCCACCGGATGGGGCTTTTCGTGCCTTGTCGAACAAGGCGACACCACGGTGCTGTTCGACACGGGGGGCGACGCCGAGACACTCGCACGTAACTTCCGAGCGCTCGGTATCAACCCGGCTCGCATCGACGCGGTGGTGCTCTCGCATGCCCACAGCGACCATACGGGTGGGATCGACGCAGTGCTCGAGGCGGGTGTGCGCCCCGCGGTCTACGTGTTGTCGGCATTCCCGTCGGAACTCAAGTCGCAGCTCGCCGAACGGACTTCAGTGGTTGAAGTAACAGGCCCGGCGGCAGTGGCCGGGGGCATTCGCACGACAGGCGAGATGGGAAGCGACCCCGTAGAACAGTCCTTGATCGTCGAATCGGACGAGGGGCTGGTCCTGCTCACTGGCTGCGCCCATCCGGGGATCTTGGAGATCGTGCGCACGGTCGCTGCAGAGGGAGACATAGCTCTCGTGGTGGGCGGGTTCCACATGCGCGATCTGACCGAACCCGAGTGCCTGGATGTCGCCACGGAGATCGAGGCGCTCGGCGTAGAGCACGTCGCGCCCACGCACTGCAGCGGCAACACTGCCCGACGGGCGTTCGCCTCCGTCTTCGAGGATCGATACCTGGATGTCGGAGTCGGCAGCGTCGTTCACATCCCCGAGTAGCCGACTTCCCCAGACACACCGGCCCCGGACCTCAAACCCAGTCGCCCATGCGCCTTGCGTAAACGAATACTCCTGCAACGCTCACGGCTATTGAATTGCTGCTCCCGCCGCTTGGATCACCTGTGGAGATATCGCTCCATCCCCGCCGAAGAACGTGAGGCGCAGGGTCTCATCGGCGCCGATCGCTTCCCTACCGCACCGCCGCCTCACATGCGTCGCGCACGCTTTGGCTGACCGCTCCGGTGCCGCCAAAGTAGCGAAGTGTGTGTATGAGCTGTTTGTTGGAGACGAGCGCGTCGCGTGTCACCGGGGGAAGGCTATCGGTGCGGGTGAGCAAGAGCACGCTCCCCTCGGCTCCGAGCATCGCGCCCCCGGCCAGGGCATCGGGGAAGTTCTCGCCCGTGGCGATCCCTACTCCGTCCCAGCGCAGTCCCATCGTGGTGGCGTAGTCCGCTACGAGTGCAGCTGTCTCGTAGCGATCGGCTCCACCATTGCGCACGACATTCGAAGAACCGAAATGCGCGGTGAAATGGTCGATCAGCCACGTCTCGGCACTGGGAGGAACCGCCCCGGTGCCTCCAAGTATCAGCGCGTGGGTCACCTCGGGCGGCAAGAAGAAGCCACCATGCTTGTCTACGAGCACGATCGGCTCTCCTTTGGCGGCCGCAATCGGTGCGCCGGCGAGCGCATCTGGGAAGTTGGCGCCGGTGGCGAATAGCGCAGTGCCGTCGTAGTTCTGACCCTGCAAGGTGATGACCTCGCGGGCGACTTGTGTGGCCGTGGCATAGCGATCGGGTCCGGCAAGCCGGGTCACCTTCACGCTGGTGGGCAGCATCTGGACGAGCTGCGCCTCCACTGAGGTCGATATCGCGCCGGTACCTCCAAGCACGTACACCGTATCGGGCGCCAGGCGCAGGATCTCGGAGGCCACGACAGGTGGCAGCGCATATGTCCTGGTGAGCAGCACGGGCCCGTCGACCACACCGGCAAGAGCGCTGCCGCCGAGCGCATCCGGCCAGTTCTGGCCCGTGGCCAGCACCACAGCATCCGCACCGGCAGGATACGCATACTCCGAAGCGACCACAGCCGTCTCGTAGCGGTCATCACCTGCGAGCGCCGCAAACACGGGAGCCGTATCGTAGATGTAGGCGGAACCAGAATCATCGCCGCTGTCGTCGTCATGGGGCGCGCCGACGACGCCGACATCATCTGAGAGCGCGACAGAACTACCGAAGTTATCTTGAGCCGCACCGTCTTCGGGAACGAGCTTGATCTTCTGGCTCCACACATCGAAAGAACGCGTGAAGGCATACGCCGAGCCGGAGTTGTATGCCTGGGCGTCATCGGCCTGCGCACCGATGAGCGCACGGTCACCAGATAGTGCGACAGCACTTCCGAATCCGAAACCCCCTGTCGCATCGCTGGCCGTGAGCTTGACGTGCTGACTCCAGCTGCCCGCGGACCTCGTGTACACATACGCTGCACCGGATCCCACGGCTATCCCCGAGTCCCCGTGCGCACCTACGAGTGCCGTATCCCCAGATATGGCAACTGAGGCACCGAACCACGCGTACGCCATTCCATCGTTGGCGGTGAGCTCCGCCTGCTGCGTCCAGCTACTCCCTGTGCGGTAGAAGACAAACGCAGCACCTGAGTTCGTCCCTTCGTCGTCATGCGCACTTGCGCCGACGATGGCGGTGTCGCCGCTGAGCGCGACCGAGCCACCGAATGTGTCATCTGGCGCACGATGCGATGCCAACAGTTCGGCCTGCTGCATCCACGCGGAACCGCTACGCACGAACACATACGCCGATCCGGCATTGGAGGTGCCGTTGTGGTCGTGGTAGTGGGCACCCACCACTGCCGTGTCTCCCTCGAGGGCGACGGAATACCCGAACGAGTCGAACGGGGCACGATCGCTGGCCAAGAGTTCGGCTTGCTGCGACCACGTGTCGCCCGTGCGGACGAACACGTACGCAGCTCCACCACCCGTAGCATCGTGGTCATGATAGGGCGCACCGACGAGGACTGTGTCTCCGGAGACTGATACCGAGCGACCGAAGTTGGCCGAGGGCCCGCCATCTGAGGGGAGCAGTTTGGCCTGCTGCATCCATCCCATCTCGGTGCGGACGAATACATACGCCGCGCCGGCCTCAGAGCCATTGGTTGCTTCGTTGTACGCACCCACGACGGCGGTGTCGCCGGATACTGCGACAGAGTGGCCAAAGAAATGATTGACTCCACCGTCCGAAGCTATGACCTTCTGCACTGCCTCCATGAGTCCTGGTTCATCAACGCCTCCAGCCGGCGCAACGAATGTCACCCCGATAATCAGGAGCGTGGCGGCCACGAGCGAGGCAAGGGCCAGAGACAAGAAACGACGAAACGTGATAGTACCGTGACGGCGCATGGTGAGTTCCCCCTAAGGGCCTCCGGCCAGCGCACCCCTCCGCGCGCCGGTCGCGAGGAGTATGTCCGTGTCTGAAGATACTCCCGCATGGGCGCTACGGCGAATCTCGGCCGGTATGCGACAGAACCGAGCAGCTTCCCGGATGTGCTGAAGGCTCATCCTGCCCGC